>Ga0183100_1000119_pt1 | contig 105283 bp, 88 predicted proteins | sample Biomet2_FD_127789 | JGI IMG/M metagenome (GOLD analysis project Ga0183100, IMG submission 127789) | Microbial communities from bioreactor (seeded with anoxic lake sediment) at LBNL, California, USA - Biofuel metagenome 2 | ecosystem: Engineered > Bioreactor > Anaerobic > Unclassified ... | reverse complement strand
CCACAAAGCTTAAGGGGCAGGAGCCCCTGGCCTCGTACGCCAGCACCATGGTGCAGGAGGCCGACCGCCTCAACCGCGTGGTGACGGACCTGCTGTTCCTGGCGCCCCCCCCCCGCCGCGCCCCCCCCCCCGCGCCCCCCCGCCGCCGGCCGTCCACCCGCCGCCTCCCCCACATCCCTGGCCCGACCCGGACAGTCCCGCCCGTTAAGCGGACCGCACGGGGGGGAAACGGGCCGAAAAAACGAGCTTCCACGGGGCGCTGGCCCCGAACCGACCCGAAAGGGGCTTTTTCCCTTCAGGCAGCCCGTCAAAAGGCATTTAAAAAAGATATTAAGTTTCAGTATATTACAGAAAACATTGCAGCAAATGAAAATTTCCTGTTGACGGGCGGGCTCCCTTTTGGCAAATACCCCTTCGGCAACGGCGGCCGCCCCGCCGCTCCGGACCGGACGGAAAAAGTTGAAAAAGTTGAAGAAAGTGATTGACAACCGGCCCGGGCGAAAGTAAATACAGCGATCTTTGGAAACAAGGCGGCATAGCCAAGTGGTAAGGCAGAGGTCTGCAAAACCTCCATTCTCCGGTTCAAATCCGGATGCCGCCTCCACAGCCGAATATGAGCGGGAATAACTCAGCGGTAGAGTGCAACCTTGCCAAGGTTGAAGTCGCGGGTTCAAATCCCGTTTCCCGCTCCACTTCGTAACCAATAGGGCCGGCCCGCAAAGCCGGCCCTTTTTCTTTGCTTCAATCTCCAATCGCATAGGCGACGACGACAGACCGCCATGGGAGTGATTGTGAGCCAGACCATCCCTCTTTCCGCGCCCCTCGACGAACTCCTCGACGTGGCCAAAAGCCGTTATGACGTCCGCTTCAAACCCGTCTCCATCGGCGGGGACACGCTTGAAATCCTTGAGATCGCCGATCTGGAAGCCCTGATCGACCGTCTGATCCAGCGGGCCGGCAACGGCCCCATCGAATTGCCCTACTGGGCCAAAATCTGGCCCGCCGTCATGTTGCTCGGTCATTTTCTGACCCATCTCGATCCAGGCAACGGTCGCAGCCTGATTGACCTGGGCACAGGCCTCGGCATCGGCGGACTGTTCGCGGCCAAACGCGGCTTCAAGGTCCTTTTGACCGATATCAATCCCGACGCCTTGCTCTTTTCCCAGATCAATATCCTGCACAACGATCTGGCCGACCGGGTCGCCGTCGCCCGCGTCGATTTTACTGCCGACCGACTGGGCCGGCGTTTCGACGTCATCCTCGGCGCGGAAGTCCTCTACATCGAGGAAACCTACCGGGGCCTGCTCAAATTCCTGATGGCCCACCTGGCGACGAATGCGGATGCCGAAATTATTTTGGCCAAGGACTATACCCGCAAGGCCGTCCGCTTCCTCGGCATGGCCGACAAGGAATTTCAAATCGCCGAACGGGTGGTGGGCTACAAGGAAACCTCGCCCCATGATGGCGCGCCCGAACGAAAGCTGTGCCAAATCTATCGGCTCCAGCCCCGCAAGCGCGTCTAAGCCCGCACCGCCGGATCGCCCCCACGCTTTTCCCTTCAACACGTTTTGCAAGTACAACGGAAACGCTTCATGGACGCACGCCATACCGTCGCCAAAGGCCTCTCCTCCCGCCCCAAGGGCTACACGACCGACCAGGACAAAACCTGTCCGCCCGCGGCCACCGTGGCCCGGGCCAAAGCCGCCTTTGCCCGTCTGGGCTCCGGCGTGCTGGCCGAAACCCGGCGGATCGACACCGGCCGCCTGGGCATCCCGGTCTTTATGAGCATCTGCGGCGAGGACGCCCGCGCCGTCATGCCCACCCGCAAACAAATGGGCAAAGGGGCTTCCCCCGAACAGGCCGAGGCCTCGGCCTTGATGGAACTGGCTGAACGGTACAGTTTTTTTTCGTTCTGGCGCGCCACCGATCGCTGCATCACCGCCACCTGGACCGAAGCCCAGGCCCACTTCGGAGACAAGCTCGCCCCGCTTGCGCTGATCCGCGCCTCAGTCGGCGAAAGCCTGGATGACGACACCACCCGGCGCATCCTTGATCTGGTGCCCTGGCGATTTGCCCTGGCCCGCGACGTGGCCCGGGGGACCGAGCGGGCCGTGCCACTGGACTGGTTTAAAATCCTCAATGAATTTAACGGATCTTCTGCCGGCAACTGCTTTGAGGAATCCGTTCTGCAAGGCGCCTGCGAACTGGTCGAACGCCATGTCTGCGCCCTCATTGATCGCGACCGTCCCGAACTCCCGACCATCGATCCGGCCGCCATCGAGGACCCCGTTCTCGCCGGGTTGCTGGCGGCCTTTGCCCGCGAAGGCATCCAGGTGTGGCTTAAGGACTTCAGTCTGGATATGCCCGTCCCCACCGTTGGCGCCCTGGCCTACGACCCGACCACGTTTCCGCATACGTCGGAAATCGTTTTTACCGCCGGCACGGCCACCTCGCCGGTCAAGGCCGCCATTCGGGCCCTGACGGAAATCGCCCAGTTGGGCGGCGACTTCGAGACGTCGAGCAACTACGAAGCCTCAGGGCTGCCCAAATTCGCCACCCTGGAGGCGGCGACCTGGATCATGGCTGGACCGATCCGGGCCCTTGGACAACTTCCGAGCATCGAATGCACCGATATTGCCGAAGAACTGGCCGCCCTGGCCGATGGCCTCGCCGCCAAGGGCTATCCGCTCTACACGGTGGACACCACCCACCCCGAACTCGGTCTGGCGACCAACTACAACTTCGTCCCGGGGTTTGCCTTCCGGGAACGCACGCCGGCGGCCAGCCTCGGGCTTTTCACCGGCCGCATCCTGGCCGAGGAAGCCGACCCGACCACCGCCGACGCCGGCTTGGCCACTCTGGCTGAAATTTATCCCAACGCCCCGTTTGTGCCCTTTTTCGAAGGCATGCTCTCATTGCGTCTGGGCGATCCGGAAGCCGCCCTGGCGCAATTTGCTTGCGCCGAAGCGCTCCAACCGCTAAAGGAGGACAAGGCTCTGGCTGCCTTTTATCAGGCCCATGCCTTGTCGCAGCTTGGCCGCTTTGCGGAGATCATTCCGATTCTTGATCGCGCTGTATCCTTAAGCCCCGAAGTCAAAGAATATTACAATCTTCGAGGCGTCGCCCGTTTCAAAGCCGGGGACTACCATACAGCGGCCATCGACTTCGAAGCCGCCCTGGAACTGGACGCCGGCTCGGCCATGGATCTGGCCAACCTCGGCCTGTGTCAGGCGCGCCTTGATCGCAAGGATTTGGCCGTACATTATCTTGAAAGCGCCCTGGAACTGGACCCCGGCATCACGTTTGCCCGTGACCAGCTCGATGCCCTCATCAAGGGCGAGTAACGGAAAAGTTGTACCAACTCTGCGGCATAATAGACATTTTCGACACACAGTTGTCGTCGTCTTTGCGAAAACCGTTGACAAGAACCTTTTTTCAAGATTACGTTTCAATAAGTAATGCGGGAGCGGGAGAACGCCAACATCTCGGTCTCCCTGACAATCATGACCCATCGGGCATCAAGGGTGCTCTGATTCATGGGTGAGGCCCCCCGTAACGCGGGGAGGTGCTGGATCGCCCGGCATCGCCTGCCGGTCCGGGCGCTGTTCTCATCAACCTGTTAAGGAGGATGCGCATGGCTACTGTTGAGTACGAAGGCAAATCGTTCGAAGTCGACGAAGACGGCTTCCTGCAGAAATTCGAAGACTGGACCCTCGAGTGGGTTGACTACGTGAAGGATTCCGAAGGAATCAAAGAGCTGACCCCCGAGCACAACAAGGTCATCGAGTTCCTCCAGGACTACTACAAGAAAAACGGCATCGCCCCGATGGTGCGCATCCTGTCCAAAGTGACCGGATTCAAGCTGAAGCACATCTATGAGCTGTTCCCGTCTGGACCGGGTAAAGGAGCCTGCAAAATGGCCGGCCTGCCCAAGCCCACCGGCTGCGTCTAGACCGCGTTCGACTCCTCAAGGAAAAAAGGCGGAGAGGCAACTCTCCGCCTTTTTTATGGCCTGTACCCGAAAATCGCAGATCTATTTCTTGACGGGCGCAGGCTTTTTGGCCGGACCGGCGGCGGCCGGCTTGGTGGCAGGCGCCGCCGGCTTGGCCGCAGCAATGGCCGGCGCTTTGGCCGGAGCGGCCACCGGTTTGGCGGCGGGCGCGGCGGCCTTGGGTTTCCCCTTGGCTTTGACCTTGACCTTTTTCTTTTTCGGCTTGGCCTTTTTGGTCGGCAACTTCCCTTCATCAGCCAACTGGAACAGCTTGCGCTTTTTCCCCTCAAAGGTCAGCGCCGTCTTAATGGCCGCCAGGGCCATGGCCGCTATCGACAGGATCACCACCAATCCTTTTTGCAGCTGCCATTTCTGCTGCTCCATCATGTCCGCCACCCAGATCTGGCCGGAACGCTGGAACAGATACACGAAAAGCGGCACCATAACGAGCGACAGCCCCAGCCCCACCACTTCCATCCACATGAAGTTGCGGCCAAGCAGCATAACGAAAAATGTCGAGTCCCGCACAATGCGCAGGGTGATAAGCCGGGTGCGCAGGGTCCGGATGCGTTCATCCACCTCGGGCAAAAACTCCCGGCTTTGGTGGAAGTTTCCGGCCTCCTTCATTGAGGAGGTGCGCATCCAGTTGAGTTTGCGGGCGCAGTAGTTGAAATCCCGGTTGAACTCCCGCAAAAGCGTGGGGAAAGGAAACCACGCCGCCTCGCGCTGCACCTCTTTAAGTTCATCGAACTGCCGGGTCTGCTGCAGTTGCATGGCCTTGAGTTCCGCGTCGATCTTTTTGCGGATTTCTTCCTCAATGGCTTCCTGCCCGGCCTCCATATTCTTGTAGGACTGGTAGTTGGCCACTTTTCCAACTTTGACCAGAGCCTGAATCCGTTCCTCGGTTTCAACCAGATACGGCTCCCCTTCGAGGAACCGCAGGCGCAACGATTCGGAAAGCGAGGCCAGCCGGGCCAACTGCCCCTTGGCTTCCTCCCCCGCCGCATTCCAAAGGCGCCACAAGGCCGACAGAACATGCAGGCGGCCGCGTTCCAATTCCGGATCGAGCATCACCCGGTTAAAGGTGGACGGGTCGACTTTGAGCAACTGGTAGAAATATTGGAGCCCCTGATCGGTAAAGCCCATTTTGACCAGACAGACGCCCTGTCGATAGGTGGGTTCCCCCCATTTTGGGCACTCGCGCAGACTTTCCCGGTACAGGGCAATCGCCTTGTGGTAATCGCCGAGAGTTTCCATGGCCCGGCCCTGCAGGCTCAGAAAATACCCGCGCTGCGGGGCCGTGTAACAAAGCCGGCCGGACTCCTGCCAGTAATAGACAGCCTTGGTCCAATCACCGCTTTCCATGGAAGCAAATCCCTGCAGGGACTTGGGCTGATAACTGCGGGGATATTTGATCAGCGCCTGGGCGATATTGGCTTCGAAACTTTCCTCATTGCCTTCGTTTAGCGAACCGAACGCCCGCCAATACAAATCCCCTTCGCGCGGCCCAAGCTCACTGTAGGGAATGGGCCATTCCCTGGTCCGGTTGCGCCAGACAACTTCGAGCATGCGGAGCTGGAACGGCAGGCCGATTTCAAAGATGGCCTGCAGCAGCAGGTCTTTTTCCTCGGTTCCGGTCAGCCGCTTGGTCATCTCTTCCAAAGGATCGGCGGCCAGGGCCGTATCCAGAGCCTGGGACATTTCCTCCAACCGGCCGATATCAAGCAGGCCGAAGCGTTGCCACACCTCGGGACGCGGCGCGGCCAGACGTTTGGCCGGACATTGACGGGGGCCATGGGATGTCAGGCCGCAATAAAAACAACGTACCTCGCCATCGCCGACCAGATTGGCCGGCAGCGGGACAACCAACTCCCCTTGGGCCTTGGCTTCTTCATCGTCATTGCCTTGAACCAGACTGACATTGGCCCAGTCCTCGACCGTCACCCCGCGCGACAGGCTGCGGATTTCGTGGATAACGAAATCCGCCCCGAGCAAAAAGGCCGACCGGTAACTCATGTGGGGGTAGTCCGGGGTCAGTTGATCCCAGTTCAATCCCATCCGACGCGGCAGATCCTTGCTCAGGCTGCGTCCTTTGGACGACACGGCGGCCATGACGCTCGGCCAATAATGGCTTTGCGTGCCGCCTTCCTCTTTCAGCCGCGAAATGCGGGAAATCGTCTCCCGGCACCAAGTTCGAAACGCCCGCAATCCCGGGACTTCGAAAATGAGAAAACCCTCATGGCGCAAGTAACTGAGGCCCAACCGCTCGACAATGGCGATCAATTCCCCGGCGATGTTGCGCCAGCCTTCGGCCGTCCCGCGATTGAGCGGATCGCCCAGGGGGCGAATGACGCACAGCCAGCTAAGCCCCGATTCATACGACAGACCGGATTCGGCTTCGAGCCGTTCAAAGGGGACACGGGCCAACCCGGAAAATGGCTTGGCCGGCTTGCCCGAAATGCCGGGGATCAGCGTCAGCTGGTTCTTCAGGTTGGGGTGGATAAAAATTTCGAGATTTTCCGTCGGGGAAACGTGCTGCCGGGAAAGCTCCACGGACACCGACAAGGATTTCTCAAATTTCTGGCTGATCAGCGCGGAGGCCGGAAACACCTCCACAAAGACCGGCATGGCATTGACCCGTCCCCAGACATAAATGCGGGCCAGTACCCGGAAGGCCTCGTCCCCGAAAAAGAACCAGAGGGCCTGTCCCGTGCCGTCGGCCATGCGGAACCCGCCATAGTCCTCCAGCATGTTGTCGAAAGCCGGATCAAGCTGCCCTTCCCAGGTAACCCAGACGCCGATGCCGCTGTGGACCATGCGCGTGGAACCGACAAAAGGCAGGCGCTCCAGAAGAGTGGCAATAGAGAGCGTAGACAACGGGGCGATTCTCCCTTACTTGGCGGCCATGGACATCTCAAAAACCATCGCAGCGCTCAAGGCAGAGCCGGGCTTTCACGAGAAAGTCGGCATGGTGCTGGTGCACAACGGCATGGCTCGCGCCACGTCGCGAAACGGTGCTCCCGTGGCCTCCCTCAAGGTCCGCGTGGACCAGGAGCTGGTGGAGAGCATACGCCGGGAAGGCGAAGCCATGCCCGGCATGTTCCGGGTCTTGGTCGAGGCCCGGGCCGGCCTGTTCGCTCCCGGCGACGACCTGTTGTTCATCGTGGCCGCCGGCGATATCCGGGAACATGTTCTGGCCGGACTGACCCACACCCTCACGCGCATCAAGTCCGAGGCCATCACCAAGGACGAAATCGCGCCCTCGTAGAGCGTGCGCGCCGTGTCGGGTCCCTTTTCCCCAAAACTACCCTTTCAAACCACGAGAAGCGTCATCCGCCAGGATGGACGTTGCGGGCGCAGGCTCTGGCCGGCTTGCGTCCGCGCTTTTTTGCGACCCGATTGCCGCTTCGACCAGGGCCAGCACCCGCATGGCCTCATCCGAACGATCGCGTTTCAGACAGCCTTGCACATACAGTTTGGTCTTGCGACGCAGTTCTTTTTCAATGCACTTTTTATGCCAGTCGCTTATTTCCGGTTGTTGCAGCAACCGGGCCATAGAGCGGATGCGGAAAAGATCCTGCCCCACGTAGGCCGTGGACAGTTGATCCCCCCGGCCGCCATGGCGCACAGTCAAAAAAACGTCTAACAACCCGACCGGATACCGCACCATGGCCCGCAGCCAGAGATCGTAATCCTCGCAGGCCGGCAGGCTCTCGTCAAACCCGCCGATTTCGTCAAAAAAGGCCCGGGTGCACATGACCGTCGAGGGGCTGACCAAGCAGCGCTCCAGGGATTCTTCAAAAAAAAAGCCGTCGGGCTTGCGGTGCACAGCCGTGGGATTGACCCGCCGTCCGCCCCGCATCCAGATTTCCTGGGTCTGGCTGATGACCAGATCCCGTTCCCGCATAAAAGCCAACTGGCGTTCGACTTTTGACGGCATCCACTCGTCGTCGGAATCAAGCAGGGCCACATAGGCCCCCCGGGTCACAGTCAATCCCGTATTCCGGGCCGCCGAAACGCCCCGGCAGACCGCATGGGTCAAAATCCGTATCCGGGGATCCGGACGGTCCGCCAGCCGGGCCATGGTATCATCGGTCGATCCGTCATCAATAATGATGATCTCGAGAGCCCGGTGGGTCTGCCCGAGCGCCGAGTCGACCGCCCGCAAAATCATATCCGCCCGATCGTGTGTCGGAAGGATGACCGAAACCAGGGTGTCGGACAGGCTTGAGGCCGCGTGTTGGTTCATGCCGCCAACTGTACATATCCCATCCCGCTCTGCCAAGGCAGCCATCCCCTTCCCTCCCCCCGCCGAAGCGGGCATACTGCCGGCAACACACCTGTTTTCCGTCGGGCCGACGTTGGGCGACACGCCCCCCGACGGCGGAGATGCGCCCCATGCCCATCCATGACGATCCCATCCGGACCTACCGCCAAACCCTGCATCCGCGCCCGGGAGAAACGGCCTTCCAGGTGGTGGTGGCCCAGACCGATCTTTTTATTGTGGCCGAAAAACCCCTGGCCCGGGAAATTGGGGACTATGTGTCCACACTGCGGGCCGGGCTTATGACCTATATCCTGCTGCACCCGCAATTTCAGGCCAGTCTCGTGCCCGTGACGGTGGACGACCATGCGCCGCCCATTGTCCGGGATATGGCCGAGGCTGCCGCCCGTTTCGGCGTCGGCCCCATGGCCGCCGTGGCCGGAGCCATGTCCCAGGCCGTGGCCGACCGGTTTGCCGAAGATTCGCCGAATCTGCTTATTGAAAATGGTGGGGACGTGTTTTTGCGGGCCACGCTTGAACGTACGGTGGCCCTGCTGGCCAAGCCAATCGAAGGGGCACGACTCGGGTTGCGCTTCCCTCCGGAAAAACTGCCGGCAGCGGTCTGCGCTTCCTCGGCCACGGTCGGGCCCTCCTTGAGCCTTGGCCAGGCCGACATGGTGACGGTGGTGGCCGATCGGGGAGCCGTGGCCGACGCAGCCGCCACGGCCCTTGGCAATCTCCTCGTCACTCCCGACGATCTGGAAGGCGTATTGGCGGCGGCCCAGGGCATGGCCCAGCGGGGCGTGCGCGGTGTCTTCGTCCAGATCGGAGAGATGGTCGGAGCTGTCGGCGATATCGAGTTGGTCGTTCTGGAATAACGGTTCCCTTTGGACAACGCCCCGTCGCCCGGGCCCGCCGCCGATCGCAAACGACACGCCTGCGTCAGTGTCTTGCCTCTACCTCTCCCTGCACAAAAAAACGAGCGCCGGATACATACGTCCGACGCCCGTTCGGCCTGATGGCGGCCATCCCCTAGCATTTGAGATCTTTCGCGCCAAGCCCTGTCACGGCCTCCAAAACCAGCGGTCGCGGGTGGAACGACCGATGGCGAACGGTCGTGAACCAGGCTTTTACGGGGAGGAAAAAACTTACAGCGAAAAACGCGCCACCATCCTAGCCCCGAAGGCTCGTCATGGTCCGTTCCAGTTCGCGTCCAAGCGGCGTGCGCAGGGACAAATGCCGCTCAAGGGTGGTGATGCCCTTGACGACCGTCGAATGCCGACGGTTAAAACGGGTGCCGATGTCGGCCAGGGACAAATCCGTGTGCTGGCGCGCCAGAAGGAAGGCCGTATTGCGGGCCAGAACATACTGGCGTTTGCGCGATTTGGACACGAGCTGCTCCGGAGAAAGCCGGTAGACGTCGCAGACGTATTCCACAATATCGTCGATGGTCAGGCCCTTGGCCTCCACATCGAAGTGGCGCAGGACATCCCAGGCCAGATCCATGGAGATACGGCAATTGAGCAGCTTGGCCTTGAGCGCCAGATTTTGCAGACAGCTTTCCAACTGGCGTACGTCGGCGTGCAGCCGATCGGCCAAAAGCGTGGACACGTCGTCGGGCAAAAGCACCTGATGCACCGCGGCCTTTTGGGCCAGGATACGTTTGCGGGTCTCCCGGTCGGGCTTGTCAATGACGGCCAGGAAACCGGAATTGATCCGGGACAACAGCTGCCCATCCAGCCCCGTCAGTTCCTTGGGCAAGAAGGAGCTGGTAAAGACCAGCCGGCAGCCCCGGGAATTGAGCGCCTTAAGCGTATTGAGGAGCTCGTCCTGAATGCGGGGTTTGTCGCGGAAAAAGTGGATATCCTCAAGCAGGAGCACATCGACGTTTTCACGAAACGCGGATTTAAACTGCTCCACCTGATGGGTCTTGATGGCCACGACCAGCCGGTTGGCGAATTCCTCGGCCGAAAGATAGGCGACCCGCAGATTCCGACCATTGCCGGCGCCCGTGTGGCAAAGCCGTTTGCCCATGGACTGGATCAGGTGGGTTTTGCCCAGGCCCGGGGCGGAACTGATAAACAGCTGCTCCGCCGACAGGCTCATGTCGCAAATCCCCTTGCTGGCCACGTAGGCCAGTTCGTTGCTGGGGCCGACCACAAACTCGTCATAGCTGAAGCGGAAACGATCATCGGCCAGATCCGGGGCTTTGGGCGGCATGGGCAGGGTCAACGACCGCGGCGCGGACCGCGGGCGCGGCGACGGCGCAACGGCCGTTCCCAGGCTGTTGGCCTTGGTCCGGTTCTGATCGGGTATGGGACCGTCGGTCACCACCACGCGAGGACGCGTTCCCATAACCACAGTCGCAGCTTCAGCCACGGGATCGGTCAGCCGTTCCCGCACCCAGGAAGCCACAAAAGCGTTTGGCGCAATCAGCTCCAAAACGCCGTCACGGGCCTGGGCCGCCAGCGGCTTGATCCAGAGGTTGTAGAGTCCGGGACTGAGAGTCTTTTCGAGTAATTGTTTGGTTTGGGACCAGATCGTTTCCATGGGGGGCACACTACGAAGGCGGCGCAGCCTGGCAAAGGACGATTAGGGACCGCTTTTCCCAGGGGGCCATTTTGGTTCTCTACAGCACAATCACCTTTATTTATTGTAAGTTTTCTTAGATCCAGGCGCGACGGGGGATTTCAGGACCGACCGGGAGTCCGCTCCGGACAAGGGTTTTGGGGCGGCTTTATTTATTTTTCACATATGTGAAAGAGTTTTTCACATGTCAATTTTTGTTTATCTCCATTTTTCTCAATTTTAATTTAAATTTTTCGTGTTCCAACAAGCAACTTTTGGGTTGACCATTGAAAATATCCCCGTGGCCCATGGCTTTGCGCCCCGTGACCCTCTTGTTCCAAGATGCACACTTCATAATTAATCAACTAATTTCATTGATAAAAAATGTTACGCGCGTCACAGAACCGTAAAAAACGGAAAACGTAAAAAAACCCGCCATTTTCATGGCGGGTTCAGAAAAGAACAAAGAAATGGCGAAAATCAGGATTTATACGGAAATGTGGGAATTCGCGTCGCGGCGGGGATAGCGGCCACAGGTAAACCGTGCGTCTTCGGGGCAGTAGCCCAGACGCTCACAGCGCGCCCCGGCTCCGCCAAAAAGGACCGGCAAGGCCTCCCGACACAACCCGAGCATTGAAAGGGCCAAAGCCCGGATCTCCCATTGGGCGCGCAGACAGCAGCGCAGCTCGAAGAAGTGCAAAAGCGACCGGCAATTCATGGTCACAACGATTTTGGTCTCGCAGGCGTTAGGCAAAACAAAGCGGGCGTCCTCGTTGGCCTTGGCCCCCCGGCCGTTGCGGGCCAGAATCTCCTGGAGTTCGGTATAGGCCGCCCCGGCCTGGGCCATCGCCGCCTCAAACCGGGCCTTGGCCTCGGGGATGGCCGCAATCGGCGGCGGCAGGATATAATCGAAATCCGTGGCGTCCACGTAGCGCTGGGACTGCTGGCTGTAGCTGGCGATGCGGTGACGCACCAGCTGATGGGAAAGCGCCCGGGACACGCCGGCAATGGCGAACGTGAAGGAGACATGCTCAATAGGCGACTCGTGGCCGGATTCCAGAATCCGGGCCACAAAATCCGCCTGCTTGTCCCGGGCGATCTCACCGGTAAGCAGCTTTGGCCACATATCGGCCACATAGCCGGGATGGTAGCATTGACGAAAGGCCGCATACAAAAGCGATACGGGCTCGGGCGTCACGGCCAAAAGCGTCACGGCCAGGTTGGTTGCGGGCATGGGCTGGTCCTTTTTTACGCCATCGGCTTTTTCAGATGCGCGTAAGCCTTGGCCGTGGCCACCCGGCCGCGCGGCGTGCGTTTTATGAGACCGCATTGGATGAGATACGGTTCGTAAATCTCCTCCACCGTGCGGACTTCCTCGCTGATGGCCACGGCCAGAGTTTTGACCCCGACCGGACCACCTTCATAGTGGCCGATGATCGTTTCCAAAATTTTGCGGTCCATCTGATCCAGGCCATGAGGATCAACGTCCAGGCGCGACAGCGCCTCCTTGGCCAGCGCTTCATCCAATGTCGTGGCCCCGGCCACCACGGCAAAATCCCGCAGCCGGCGCAACAACCGGTTGGCGATACGCGGTGTGCCCCGCGACCGCTGGCCAACCACCAAGGCCCCACCAGGCGTTATGCCAATGCCGATGATGGCGGCGGCCCGCGTCACGATACGGGCCAATTCCTCGGGATTGTAAAACTCCAGACGAAAAATCACGCCGAACCGATCACGCAACGGCGACGTCAAAAGCCCAAGCCTGGTCGTGGCCCCGACCAGGGTAAAGGGTTCGAGGTCGATGCGCACCGTGCGCGCCCCGGGCCCCTGGCCGATAATCAGATCCAGCTTGAAATCCTCCATGGCCGGATAGAGGATTTCCTCCACCGCCGGAGGCATGCGGTGGATCTCATCAATAAATAAGATGTCGCCCCGACGCAGATTGGTGACGATGGCGGCCAGGTCGCCGCACCGTTCCAGCACCGGCCCGGTGGTCGTCACCAGATTGACGCCAAGTTCCGAAGCCATGATCTGGGCCAACGTCGTCTTGCCAAGCCCCGGCGGGCCATACAAAAGGCTGTGGTCCAGGGCCCGGCCCTGCTCCATGGCGGCCTGCAAAAATACCCGCAAATTGGCCCGCAAATCGTCCTGGCCGATAAAGTCGTCAAGCCGCGACGGCCGAATGGTGTCGTCAGAAAGACCCGGGCCGGAAGCGGCGGGCGGCAATCCACACGTCTCGTGTTCGTTGCTCATGATTTTTCAGAGGCCAGACGTTTGAGCGCCTGTCGCAGCGCCCCGGCCACGTCCAGATCCGGTTCGGCCTCAAGGACGGCGGCCGCTGTACGTTTGGCGTCGGCCTCACTGTAGCCCAGATTGGTCAATCCGGCCACGACATCGGCCATGACGCTGCCGCCGGGCATAGCAACTGTCCCGGACGTATTGCCCGACGGGGAAAGCCCTTCGAGTTTGTACGTCAGTTCGATAAAAATCCGCTGGGCGCTTTTTTTGCCGATGCCGGAGACCTGGACCAGGGCATCCACGTCGCCGGTGGCCACAATGCGGTGCAAGTCGTCGGCCGTATAGCGCGACAAAATAGCCAGGGCCGTTTTCGGGCCGAGTTTGGTGATGCCAAGCAACGCCCGAAACATTTCGCGATCGTCCAAGGTGGGGAATCCGAAAAGTTCCAAAGCGTCCTCACGCACGACCGTGTGGACGAAAAGGCACACCTGCCCGCCCGGAGGCGGCAGGGAGGCCGCCACCGGCTCCGGCAGCTCCAACTCGTAACCGACCCCGCCCGGCGTCAGCACAATGGCCCATCGCTCGCGCCGGGCCAGCATCCGTCCTTCAAGATAGCCGATCATTGCGCCCCGCAAAGGCGCGTCAGCCGCCTCTGATTCAGATGGCATACGGCGGCGGCCAATGCATCGGTTGCGTCCACGGCGAACGTTTCCCGGCATGCCAGCACCCTGCCCACCATGAAAGCCACCTGGGATTTTTCGGCCCGGCCGGTCCCGACCAGACTTTTTTTGATCAGGGTCGGCGCGTAGGAATACACGGTCAAACCGGCCACCGAACAGGCCGCCAGGGCCGCCCCCCGGGCTTGTCCGAGCTTTAAGGCCGTGCCCGCGTTTTTGGCGACAAAAACGCTCTCGACCGCTGCTTCAACAGGGCAATGGCGGCCGATCAGCTCGGCAATGGCCAGATAGATCACGCCAAGCCGGCGGTTGAAGTCCGTTTCCGCACCGGTGCGCACCACCCCTGCGTCCAGCAGTTCAAGCACGCCGGAACGTTCGCGCACGAAGCCATAGCCCGTAATCCGCGACCCGGGATCGAGCCCCAGCACAACCAAATCCGGCGCGGCATGCGCCGCATCCTGCCGACGTTGTGCGAGCCCGCCATCAACGCCATTCACAACGCATGCCTTTATTCCTCTCCACAACCCGTCGGATGCAGGGCAAAAAAACTGAGGAGCAGGAACCGGGGCTGCGCCCCGGACCCTGCTGGGGGAAATGTTTCCCCCCAGCCCCCAGCGCGTTTCCTTATCCCAACATTTCTTCGGGCAAATCGCCGTTGGTATACACCTTCTGCACGTCGTCATTATCTTCGAGCAGATCAATAAGACGCAGCAGTTTCTGAGCGTTTTCCAGATCAAGGGCCACCGTCGTGGACGGCACCATGGAAATCTCGGCGTCATCGGACTCCATGCCGGCAGCCTCGAAGGCCCGGCCCAGGGCATCGAAATCCTCGGGAGCGCAGTGCACTTCCCAGACGTCATCCTCGTCCGCAATTTCATCGACGCCGAGTTCCAATCCCACTTCCATCAGCTGATCTTCGGTAAACGAAGCCTTGGGGAAAGAAAAGACGCCTTTTTTGGCGAACATCCAGCCGACGCAGCCGGCCTCGCCCATGGCCCCGCCGCCTTTGGAAATGATATGGCGCACTTCGGCCACGGTCCGATTGCGGTTATCCGTTGCCGCCTCGACAAGAATGGCCACGCCGCCGGGACCATACCCTTCGTAGAGCACCTCATCGAAGCATTCACCGGCCAATTCGCCCGTGCCTTTTTTGATGGCCTGCTCGATCTTGTCTTTCGGCAGGTTGACGGCTTTGGCCGCAGCAATGGCGGATTTGAGGCGGGTATTTAAGGCGGTGTCCGCCCCGCCGGCCCGGGCGGCCATCATGAGTTCCTTGGTCACCTTGGTGAAAAACTTGCTCTTCTTGGCGTCCTGAACCGACTTGCGGGCCTGGATGTTATGCCATTTACTATGTCCGGCCATCACTCCTCCTTGGCGTAAACCGGGCGGGCGCGCCCGGATGCATGCTAGCTTTTAAAACACTTCGAGACGAAAAACGGGTCAATCCATAGTCGCCGGAGCCATCGGCGGCAAGGGCGGTGGGGCGGGGTCGTCATCCTGCTCGGCCGGGGCAATGAATCCGGTGCCCACATAAAAGATTTCCTTACTTTCAGGCCGGGAGCTTTTGGGCTTGGCCACGCGAACCGTCGAAAAATAGGTTCTGAGTCCCTTTTGGTAGGCCGGCGTATCCGGCCCCTGGAAAACTTTGACCACAAACGCCCCGCCGGGCCGCAGCCGGGCCACCGCCACGGAAAGCGCCGTTTCAGCCAGTTCCATCGAGCGGGCCTGATCCGTAAATTTAATGCCGGTGGTTTTAGGGGCCATGTCGCTTAAAACAACGTCAAAAGGTCCCAGGCGGGCGAAGGCGTCGAGGATTTCCGGGCCGGGTTCCAGCATGTCGCCGGTCAGGTAGGTCACATGGCCGGGAAAGGCCGTACCGGCAGGATTGAGGTCGATGCCAAGCACCCGGCCCTGGGGTCCCACCCGTTCGGCGGCATAAAGCGTCCAGGAACCAGGGCAGGCGCCGAGATCCAGCACCGCCGCGCCGGGCAGCAGCAGGCGTGATTGTTTTTCAATCTCTTGCAGCTTATAGACCGAACGCGCCGGATAGTTCTCCTGCTTGGCCTTTTTGAAGTAATGATCGCGATAGGTTTTCATGGCGGCTGACCCCGATACCGTTAACCGAAACAGGTTTCAAGGAAAAGACGCCGGCATGCCCCAAGGAAAACGCCCCGAGCGCCTCTGCGTCACCGACGAAACCGGCGCGATACGCACTCTGGCCGTCGGTCCGGGAACATTTACCACTTTCGGACACGGGGAGCGGCCGGTCTTTTTGGGCCTTGGCCCGGACCCGGCCGTTGCCGCCACCCTACTTGCGGGACGTCGGGCGGTCTTTCTCGAGTGCCCCGAGTTCGCCGCGGCCATGCCCCCGTCCTGGGCCGCCGCCATTCCGACGCACTGGACATCCCTTGATCCGGCCGCCATCACGCCCGAATTCGCGGCCCGGTCCACATTTTATTGGTATCGCCACAACCCGCGCCTGTTCCCGTCCTTCTGGGGACCGATCTGGGCCCGGACCCAACTGGCGCTGCTGCCCCGCCCGGACCGTACGGCCGTTTCCGGCGACGTGCTTTTGGCCCGCCCCCAACACGGGATGTTGGAGCCGGAAATCGCCCGCGCCCTGACGGTCCTCGGCAAAAAGGCCCTCGACGTGCCGGCGACGGACAGCGCCCCGGCCATCGCCCGCGCCCTGCGCACCAGCCGGCCGGAACTTTTTTTATGCGTCAATGGGGCCGGGCTTGATGACGACGGCTTGGTCTTTTCCCTGCTCGCAGCAGCCGGAATTCCCGTGGCGGTCTGGTTCGTGGACAACCCGTTCCACATACTCGGCCGATTTCGCGGCCCTTTTTGGAAAGATATGCTGCTTTGCGTCACCGACGGCGCCTTCTGCGATCCGCTGCGAGAACTGGGGGCCCACCATGTCCTGGCCCTGCCGCTGGCGGCAGCCAACCATTTTTTTGGGGCAACGCCCACTGCCCCGGCCGCCGACCGGGTTATTTTCGTCGGGCGCAGCGCCTTTCCTGGCCGGAACGCTTTTTTTGCCGGTTGCCGCCTGCCGGAGGGGCTGCTTGAAACGGCGCACGCCATGCTCGATTGCGGCGCGCGTCCGGATTTTTTCTGGTGGAGAAAGCATCTGGCCCCAGGCCCCTTATGGCCGGGAAAAACCGTCCGTCTGGCCGGATACGGGGCCGAAACGGCCAGCCTGCACCAACGCGTCGCCGTTTTGGCCGCCCTGGCCGCAACGACGCCCTGCACGGTCTACGGCGATCCGGACTGGAAAAATCTTCTCCCGCCAGGAACCGACCTCCGCGGGCCGGTCGATTATTATGGCGCCCTGCCCGGACTCTACGCCGGAGCCGGAATCACGGCCAATGTCACAAGCCTGCTGTTGCCCCGGGGCCTGACCCAACGCCATTTCGACGTCTGGGCGGCCGGCGGCTGCCTTATCACCGACGCAACGCCAGGCCTCGACCTGTTTCCGCCACAGCTCACCGTTCCCGTGACCTACGCCGCTCCCCGGGAAGCGGCCGCCCTGGCCCAAAAACTGCTTGCCACTCCCAAATATCGACAGGAACTTTCCGCCGCCTGGGCGGAACACATCGCCGCAGCCCACCGCTACGAGCACCGTCTGCAAACGCTTTTTGCCCACATCCCAAACGGCTAGCCCTTCTGCGGCAACCTCCAGGAAGGATCGTATCGTCCCTGCCTGGGCGGCCGGGCCGTGCCGCCATGAAGCCCCCGTCGCACAAGATACAGCAAGCGTTTGCTGAATTTTATGGCCCAGGCCTCACAGGCTTTGTCCTGCCGGATGCGCTCCGTCAAATCCTCGGCATTCTGCGGAAGATGTTCGCGCCGGGCAATGCGACGCCGCAGGGCATACCGCCCGAGTTCGTCAACCAGGGCCATGGTCTTGCGAAAATCCCGGACGTAGCGGTTGAGGTAGATATGATAGCGCCCGTCCCGAAACAGGAGAAAGCCCCAACTGTCAATATCCTCGACCTCCGTCACCACAAGGTCGTCGCGTTTGTCCGCCAATTCGAGCAACCTGGCCAAAAGCCCTGCCATACGCGCTCCTTTGCCAGGCATTGTCTCCCGGCAGTTTGCAGGATAACCCCTTGTGGCTGAACGTCAAGACGCGGCCAGAAGAACGGTTGTGTTGCCGTGTCAATGCTGTTACACTCCAAAATGTTAACCTAGAAACATACCGACTGACGTAATGCAAGGTTTAAGACCATGGCACTACTTGAAATCAGACCCTGTCCTCATTGTGGCAAATCCACCTGGCAAGAATTTATTCCCCGGGGAGCGCCCTCCTGCTCCTATTGGCATTGCCGGGAGTGCGGAAAACGGCACGAGGCCGACCAACCGTGCGTCAGTGAAGGGGCCCGGCTCTATCGGGGCCGCGTGCAAACCGAAACATCCTGCGGCGATGTGCGTATCATGGATATCAGTCGAATCGGAGCCAGACTGTGTTGCGAAGCAGAATGCCCCCTTCCACTGCGTGTCCACGAACGTGTGCTGTTCAATCCCCAAATGCAGCCTTATGGGGAACTGTCCCGTTCTATTGCATCCATCGTGCGCTGGATTCAGGGATTGGAGTTCGGCATCAGTTACGAACGCCCGCTTTCCACGGCAACGAACGATATTAAGAATATTGTCAAAAACTAACGATGACACAAGAGAGCGTTTCTTTTGTGTATTGATTTTTTAAAAAACATTTTTATGTTTTTTAAAAACATCACGTAAAAAGAGACGCAACAGCCATCGTCTTGCCGGGAAATATTCCCTTTCAAAAACGGCCCATGGTCGTGGACTTTTTTTGTGTGGCGTCCACAGCCATGGGCACCGTTGCCACAGTCCTGCTCAAAAAAATTTCTTCCCGGCGACCTTCCCTTCCCTGGTCCTGCAAAGGCACGCAGACAATAAAAAAAGGCTCGATGGCAATGCATTGAGCCTTTTCTGTGTCATAGAAATCTTGAAAAACTCATCTCGGAGGCTCCACGCCATCCGGAGTCTTTCTTAAAAAAGATTACTCAAGATCAATAATGACCGGTCCAAGGATATTATTAAGTGGACGGGACAAAAATTCCTCACGCTTTATTTCTTTACCATCATAAAGCATGCTCTCAATGTGGATAATTTTCTGCATCCAAACATTGTTTTCAATAGTCTTAGGAATTTCCGTCTCGACGATACGGGCCGTTATCTTGTCGATATCGATCTCTTCCACGTCGCTAAACGAATAGGTATGGATATACTCTTCGTTGTAACCGAAACAATACAGCAGGTTATTTTTGACATTGGGCTGAAAAATCTTCTTGGGCGGGTAATTCTTGACCTCACAATTAATCTTGTTTAGGCTGACTCGGAGTTTTTCTTTTTCATTGACAATAATGTAGACAACAGGCCTATTGCTTTCCAGCAGATCTTCGCCGGAAGAATGGATGTTGTTGTCGGCTCCGTGAAAGATGTACTCGATGTAACGTTCCCGATTGGCTTCTCTGGCTTCCCGGACCAATTCTTTTTCAATGTAGGAATAGAAAACCCGCTGACCGAAACCCTTGATCTCAATGTTAAACTTCATCCTCCGCCTCCTGAGCAGATTCCGTGGTGTTCCGGCCTTGTCCGGGAAACGGCCCCAGTCCTTCCGGCCCGGCTATCGTATGGATACTACGCGGCTTTTGACCATGGGTCAAACGACCGCACTTTGCACGGGAATTGCTGTGTCCTTATGTCTAGCACCGCCAGCCCCGGCGGTCGCCGCCGACCCGGCCGCAACCCTGACCCCACTTCTCGGCACGCCGTATCGTGACGATGGCGTGGACGATCCGACCGGTCGCCATACCCTCTTCGCTACCCCTTCCGCAACCTTTTCGCCCCCGGGATTGAATTGCAGCGGCTTTGTCACCACCGCTTCCCGGTCCCTGCTGGCCCGGCCATTGCCCCTTGAAGCCGTCAAACGCGACCGTAAGGGCGATTCCGGCCCGGGAAGTCCACGCGGCGAGGATTGGGATTTCGGCTACGATCTTATTTGCAACATCACCGAGGGGCTGCCTCGCCGTCTGCTCATCCCCGGGACCCCGGAAACTCTGGACCCGGCAACGCTCGACGCCTCCCGGATGCGGGGCTTCCCCCTGCACGACGCCGCAGCCTGGAAAGACGTCCTGTCCCGGATACATCCGGGCGAACTGGTTCTGGCGACGCTGAGCAAGGAAAAGGACGGCCACCTGCGCTACTATCATGTCGGATTGCTGTTTGCCGACAGTCGGGGACATATTTTCTTGCAACATGCCACGCCCGGAAGCGGCACGCATCGCCTGGAACTTTCCTCGCCGGCCGGCATGGCCACCTTGAACAAGGAATTCGCCGAAAAACGCTTTGGTGAAAAATGGATCCTGCTTGTCGCCGTGCCCTTGCCCCGTCCCTGACGCGCCTCCTCAGACTCCAACTCAGGCGCCGACGCCCAACCGTCGCACCTACAAAATTTACGGCGTTTTTTTGAGAAACGCAATCCGGACACGCCCCGGTGCAACGCCGTCTCAGACAAGCGGAAACAAACGAATGCCATCGGGCGCATCCTCCACCCGATAGCCCAATGCGGCAATTTCGGCCCGCAAGGCATCCGCCCGCGAAAAATCCCGGGCCTCCCGCGCCTTGGCCCGTTGGGCTGCCAACTGGGTCGCCGCTTGCGGCCATTCGCTCGGCGGCACCGGCATCTGGGCCGGATCAAGCAGCCCAAGCACCCCGTCCACATCGACAAGCGCCTGTCCCAGCCGTCTGGCATCGGCCCGCCCCAGGCCGCCCGCAGCGATAAGACCATTGGCAAAACGACAAAAGGCAAAAAGACGCGGCCAAAAGCGGGAAACGGATAAGTCATCGGCCACAGCCACAGCCAGGGCCTCGGCCAACCGTCCCGATTCGCTTTCCACGACGGCAGAAGGCTGTCCGTCGCGACCATCGACCAGCCCGAGATTGGCGGCCAGTTCCTGCACCCGGTTGCGGTTGCGCTCCCACATGGCCAAGGCCTGGGGCGTGGCGGCCAGGGGCTTGCGGTAACTCGTGGACAACAACCAGCTCCGTACGGCCAAGGGATGGACGCCCAGACCAAGGACATCGGCTAGCGTCGCCGAACCGGTCTCATGGCCTTCCCACCCGGCCACCCGGCCGCCGGCCAGCCAGGCCACAGGCGCCAGCCCCGCCCCAACAGCCCAGATAGCCCGCAGATTTTCCACATGCGGAAACGTCTTGTCCTCGTCAGTCAGCACCACGGTCACGGCCGGAAGCGTCCGGGCCGCCACAGCGGCCATCTGCAAAAACCAACTCGGCCGCACATTGCCCCAGGGCGTGGGCAGGATATCCCCGGCCTTGAGATCTTTAAGACTCACCCGCTTAAGCAGCGTAAAATCCTGAGGGTTGTCCTTGGCATAGGCCAGCAGGTCCACGGTTTTGCCAAGGGCCAGCTTGGTCATATCCATGCCGAGCAAATGCCCATAGGCCTTATCGCGGGCGACGTCGAAATAGACGCTGCGCAGTTTTTCGTAGGCCAGCCCCTTACTCATCAGCTTTCGGGTCATGGCCAGGGCCTCGTCCAGGGCTTCGCCGGCCAGGGGGAAAAGTGCTCCGGACACGCCAAGCTGCCCGGCCAAAGCAGCCACCCGCTCCCGGGCCGCCGCCGCAAAAACGCCGCATTTCTGCCCGGCCGCCCGGGAAGCCTCCAGACACCGATCATCCAGGTCGGCCAGCCCCACGGCCAAAACCGGCCGGGCTCCGCCCCGCGACAGGGTGCGCCGCAAAACGTCCAGCACCACCACCCGGCGCCAGGCATCCAGATCTTCTGGATCGGACAGGGGCGGCCCAAAAGTGAACAGTCCGGGAGCGGCTCCGGCCGGATCCAGATACACCGGGGCGCTCGCCCCGAGGCTGGAAAGGGCCACGCCCTTTTTTTCCGGTACGGCGAACAGCGTGGTGGACAGATAGCGTTCGCCCCCGTCCGGCAAAATAACCACGACCAACCCCGAGGCCAGGGACGCCGCAAGCCGGGCCGCTGCCGCCATAGCCGCCCCACTGCTCATGCCGACAAGCAATCCTTCTTCCCGGGCCAGCCGTCGGGCCATCTCGAAGGCTTCGTCGTCCTCCACCGGCACAATGGCATCCAGGGCATGCTTGTCGAAAATGCCGGGCGGATAGGACTCCTGCATATTCTTGAGGCCCTGGATCTTGTGGCCGGGGTGAGGCTCGACCGCCACCACCTCGATGGCCGGATTGAGCTCCTTGAGCTTTTTGACCAACCCCATGACCGTGCCCGAGGTGCCAAGCGCCGCCACCACATGGGTGACCTTGCCGGCGGTCGCCTCGAAAATCTCCACGGCCGTCGAGGCATAATGCGCCTCGATGCTGGCCGGGTTATTAAACTGGTCCATCAGCACGTAGGTTTCAGGCTCTTCGCGGACCAGACGATAGGCTTCCTCAATGGCGCCGTCCGTGCCGAGATTTCCCGGCGTCAGGACAATTTCCGCGCCATAGGCCCGCAGGATGCGTTTCCGTTCCTCCGAGGCCGAGGCCGGCATCAGGAGTTTTAGCTTATAGCCTTTGACGGCGCAGACCATGGCCAGCCCAATACCGGTATTGCCCGAAGTGGCCTCGATGATGGTATGACGTGGAGTCAGCTCCCCGGCACGCTCAGCCGCTTCGATCATGGCCAACCCCACCCGGTCCTTGATCGAGCCGCCGGGGTTGCGCATTTCCACCTTGGCGACCACGGTCACGGCAGGATTGGGGTTGACGCGCGTCATGCGCACAAGCGGCGTTTTGCCTACCAGGGAAAGAACGGAATCATGAATCATCAGACGCCTCACGAAGTATAGCCCGGATCGGTCCGGGTGGCGAAAGTGGTAGGCAAAAAACGCGCGACCGGCAAGAGTGGCAGGAAACTTGCTTCAGATCCCCTATCCCATTGAAGGACGAGGCCATGCAGATCAATACGTTTCTTGCCGACAATCTTGCGACAATGGCCCAGGCGAAAATGCCGGTGGCCGACTGGCTGGCCGCCCACGACCCCGACCAAGCCATCGTGTGCGAACGCATGTTCCGCAATCAGGGCGGCTATTTCGATTGGCGCATGGACAACGGCTTTGGGCTGTTCAACCAGATTTCGCCGGCCTTCTATTACAAGGACTGGCGGCCCACGGCCGACGCCGAAGGCGGTGCAACAGTCATCGTCGGCACGGCCCTCGGCTATGGGCTCAACCATGTGCTGACGGGGACGCCCAATTCCCACAAGGTGCTGGTGATTGATCCCCGCCCGGACATGCTGATCGCCTGTCTGGGACAAACCGATTATCGACCCTTTATGGCCATTGGCAAGCTGCGTTTTGTGCCGCCGGATCCGCAGATTATCGAATACGCCCTGCAAGAGCTCGACATCAGCTTCCTGTTTGCCCGCATTTTTTTGCGTAGCGACCTGCCAAGCAGACAGCTCGGCCCGGAATACGCCCAGGTTTCGCTCATGGTCCAAGCCAAGCTTGAAAGCCTCTCCGTCGAACTGACCACCCTGCGCCATAAACAGGAAGTCATGGTCAGCAACGAATTGCGCAATTACTCCCGGGCCATGAATGAAGGCAGTTTGCTGCGGGTCGACGGCATGGCCAGAGGCCTGACCGCCGTGCTGCTCGGCGCGGGACCATCCCTGACGACCTACGCTCCCATGCTCAAACAATTCAAGGATCAGGCTTTTTTCGCCACGGGATTGCAAACCCTGCCGGCCTTGGAGCGGCTGGGACTAAAGCCCGATCTCTGCGTGGCCATCGACTTTAACGAGACCATGCTCAAATCTCTGGACAATCTCCAGGACATCAATTTTGCTGCCGATATTCCGTTTGTGTATTCCACCAAGATGCATCCATCCGTGCTGGAACGCTATCCAGGCCCGAAAATGCCGCTATGGACCCAGGGCGGCATCGCCACCTTCGTGCTCAAGGATCAGGAGCTCGTGCTTGATGCCGGCGGTAATGTGGGCGTCACCCTGGAACGGTTTCTCACCTGGGCCGGGGCCGACCGATTCATCATGGTAGGCTTCGATCTGGGCTGGCAAGGCACGACCACCCACGCGGCCGGGCACCACAGCGCCGTCTGGACCCATACCTTCAACCCGCACGACGACGTGAAGCTGACCAATCTTAAGGGCGAGGAAATCTACACGCATCTTGGATTCCTGGCCGCCAAGCGGGATCTTGAAAAGGATATCGCCACGTCCAAGGCGATTTTTTACAATCTTTACGGCGGCGGAGTGGTCATCAAGGGTGCCGAAAATATCCAGATGCAGGATCTGGAATCCACGGAATTGCTGGCCAGCCAGGGCATCGCCAGACAACTCTTCCTGGACGCCCTGCAACGAGCCTCCCGCCCCCGAACCCGGCCGGTTTTCTCCCCCAAGGCCGATCAGTGGAACACGTCGCTTAAAAACGCCTCACGCCGTCTGGAAAAGCTCATGCGCAAGGCGGCGAAGCATCAGGACGAAATCCGCGAACTGCTCTCCCAGATCCAGTTTTTCTTCAAACAGGATCCTCTCTATATGCCCTATATTTATAATGAAATAATGGATATGGGCGGGCTTATCCAGACGCATGCCAGCTTTGGTGCCAAGGAATTGACGCAATTCAAAGCCATTCGCAAACGCGTGGTGACCAAGATCAAAGAAATGGACGCCTGCCTCGGCCCATCCAGTTCCTGGGCGGCCTAGGCGGTCCTCTTCCGGAGCAGCCGGGCGCTGCTCCGGAAGGACTTCAGACCCCAAGTACGCTTGAATCGGACCAATGGTCGTGCCGGCTCCGACCAGGGATCGAAAGCAATCAGTGACCGGCTTTGGCTGCGTCAACAATTCGACGTAAGGATGCAGCGGCCGCCCGTGGGTCAGGCGCGGCACAAATGGCCGACACCACAGCCACGCCGCTGGCCCCCCGAGCCATGACCGCCCCGGCGTTGTCGGCGTTGATGGCTCCGATGGCCACCACCGGCACCTCGGCCAGCGCCAACATCGTGGACAGACCATCGAGTCCCTGGGGCGCGCCGGCATCTTTTTTGGTCGTTGTGGCGAATATCGGCCCTGCCCCAAGGTAATCCACCGGCATCCCCTGGGCCGCCCGGGTTTCCGCCTCGCCCGTCACCGAAAGCCCTATAATCTTCTCCGGTCCAAGCAGCGCCCGGACATCGGCCGGGTCCATGTCCTCCTGACCGACATGCACGCCATCAGCGCCAACAGCCAAGGCCACATCCACCCGGTCATTTATAAGTAGCGGCACGCCATAGGGGCGCAGCAAGGTCACAAGCGCCCTGGCCAAGGCCACGAATTCCCGGGTGACGGTGTTTTTTTCGCGCAGTTGGACCAGACCCACGCCGCCGGCCACCGCCTGCCCGACCACATCGACCAGATCGCGTCCCAAAAGGGCCGTTCGATCCGTCACCAGATAGACCCCCAGATCAAACCGCCGGCTCATGCCACCACCCGCATGCCGGTCTCAAGATCGGCCAGCGTAAGGGAATACAGCCGGTCCATAAAAAGCGGCAACAGGCTGCCCGGCCCGACCGCGCCGGCCGCGGCCAGGAAACCGGCGGCCGCCATGACCGCCATGGCATGGGCTGTGGCCGCCAGGGCATCCTCATTGACGGCGGCGAAGGCTCCAACCAGGGCCGTGGCCGTACAACCAAGCCCGGTCACCCGGGTCATCATGACGTGCCCACCGGCCAACTGGATGGTCTTCCGGCCGTCGGTGATCACGTCCACCTCTCCGCTGACGCAGACAATGCACCCCAGATTTTCCGCCAAGGCCACAGCGGCCTCCGAGGCTTCCAGACTGCCGTGCAGACTGTCCACCCCACGGGAAGCGGCATTTTGGCCGGCCAAATATAAAATCTCCGAGGCATTACCCCGAATGACGGCAATCCGGGCGGCTTCAAGGACCCGTTTGGCCACGTCGCGACGCCAGGAGGTGGCCCCGGCGGCCACGGGATCAAACACCACGGGCACGCCGGCGTAATAGGCGGCCTTGGCTGCCGCCAGCATACTGGCCACGCTCTCATCTCCGGGCGTTCCCATGTTGACCACCACCGCCCGGGCTATGGCGGCCAGTTCGGCGGCATCAGCCGGGGCATGGGTCATGGCCGGCGAGGCCCCCAGGGCCAGCAGGGCGTTGGCGGTGACATTGGTGACGACATTGTTGGTGATATTGACCACGAGGGGGGTTTCCTCGCGGATGCGGCACAAATCGCTAAACACGGCCGGGGCGAAATCCATAGCGTCATCCGTTGTTACGGGTTGCGGCGTCTCGCGCCGGAGTACGGAGGGAAATTAGCCTGGAGGCGCAGCGAAGGCAACGCCGCCAACGCCGCCAACGCTCCCAAAAAAGCGACGCCAGGAGAAAGGCCCTCCTGGCGTTCGAGATATAAGGATAACGCAGAAACGCGGTTGCTAGACCGTTGCCGGTAAGGTGACATCCCCGGGCGCGACAAAGACAAGGGCGCCATCCCGCACGTCCACGGTGACATCCTGTCCATCGAGAATCTGGCCGCCGATGAGCGCCCTGGCCAATGCCGTTTCCAAATGGACCTGCAGGTAGCGCCGCAGAGGACGCGCACCGTAGACAGGGTCGTAGGCCGTGTCGGCGATAAAGGCCTTGGCCGCGTCGCTCAACATCAGGTTGATCTTGCGGTCGGCCAGCCGAGCCCGAAGGCCGGTCAGCAAAAGCTCCACAATGGCCGCGATCTGGGCCCGCAACAGCGGCTTAAAGAGCACAATGTCGTCCACGCGGTTGAGGAACTCCGGTCGGAAGTAGCCCCGCAACGTCTCCATGACCTGCTCGGCAACGCCCGGCTTGAACGCGCCTGCATCGTCGATGCCGTCAAGCAGGTATTGCGCGCCGAGGTTCGAGGTCATGATGATGATCGTGTTTTTAAAATCCACAGTCCGGCCATGGCTGTCGGTCAGCCGACCGTCATCGAGGATTTGCAGCAACGTATTGAACACGTCGGCATGGGCCTTTTCGATCTCGTCAAACAGCACCACGCTATAAGGCTTGCGGCGCACGGCCTCGGTCAGCTGTCCGCCTTCGTCGTAGCCGATATAGCCCGGAGGCGCGCCGATCAGCCGGGCCACGGTATGGCGTTCCATGTATTCGGACATATCGAGCCGGATCATATTGTCTTCGGAATCAAACAGCGCCGCCGCAAGCGTCTTACACAGCTCGGTTTTCCCCACGCCCGTCGGGCCAAGGAAAATAAACGACCCAATCGGACGGTTGGGATCTTTAAGCCCCGCCCTGGCCCGCAAGACGGCATCGGCCACGGCCGTCACCGCCTCGTCCTGGCCAACCACCCGGTCATGGAGCACGTCGCCCAGGCGCAACAGCTTTTCGCGTTCGCTTTCGAGCAAACGGATGACCGGGATGCCCGTCCAGCGGGCAATCACCATGGCCACATCGTCCGGGCCGACTTCCTCGCGGATCATACGCGCGCCGCCGGACGTTTTGGTAATGGTCTCCTCCTGGGCGGCGAGATCCCGCTCCAGTCCGGCCAGACGACCATACCGCAACTCCGCGGCCCGGTTGAGGTCGTAATTGCGCTCGGCTTCCTCAATGGCTTGCTTGGTCTTTTCGATCTCTTCCTTGAAGTGGCGCAGGCCATCCACTGCGGCTTTTTCCTTTTCCCACTGGGCCAGATAGCCGCTCTGCTCTTCCTTCAGGTTGACCAGTTCTTCTTCGAGCTTTTCCAGCCGTTCGCGGGAAGCCTTATCGGTCTCCCGGCGTAGCGCCTCGCGCTCGATTTCAAGCTGCATGACTTTGCGGTTGATCTGATCCAACTCTGCCGGCAGGGAGTCGATCTCCGTGCGGATCATGGCCGCCGCTTCGTCAATTAAGTCAATAGCCTTGTCCGGGAGCTGACGGTCGGCGATATAGCGTGAGGAAAGAACGGCTGCCTCGACCAGGGCGGAATCGCTGATGCGCACGCCGTGATGCACCTCGAAGCGCTCACGCAATCCACGCAGAATCGAAATGGTGTCCTCAACGGTCGGCTCATCCACGAAGACCGGTTGGAAACGCCGTTCCAGAGCCGGATCCTTTTCTATGTACTTCCGATATTCATCAAGCGTCGTCGCACCAATGCAATGCAACTCGCCCCGGGCCAGCATGGGTTTCAACATGTTGCCCGCATCCATCGAGCCTTCGGTTTTGCCCGCGCCGACGATGGTGTGCAACTCATCAATAAAAAGGATAACGCGTCCGGCAGAAGACTGCACTTCTTTGAGCACCGCCTTGAGCCGTTCCTCAAACTCGCCCCGGTACTTGGCCCCGGCAATGAGCGCGCCCAAATCCAAAGCGAAGATGGTCTTCTCTTTCAGTCCCTCGGGCACGTCCTTTTTTACGATCCGGATGGCCAGTCCTTCGACAATAGCCGTCTTCCCGACGCCGGCCTCGCCGATGACCACGGGATTGTTTTTGGTGCGCCGCGACAGAATGCGGATAACCCGCCGGATTTCCTCATCGCGTCCGATCACCGGATCGAGCTTGCCCTTTTTGGCCTCTTCGACCAAATCCCGACCGTACTTGGCCAAGGCCTCATAGGTGGCCTCAGGCTCGGCCGAGGTGACGCGCTGGCCGCCCCGGATTTCGGTCAGCGCCCCCAACACGCGGTCTTTGTCCACGCCAAGGGACTTGTTGACCTGTCCGGCCAGGGTCGACGGCGGCTCTTCGAGAAAGGCCAGAAACAAATGCTCAACGCTGACGTATTCGTCCTTGAGGTGCTTGGCCAAATCCTGAGCCTTGACCAAAATCTCGTTGAGACGCGGGGTCACATAGACCTGACCGGGCGTTGCGCCAGGACCGCTGACACGGGGCAGCTTGGCCAACCCGCGTTCCAGTTCGGCCAGATAAGCCTGGGTATTATAGCCGGCCTTCTCCAGGAGGCGGGGAACCAGCCCCTGTTCCTGCGTCAGCAGGGCCAGCAGCAGGTGTTCGGCGTCAACCTGCTGCTGGCCCATGCGCACAGCCACGGCCTGTGCTTCGCTGATGGCCTGCTGGGATTTTTGCGTGAATTTATTAAGGTCCATAATGCCCTCCTCCATGAATGCATCAAAGATAAGAATGCGTATGGAACTTGGCAATGGATATGCAAAAAAATATTACGTCAAAGTCGCAGGCTTCAAACAAACCATATCTATCGCCATGATCAACAAAGAGTACAGATCTAGAGCAGACGATTGAGCTCGCTGACCTTATTTTCCAGATAATCAATGCGCTCCAAGAGATCGACAATAATGCTGGCTCCGAGTAACGGCACATCAAAATCGCGCCGAATGCGGTCAAATTTTCGTAGCCGATAGACATCCCTGGTTCGAAAAAGATACGCATCCGCCGTAGTGCGTTCCGGCGTGATCCAACCAAGTTCGATCAATTCCCCGACAACGGTCTGGGGCAGGCCTGTCAACTCCTGCAACTGGGTGAAACTGATACGTTCGGAACGGGCAGGCACACTTGCGACGGCAATGAATTCCTTTATCTCCATGTCGACCTCGCTTGGGCGCTAAAACGACCGGGGGCTGAAATTCGAGGAGGCAGCCAGTTTTTCCCACAACTCCCGTTCTGCATCGGTGACGCTCGGCGGCACCTGGACCATAATGCGCACGAGCTGATCCCCGCGCTTGCCCTGACCGCCGAGGCCTTTTCCGGCCAACCGCAGTTTCCGACCTGACGAACTTCCGGCCGGAATGGTCATTTCCACGGCTCCGTCCAAGGTCGGCACCCGGACCTTGGCCCCAAGAGCTGCTTCCCACGGCGCAAGCGGCAAATCCAAAATAACATTGCACTCCTCCAATTTGTAGAGTGCATGCGGCAAAATCCTGACCTTGAGGTACAAATCCCCGGCCCGGCCGCCGCCCCGCCCGGGATTGCCCTGGCCGGACAGGCGGATTTTGGCGCCCTCGCGCACGCCGGCCGGAATGTTGACGTTGAGCGTCTTGGCGCCCAGTCGCGGCGAACCATCCACGCCAATGGACTGTTCCTGAAGCGTGATGGCCTTGGAACCGCCTCGGTAGGCTTCCTCAAGGGTCAGTTCCACCGTGGCGTTGGCGTCCGCACCGCGCGAAGGACCGCGCGAATAGCCGCCCATGCCGCCAAAACCGCCGGTGCCGCCAAAGCCGCCCATATCCTGAAACCCTCCGCTGCGGCCACGACCACCGCCACCGGCTCCGCCGCCACCAAAGACCGTCTCAAAGAAATCGGAAAAAGCCCCGGCGTCAAACTGCTGGCCGCCGGCTCCACCGAAATTGAAATGCGCATTTTCAAAGCCGGACGGGCGCTGGAAATTCTGGCCATTCTGCCAATTGGCCCCCAGGGAATCATAGAGCTTGCGCTTTTCAGGATCCTTTAACACTTCATAGGCTTCGCTGCATTCCTTGAATTTCTTTTCGGCCTCGGGATTGTTCGGATTGAGGTCCGGATGGTGCTTGCGGGCCAGTTTTTTAAACGCCTTGGAGACTTCATCCTGCGTGGCCGCCTTGGTCACACCGAGGATTTTATAATAATCTTTGTATTCCAAGCTCATAGGGGCAACATCTCCCATTTTCCCGGCAGGTTTCCCGGCAAGTTTACATAATAAAGCAAGATAGGATTCCGTCAACCATCCCGAAGGATTATCCGCACGGGGACCGGCTTTGCCAGTATTACACCAGGGTGCGGACAAAGGCCATATCCAGAGATGTCGGCTTGCCAAGGCCGGAGGTTGCCGCTAGCCTCCCCAGCCATGTCCAAAAAGGAACCCCAAAACGAATTCCGCCCGTTCGCAACGGTGCTTAAGGGCGTAAAAGTCGTCAAGAAAAAGGATGTGCCTGCGGCTGTCGCCAAGGCGGTTTCAGCCGCCTCCAAACCGGCGACGCCGGAGGCCGATGAAGCCTCCCATTTTTACCGGGCCATGAATGGCGTGGCCCCCCTCGACAAGGAGCACACCAAAGGCCGGGAAATACGGCCTGTTGCGCCGCCTCCCCCGCCGCCGCAACCTGGCGACGAAGAAAAAAAAGCCCTGGCCGCTCTCCAGGATCTGGTGTCCGGACATGTCGAATTCTCTCTCGAATACAACGACGAATATGTCCAGGGCTTCGTGACGGATCTCGATCCCAAGGTCTACCGGCAACTCCGGGCCGGACAATTCCCGCCGGAAGCCCAATTGGATCTGCACGGCCTCACGGCCGATCAGGCCATGCCCACCCTGCTGCACTTTGTCCGTGAGCACTATATGGCCGGCAAACGCTGTCTGCTTGTCATCCCCGGCCGGGGAGCCAATTCGCCCGGCGGCGTGCCCGTGCTCAAGGAAGAACTCAAGACATGGCTGACCCACGATCCGCTCAAACGTGTCGTGCTGGCCTTCACCACCGCCCTGCCCCGCCACGGCGGCACCGGGGCGCTTTACCTGCTGCTGCGCAAATTCAAAAAGGTCAAAGGGAAGGCCCGATTCGAAAAAGAATGGCCTGATTTTGGTTGATTTTTTGGAGAACGAATTTTTTTGAAGCGTGAACGTCCGGGGCGCTGCCCCGGACCCTGCTGGGGGAAATCATTTCCCCCAGACCCCCTCGGGGGAAGACACAGACAAGAGACGGGGAGTAAATCAGCCGCCGCGACGAGGAGGGACAGGGACAGCGGACGGCGGCGCGGACTTTCGGGGCGACCAGTTGCGGGCCATGGTCTGAAGGGATTCGATCTGGCGCGGCGACAACATGGCCTGGAGTTGCGCATGAAGCGCGGTGGCTCCGGCCTTGTCCTCGGCAGGCAGATCCTGGGCCGCCAGGGACAACAGGGACCAAAAATAGGCCTTGATAGGATTTTTCGAAACGCCCTTTCCCGACAGATAGAGCGTGGCCAGCAAATATTGCGCCCCGCCCTTGCCGGCAAGCCCTGCCTCGGTCAGCCACTTGGCCGCGTCCTCAAAACTTTGCGGCATCCCCTGGCCGGAATAATACAGCTTGCCCAGGCAATACTGGCCGTCCGCACTCCCGGCCATGGCCGCCTTCTTAAACCACTCAGCCGCCTTGCCCAAATCCTGGGGAACGCCCTGGCCGGTGTAATACATCGCCGCGATCTGATTTTGCAGCGTCACGTCGCCGGCCGTCGCCAGGGGCATGAACTCCTCAAAAGCCTTGGCGAAATCGCCATCGCGATAGGCCTGCTTGCCTTCTTCCAGCCCGGCTGCCGCCGGAACCGCCACTCCCAGACAGATGACGGCCAGAATTCCCGGTCGGGCCACCCCGAAGAATCGCTGCAAGACCTCAATCATGGGCGCCGCCGTTCTCGTTTTTTTGCTTGAGGCAGTTGGTCAGGGAATCATTGGACGAACACTGATGCAGTTCTGCGCCAAGAATGACGTGGCGAAAGACAAATACCGAGATAGGCACGCCAAGCACCATGCCCCACAGGCCAAACAGCTTGTGTCCGACATAGAGGATCATAAGCGTGATAAGCGGGCTGATCTTGAACATGGCGGCCATAATGCGGGGGTTTAAAATATAGGTTTCAATGGTGTGCACGACGATAATCATCGCAATGGCCCAAAGGGAATGCCCCGGGCCAACGGTATTGACGGCCACAAGAACGATCGGGGCCGAAGAGATAAAGGTGCCAAGGACCGGGATAAGTCCGCAGAAGAACACCACTGTCGACAGGAGCATCACGGGCTCAATGCCGAGAAAATACATCCCGATGGCGGTCAGCAGCGTATTGACGCTGGCGATGAGCACCTGGGCCCGGAATCCCATCCCGACGACAATGGCGAAACGGACCACGCTGCGGGCCGTCACCTCGTAAATATCCCGCAGCCGCGAATCCCGCAGGGAGATGGTCTTGGCCCGCAGATTCGGAAAATCCAACATGATGAGGAAGCTGAACAGCGTTCCCAGCAAAAAGGTCGAAACGTAGGTGGAAATCTGGTTGAACGAATTGACGGCCAGGGTGAACAGCGTTTCGGCCTTAAACCCGACCAGGGCCTCCAGGGCCAGATAATCCTTTACCTTGGCAATCGGCGCGGCCATGTCCGGCACAAGCCAGGCCCACTGGTCCAAATGCGTGCGCAGGGTTTCCAGGGTATCGGGCAATTTTTTGAGAAAGGCCGCAGACTCGGCCCCGAGCTTGGGCAGCACCGAGGACAGGATGCTCAGTACGGCAGCCACGAAAACCACATAAATGACGGCGGCCCACAGGGTGCGCGGCAACTTTGTCCTGGCGGCCAGCCGTTCGATGGGGCCGTTAAACAGGAAACAAAGGATATAGGTGATAAAAACCAAGCCAAACAGGCCGAAATAACTGGCCAGCCACACAAGACCGAAAAAGGCGGCCCAGATGGCCATGGTCTTGTTGGTGCGAAGGAACTGGGCGATGTCGAATGCCATAGGCGGGAAGGGCTAGCATAAATCGAATCAGGGTACAATCGGGCCCAGCAGGCGAAACCGGTGAAACCTATTTTCGAAAAATCGCCAGGACAAGGGTCACGACGATCCTGACGACCAGACAGGTGACCCAGGGGAAATAAAAGGAAAACCCTTCACCCCGGTATCGGATGTCTCCGGGCAGCCGGCCCAGGGGAAAACGGTCCCACAACGCCCGCCAAAATCCGGGTCTATCGGCCAACAACAGGACAAGCCCGACACAAGCCAGCCCCAGCCCAACCACCAAAAGAATCTTGCCGGTCGAAGAAATCATGGGTATGTCCCCTTGTCCCTTTTTGAGGATTGTATCCAGCCAAAAAAAGGATCGCAAACACCGTGCACCTTCCTCCTTTTCGTTTGGAGCGGTATTTCGCCCAACATGAATTTACCGCTCCTCACCTGCTGTGCGCCTCCGATGGCGAAAGCATGACCGTGGCCGAAGTCCTGGATCTGGTTCCCGGAGCCGCCGAAGGTCTGGCCCAGCTGAACCTGGGGTACACCGAATCCCGGGGCGCGCCGGAATTACGCGAGGCCATTGCCGAACTGTACGAAACCATCACCCCGGCCGACATATTGGTCTATGTCGGCGCCGAAGAAGCCATCTACGCCTTTATGCGGGCGGCGCTGGCCCCCGAGGACGAGGTGGTGGTCACCACCCCCTGCTACCAATCCCTAAGCGACATCGCCAAAAGCGTGGGCTGTCGGGTGTTGCCGTGGCATTGCGATCCGGCCTGGGGATTTGCGCCGGACATGCGGGAACTCACTGCCCTTATCGGCAACAAGACCCGGGCGCTGGTGATTAATTTTCCGCACAATCCCACAGGCTACATGCCCTCCTGCGAAGGGCTCGCGACCATGATCGCCATGGCCGCCCAGCGCGGGACACGCGTTTTTTCCGACGAGGTTTACCGCTTCTCCGAGGCGGAAGGCGTGCCTCCCCTGCCCGCTGCCTGCGACCTGCACCCCCAGGCCGTCTCCCTTGGCGTTTTATCCAAATCCTTTGGTCTGGCCGGGCTGCGGATTGGCTGGGTGGCCTGCCGCGATCAGAAATTGCTGGCCCGCATGGCCGCCATCAAGGACTATCTGTCCATCTGTTGTTCCGCACCTTCTGAATTTCTGGCCACCTGCGCCCTGGCCGCCCGCGAAACAATCCTTGGCCGCATGCGGCAACGGCTCGACCGCAACAGAAGCTTGCTGACGCAATTTTTCCTTGATCGCGCGGACCTGTTCCATTTTGTGCCACCGCGCGGCGGCCTGACGGCCTTCCCCGGACTTCGCTCCGGCGATGGCGATTTTTTTTGCCGCAAGGCGCTTGAAGAGGCCGGGCTGCTCCTGTTGCCGGGAAGCCTGTATGGAGACGAATGGCCGGAATACTTCCGCATTGGCTTCGGCCGGGCGGACTTCCCGGAGAACCTGGAACGGCTGGCCAAGTTTTGCCAAAAATGGAATCCCCGCGCCACCGAGAAGGACGCTTGACATTCTGAAAAAACGACGTCCTCTCTCTTGAATTTTGAGGACATTTCGGCCACAACGGCGTGACACGTCCATAGCGTCGAGGAACATCCCCCCGTTTTTTTTGTCACATCCAAACGTTAGGAGTCTTCCATGGTCAAAAAACTTGTCCTGGCCTTCATGCTTGTCGCCATGAGCGCCTCCCCTTCCCTGGCGAAAACCATCATTTTCGCCACTGACGCCACTTGGCCCCCCATGGAATTCGTCGATGCCAACAAGGAAATCACCGGCTACGCCATCGACTACATGAAAGCGGCCGGCAAGGAAGCCGGTTTCACCCCGGAATTCAAGGCCGTGGCCTGGGACGGCATTTTCGCCGGTCTGGCTTCCGACAAGTATAACGCCATTGTCTCCTCGGTCACCATCACCGAGGAACGCAAGAACACCATGGACTTCTCCACCCCCTACTTCAAGGTGCGTCAGGCCTTGGTCGTTCCGATCAAGTCAGAGGTCAAAAGCATCAATGACATGAAGGGCAAGACCCTTGGTGCCCAGATCAGCACCACCGGCCATTTCGCCATCAAGAAGACCGAAGGCGTCAAGGACAAGTCCTACGACGAAGTCGGTCTGGCCATCGAAGACCTGTACAACGGCCGCATTGACGGCGTGGTCTGCGATGATCCCGTTGCCGCCCAGTACGCCCTGCAAAACGACAAGTACAAGGGCGCCCTCAAGATCGCCTGCATCATCGAAGCCGGTGAGGACGAGCACTACGGCATCGCAGTGAAAAAGGGTGACAAGGAAGACCTCGACCTGATTAACAAGGGTATCGAGGCGGTGCAGAAAAAGGGTATCGACAAGCAACTTCTGGCCAAGTGGATCGGCAGCGGCAAATAAGCCCCGACGACCGTAGCGCAGTGCGCGTCCGCCGGCCCCTGACCGGCGGACGCGTCAATCGGATTTTCCCATGAAAAAGAACAAGGTCGTCGAGGAAGAAGCTCCCCTGGTCATAGACGTCGGAGATGGGGCCGCCATCCCCAAATCCTCGGACAAGGGTCTCGTTTCGGCTTGGCGCATTTCGTTTATCGGCGCCGTGCTTGTGTTGGCGTATCTGCTTATTTTCCAGACCAATCCCTATTTGCGGATTTTCAAGTTTATTCCGGACGGCATTCTGGTCACCTTTCAGGTCACCGTCTGCTCCATCGTCCTGGCCCTGCTGATCGGACTGATTACCGGCCTTGGCCGCATCTCCCGCAACAAATACATCAATCTGGTGGCCTCGACATATGTCGAGGTCGTGCGCGGCGTACCGCTTTTGGTGCAGCTCTTCTACATTTACTATGCTCTTGGCCGCGTCATCCATGTCCCGGACCTGCTGGCCGCCGTCATTTCCATGAGCGTCTGCTACGGCGCCTATATGGGGGAAGTATTCCGGGCCGGCATCACCTCCATCCCGGTCGGCCAAACCGAAGCCGCCCGATCCCTCGGCTTCAACCGGGCCCAGACCATGTACTACGTGGTTTTGCCCCAGGCCTGGCGCACGATCCTGCCACCGGTTGGCAATGAATTCATTGCCCTGCTCAAGGACACCTCCCTTGTCTCCATCCTGGGGGTGGCCGACTTGTTGCGCCGGGGCCGCGAATTTGCCTCCGAATCCTTTCAGTATTTCGAAACGTTCACCATGGTCGCCGTCGTCTATTTAATTATCACTCTGATCCTGTCCAAGCTTGTGAGCCTCATGGAGGAGCGTCTGTCCCACCATGTCAAACGATAATCCCATCATCCGTGTTACGGACGTCAGCAAATACTTCGAGACCGTGACGGCCCTGTCCCACGTCAGTCTTGACGTGGCGTCCGGGGAAAAAGTGGTCATCATCGGCCCGAGCGGCTCGGGAAAATCCACGCTCCTGCGCACCATCAACCGCCTGGAAGACATCAGCGCCGGCCATATTATGGTGGACGGACACGATCTCGACGATCCCAATGTGGATATCAACCAGGTGCGCATGGAAGTGGGCATGGTTTTTCAGAGCTTCAACCTCTTTCCCCACAAAACCGTTCTGCAAAACGTGACGCTTGCGCCGATAAAGCTCAAAGGCATGGACAAGGAAGAGGCCGACGCCATGGCCCGGCGGTTGCTCGACAAGGTCGGCATTCTGGAAAAAGCCGATGTCTATCCGGCCAAGCTTTCCGGCGGCCAGCAGCAACGCGTGGCCATCGCCCGCGCCCTGGCCATGAACCCCAAAATCATGCTCTTCGACGAACCGACGTCGGCGCTTGATCCGGAAATGATCGGCGAAGTGCTCGACGTCATGGTCAGACTGGCCCGCGAAGGCATGACCATGGTCTGCGTCACCCATGAGATGGGCTTTGCCCGGGAAGTGTCGGACCGTATCGTCTTTATGGACAGCGGACAGATTCTCGAGGTGGCCACGCCGGCGGAATTTTTCACCAATCCCCAGCACCCGCGCACACAGAAATTTTTGGAACAGATCCTGTAGAACAAAAGTCCAGGAGAGGCGCTGCCTCTCCTGGACCTCTCCGCCGGGGGGATAATCCCCCCGGACCCCGCATTCACAAACAAAGATTTTATTGACTACTGCATATGGTTGCACGGACCGGCATGCCCCTCGTGGCTCCCCTTCCGCTCAAAATCCGTCACATAATCCAGCAATTTCTTGGTTTTATCCGCATTGCCCGTATCGTCCATGCGCTCGAACAAGGTAATGGCGCGGATGTACCAGGACTTGGCCTCTTCCAGTTCACCGCCGAGATGCGCCACCAAACCAAGCTGGTGGCTGGTCATGGCCTCGCCGGTCTGGTTCCCGAGTTTTTCCTCCAGCTCCAGGGCCCGCTCAAACCATTTTCGGGCCGTCGGATAGTCCTCGGCAATCTGGGCCACCACGCCAAGCTGGTGACAGGTGACGAGGATGCCGCCATCGAGAGCGCCCTCTTCACTGATGGCCAGGGATTTTTCAAGCCAGTCCCGCGCCCCGGCCAGATCCCCAACCTCCTGACAGGTCAACCCCAGATTATGCTGGGCCATGGCCATGCCAACCGCATCGCCAAGCGTGCTGAAGATGCCCAGGGCCTGTTCAAACCCCTCACGGGCAGCATCGAATTCCTTCCGATCCAACGCTTCCAAGGCGGCCTGATGCAGGGCCTCGGCCTTGGCTGTGGTGGCATTGTTGCTGTCTGGCATATGTAAAATCTCCTTCCCAAGACCGGAATCCGGCGCGCCATGCGCCACCCGGCCGGTTCGCTATCGTTTCCCGCCGCTTCGCCTGGGTGACGCGGTTTTGTTCCCGGGTCAAGCCCCTTGCGCGCTGCGACGCCGCCAACGCCTGATGACTTTCGTACGGCTTTATGCCAACACCGTGCCCCCGTTATCGCAAAGGACGTTGAGGATGACGAGCATTTACCTGAAGTTGATCGGGTCCGCCGTGCTCTGGGGCGGCACCTGGGTGGCCGGCCGCATTCTCGGCATGTACATGGGGCCGTTTTCCGCAGCCTTTCTTCGCTTCGCCCTGGCCTCCGTCTTTCTGGTCTTTTTGACGGCCCGCATCGAAGGAAGCATCCCCAGACTGACCCGCCAAACCTTTCCCTGGCTGCTCCTGCTCGCCGCCACAGGCATTTTCGCCTACAACGCGCTGTTCTTCGCCGGATTACGCAGCGTCCCGGCCGGACGGGCCGCCTTGATCGTGGCCTCGATCCCGGCCGTTGTCGCGCTCTGCTCGGGATTTTTTTTCAAGGAACCCCTTGCTCCGAAAAAACTTGTCGGCATTGCACTGTCCTTTTGCGGTGTAGGCCTCATCGTGACGGGCGGCTCCCCGGCAATCCTGATACAAAAAGGCTTTTCAGGCGGCGACCTGTGCATTTTCGGCTGCGTCATCACCTGGGCCGCCTATACCCTGGCCGGCAAAAAGGCTATGGAACACATCACGCCCTATGCCACGGTCCTGTGGTCGTGCCTCCTCGGCGCACTCCTGCTGCTGCCGCCGGCCCTGGCCTGCGGCCTTGTCCGGGACGTGACCGCTGCGGGGCTGGTGCCCTGGAGTTGCCTGATATTTTTCTCCATTCTGGCGACAGGATACGGATTTTCCTGGTATTATGAAGGCGTGCGGGCCATTGGTCCGACCAAGGCCGGCGTATTCATCAACCTTGTTCCGGTAACGGCCGTCGTCCTTGGCTGGCTCATCCTGGACGAACCCCTGGCACCGGCCCTGGCCGCCGGCGGCAGCCTTGTCCTGGCCGGCGTCTGGCTGACGAATAGACGCCCCAAACCGGTGACAACCCAATAGCGACCTTGCGCTCGGCGCGTCGAGAGGCTAGGGTCACAACTATCTTCCACTCCAGCGAGCCGCCCATGGGAATACCAAACAGCCCGGCCACGGTCCTTATTGTCGATGACGCTCCGTCGAATCTGGCCATTCTTACAGAGTCCCTGCGGTCAGAATTCGACATACGCATCGCCACCGGCGGGATCGAAGCCCTGCGCTTAGTCCGGGAAAGCCCGCCGGACCTGATCCTGCTCGACATTTTAATGCCTGATATGGACGGCTACGAAGTCTGCCGACAGCTCAAAATTCACGCGGCTACCCGCAATATCCCGGTTATTTTCCTCACCGCCAAAAGCGACGTGGCCGATGAGACCAAGGGGCTGGCCATCGGCGCGGTGGACTACATCATAAAGCCCGTCAGCATTCCCATTGTCCAGGCCCGGGTGCGCACCCATGTGGAACTCAAGCGCCGGGGGGATCTGCTTGAAACGCTGTCGCTGCGCGACGGCCTGACCGGCATCGCCAACCGTCGCCGCTTCGACGATTGTCTGGACCGGGCCTGGCGCCAAGCCATGCGTAGCGGCGTTCCCTTGTCGCTTATCATGGCCGACATCGATTTTTTCAAAGCCTATAATGACACCTATGGGCATATGGCCGGGGATGAATGCCTGCGCTCCGTGGCCTGTACCCTGGCCGGAACGCTCAACCGGCCGGGCGATCTGGCGGCCCGGTTTGGCGGCGAGGAATTCGCCATCGTCCTGGAAGCCACCACGATTTCCGGGGCCATGCACATGGCGGAAACCATGCGTCTGGCCGTTGAGCGGCTCGGCCTGGAGAACAAAGGCTCCACCGTATCCGGGGTGGTCACCGTCACCCTTGGAGCGGCCTGCACCATTCCGACCCAGGACCAGCATCGGGACGCCCTGCTGGCCATGGCCGACCGCAAGCTCTACGAAGCCAAACAAGCCGGACGCAACCGGATCTTTGGAGCTACGATCCCTTAAGCCGCCGACGGCCCTCCGACCGCAACGCCCCGCCGGACGCCCTTGATCGCGCGGGCCTTCTCTGCTATCCGTTTACGGTTCCAATGCGCCCCATGTCATACGGCCACGTCACTATATACGCGGCCCGATACGGACTTGGCCCCAACCGCCACCTTCAACCCCGGGAGCGAACCATGCGCAAACGTCTTGGCCTTCTTTTGGCCGCCCTGGCCGCCGTTGTCCTTTGTTGCGGCGGCGTGGCCCTGGCGGAAGAAAAAGTGTACGTCAACGGCATCGATTTCGGTTTTCCGCCCTTTGGCTTCGTGGACAAGGACGGCAAACCCACCGGCTTCGATGTCGAATCCCTGGACTGGATCGCCAAAAAAATGGGGTTCAAGGTCAAACATCAGCCCATGGATTGGGACGGCATCATCCCCGCGCTTTTGGCCAAGAAAGTTGACATCATCGCCTCGGGCATGAGCGCCACGGCCGAACGGGCCCAGAAGGTCGATTTCTCCATCCCCTACTATGAAGTCACCCAGGTGCTCGTGGTCGGTGAAAAGGAAAACGCCTCGCTGCCCGACCTGCTCAAGTCCGGCAAGAAATTCGGCGTCCAGCGCGGCACGGTCACGGCCAAGCTGCTTGAGGAACTCGTCACCAAACCCGGTTACAAGTTCGAGGTCATCTCCTACGATTCTTCCGATCTGTCCCTGGAAGATCTGAAAATCGGCCGCATCGCCGGTTCGGGCATGGACAGCACCATCGCCAAGGAAGCCCTCAAGGCCCCGGGCTTCAAGGTCGCCGGCACGTTCGAGGCCGCCCCCGAAAAGTACGGCTATGCCATGCGCAAGGAAGACAAGGAATTCCAGGACAAGATCAACCAGGGCCTCAAGATGCTCATGGCTGATCCTTACTGGGAACAGCTCAAGACCAAGTACGGCCTCTAATTTCGCAATGCCGCATCCGTCCGGATCGCCTGCGCGGTCCGGACGGCGACAAAACCCGCCGGACGTATTTTCATGGAAGGATTGCTCAAGGCCGCGCAGGCCGCATGGGACGCCCTGCCCTATATTCTCGGCGGCCTGTGGTGGACGGCGGGACTGATTATCGGGGCCATGCTCCTTGGCTTCGTTCTCGGCGTGCCGCTGGCCGTGTGTCATGTCTATGGCCGTCCGCTGACCAGACGGCTTGTGGCCGGCTACGTCTGGCTGTTCCGGGGCGTGCCCATCCTGGTCCAGCTCTATCTCTTTTATTTCGGCATCATGGCCTACTTGAGCGAAATTCCGTCCCTGTCCTTTTTGCCGCTCTCCTCAGGCTTTTTTTCCGCCGTTGTGGTTCTTGGCCTCACCAGCGCCGCCTACCAGTCACAAATTTTCCGGGGAGCCATCCGCAACCTCCCCGCCGGACAGTTACGAGCCGCCAAGGCGCTCGGCATGTCGGACGCCACCGCCATCACGGCCATTATCCTGCCCCAGGCCCTGCGCCTGTCCATCCCGGCCTGGTCCAACGAATACTCCATCCTGCTTAAGGATTCGGCCCTGGCCTTCACGATTGGCGTTCTCGAAGTCATGTCCCGCACGCGTTCCGTGGCGGCCACCACCCACCAGCCGTTGCCGCTGTCGCTGTTGGCCGGAGCGTTGTTTTTCTTTCTGACCTGGGCCGGCATCAAGGCCCTCAAACGCCTCGAAGCCAAGGTGCGCATCCCCGGATACGCGCACCAGGGAACGCTGTAGCATGGACGACACGGTCATTTTACGCGTCGACAACATTGTCAAAACCATCGGCGGACAGTGCATCCTCGACGACGTCTCCTTCTCGGTCAAAAAGGGCCGGTTGAAAGTGTTGATCGGCCCTTCCGGCGCGGGCAAATCCACCTTGCTGTCCTGCATCAATTTTCTGTCCCCCCCGGACTCGGGATCGATTTCCCTTGATGGCCGGGCGATCAACGGCAGCAGCAAAAAAGAATTATTGGCCCTGCGCCAGCAGGTCGGCATGATCTTTCAGGATTTCAACCTGTTCGATCATCTGACCGCCATGGAGAATGTCCGTGTGGCCCTGCTGAAGGTCAAAGGTCTGAACAAACAGGCCGCGACCAACCGCGCCATGGAGGAGTTGGCCCGCGTGGGGCTGGCCGATAAGCCGTCCCTGTATCCGGCCCAACTCTCCGGCGGCCAGAAACAGCGGGTATCCGTCGCCCGGGCTCTGGCCATGGACCCCAAGGTGCTGCTTCTTGACGAACCGACTTCGGCCCTTGACCCGGAACTGATCGGCGAAGTGCTCACCGTCATTCGCGATCTGGCCGACGAAGGCATGACCATGGTCATGGCCACCCACCAGATCAGTTTTTCCGCATCCCTGGCCGATGAATTCCTTTTCATGGAAAAGGGCCGCATCGTGGAGCGCGGCACGCCGGCGGTGCTGCTGGCCCGCGACTCCGGCAGCCGCACCCAGTCTTTTTGCGCCAAATTAAGCGAACTGGCCGGAGACGCCTCCTGCGAGATCACTCCGTAGCATCGGACTGCGGCGGGCCGACGCCGTAAAGACCACCGGGGGGAGACCGATACCCGCCCGATAGAAAGGATCCAGGGATCGCATGGACGGCTTTCTCGAATTTGCCGCAAGCCGGATTATCCCGGCCCTCAACGCGGGACTTTGGACGAGCATTGAGCTGATCGTCCCGGCCTCGCTGCTGGGGGCGCTTATCGGCATTACGGCCGGCACGGCCCGGGTCTATGGACCGCGGCTCCTGGTCCGGGGCATCGACTGGTACGTGGCCGCCTTTCGCGGCACGCCGCTCGTCGTGCAGCTCTATTTCTGGTATTTCGCCCTGCCCAATCTGTCTGTCGGTGATTTCCGACTTGTCCTGTCCCCGGTCTGGGCCTCGGTCATCGGCTTCGGGCTGTGCAGCGGCGCCTATCAATCGGAATACATCCGGGGCGGTCTGCTCTCCATCAAACGCGGCCAGCTGCGCGCCGCCCAGGCCCTTGGCATGACCCCGCTCCAGGCCGTGGCCTCGATCGTTTTGCCCCAGGCCTTTCGCCGGGCCCTGCCCGGTTGCGGCAACGAAATCATCTACCTCATCAAATATTCGTCCCTGGCCTCCATCATCACGGTCAACGACCTGACCGGCATGGGGCGAAGCCTGGCCAAAGCCACCTTTCGCAACACCGAGGTCTTTATCGTGGTCGGGCTCTACTATCTGGCCCTCGTGACGGTGGCCACGCTGGCCGTGCGCTTTATCGAGAAAAAGCTCGAAATCCCGGGTTTCGAGGGCAAAAAGGACTAAGCGTGGATACTGCGCTGCTTTCACTTCTGGCGCGCGAGCTCGGCGCGGGGTTTTCCGTCGCCCCGGAGGCGCTTGCGGCCGTGGGCACGGACGATTCAGCCATTATGGGGCGTCCGGACTCCGTCTTCTCCCCTAAAAATACAGAAGAAATCAGTCATCTGCTGCGTCTGGCCAGCCGCCACGGCTTTCCGGTCATCCCCCGCGGCGCCGGCACCGGCTTATCCGGCGGCTGCGTCGCTACCGGCGGCGGCGTGGTGGTGACCACCACGGCCTTAAACCGCATTGTCGCCATCGACACCGAAAATCTGTGCGCCGTCGTCGAACCCGGCGTCATTACGCAGACCCTGCGGGACGCCGCCAAGGCCGTCGGGCTTTTTTACCCCCCCGACCCGGCCAGTCTGGCCACCTGCACCCTTGGCGGCAACGCCGCCACCAACGCCGGCGGCCCGGCCTGCGTCAAATACGGCGTGACCCGCGACTATGTCCTGGGGCTTACGGCCGTGCTCCCGGACGGCGAAACGATCCAGGCCGGCGTGGCCACCCGCAAAGGCGTGGTCGGCTACGACCTGACGGGACTCTTCGTCGGTTCGGAAGGCACCCTGGGCGTCATCACCCAATTGACGGTCAAACTGATCCCCCATCCCCGCGACACCCGGGCCGTGGCCGCCCTGTTTGCCGACGCCCGGACAGCGGTTGCGGCCGTATCGGCCATCATGACCAGCGGCGTCACGCCCTCGGCCGTGGAACTCATGGACCGGGCCTGTCTCGGGCTTGTGGCCGAACTCCTGCCCTTTGCCCTGCCGGGCGAGGACGCGGCCCTGCTTTTGCTCGAAGCCGACGGCGACCCGGATCAGGCGGCCCGCGACATCGGCCGTATTGAAACCGTCTGCCGCGACCGGGGAGCGTTGACCCTGTTGCCGGCGGCCAATGAAGCCCAGCGATGCGCCCTGTGGGACATCCGCCGCCAGATTTCCACGCGCATTCATGAAAGCGCCCCGGTCTACCTGTCCGAAGACGTGGTGGTGCCCATCGGCCGCATCCCGGACCTGATCGGCCAACTGCCGGGGCTTGGACGCCGGTTCGACCTGACCGTGTACGCCTTCGGCCATGCCGGCGACGGCAACATCCATGTCAACATCACAGGCGCCGTCGGCAGCCGGGACCGAGGTATGGCCTTGGCCGAAGCGCTGATCGGCGTGGTGCTCGACCTGGGCGGCACCATGTCCGGCGAACACGGCGTCGGCGTGGCCAAACGGCCCTTTATCGGTATGGAGCTTTCTCCCCGCTCCATGGCCCTGCAACAGGGGCTCAAGCAACTTTTCGACCCGGCCGGCATCGTCAATCCCGGCAAAATACTGCCCTAAAACCACCGGCCGATCCCCCGCTTCCCCCCCACAAAATAGGCAACCCGCCGCAAGAAGTTTTCCTGCGGCGGGGTATCCGATTTTCGTCCACGACGGCGAAACGCAAACCAATCAGGCGCGAAGCCGTGGCCGGGCATCCGGCCGGGGACGGCAGACACCCGGCGCGCCGACCCGGGGACGCGACGCAAGCGTCTCCCGACGGCGGACGGGCTTTTCCCCGGTCAGATCGCTGCGGTAAAAATGGACGTACCAGTCACCGGCCAGTCCGGCCGCCAGAGCCGGTTGGGGCGTATCCCGGACGGAATGCGTCCCCCTCAGGGCCGCAGCGAGACGCTCGGAGAACCCATAGACGCGATCGGCCAGCACCACGGCGCAAAATGCAAGCAAAAATTCGGTAAATGCCAGTCGCCACTCCATATTGTCCTCCAAAAGAAAAAGGTTCATCCGTCATCAAGCTCGAGCGCCGGCTCCACATCTCCTGGATGGACCTTGACCACGAGCACCGGGCAGGATGCGAGCGCCAAGACCCGTTCGGCCACGCTGCCAAGCATCAATCGCCGCAAGCCGCTTTTGCCGTAGGACCCAAGCACCAGACACCCCGCCCCGAGTTCCTGGGCAAAGGTCGCAATCGCCCGGTAGGGGGAACCTTCCCGAAGTTCGACCACGGCGTCCACAGCCTGGGCCTTGGCCGCTTTGACCACGGCCGCCGTGGCGACCAGGGCCTTGCGCTTGATGTCCTCGAAAATCCCGTAAATCAGATGCCGGTCCACGGGTACATCCAGGACCGAAACAATGGACAATGCACCGCCATAGGCGGCGCACAGGCCGAGGGCCCGTCCGGCGGCGGCCAGACTTTGCCGTGAGCCATCGACAGCCGTGACCACCTTGGAAAAATCAAGCGTGGTTCCCTCCGGAACCACCAGGACGTCACAGGGGCTGTAGCCGATGACCTTGGCTACGTTTCGCCCCAAAAGCACCCGTTCCATATAGGTGCGCCGAGCGTCGCCGAGCACCATGAGGCTGGCGTCCTCTCCTTCGGCCACATCCACCAACCGTTCGAAGACCTCGCCCGTTTCCAGCACTTTTTTCAGCGGCAGCCCGGCGTTGGCCGCCGCTTCCCCGGCCTCGGCCAGCGCCTCCTCGTACGGACGCACCAGTTCCCGACGCTCCCGCTCCCGGCCGATGCGCTCAAGGCCCCCAAGGCCGGGCACCACCGCTACGGCCACAAGCCGGCCCCGCATGGAACCGGCCAGGACCAGGGCCTGCTCGAAGGCCCCCCGGGAAGCCGGGGAGCCGTCGAGTCCGACAATAATCGTCGTTGGGCGTTGCACGAGCATACTTCCTCCGCGTGTCCGCCGCTTCTTCCGAATGCGGCGCTAGGCCTGACTTTCCAGACGTCTGGCCTTAAACATGGACGCCAGGATAATGCCCGCGCCAATCAGCAGAGCCACAATCATCACCCCGAAACTCAGATTGGACAGGATGGAGACGGTGGTGTCGGAAAAACCCGTGAGGGAAAGCTTATTCAGATACTTGGGCATGGCCAAGAAGCGGCTCAGAGCCACAATCAGCATGATGATGGCCATGACCATTTTGATCATATATTCCTTGACGTAGGTGGTGCCGATGGCTCCAAGCTGCACGCCGAACAGCGAACCGCCAAGGATGATCAGGGTCAGCCGGATGTCGACCATCCCGTAGTAGGCCCAGATCAACGTGCCGCCAAGCCCCATGACAAAGGCGGTGACCAGCTCCGTGGCCGAAGCCACGATGCTCGTGACGCCAATGATGTACATAAGACCCGGCACCCCGATGAAACCGCCGACGGCAATGGTGGCGGCGAGCATCCCGGTGGCCAGGGACACAGGAATGATAAACCACAGGGAAATACGGACGCCGGCCCGTTTGAAGGTCATCATCGGCCACAGTTCGATAGCCTGGAGACGCTTGGCAAGCAGAGGAATGCCGCCGCCGGTCGCATTCGGCTTGGACAGCCGCAAGGCATCCCGCATGACGAAGCCGCCAACGGTCAACAAGACAACGACAAAAGAGATGCTGACGTAAAGGTTGGACCCGGCCTCGCCCCATTTTTCCAAAATGACTTTTTGGACGGTAATGCCGATTTGGACGCCGATTTCTGCAAAAAGCCCCATGAGTACGCCAAGTTTCACGTCAACCTGACCGTAGCGGTACCGCTTGATGGAACCGACCAGGGCTTTGGGAAACTTATGGCACATATTGCTGGCCACGGCCACGGGGCCGGGCACGCCAAGGCTCATCATGCCCGGCGTGAGCACGAATGCGCCGCCGGAACCGATAAATCCGCTGACAAGACCACCGATGAAACCGACTACGAACAGAAACAGAACCGAGTATAAATTCAGATCGATAAAATTGACCATCTCTTCAGCGCCGTGCATGTCGTATCCTCCCGCGAAGCAGGCCCCACCGCCGGGGCCTCAAAATACAGTCTCATGTGCGTTACGACAGATCCTTGCGGATCATCCCCACTCCCCCACCTCGAAAAACAGGCCTCCGCACCTACGGCGAAGGCATCCGCCCTGTTAGGCATTCACCCGGGCAGTGGCCCGACCATCCTTGCGCGCCCCCGTAGCCACCTTGGGCTGGGTCTTGGCGGCGCTGGCCTTGGAGGCCTCAATACCGAGCGCCGACCAGAACGCCCCCGTAAAGCTCCCGTGCACATAGGAAACCACAAGCACCGTCACAACCGGGACAATGGCGTACAATCCGCCCTTGGCCGACAGGGCGGTGATCCACTCGGAATGCGTAAACACCGCGGCATACAACGCCACGGCAGCGGCTCCAAAGACCAACGACCTGACCACATGACGCTTGCGCGTAATTTCGGACATGGACAACCTCCCAGGGGTTCGGTGTTGCATCGTTTGGCGGCCCCGACCGTGCGCCGCATCCCCGCCGGCCACATCGAGGCCGAACACGGGAACCGGTGACCGTCTGGCCACATCCGCAAGACGGATCGCCGGATCAAGCACCACAAAATCAATGCGGCGGCCCCCATGCGTCAGGGCCACCACCGCCTCGGACGCCTTGCCCGAAACCGTGACGTGCTCGAATCCGATTTCCCGTTCCATCGCCTTTTCCCGAAACAGAGCCGCATCATGGACAACGCCCGCCGCAAACCGCTCGCGCCGCATCAGTCGATCGCCAAATCGGGGCAGCGTATCCACGTAGGCGGCCAAAACCGACAACCCCAACCTTTCGGCCACGCCCAAGGCGTAGGCCAGTAGAGGTTCGGCGACCCGTCCTCCCCGGATCACCACCAAAACCTGATGGGGACGGGGGGCGGGGGCGTTTTCGTTTGCCGTCATCGTGTGCGTCTCTTCCATGGACTCCCTCGTTTCCGAGCCGCTGCAAGCGGCATGTGCCGTTTTGAACAAGAAACGTGCCGTCCGCATATTTCTTTTAATTTATTGTTTTTATTGAATATAAAATTTTAACAACTAGACTGAGTACTCAGTCAAAAACGTTGCGATACGCAACGCAATTAACAAATATTACAATAAATAAATAAAATACGGTATGTTATCTATAAAGTTCCAAAACGTTGCAAACAGCAACATACGGCTTTTCTCCGTAACAACCTGCAACAGGGCACTGTCACCCGCCGACCTGTGGATTTGCCCGGACACGGCATTTGGCGCTACCGTGTCGGCACCCCGTTCCAAGGAGGCGTCATGTTTTTTCGCAAGGAGCAACACCCCGCGTCCCTCCCCACCGTCCAGCCCGAGGAAGGTGGTGTGTTGGCGACGCTTCGCCGGGTCATTGAGCTGGCCCGTCTGCCGGCCCAGGCGGCCGAAGCCGCCGCCCGCGAATTGGATCGGCTGGAAAAAACCGACCCGTCCGTGGCGGAGTATGCTGTCGGGCTCAATTATCTGGAGTTTCTTGCCAAACTGCCTTGGAACGCCCTGACACGCGACAGCCTTGATCTGTCCCGCGCCAAAGATGTGTTGGACGCCCGTCATCATGGCTTGACCGCGGTCAAGGACCGTATCCTGGAATTTCTGGCCGCCCGGGCGTTGCGGAGCGTCGCCCGGGCCCGGATCCTGGTGGTTGATGACGAGGAAATCGCCCGAAGCAACATGGCCCATGTCCTTGGCAAGGAAGGACACGAGGTGCGCACGGCCGCCGATGGCTTGGACGCCCTGGAGGTGTTGGCCGAGTATGCTGCCGATGTGGTCGTGACGGATCTGAAGATGGAGCGGCTGGACGGCATGGAGCTGTTGCGGCGCATCACGCGCGTGGCTCCGGATGCCGCCGTCATCATGGTGACGGGATTCGCCACGGTCGGGACGGCCGTCGAAGCGCTACGGGCCGGCGCCGCCCATTATCTGGGGAAGCCGGTCAACCTGGACGTGCTCAAAAAGACCGTCCGCGAAGTGCTCGACGCCCGGATTGCAGCCACGCCGGGCCGCGGTCCGATTCTGTGTTTTTCCGGCCCTCCGGGGGTTGGCAAGACATCAGTCGGACAAGCTGTGGCCGAAGCGCTTGGCCGGGAATTCGTGCGGTTGTCCCTGGCCGGTCTGCGGGATGAAGCGGAACTGCGCGGACACCGCCGCACCTATGTCGGGGCCATGCCGGGACGCATCCTCAAGGAACTGACCCGGGTAGGCGTGGCCAATCCGGTCTTTATGCTCGACGAAATCGACAAAATCGGCAGCGACTTCCGCGGCGACGCCGCCGCCGCCCTGCTCGAAATCCTCGACCCGGAACAAAACGCCCGGTTCTCCGACCATTACATGGAGCTTCCCTTCGACCTGTCACGCATCATGTTCATCGCCACGGCCAATGATGTCTCGCGCCTGCCGGGCCCCCTCCTGGACCGCCTGGAAGTGCTGCCCTTCCCCGGCTATACAGACCGGGAAAAGCTCTTTATCGCCAGAAAATTCCTGCTGCCCCGGCATCTGCGGGAAAACGGCCTGTCCCCCGAGACCGTCTCCGTCACCGATGCGGCGCTTTCGCGCATTATCGACGATTACACCCGTGAATCCGGACTGCGCGGCCTGTCCCGCGAAGTCGGCGCAACCTGCCGGCGGCTGGCCCGGATGACGGTGGAATCCGGCGGCAACGCTCCCATGGCCGTTGATGCCCCGGACGTCCAAAAACTGCTCGGTCCCAGGCGCTACGTTCACGAGGCGGCCGAAGCCGGTGACTGGGTAGGCGTGGTGACCGGACTCGTCGTCGGTGAACACGGCGGCGAAATCATCTTTGTGGAAACGGTCAAAATGCCCGGATCGGGCCAGCTTCTCCTGACGGGATCGCTCGGAGACGTGTTGCGGGAATCAGCCCAGGCGGCCCTAAGCCATATCCGCAGCCGGGCCACGGAACTGGGCGTCGACCCGACTTTTTTCGCCACAACCGACATTCATGTGCATTTCCCGGCCGGTGCGGTGACCAAGGACGGCCCCTCAGCCGGCGTCACCATCTTTTGCGCCCTGCTTTCGCTGCTCTCTGGCCGACCGGCCCGGTGCGAGGTTGCAGTCACCGGGGAAATGACGCTGTCCGGCCGCCTGTTGCCTGTCGCCGGTATCCGGGAAAAATGTCTGGCCGCCAAACGGGCCGGCATTACGACGGTGGTCGTCCCCCGGGCCAACGCCGCCATGATCGAAACGCTTCCGCCTGATGTGACCGAAGGGCTGACGATTGTCCTGGCCGGCGACGCCCTGGAAGCAGCCACCGTGGTGATGCGGGCGTAAGAGAGAGGCAGAGACAGGGGACGAAGGCCAGAGGCAGGGGCGCTGCCCCTGCACCCCGCTGGGAGGGGATGATCCCCTCCCGGACCCTCCGCAGCGGGAAAGCCCAGGGGGACCGGGGGGCATTATGCCCCCCGGCGGGTCCAGGGCAGCGCCCTGCTTCTCAAGTATTCTTATTCCAACGTGTACCGTTTGATTTTGCGCCAAAGCGACACGCGGTCGATGCCGAGCACCCGGGCCGCCTTGGACTTGTTGCCTTCGACCTCTTCGAGGACATCGCGAATATAGTCCTTCTCGTGCTCCTCCAGGGACGGCCAATGCTGCCTGCCGCCGCGCGTGGGACGGACTCGTTCATCGCGCAAATCGGCCAACAGGTGGCGCAGCTCGATCACATCCCCATCACATACGGCCAGGGCCTTCTGGACAATGTTTTCCAGCTCGCGGATATTGCCCGGGTATTCGTACTGAATCAGCCGATCCAGGACCTCTGGAGACAGACTGACGGCCCGGCCGGCCGGCCCGGCATGTTTGGCCAGGAAATGACGGGCCAGAAAGGGGATATCCTCGCGCCGCTCCGATAACGGAGGCACGTGGAGCGTGATGACATCCAGCCGGTAGAACAAATCCTGACGAAAAGCCCCGCCCTCGGCTTCCTTTTTCAAATCCTTGTTGGTTGCCGAAAGCACGCGGGCGTCCATTGAGGCTTCCTCGGTGCCGCCGACGCGTAAAAACGTGCGTTCCTGCAGCACGCGCAGGAGTTTGACCTGCATGGAAAGCGGCAATTCCCCGATTTCGTCGAGGAAAAGCGTTCCGCCGCTGGCCGCCTCGATAAGCCCCTTGCGCCGCATGCCGGCCCCGGTGAACGCTTCCCGCTCGTGGCCAAAAAGTTCGTTGCTGATCAGTTCCTCGGAAAAAGCCCCGCAGTTGACGGCCATAAACCGGCCACTGGCCCGTGGGCTCAATTCATGAATGGTGCGGGCCACCAATTCCTTGCCCGTACCGGTTTCGCCGGTAATAAGGACATTGCATTCCAGCCGGGCCACCTGGGTAATGGATTCACGAAGCGCGGTCATCGTGGGACTTTGGCCGATCAGCCGCGACAAGCCTCTGGCGGGATCCACCTGCCGGCGAAGGGCGGTCAACTCCCGGCGCATGGCCCCTTTTTCCAGCGCCTTGGCGGTCTGGGCCAGCACTTCCTCCACCTGCACAGGTTTGGCCACATAGGTAAACGCGCCAAGCCGCATGGCGGCAACGGCCGTCTCCACGGCGGCATAGCCCGTGACCACAATGACCTCCGCCTCGGGACAACGGCGTTTGATCGAGGTCAGCAGCTCCATGCCATCCATGCCCGGCATGCGCAGATCCGTCAGGATCAGATCGGCAGGTTCTTCCGCCAAGGCGGCCAGGGCTTCCCGGCCATTGGCGGCGGCGATGGCCCGATGCCCGGCCTTGGTCAGAATATGGACAAGATTTTCCCGGGCAATGGCCTCGTCATCGACCACCAGAATCCGGGCGCGACTCATGCCTGACCATCCATGACCGGAGTGACGCGTTCCGTCAGAGGCAAACGGATATGAAATACGGCGCCCGCCCCTGCCGCGCTTTCCACCGTCACCGTCCCGGCATGTTTTTCGATGATGCCGTAGACGATGGACAACCCAAGTCCCGTGCCTTTGCCTTCTTCCTTGGTGGTGTAAAAGGGATCGAAGATACGGCCCTTGACCTCCGCAGGAATGCCCGGTCCATTGTCGGCCACGGTAATGACGGCGGCATCGGCCTCACGCCGGGCGGCCAGCGTGACCTCGCCGTTCCCGGCCACGGCCTGGATGGCGTTGAGCAACAGGTTCAGCAAGGCTTCCTGCAGTCGGGAGGCGTCGGCCGGTACAACGAGATCATCCGGCACGTCAGCGCGCAGGCAGACCCCCGAACCGGCCTGACTCGACACCAGCCGCAACGTCCGCGCGGCCAGATCGGCCAACGAGACGGGGCGTAGGGAAAATTCCTTCACTCTGGAAAATTCGAGCAATCCCTGGACAATATCCCGCCCCCGCAAGGTTTCCTGATAAATGTTGCCCAGGAGCTTGCGTAAAAAGGCCGGATCGCCGGTTTCAAGCTCTTCCAGGGCGATTTGGCAGGAAGTGGAAATATTGTTGAGGGGATTATTGAGCTGGTGAGCCACGCCGGCGGTCAGGGTGCCTATGGATGAAAGTTTTTTGGACTGCACGAGCTGATCCTGACGACGTTCGATTTCGGCCACCATGCGGTTAATGGCTTCCATGACCTGCTCGATTTCATCGCTGGTGTTGACGACCTGGATTTCCTTAAATCGACCTTCGGCAATATCGAGGGTGGCGGCGCGGATAATACCGAGCGTTTTGAAAATCTTTCGGAACATGACCAAGGGCAGGGCCACGCCCAGGGATGCGGCCAAAAGGACCGCCCCCAAGAGTTGCACGCGCAAAACCTGCAGCAGGTCGTAAATACGGGCCCGCTCGAAATCCACCACCTCCTCGGCGGCATCGGTCAGGGCTTTGCCGACCTCGCGCAGTCGCAACGCGGCCTGACCGTCGCGCTCCGCCTGACCGCCTCCGGCCGCCGCCAGGGTTTCGAGCCCGGCCCGATACTGGGCCAGCAAGTCGCCGAGCATATCGAGCTGGGGTGAGACCTTGAGATCGCGGGCCTCGGCCGTCAGGACTTCCAGCGTCTTGAAAGATTCTTCAAGGTAGCGCCGATCCTCTTCCAGGTCCTCGGCCAGACCGTAGAGCAGGTAATTTTTTTCATAACGGCGCACTTCCAGAATGGTATTGGCGATCACGTGGCCAAGACGCACGAATTCGAGCTTATCGCCCATCGTGCGCAAGTCGTCGTAGGACACAAAAGCCACAGCCCCGATACCAAGGACGTACAGGGCCAGGATGGTGACAATTTTCTGACGAAGGCTCAACCGACCATGAAACGGGGCGGGCATGCTCGACTCCTGGCTGCAGAAGAACGGGAGGAGATCTGGGATCGGGGTTCGTGCTTACACTGGTGCAGCCCGGGGAACAAGAGACCCGGGGTCCCCAAACCGGGTCTCTTGTGGTGAAAAATTCGGTCAAAAGCCCCGTCCAACGCCGGCTATGACGTTTTTTGCACCCAAAACTGATACATTTCGATAAACGTATCCGGGCGCTCCAGCTCAAAGTCGTGCCAATGGGACAGATTCGTGGCGGCAGGGTCGTCCGGAAAACGCCGGAGATAAGCCGCCGTCACTTCAGGCTCGATGTCGAATCCAAGCAGCGTCAGGCCGTTTTCCAGGCAAAAGGTCTGGATGTCCGGCAATGTCAGACAGTGCTCCTGCACATGAAAAAACAAATCACGACAGCCGCTGACGCTGAAAAAATCGCTGAGCAAAAGTCGTCCTCCCGCCGGGTCCCAGGGGGTGTCCATCAATTCCTGCCGAAAACGCCGGATAGCGTCGGGCGTCGCTTCGCAGCCTGCGGCGGCAAGGCGTTCTCGTATCCGGGCGATGCCGCGACGGGCCAAGGCGCTGTAAAACCCGAGTCGCAAAATGCCGCCCGGACGCACCAGCGGCAAAAGCGCCCGCCACCCGGCCAGAGGATCGGCCAGATGGTGCAGCACGCCAGAGGATTCGACCAAGTCAAACTGTCGCTCCAAGGCCGTCAGACGCAGGATATCGGCCTGGGCGTATTCAATCGTGGCCACACCGAGTTCGCGGGTCTTGCGCTTGGCGTAGCACAGGCTGGTCAGACTCAAATCCACGGCCAGCACCCTGGCCCCGCGAAAACGCCGGGCCGTTTCCAGCGAATGCTGGCCCGTGCCACAACCGGCGATCAGGATATCCACACCATTGCCGGACGGCAGAGGACGCAACGAAGCCAGGGGAACATGCCGACGCAAAAAGACTTCAAGGGAAACCGGCGGCTCGGCCGGTGCGGCCCGCACCCAGCGTGGGTAAGGATTTTCTTCATATTGCCGCCGCACCTGTCGTGAAACGACGTCCTCGATAGCCGTCAGACAATCGAGGGTCGGCCGGTACAACCGTTCCTCCTCGTGTTCGCGCAACTGCTGGGTCAGGACCGCCTCTACGGAATCAGGCCAGGACCGCTCCAGGAGCCGTTCGATACAGGGCACAGTGTGCAAGGGCTCATAGGCGGCCACGGCCACAGGCCACAGCGGCGGGATCTCCCCCCCGACCCGCAACGCCGCTTCGAGTCTGCCGCGCAGGGTTCGGACTTCGGCCCATTCCGCCTCGGTACAGTCGAAAACGTATTCATTGACGCGGCATTGCCGGGCCAACGCCGCGTAAAACGCCAACGTCCGTTCGTCTGACACCGCCTCGACGGACCGCTCCGCCGTCGCGGCCTTGAGCATAAGCCGACGGACCATGGTCAGAAAGCGCTCCAGGGGCACGGAACAGATCGGGGCCGCGTCGAGCAGGCCCAACAGAAGCGCATCCCCGACAAGAGCGCCAAAACCGTATGGACCAAACAACGAATCGGCATCAAGACGGCGGGGCCAGGAGTCCATGGCCCGCCCGATACACGGGCCAACAACGCCATCCGCCTCGATAACCCGGGAACAAATCCCGGCCACATCCGTCGGACGGGCCCATGGCTCAATCAGGGCGCGCAGCAATCTCCCTTGTAAGGCGGCATCGACCCGGGCCACAGGCAGGCCCTTGGCGCAGGCCACGAACAACCGTTTGGTTTCCGGACGTTCCTCGATATCCAGAGAGCGACAGACAAGGGACATGGCCCCGGTGACGTCCATGTCGATTAGCAGAGCCAGGGAAGCCGACAAATCGAGGGCTTCGACGAGTTCCGGAGCCAGCAGAAGCGCCTGCGTGGCGCACGACGCCGCTTCCGTCAGTTCGCCGAGTTCCTTTAAGGCCGTCCCAAGATTCGTTAAGGCATACGCATAGTCGGGCCGCAACGTCAGCGCCTGACGGTAGCAGGCCACGGCTTCGTCCAATCGGCCAAGGCCCAGAGAGGCGTTGCCGAGGTTGTACAGAGTCCTTGGTTGCCCCGGCGAAAGGTCCAGGGAGCGCTGATAGCTGGCCGCTGCCTCCTCCAGACGATTGAGGGCAACGAGGGCATTCCCTTGATGATTGTAGGCGGGAACCGAATGGGGATCGCATTGCAGGGCGCGGGCGAAGCTGGCCAAAGCCGCCTCCTGATGGCCGAGATTGGCCAGCGCGAGGCCCCGATTGGTATGCAGTCCGGCTTCTCCCGGCGACAGGGCAATGGCTTGTTCCAAAGGCGATAACGCCAGATCGCTACGCCCCAGGTGCAGCCACACGGCCCCAAGCACGCTCCAGCCAAAGACTTCCGCCGGGAATCGCCGGGTCAGGCTCTGGGCCCGGGATTCGATCTCCGGCAGGCGACCGGTTTGAAACAGGGCAAGGATGTCCTGCTTTTCTGCCAGAGAAAGCCCCTCTTCCACTGCCACGGGATCCTGTTGTGCCTGCACTGGTCCCCCTTCGCTGTGGACGGACACCCGAAGACGAACGCCGCATCAGGCTTTTTTGCGCCGCAACCGGCCAAGCCCGATACCGTCGCCCGCGCCTGGACGTCGACAGCTTTTTCTTTTCGCCATAGCACAAAAGAGTCTCGGCACCAAGCGCACCCGGCAAAAAGCCGCGCGCGCCAAGTCCGACCGGCGCAGAAATGGCCTTAAGAGGTCCGGGCGTCCCCAAACAGACCGGCAAGGTTGTGAAAATCACAGAGAGGCGGTGGAAAGACCGTCTTGTAAGCCAGCGTGTACGTCAGCTCACAACACAGAAAGGAGATAAGCCATAGCGATGCTGTTTTTATTGGTTAGACTTGCAAGATGCGAACTTGCGGGCGTCTGCTTAGAAGGTCATACGTCTTCCTTTACTATCTTTAATTTATAAACAAATAGGCAACAACGGAAGTTTACCGCAGACGTGGTCCGGCAAGCGGCGAAAGCTCTCTTGATGCGTTACGCGCCGAGGGGCAGAGAGAAAAACAAGCCGGCCGGGCGGCAGAGACAGGATCGCTTCCCGGCGTTTTAAAGGCTCGTCGGGGGATGCGCCTGTATACGCCATTGTATGGACGGCACCGTAAGCCTGCCGCAGCCTGAACGCTGGGCTGCTCGAGGTCCTGTTCTTTTGCGCCAAGACGGGCATGCCACGGCTCATGCAACCAGTGAGGCGCGCGCTCCAGGCCCAGTGCCATGACTGCCGACAAGACAATAAATTCCAGGGCCACCGTCCAGCGCATATCCAGTGGCAGCAAGGCGTGGTGGTCCACGGCCACGCGTACGCCCTGATAAAAATCGGCCAGCCCGGTTTCCTGGGCAAGCAGGACGTCGTAGGTGCCGCCCAAATAAGCGACCTGACCAAGCAGGGCCAGAGTGTACAACGCCCAGGCCGCAACCCGTCGGCCGCACAGGGCCGGTCCAAGCAGCAAAAACAGGAAAAGCACCGGCAAAGCCGCCATGCCATACCACGCTCCCGTGGTGGGGAACCCCCAACGCAGGGTCGAGTGGAGGGCGTGGAAGAGCAAGGCCAGCATGGAACAGAGCCACAACAGCGGCAGTTCCGGGGCGTTTTGCAGTATCATCCCGACCAGCCGGCGCGAATGGCCACGGCAAAGGGCCGTCAGTAACGCCAGAAAACAACCGGACAAAGCGGTCTTGAACCCCAGGTTGATCCAATCCGGCGAACGCAGGTTGGACCAGCCGGCCAAATGCAGCGTGGCATTGTACAGGGCGGGATTGCGGAACAGGCCATAACCGAGGTCGCCGGCGGCAGCCAGCAGCCGGCCCGGTCCGACCCCCCGCCGCCCGTTGGCCACGGCCTCCTGCATGCCTGTGAGCTGGCCGTAACGGGCTAGGCATTCAAGATGGTACTGCCCGGCCACAGCCGCATAGCCAAGAAGGAGCGCGGCCAGACACCCCAAAGCGACCAGCCGGGTCTGACGCGTCCTCCCACCGCCCGGGACAAGGACACGCCACAGCAGCAAAAGGCCGAATACCCCGGCCAGCGGCAGCATGGTGGCCTTGGCCGTGACGGCCAACCCGGTCAGGAGGCCAAGCATGACGTAGCGCACAAGCTGTCGTCGGTCGGACGGCTCCCGGGGCTTTATCCATACCACATACAGGGCCAGGGCCGATGTGCCCAAAAACAGGGCCAGGGCGTCGTTGGCAAAGCGCACAAAGTTGTAAAAGACGTAGGAAAAACTCGACATAAGGAGCAGTACGCCGTCCGGCAGCCAGGACAGGGCACCGTCCGGCGGCAGCAGCCGGCGCAAGATGACGCGCCACAAAAACAGCGTACCCACGAGCAGCCCGGCATTGAACAGGCGGCCGACATCCACCCAGGCCAACAGACTGTCCGGGTCCGCGTCGGTCAAAAATGGGGCCATGAGATGGTAGAACAGTGGACCGTGCTGGGCCTGGTAGAGAAACAGATGAAAGCGACGAGGCGGTTCCACGCCGCAGGCCGGATCGCCGCCAGGATAAGGCCTGGCATTGATGCCACGCAGCATGGACAGCGAGGTCGTGGGATGGGGATGGGCCTCGATGAAGGGAACCAGCTCCCGGGGCATGGGCGTTCGCGGCGTGGGCATGTGGCCTGTCTTGTGAACGTAGTAGGCCACGGCGATGTGGGGCAGCTCGTCCCAGCCGTTAAACGGCATCTGGACTGCGGCCAGATTGACGGCCCGGATGGCGACAAAGACAAGGAGCAGCCAAGGGAAGAGACGTGAAGCCGACAGGCGGCTGGTCGGATCGTGTGGAGGCAAGGCGTTATACATGGCGCGTCCTGGTCGGCAGGGTTGCCAGTGTCTGGCCGTCGGTTGGCATGGGTATCCAACCGGGCACGCCTGGGCAGGGCGGCGTCCCTGCCCTGCGCCGGACACGGCCCGGCGCAAGACTCCAGGGTAGGCGGCGACGGGCAAAGACGGGTTACGGAAACGGGGCAGACTTTTGCAGCAGACAGCATGACGCCGTCGCGCCGGGGGCTGCCCCGGACATCCAAACGCCAAAACGGGGTCAGGCCTTTCGACCTCACCCCGTAACGTTTTCTTGATGCGTCCCGGCAGGATTCGAACCTGCGGGCGTCTGCTGCGAAGGCCAACCGCTCTGTTACACTATCCTGCACGCCTTGAAGGACCATACCGCAGCACAACATTTCCAGACAAACTCCGCCCAGGCAATCCACCCGGCCGGACCATTTCCGGGGCATTTCCGTCCGTGGGGACTTCCATCAAGCCCCACCGCTTCTCCCCACAATATTTCCGGAAGAGGCCTCCCCTTTTCCCATCGGTCTCTGAATGCGAAAAATCATGGCGTAAAGCGCCGGCGTAAAAAGCAAGGTCAAAAGCGTCGCCACCAGCAGCCCCCCCATGATGGCAAAGGCCATGGGTCCCCAAAAAACATTTCGCGTCAGGGGAATCATGGCCAGGATGGCCGCCAGCGCTGTCAGCACCACCGGCCGGGTCCGCCGAAGAGTGGCGCCAATGACGGCCTCCCAGGCTGGGATCTCGTCCTGTCTGTCTTGGGAGATCTGATCCACGAGGATGACGCTGTTGCGCATGATCATGCCGGCCAGGGAGAGAACGCCGAGCATGGCCACAAAACCAAAAGGCTGGTTGAAGGCGAGCAGCGCGCCGACCGCCCCGATCAGCCCCAGGGGAGCCGTTGCCACGACAAGAAACAGACTCGGAAAACTTTGCAACTGGAACATCAACAACACGAGCATGATCCCCGCCGTCATCGGCAGCAGCGCCACGATGGCGGTGTTGGCCTTGTCGCTTTCCTCAAGCGCCCCGCCGGTTTCGATGCGGTAGTCCGGAGGGAGCGCCTTTTCGATGGGCTGCAGTCGGGGCAATATTTCCATAGAGACGTCCGGTGGCTGCACACCGTCGACGACCTCGGCCCGGACCGTGATGTTCAGGTCGCGGTTTTGCCGCCACAGAATGGGCTCCTCGGCGACATACTGAATCTTGGCCACCTGGGAGAGGGGGATGGGTTGGCCGTTTCGGGCGCTGACCGTCAGATCGGCCAGGAGTTCCGGGCGCAGGCGTTCCTCGGGAACGGCCCGGGCCACGATATTGACCAGTTCGATGCCGTCCCTGACCTGGGAGATGGTGACTCCGGACAGAAGCATCTGCAGGGCCTCGGCGATATCCTGCGGAGTCAGTCCGAGGACCCTGGCCCGGTCCTGCTCCACCACCAGTCGGATCGCCTTGGCCTGCTCGTTCCAATCCAGGTTGACGTCGTAGACTTTGGGATTGGCCCGCATGACCTCGCGGACCTGATAGGCAATGGCCCGCACCTTCAGTGGGTCAGGTCCGATGACCCGAAATTGCACAGGGAATCCCACCGGCGGCCCCAAAAAGAGTGTCGTCACCCGCACCCGGGCCTGGGAAAGGCCGCCTTGGTTCACGAAGGCCTCGATGCGGCTTTTCACTTGGTCCCTGGCATCGGCATCCTGCGTATTGACCACGACGACGCCATAGCTCGCGTTGGGGAGTTCAGGGGCCATGGGCAAAAACCAGCGCGGAGGGCCGGAGCCGATATAACTCGTGGCGGTCTTGATCGCGGCATCGTTTTTGAGAAACGCCTCCATGGTTTCCACTGCCGTGGCGGTAGCCTTGAAGGAGGAGCCCTCCGGCAGACGCATTTCCACCAGGAGCTCCGGACGGGAAGAGGCCGGAAAAAACTGGAGCGACACGAAGGCCGAACCGATGCAGGCCAGGATGAAAAGCGCAAGCGTCGCGCCAACCACGAGTTTTCGGTGCATGACGCACCACGTGATGCAGCCGCGCAACCGTTTATACACAGGGGTTTCGTAGATGGCGTTGGCGTCCTGGCGTGACACGCCGTGAAACCGTGGCAACAGCTTGTAGCCAAGGTACGGTGTGAAGACCACGGCCACAAACCAAGACGAGACCAGGGCAATCGTCACCACCCAGAAAATACCGCCCGCGTATTCGCCCGAAGAGGATTTGGCCAGCCCGACGGGCAGAAAGCCGGCGGCCGTAACCAGCGTGCCGGTCAGCATGGGGAAGGCCGTGGCAGTCCAGGCGAAGGTGGCGGCCTTGATTCGGTCGAATCCCTGCTCCATCTTCACCACCATCATCTCGACTGAAATGATGGCGTCGTCCACCAGCAGTCCCAGGGCGATGATGAGCGCACCGAGGGATATCCGCTCAAGGCTCATGCCAAGGGCGTACATGATCGCCATGACCATGGACAGCACAAGCGGCACAGCCAACGCCACGACAATGCCCGTGCGCCAGCCGAGCGACAGAAAACTCACAACCAGGACAATGACCAGCGCCTCAAGAAACGACCTGAGGAACTCGAACACCGAGGCATCAACCACTTCCGCCTGATCGGCCACAGTGCTGATTTCGAAGCCCAGGGGGAGGTCTTTACGGATGTGGCCCATGGCCTGGTTCAGGTGTTGGCCAAGCTCCAGGATATTGCCGCCCTTGGCCATGACCACGCCCAACGCAATAGCAGGCTTGCCTTCCTGCCGGACGACAAATGTTGGCGGATCCTGGGAGTCACGATGCAAGGCGGCAATGTCTCCGAGTCGGAACACCTTGCCGTTATGCTGGATAGGCACCTCCGCCAGAGCTTCGACGCCGCGCAAGGCCCCATCCACGCGCAGAGAGATGGTATCGGCGTCCGTTTCCAGGCTTCCGGCCGGCGTCACGGCATTTTGTCTGGCTATGGAGTCGAACACGGTCTGGGCCGTAAGCCCAAGCGTTGCCAGTTTGGCGTGGTTCAGCTCGACGAAAATGCACTCCGTCTGCTCGCCGTAGAAGCGCACCTTGGTCACGGCCGGCACGCGCAGCAGGGCTTGCCGGATATTCTCGGCTTCGTCCTTGAGTTCGCGCATGGTGAAGCCATCACCCGTGAGCAAATACAGGACAGAATCCACATCGCCGAACTCGTCGTTGAAAAATGGGCCGAGAACACCCGAGGGCAAATCCCCCCTGATATCCCCCACGCGTTTTCGGGTCTGGTACCAGCAGTCGGCCACCTCCGAAGGAGGCGCGTCGTCGCGCAGGATCAGTTCCATAACCACACCACCCGGCCGGGAGTAGGTTTTCACCTTGTCGAAATGGGGGACTTCCTGGAGTTTCTTTTCAATGGGGTCGGCCACAAGACGCTGTATCTCATCGGCTGTGGCCCCGGGCCATCTGGCGCTTATGATCATCGACTTGACGGTGAATTCGGGATCCTCGGCCCGCCCAAGCTGCCGGTAGGACCAGATGCCGGCCAGGGAGACGACGAGAATGAGAAAAAGGGTGAGCGGCTGGTGGGTGACGGCCCACTCCGACAGGTTGCAGCGCATTACTTGGCGCCCTCTTGGGAAGCATCGACCGGGCGGACAGTCATACCGGCATCGAGCTTCTGGACGCCCGAAGTGACAATGGCGTCGCCGTCGGCAAGCTGCCCGAATACAAAGGCGTCCCGATCGGAGTAGTGGTCCACCGTAACCGGCCTCAACGTCAGTTGACCGGTCTGCAACTGCACGATCCACACGCCGGGCCCACTCCCCTGATTAAAGAGGGCACTTGCCGGAATGCGGACAATACGGGCGCGGGCAGGACTTGCCAAACGCAGCGTGGCCGTCATGCCGAGACGTACCGCGCCGTCGGTGTTGGGCAGCGAATAGCGCACGGCATAGGTCCGGGTGGCCGCATCGGCGGCCGGGGCGGTTTCCCGTAGCACCGCCGGATATCGGACGTCCCTGTTCGACCAGAGGGTGATTTCCGCCGTGGTATCCTTGAGATCCTGGAGACTCCTTTCGGGGATGTCCACCTGGACCTCGAGTGCGCCGTCCCGGGCCACGGTCACGACGGGCTGGCCCAGGGATACGACCTGGCCGGCCTCAACGCTCACTTTTGTGGTCACTCCGTCGGTGCTGGCGAGAAGCTTGGCGTAGCCAAGCTGGCTTACTGCCAGCTTATGGCTGCGCTCCGCCTTCTCCAGACGCGCCCGGGCTTCCTCGGCCGCGAGATGCTTAAGATCGTATTCGGACTGGCTGACCACATGTTTGGCGAGCAGCGTGGTGTAGCGCCGTTCCTCGGTCAGGGCCTGCTCCTGATTGGACTGCGCGGCCTTCCATTCCGCCAGGGTGCTTTCCATGGCCAGCCGCAGATCTTTTTCGTCAAGGGCCGCCAATACCTGCCCGGCGCGGACACGGTCTCCGACATCCACCAAACGTTTTTCGATACGCCCGCCCACCCGGAAGGATTCCTCCACCTCGTGGCGCGCCACAATGACGCCGGAATAGGTACGGTTCTCAACTCCCGACTCCGGACTGACCCGCATGATTCTGACCACGGGAGCGGTCGGACGGTTGCTCTGGACTTCCCGGCAACCCGACAACGGAAGCCAGAGCATGGCGACGACGCATATCACCCCACGACATGCCGCAACAGATGCAGGCGACAAAAAATGGGTGCGCAAAAACATACCTAAAACCATCCAGTTTGGAGGATGCAGAAAATCTTCAGACCTTGACGCACAGACCATGCAAAAGAAGATCAAGAAGTCGTTTCAGCTCATCCAACATTGCACTACCGCTGTCATTCTCATTTACCCTATGTTCGATCAACGACGGGTATATATAAACTGCAAGCGCTTCATGAATGGAAATTGCCATTTTATAGCAGTCCATTTTTCGAAATTCACCCGCAGCTATTCCTTGTTCAAGAATAACGCAGATGGAATCACACATGCGGTAGCTGTGTTTTATTATGACATCCCAATGCTCATCCATGGCGACGGCAACCATGTCGTAGAGCCGTTTTTCCTTAAGAATGCTCCCCCTAATGATGGTATGGTATGCGATGAGAAAACGCGTCAGCCGCTCGGTCGCCGTGCCTTCTTTGTCGAAAGATTCCCTGGTTTGAGCTTCGATACTATGTACGAGCAGATCGCAAATCGCCTCGTTGATGGCCGCCTTGGTGGGAAAATACCGATAGACGTTGCCAGGACTCATTCCCAAAGCGTGGGCGATGTCAGCCACTGTGGTCTTGGCGTATCCCACGTCCCGAAAGAGCTGTCCGGCAATTTCAATAATGCGCTGTCTGGTCGCTGCGGCATCAACTTCGGAGGTCTTTTTCCGTCCCATTTGTCACCCTCTATGGATGTTGCCCCGCATTTCTCGGGACATTTTTTATTTAAATTTAATGATGATTATTATCTTTCATCATTTTATTTGTCAAGACTGTTCTGCAAGAGGGTGTAACACAATGTAATTATTTAATTTTATTAGACATCACAAGCGGCGTGCCGTGCTGGCAAAAAGGGGCAGGCGGCGGCACTGGAGTTCTCAAGCGGGGAGGACGGTTGCGGAGTACGCGGGCACCTGCCCGGCGACGAAAAATGAGGAACCAGCATGAAGCTGCCGGGGCGGTTCGGGCCGGTAGCCTGAATCCCCTCTTTTATCCGTCTCGACCCGCCCGAAAATCTCTCGTCGGATTGGCCAAAATGGAATTTTGGCCCGGTGATTCAGACGCAAAAAAGGGGTCAGGTCTTTCGACCTCACCCCAAGAGCAGAACTCCGCCGTCAACCTGTCCGAGCAACCGGGACCAGCTCAACAAAAATTACAGGACCACTGCGCGGTGGCTGATCCCAGTTCTCCGGCGGGACGATCCCAATGTAATGCAGCCCCTGGGATATAAAGAGGCGGTTTTAGCCGATGGGCTGGCCCCCAGGCCGTTTCTTCCACCGTCATGGAATAATCCGATGACCCAATGGTGGCGAGGGGCACTTGAGGCGTAACAAACGGCTGTGATTGCAGCAGTACAGCCGTTCGAGCGAGAGACGCGCGCCATGAGGAACCACGACCCGTCGTGAGCCTGTGCACCAACCCGCGAATGGCGGCTGCAGCCAGGAAATAGCCGGTGGCATGATCGAGGGCTTGTACGGGCAACGGGGTTGGTTTGTCGCCGCCGCATGCCCGCATACCCTCCTCGGCAATGCCGGAACTCATCTGCACCAAGCTGTCAAATCCGCGTCGGTTTCGCCAAGGTCCCGTCCAGCCGTAGGCGTTCAGTGAAACATCAATCAATCCGGGACGAATGCGTCGCCGCACGGTTGCGTCCAACCCAAGACGATCAAGAGCATCGGCCCGATAGCCATGCACCAGCACATCCGCTTGGGAGAGCAGTTCGATGAATCGTGTGCGATCCTCTGGCATGCAAAGATCAAGACGGGCACAACGCTTGCCGAGCGTTATTTCGGGAATTACTCCTGGTTCATCCCACCACGGCGGATCAAGACGCAGGACATCCGCACCGAACCCGGCGAGAAAGCGAGTCGCCACCGGTCCCGCCAAAACGCGCGTCAGATCCAGTACTCGAAGACCCAAAAGGGGACGCTCAGGCGACAGGGCGCACTTTTTTGAGGTCTCCCCGACCTCTGTCTCCTGAAACCAGACCAACGGTTCATGGGTGACAGCCTTCCCTTGGTCATGTTTACCCCAGCCCGCCATGGTACGCATGACAGCGGCACAGCCACCAGCATGGACCACGGCCGCTTCAAGGTCTTCGGCCTGTAAACGCGCAACAGCGGAGGCAACGGCGTCCCTTTTGGCCGGCGTGCCCAAGACCATTAGGACCGCATCTCGGTGGTGCGGAGCATTGGTGTGCAGCCGGATCCAGCCATCAGCTGCGGCGTAATCACCCGCAATCGAATCCCAGGCGGGCGGAAGCATCCATCCTTCCGGTTTTAAGGAACTCGAAAACCAAAAGGAGGACAAGCGTCGATCCACCTGCACTTCGAACATTTGCCCCAAAACGGTAGAAAGCAACTCCGCCATGGCAAGACCAGCGGATGCGATCGAGGCACTCGCAAGCGCGCTGACAGCGAAGGCAGAAGGCAAATCGCCCTGGTTGATTTCATGGACAAACGACACGAGGTGCGCATCACCACCGAGGCTCCCCCAAATCTCGGAGAGGAAGGTCCGCATTGAAACACAATGGTTAGGGCTGGTCCGCATCCTGTATGTCTCCATAGATGGACGATAGAGGGTACAACCAATGAAACTTTACCTATTTCTCACTCCGTGCCCTGACAACTTATGGCTTGAAGATAAAAAGAGGTTATTTTTCTAAGGAATGATCGCGTTGCCTACGCGCCATCTGGCGGCGTCTGCAGCAGGGGTCGTCTTGAAAAAACGCTTGTATTCCCGACTGAACTGCGACGGGCTTTCATAGCCTACACGCGAAGCGGCCATAGCTACGCCAATACCATCGGCTACCAGCAACATGCGGGCCTTATGCAGCCGGATGGCTTTTACGTATTGCATCGGCGATGTGGCCGTCACGGCTTTGAAGTGGCGATGCAAGGTTGCCGGACTCATGTCGATCTGACTGGCCAGATCGTCGATTCCCAAGGGCGTGGCGTAATCCGCGTGAATGCGGCGGAGAAGATCGGCGATGCGCGCAAAATTGCCCTGCCGGGCTGCAAGAGCCCGCAACAGCCCACCCTGCGCATCAAGAAGGACGCGGTATAACAATTCCTTGGCCAAAGCCGGGGCGAGAACGCGGCTGTCCATGGGCGCGGCCAGAGCACGCACAAGGCGGGTTGCGGCTTCGTAAACATCCTTAGTCAAGGGGGTCGGGGCGATGCCACCTTTGGGCAAGGGGAACGCGCGAGGTGCGTCGTCGCCCATGGCGAACAGCAGATCGGCGACCATGGCGGCGTTAACATCCAAGCGCATGGAAATCATCGGTTCCTGAGGACTGGCAATGATCTCGCATTCGGCGGGAAGCGGCACAGCCAAAACCAAATAATTGTCGGCATCGTATTCATAAACCTGAGGCCCGAGATACCCGCGCTTGCGCCCCTGCCCCAAAATGACCACGCCGGGCTGGTAGAGAGCCGGGGCGCGGGGTTGCGACCGGCTATGACGCAAAAAGGTAACCCCGGGCAAAGCGCTTGGAGACTCGCCTTCCCGGAGGGCGAGACTCGCCATAATATTTTTCAATTCTCGTGGCATATTCTGTTGCTGTCTGGTCGGGTCGGGCGGCGCATCTGGCATGCGATCCTAATAGCCGCTTGTCTACCTGAGAGGAATAGGCAAGAGATTGCAGGAATCCGGTATCATCAGCCACCCCGGGCGCAATTATCTCTTTGGGCATGATACTACGACCCGAAAACAGCTTCATGCCGGCGGCAGAGGTGCCCCGTCCTGGCGGGGAGTGGGAAGCGCGCGAGATCCCAGTGCCATCCCTGAAACAGAATGAGGCGTTGGCAAACGTCCGGGCCAGCGTCATGCGCTTTACGGACATCGAGCAGACCCGGGGAGGTCACCATGACGAAGCGTAGTTATGTTGTTACAGGGGCGACCAGTCGGACGGGAAACATCGTGTCGAGGTCCTTGCTGGAGACGGGAGCCCGGGTGCGCGTGCTCGGCCGAAGCGCCGAGCGCCTGGAGCCGCTTGCTCAGTTAGGGGCTGATGTCTGCATCGTCGAACCCTTGGATGCCAAGGCGCTCCATGCGGCCTTTGTTGGGGCCGATGCGGCCTATGTCATGTTGCAACCCAATTACATCCCTGACCATCCGGATTTTCGAGGATACCAAAATACCCTTGTTGACAATCTCGGCATGGCCTTGGAGCAAGCCGGCGTATCCCATGCAGTGGGCCTCAGCAGCTGGGGCGCAGAGATGCCCGCAGGCAACGGTCCCGTGGCCGGGTTGCACCGACTGGAAGAACGCCTTGGACAAATTGCAGGACTGCATTTCCTGGCCCTGCGCGCCGGGTATTTTATGGAAAACCTCTTTTCCTTCCACCTCGAAGGAGGCGCGTTGCGAGGTCCGTTTCAGCCCGAAACGAAGCTTCCGTTCGTAGCCACGCGCGATGTGGGCGAAGCGGCGGCCAGCGCCTTGCAGTCCTTGGATTTTGCAGGAAAAGAGTGCCGGGAAGTCAAAGGGCCTCGCGCAAGCGACATGCTTGAGACAGCGGCAATACTTGGAGAAGCGCTTGGGCGTCCCCTGATGCCCTACACCATGGAGTCTCTGGAAACATTTCGGCAGGAGTTGGTACGCGCGGGATGTTCCGAAAGCATTACCAAGCTGATGCTCGAGGTGGTCGAGGGCATCAATTCCGGCCGCCTGCACGCGTTGTGGCCCCATTCTCCCGAAGACGCCACGCGCATGAGCCTGGAAACATTCATCCGGGAACAGTGGGCGCCGCGAATCAAACCCGAAAATCAATAACGCTTGTTTGATGGACCAGGGGGATGGGAGCAGCATTCTCACCCCTCTGGTAATGCAAAAAGGGGCCAGATCTTTCGACCTCACCCCTTAAAATTTTCTTGGTGCGCCCGGAAACCCAAGTTTAAGCCACTCTATTGATGACCATCAATCAATTTCATGTGCGGATCAGACTCTTCAGGCCGCTATTTCTTTACCATCCACAGAGACCCGCCGCCAAACGGGATAACCCCCTCCCGGTTCATATAATGAACGGGGAAAACGACCTCCCAACAGTCGCGACACGAAACGAGCGCCCCAATGACATGCTGCTCATTGTAGTGACGTATACGGAAATCTTCATAATATTCCCAGGGAAGAAATATATCATGAATATGCACATAAACGCCGCTTTTCAATCTTGGCAAAATATTCAAGGCATAGTGAGGGACATCTGTTCCACAGTGGGTAACATGGGACCCATCTATGAACAAAATATCACCTTTCTTGAGCGAATCGAACAATTTTAAATCTACGCCTGTCACACTCTCCTGCAGATGCACATCTGTAATACCATTTATATTTGCCCGCGGAGTCGGATCGATGGAAATAATTTTTGTACGGAGAGAAAAATCGCTGATTGCCTTTCGGGCCATTCTTGTTGAATTACCAACACCGACTTCGATCATTTTTGAAGGATTCAGATATGCAAGCATTGCATAAAGCGTTCTGGCATCCCCACTGAGGAAATAGACATTGTCCCAAAAGAAATCTACGTCATTTTGCCGCTCATTTGTAATGACATCTAAAAATGAATGATTGAAAAATGATTCGAGATGAGACGTATAAAACGTCACAAAGTCATTCTTGCCTTCATCAAAAATCTTCTTCATTCCGGGGAAACAATAGTCGTCCGGCAAATCATGCACGATATTGCCATACCCCGGGCAGGGAACGATCATGGCCCGATTTCTGAATAAATTTATGAATTCAGAAAGGATTTCCCGGGATGAGACGCCTGCTTCCACAAGGATTTTCGCCAGAACTGCCGCAAGATACTTCTCACCCATCGCCATGCCCCACCCCCTAAATCAGAATCCGGCCCCGGATACGATCATCGGCCTCATACTGCTGCCCGCAGAGCCGTCCACGTCGGGCCCGAAATCCTCGTCCCGCGTGGAGTTGCCCAAACATGCTCCAGCCGAGGAGCCAGCAAAAAAGGGGCCAACCCTTTCGGTCTCCCCTCTTAGAATTTTCTTGGTGCGCCCGGCAGGATTCGAACCTGCGGCCGTCTGCTTAGAAGGCAGATGCTCTATCCAACTGAGCTACGGGCGCGTGGTCCCAAAGCTCTAAACAAGCCCTCCCTTCCGGTCAAGACCACCCTTGACGAAAACGCACCGCCAGCACAAACTATTTGGCCCATGAGCGTTCCAGTAAAGAGGAGATGGCTATGAACCTGCGCGTGCTTGGGTGTTCCGGATCCAACTTTCCCGGCCAGCACCTGACCTCATTTTTGATCGACGACACCATCCTCCTCGACGCCGGCTCCGTCACATCCTCACTGGATCTGGCCGCCCAGGCCCGAATCGAACATATTTTCGTCACCCATTCGCACCTCGACCACATCAAGGACATCCTGTTTCTGGCCGACAACCTGATTGAATTTTTCACCACCCAGAACAGGGCCCCGGTCCAGATCCACGGACTGCCCGAAGTCCTCGACGCCATTGCCGCACATCTTTTAAACGATACCATCTGGCCGGACTTCACCGTCATTCCCCAGGATTCCCCCGTATTGACCTATGCCCCGATGCAACCCGGAATCCCGGTCGTTATCGGCGATATTTCCGTGGTCACCTTCCCCGTCAACCACGCCAAAGCCGCCTCGGGATTTGTCCTGAGCCAGGGTGACGGCACGCATAATATCGCCTATACCGGCGACACCGGCCCGTGCGACGCCTGGTGGCGGTTTTGCGACGCCCTGCCCTTCACTCTCAATTATCTTATTACCGAAGCCTCGTTTCCCTCAGACATGGAAACCCTGGCCACCGTGTCCAAGCACCTGACGCCCAAACTGTTACGCGCCGAGCTCGACAAATTACGCGCCAAACCGGAAATTTTGATCTATCATATGAAGGCTCCCTTTGCCGTCCAGATTCAAAAGGAACTGGGCGTGGCACTGGCCAACCTCTCCTACCATTTGCTGCAGGAACATGAATCCATCATCCTCTGATTTTACCGACTTTGCCGGTTTTACGGCCTACCTCGACAGTCTCGGCCTCTTTCACATGGACCTGGGACCGGGACGGATGCATGCCGCCCTGGCCGCCCTGGGTCTTGAAAGTCTGCCGCATCTGGCCGTGCAGGTCGTCGGCACCAACGGCAAGGGCTCGACCGCGACGTTCTTGGCCGCCATGCTCGGGGCCCACGGCCTGCCGACCGGGCTTTATCTGTCGCCACATTTTATCAGCGTGCGCGAACGCATTCTGATGGGTGGGAAACTGCTGCCGGAAACCGATTGGACCGAAGCGGCCCAGGCGGTTCTCCGCGCCACGGCTCCGGGCGGCGAAAAAGGACGGCTGACCTATTTCGAACTGCTGACCGCCATGGCCGTCCGGCTCTTCACCAGCCAGGGAGCCGAAGCCGCCGTCTACGAAGCCGGACTCGGCGGCGCCGGCGACGCCACCACGGCCCTGGCCCGCGATCTCGTCCTATTTACGCCGATAGGCCTTGACCATGCCGCCATCATCGGCCCGACCCTGGTCGACATCGCCCGGGACAAGGCCGGGGCCATGACGCCGGGCGGTCTGGCCATTACCGGCTCTCAGCCGCCCGAGGTCATGGACGTGCTGCACCGGGAGGCCGACCGGATCGGGGCACGCCTTTTTGCGGCAACGGATCTTGCCCGCTATGACGGGACAACCAGACGCGGCCTGCTGCGCCGCCCCCGGTCCCTGGATATTCCAAGCACCAAGTTGCGTCTGGCCGGGCCGCATCAAGTCCAAAACGCCACACTGGCCCTGGCCGGTTTTACTCTGTGCGCCGAAATCATGGGACTTCTTCCGGACGCCGACGCCATAAGCCGCGCCCTGGCCGAGACGTTTATCCCGGGCCGGCTCCATCTCCTGCGTCTGCCCGGCATGACGCCCCAACTGCTGCTGGATTGCGCCCACAATCTGCCGGCCATAACCGCCCTGACCAAGGCGCTGGCCAGCCTGCGCATCAAACCGGCGGCGCTTATTTTCACCTGCCTTGGCGACAAGGATCTGGCGGCCATGGCCCCCCTGGCCGCCGCCCTGACCGCAGGGCCCATTTTCGTACCGGAACTGCCGGGTGTTTCCCGGGCCCGTCCGGCCGCCGAAGTGGCTGCCACCCTCGGGCCAAAGGCCATTCCCGTAGCCGACCCGGCCGCCGCTCTGGCCGCAGTCCATGCCATAGACGGCATCGTCCTGGCCTGCGGCTCCATGTATTTGCTGGCTTCGCTCTTTCCCGGAACCGAAAATTGATCTTGCCGGGCTTTCCGGCTATGGTTTTTCGTTTGCAGCGGCGTTGCCGCCAACGTGAAACCCACCGGAACAGCCCGTGCAAAATCTCTTTCGCCTGCTCCCCGCCATGGATGCGGTTCTGGCCTTTCTGGCCGACCAAACTGCGCTTATAGACGTTCCCCGCGCCATGCTGCGCGAGGCGGTGGACGATTTTCTCGATGGTCTGCGAACCGACATCCGCGAAGGCCGCATCACCGCGCCGGAGCAATTGGCGTCGGACCACCTGTTGCCGCTTTGCGCCCGCTTTGTCGCCACTGCGGCCAAACCCCATTTTCGCCGGGTCATAAACGCCACCGGCGTGGTGGTGCATACCAATCTCGGCCGGTCGCTTCTGGCCCCCGAAGCCATCGCCGCCGCCGCCGAAGCCTGCGCCCGCTACTCCAACCTGGAATTTGATCTGGCGACCGGCGAACGCGGCAGCCGCTACAGCCACGTGGTCGATATCCTGCGCCGTCTGACAGGAGCCGAAGCGGCCCTGGTCGTCAACAACAACGCCGCCGCCGTGTTGCTGACCCTGGAGACCCTGGCCAAAGGCCGCGAGGTGGTGGTCTCGCGCGGCCAGCTCGTGGAAATCGGCGGCTCGTTTCGCATCCCGGAAGTCATGGCCAAATCGGGGGCCCTCCTGCGCGAGGTCGGAGCCACCAACCGCACCCATCCCCGCGACTACGAAAACGCCATTACCGAAAATACCGCCGCCCTGCTCAAGGTGCATACGTCCAATTACCGGGTTATCGGTTTCACCAAGGAAGTGACTCTGGCCGAACTGGTAGCCATCGGCCGCCCCCATGGGCTTCCGGTTATCGAGGATCTGGGCAGCGGCAATCTGACGGATTTCACCCCGTATGGCCTTCCCAGCGAACCGACGGTGCAGCAGGCCGTGGCCGATGGCGCCGATATCGTCACCTTTAGCGGCGACAAGGTGCTCGGCGGCCCCCAGGCCGGCATCATCGTCGGCAAGGCGACCCTGATCGAGGCCATCCGCAAAAATCCCCTCAATCGGGCCGTTCGTATCGACAAAATGACCCTGGCCGCGCTGGAAGCCACCCTGCGTCTCTACCGCGACCCGGAAAAAGCCCGCACCCGCATTCCGACCCTGGCCATGCTCACCACGTCGCCCGAAGCCCTGGCCCAAAAAGCCCGTCGGTTGGCCGGCATTTTAAAAAAGCAACTGGTCGGCCGCTACGCCATCCGCGTCATCCCCGGCGCGTCGCGGGTCGGCGGCGGAGCCTTCCCGGAACGCGATCTGCCAACAACGCTTGTCGCCCTGACGCCCGCCCCGGAAGCTCCCTCGGCCGAAACCTTACGCCAAAGGCTGCTGGCCGCCGATCCCCCCATGGTCGGCCGTATCGAAAACGATGCCTTCCTGCTCGACCCCCGTACCCTGGCCGACGATGAATTCCGACTGGTCGGCGCGATTTTGGAGCAGGCCGCCGCAACCGGAAACGCCCCGATGCCGCCCCGGGAGGTCTGACGCATTCCCTGTTTTCTCCGGGACCGGAGGGGTTCCCTCCCCGGCCCCCGACGCTTATAGTTTTTTCCCTGCGCTATTTTATCAAGGAGCTTTCGTATCATGACCGAATCCAGTGCAACCGACCAGACCGCAGCTTCCCTGACCATCGCGACCAAAAGCTGCTGGGAAACCTATGACGCCAAGGATGCACGCGAGGCCATGCGCCAGCAGGCCGACCGCTATATCGAATTTTTAACGGCCTGCAAGACGGAACGGGAAACCGTGGCCTACGTGCGCAAGACGTTGGCCGCCGCCGGTTTTGCCGAAAGTCTGGACGGGACCTTTGCCGGCGATGCCGTCTTTCGGATAATGAAGGGCAAAACGGTCTTCGTGGCCCGCAAAGGCAAAAAGCCGTTGCGGGAAGGCTTTCGACTGGTCGGGGCGCATTGCGACACCCCGCGCCTCGATCTCAAGCAACGCCCGCTCTATCAGGATTGTGGCGTAGCCCAACTGAAAACCCACTACTACGGCGGCATCCGCAAGCACCAATGGCTGGCCCGGCCTCTGGCCCTGCACGGCGTGGTGGTCAAAAAAGACGGCACGGTGGTTTCCGTGACCATTGGCGAAGATCCCCGTGACCCGGTGTTCGCCATCCCCGACCTGCTTCCCCACCTGGCCTACCGGCAGGTGGAACAAAAGCTGTCCGACGCCTTTGAAGCGGAAAAGCTCAATATCCTGATTGGCCACAGCCCGGCTGACGCCGCCCCCAAAGACGACGCGGCCACAGAAAAAAAAGACAGCCCCGATCTGATCAAAGCCAAGGTGCTCGACCTGCTCAACGCCCGATACGGCATCAATGAGGCGGATCTGTACAGCGCTGAATTGCAGGCTGTCCCGGCCGGAGCAGCCCGGCTTGTCGGCCTCGACGGAGCCCTGGTCGGCGGGTATGGCCAGGATGACCGGGTCTGCGTATTTGCCGCGCTTTCGGCCCTGCTCGCCGCGCCCCAGCCCGAACATACCCAGATCGTCCTTTTTTGGGATAAGGAAGAAATCGGTTCCGAAGGCTCGACCGGAGCCAAATCCCACTTTTTTGAGTATTGTCTGGAAGATCTGATCGACGTCTGGGATGCCGGCGCACACAAAAGCCGGGTGATGGCCGCCGGCAAGGCGGTTTCCGCCGACGTGCATGCCGCAATGGACCCGGATTACCAGGAGCTGCACGAAAAGCTCAATTCCGCGCTTCTGGGGTTTGGCCCCGTCTTTTGCAAATTCACAGGGCATCGTGGCAAGGTCGGAGCCAATGACGCCCATCCCGAGTATGTCGCCTGGCTGCGCAACCTGCTCGATAACGCGCAGATCCCCTGGCAGATGGCCGAACTCGGCCGGGTGGATCTTGGCGGCGGTGGCACGGTCGCCAAATTCCTGGCCATCTATGGGATGGATATCATTGACTTTGGACCGGCCGTACTGGCTATGCACAGCCCCTTTGAAATTACGAGCGTCGCCGACGTCTACGCCACCAAGCTGGCCTATCAGGCCTTTCTGGCCAGTTAGGTGGGGAGGTAAGGGGGAGAGAGGAAGAGGGAGGCGGAGGGGGAGGGGGAGAAAACCGGGGCGCCGCCCCGGACCCCGCTGGGGGAAATGATTTCCCCCAGCCCCCCTCAAAGGACAGCCAATCTTTGCACAAGGGAATCCTATGCCTGTCATCATGGGGACGGCCGGACACATCGACCACGGCAAAACGACGCTGATAAAGGCCCTGACCGGCATTGATTGCGATCGGCTGGCCGAGGAAAAAAAGCGCGGCATCACCATTGAGCTGGGATTCGCCTTCATGGATCTCCCCGGCGGGACGCGACTGGGCGTCATCGATGTGCCCGGCCATGAACGATTCGTCAAAAACATGGTGGCTGGCGCGGCCGGCATTGATTTCGTGACCCTGGTCATTGCCGCCGATGAGGGCATCATGCCCCAGACCCGCGAGCATCTTGATATCTGCTCGCTGCTTGGGGTGACGACCGGCGTCGTGGCCCTGACCAAATGCGATATGGTCGACGCCGATTGGCTGGACATGGTCACCGACGACGTGCGGACGGCCCTGGCCGGCACGTTTCTGGCCGACGCCCCGATTTTTCCGGTCTCCGCCTACACCGGGGAAGGCCTGCCTGCCTTGCGCGACGCCCTGACCCGACTGGCCGAAAATTACATTCCCAGACGCCGATCCGATCTGGCCCGTCTGCCCATCGACCGGGTCTTCACCCTCAAGGGCCACGGCACCGTGGTCACGGGCACGCTGATTGCCGGAACCTTTCGCGTCGGGGACGACGTCCGCCTGTATCCCTCCGACAAGCGTTCCAAAATCCGCAGCCTGCAATCCCACGGCGAATCCGTCGAACTGTCACCGGCCGGCCGACGCACGGCCGTCAATCTGGCCAGTCTTGAGGTGGAGGATATCGAGCGCGGCGAAGTGCTGGCCCTTCCGGGCGCCCTGTTCCCGGATCTGTCCTGGGAAGTGGAGCTTTCCTGTCTGGCCTCCGCCCCCCGGCCCATCAAACACCGCACCGAGGTGCATTTTCACCATGGCACGCGGGAGATCCTGGCCCGGGTGCATTTGCTCGACCGGGACAAGCTCGAACCCGGACAAACCGCCATCTGTCAGATCCGGTTTCCCGAACCCATGGCCGGCGTATACGGCGACCGGGTGGTGGTGCGCTCCGGCGCGCCGCTGCGGACGATCGCCGGCGGTCGGGTGCTCTCGCCCATGGCGCGCAAGGTCAAACGCTTCGACGAAGCCGCGGCGGCGGTGCTGGCCGCGCTGGCCGCCGCTACAGGGCCAGAGCTTGCCGCCCTGCAGTTGCGCCGGGCCGGAGTGGACGGCCTTGGTTTTTCACGACTGCGGACGCTTACGGACCTGGAATCCAAAGCATTGGACAAGGCGTTGGCCGCCCTGTGCGATAAAGGCGAAGCGGCGTTGGTGGACCGGGAAGGCAAGGAAGGCCGCCACTACGTCCATGGCTGCGTCGTCACCGATCTGGGCGCATCCCTTTTGGATTTTGTCGCCGCCTACCACCAGCGCGAACCGTTGAAACTCGGCATTTCCCGAAGCGGACTGGCTTCGGGCTGGGGGAAACTCCTGACGCCGAAACTGTTCCACTTTATCGTTGAACGCCAACTCCGCGCCGGCAAACTCGCAACCGAGCAGGACGTGCTGCGGCTGGCGACCCACAAGGTGTCCCTGGCTTCGGATCAGGCCAAACTGCGCCAGACGTTGCTTGACGCCTATGAAAAAGGCGGTCTGACCCCGCCAAACGTCAAGGATATCCTGGAACCGCTGGAGCTGACCTTCAAGGAGGCCCAACCGGTCTACAAGGTACTCATCGACGAAGGACGCCTCGTCAAGGCTCAGGAAAACATGTATTTCTGTGCGGCGGCCATCAAAGGGCTCATCGAAAAGGTGCAGGCCTACTTCGCCGCCGGCGCAACGGACATGGGGCCAACGGAATTTCGGGAACTAACCGGACTTTCCCGGAAATTCCTCATCGCCCTGCTCGAATATCTGGACAAGGAAAAGATCACCGTGCGCGTCGGCGACAAACGCCAGTTACGCAGGCGATAAAAAGGATGCGATTGCCTCCTGTCAGCATGTCAGCAACGCGAAAAGCGGCGAAAAGCCCAAGCCGTCCGCCGCAAAAAAATATGACCGACAGGTTCCGGTTCTACCAGTCCTGATCTTCGGGTTTGGCCTTCTGCTGGGCCTTGATGATAAGAAGCGCAATAAAGACAGCCACAAACCCGAACAAAACGATAAGCCCGGCGAAATCGAATTTCACGGCGAACCTCCCCACGGATATATTTCGTGAAAAAAATCTTTAACCCCAAATGAGCCCTATGTCCAGACACCCCCATGCGCTTTGCGCCCCTGCGGCTAAAGTCGCAATCGCCCTGCTGGCGGTTGCCTGCCTGTTTTCCACCCCGGCCATCGCCCCGGCCGGCGTCATCTCCGTCGATGTCGACGCCTATCGTCTGGATGGCGGCCAACCCGTCACCGGTCCCTGGGAAATTGCCGAAAAACTGGCCGTGGCCAAGGATGTGGCCATTGTGGTCATGGACCAAAAGGCGTCGTCGGACAGGCTCCAAACCCTGCTCCAACTGCTCGAAACCCTCAAGGTGCCGACCCTTTTCACCAAAAAGGCCGACTACAAAATTCTCCTGGATCGCGGCGTCATACAGCCCACAGCCGCCAAGCCCGCCACTGCGCCTTGACAGGTCGGCTGCCCCCCGGTAGTCCCCAAAGCCACCTGGGTGCCCACATGGGCTTGATAGGGAATCCCGTGCAAATCGGGAGCGGTCCCGCCGCCGTCAGTCCCGCAAACAATCGGTCCCCTCGCGCGCCACTGGACAATCGTCCGGGAAGGCCGGGGCCGATGGGACAAGCCGGAAGACCTGCCCGGGTATTGGCGCGTCCCGCTGGCAACGAGGGCTTTTGCCGGCCGGGCCTGGGGAACTGCTGCATTTTCGCCGTGGCCACACGGCGGTCTTTTGCGTTCCCGCTTTCTCAATAGCCCTCCATGCCCATGGAGGAACCCATGATTCGCCTGTCGCGAATTCTTCTGACCCTGTGTCTGTCCCTTGTCCTGGCAGCGCCGGCCCTGGCCGGCCACGACACCCCCAAAGAACCCAAACGGGCCATTGTCGTGGCCGCGTTCGGCACCACCGTGCCCGAGGCCGCTCCGGCTCTCGCCAAAATGGTGGAACGGGTCAAGGCCGCCTACCCCGGCGTGCCCGTCAGCCTGTGCTACACAGCCGCCATGATCCGCAGCAAACTGGCCAAGGAAGGCCAACATATTCCCTCGCCAGCCGAAGCCCTGGCCGCCCTGCCCGATCAGGGAGTCACCGATGTGGCCCTTATGTCCCTGCAAACCATTCCCGGACATGAATACGACGACCTCATGCGTCTGGCTGACGCGTTCTCCCACCTGCCCAAGGGACTTTCCAAAGTGGCCGTGAGCGCACCGCTGCTTTTTGACAAAGACGACTTTCCCCGCGTGGCCAAGGCCCTGCTCGACGCCGCGCCCAAGGAACGCAAGCCCGGCGAAGCTCTGATTTTTGTCGGGCACGGCACCGATCATCCAGCCAATATGGCCTATCCGGCCTTGCAATATTCGCTGTGGCGGCTTGACCCCAACGCCTTCGTCGCCACGGTGGAAGGCACGCCGAGTTTCACGGACGCGGTGGAAGAATTGCAAAAACACGGCATCAAAAAGGCCTGGCTCGTGCCGCTGTTTGCAGTGGCTGGCGATCATGCCCGCAACGATATGGCCGGGAAGGAGAAGGATTCCCTGGCCTCGGCCCTGGCGGCCGCCGGCATTGCAGCCATCCCGGTTCTTACCGGCAACGGCGACCGCGAGGCCGTGGCGGCCGTGTGGATGGATCACCTCAAGAAAGTTGTCGCAGGCCTGTCCGGCAAATAACGATGCCGCAGCTGTCACGTCTGCGCCCCGGCGGCGCATTGTATCTGGCCCTGGCCGGAGTGGCTGCGGTCGTCGCAGCCTGTCTGGTCGGGGCCTATCCGGCCAGTCCGGGCCAAGTCGCAACGGTCATCGGCCGGGCCCTGGGCTTGCCGCTGCCTGCGCCGACCGATGCGGGACTTCCGGCCGTCATCCTCGACCTGCGGCTCTGGCGGGCGCTTTTGGCTTACGGCGTCGGCGCGGCCCTGGCCGTGGCCGGCGGCGTTTTCCAGGGCGTGTTGCGCAACCCCCTGGCCGATCCCTTCACCTTGGGGGTTTCGGGCGGAGCGGCCTTTGGCGCAGCCTTTTCCCTGACCGTCGGCCTTGCCGCCATAACGGGCCGGATGCTGGCCACGCCGCTTTGCGCCTTGCTGGGTGGCGGTGCGGCCCTGGCCGCCGTGCTGGCCCTGTCGCGGGCCAGTGGTGGTCTGCGCCGGGAAACCGTGGTCCTGGCCGGCATCGTTGTCGCCACCTTCCTTTCGGCCCTGCTGTCGTTGGTGAAGGCCCTCAACGAAGAATCCGTGGCTGGCATTGTCTTTTGGATCATGGGCGGTTTTCAGGGGCGGGGAAAACAGGAGCTGGCGCTGTTTTTTCCCTGCTGCATCGCCGGACTGGCCTGCATCCGTCTGTATCTTTACGAACTCGACATTCTGCTTTTGGGCGAAACCCAGGCCCGCCAACTCGGCGTGCGCGCCGGCCGGGCCAGAATCTGCCTGCTGGTCGGGGCGAGTCTGTTGACGGCCGGGGCCGTGGCGGTTTCCGGGGTCATCGGCTTTGTAGGCCTGATCGCCCCCCATGCCTGTCGCCGACTGTTTGGCGCCGAACATGACCGTTTGCTCCCCCAAAGCGCCCTGTGCGGCGGTGCATTGCTCGTTTTTTCCGACGTGCTGGCCCGCACCATCCTGCCCGGCGGCGCGGAATTACCGGTCGGCGTGGTCACGGCCCTGCTCGGCGGTCCGTTTTTTTGTTTTCTGCTGCTCTCGCGACAAAACGGAGACCGGGCATGATCCACTGCCAGGGACTCCGGGTCGGCTATAAGGGCCGGGCCGTGCTGGACAGCATCGACTTACAGGTGCGTCCCGGCGAAATGGTCGGGCTGCTTGGTCCAAACGGCGCAGGCAAAACCACGCTGCTGTTGGCGCTCACCGGCGTACTGCCGCCAATGGCGGGTCGGGTGCAGCTTGGCGGCGAAGATATGAGCCGCCTGTCCCCCCGCCAGCGGGCCAAACGCGTGGCCGCCGTCCCCCAACGAGCCGAAAGCGCCCGGGATCTGACCGTGCGCGCCCTGGTGCGCATGGGCCGCTATCCCTATCTTGCCCCGCTTGGCGGCTATGGCCCGGACGACACGGCCGCCGCCGAAGCGGCCATGCAGGCGGTCGGCATTGCCACCCTTGATCAACGCCAGATGGGCGAGCTTTCCGGCGGCGAATTCCAACGCGCCCTGGTGGCCCGGGCCCTGGCCCAGGCTGCCGATATTCTGGTGCTCGACGAGGCTTCGGCCAATTTGGACATTGCCCGCAAGATGGAACTCTATGCGCTGCTGGCCGTCCGAAACGCCGCCGGAACCACCATTCTGGCCGCCCTGCACGACATCAATCTGGCCGCCCTGTACTGCCGGCGACTGGTGTTTCTCAAAAACGGACACATCGTGGCCGATGGGCCGGTGGCCGACGTCTTTACGCAAAAAAACCTTTCGAGGATCTATGAAACCGATATTCTCGTCCTTGCCCACCCGCGCACCGGCGCGCCGCAGGCTTTGGCCGTTCCTTCTGCTGGCGGCGTTGCTGCTCCCCTGCCTTCCGGCCAGAGCGGCGGAAACGACACCCCATGAGAAAGCCCCCGCCCTGCCGGCTCCGGCCACCCGCATCGTTGCCCTGTACGGCGCATTCAATGAAATTTTGGCCGGCATGGGCCTGACGGATCGCATTGTCGCCCGCACCGAGGCCGACGTCGAGCCGGCCGCCATTGCCAACCTGCCTGTTATCGGCACCCATATGCGCCCCAATCTCGAACGCGTGCTGGCGGTCAAGCCCGACCTCGTGCTCCAGATGGCCGGTCGGGGCGAATCCCTGGAAGCCGCCGACAAACTGACGGCGCTCGGCATACCGGTGGCCGTTTTTTCCCTCAACGATTTTCCGGAACTCTTTGCCGCCATCCGCCGCATTGGCGTTTTAACCGGCCACCCCGAAGCCGCCGCCACTCTGTGCGCCACTCTGCAAAAACGCCTGGAAGCCGTAGCGGCCGAAAATCCGGTAGCGACCGCCGGGAAAAAGCCCCGCGTTTTTTTTGAGGTGCGCTCCGGAAGTCTCCTGGCCGCCGGCAAGGATTCCATGGTGGATGCGGTCATCACCGCCGCTGGTGGCAACAACGCCGTAGAACAGAATAAAAAGATCGTGCGACTGGCCGATGAGGAGCTGTTGCGTCTGGCTCCGGACGTCTGCCTGACCCAGCGCGGGCCCATGAATCCGGAAGCCCGGCCCATGGCCGAACGCCCCGAATATGCCGCGCTTCCCTGCGTCGCCTCCGGTCGGAACTTTATTGTGGACGAGGCGCTGTTTTCCCGCCCCGGTCCCCGCAGCGTCGAGGCTGTCGAAACCCTGGCCCGGCTGCTGGCCAAACGTCCCTGAGCTCCCGCCTTGCAACAACGCTTTTACAGGCTCATGTGAACAAAACAGCTATGGATATTTTTCACGTCACGACGACAGACACCCAGGACGACACGGCATCCGGCCGGACAACACAACCGCTCGGCACGCTTTTCGGCCTTGGCGTCGGACCGGGCGACCCCGAGCTGCTGACCCTCAAGGCTGCCCGGATTCTCGGAAGCGGCGCGGCGGTGTTCGCCGCCTCGTCGAGCAAAAACGATTATTCCATTGCCGCAGCCATCGTCGCCCCTCACCTGCCCCCAGGAACAACAGTCACCCGGCTGGCCTTTCCCATGACCCGCGATGCTGCGGTTCTGGCAGCCGCCTGGACGGCCAACGCCGCCGCCATGGCGGCCGTGCTCGCCGACGGTCGCGACGCCGCCTTCATCACTCTCGGCGATCCGCTCCTCTACAGCACCTTCGGCTACGTCCTGCCGCTTTTGCGGGAGCGCCTGCCGGATCTGCCCGTGGCCATCGTACCGGGCATCACCTCGTTTCAGGCGGCAGCAGCCAAGACCGGCGCCATCCTGGCCGAATCCGGCGAAAACCTGCTTATCGCCTCGGGCGTGGACGAGGACGGCCGGCTGCGTCGCGCCCTGGAATCTGCCGATAACGCTGTCATTTTGAAGGCGTATCGCAATTTTCCAAGACTGCGCGCCCTGCTGGCCGACATGGGACTGGCCGACGGCACGACCTTCGTCACCAAGCTCGGGCACGAAGGCGAAGCCGTGGAATACGATCTGGCCAAGGCTCCGGAAAAGCCGCATTACCTGTCGCTTTGTCTGGTCAAGCGCGACAAATAACCTGAATCGCAGCTTCCGTTTCCTGCCGGAGGGGCACCCCCCTCCCGGCACCTTCGACTTTCCTGCTTCCCGACCAATCTGACGGAGCCCGGGCGCGCCCCCGTTTTCCGGCCAGACGTCGCCGGAGGCTCCAAGCCCCGGCTTCCCGCAGACCCACACCCTGCTGGCGTCGCCAATAAAAAAGGGGACTCCCGAAGGAGTCCCCATACACAGACGGCAAGAGCAGCCTGTCTTATTCGTTGTCGGTCAAAGCCGGATTCTCGTCCAACTCTTCCAGGAACTTGTCCGGGCGCTCGGGCTGACGCGGCACCTCGATACTGCTCTCCATATAGCGGCGGTATCCTGTGCCGGCCGGGATGAGACGACCCACGATGACGTTTTCCTTGAGGCCGCGCAAGGAATCGTCCTTGCCCATAAGCGACGCCTCGGTGAGCACCTTGGTGGTCTCCTGGAAGGAAGCCGCCGAGATGAACGAATCCGTGGACAGGGAGGCCTGGGTGATGCCAAGCACCAGCGGTTCGGCCACGGCCGGCTTGAGGCCTTCATCGACACAGCGCTGGTTTTCTTCCATGAACCGGATCTTGTCCACCTGCTCGCCGATCAAGAAGTTCGTCTCGCCGGAATCCAGGATGGCGACCTTCTTGAGCATCTGGCGGACAATAATCTCGATGTGCTTATCGTTAATGGCCACGCCCTGGAACCGGTACACATCCTGAATTTCATCGACCAAGTACTTGGCCAGGAACTTTTCGCCCTTGATCTTCAGGATGTCGTGCAGTTCAGGATAGCCTTCGGTCAGCAATTCGCCGGATTCCACGAAGTCGCCTTCCTGGACGGTGATGTGCTTGCCGCGCGGAATCAGGTATTCCTTGGGATCGCCAGCCTCAGGCGTGACGATGATCTTGCGTTTGCCCTTGGTTTCCGGCCCGAAGGAGACAAGGCCGTCAATCTCGGAAACGACGGCCATTTCCTTGGGCTTGCGGACCTCGAACAGCTCGGCGACGCGCGGAAGACCACCGACGATGTCCTTGGTCTTTGATGATTCGCGGGGCTTACGGGCGATAATGTCGCCCTCGAAGACCTCCTGGCCGTCACGCGCCATCAAGATGGCGCCGACCGGCATGGAGAAGATGGCCGGTGCGTTGGTCCCCGGCCGGGATTTCGGCGTGCCGTGGGCGTCTACAACGGAGACAGCCGGCCGATACGACGTGGTCCGATATTCAATGATGGTCTGGGTGGTACGCTTGGTCGCGTCATCCACTTTTTCCTGGTAGGTCTTGCCTTCGACGATATCGGTGAATTTGACGATACCGGCGACGTCGGTGACGAACGGTTCGTTAAACGGGTCCCATTCGCCGAGCAGCTGATCCTTTTTCACTTCCTGACCAGCCACGGCGTAGAGTTTGGCGCCGGACGGCAGGCTGTACCGCTCACGTTCGCGACCCTGGTCGTCCACAACCGACACCTGCCCGGACTTGCCCATAATAATGGTATGGCCCTGGCGGTTGACGATGGATTTGACCCGGGACAGCACGATGCGGCCGGTATGCTGGGCCGTCACCGACGACTGGGCGATTTCACGAGCCGCCGTACCACCGATGTGGAAGGTGCGCATGGTCAGCTGGGTGCCCGGCTCGCCGATGGACTGCGCGGCGATGATGCCGACGGTCTCACCCACGTTGACCAGATGCCCGCGAGCCAAATCGCGCCCGTAGCACATGGCGCACACGCCATGCTTGGCCTGGCAGGTGAGCGTCGAGCGGATCATAAGCGAGCTAAAGCCCTTGTCTTCGATGATCTGGGCGTAATGCTCGTCAATAAGCGAGTTGCCCGGAATGAGCACTTCGTCCGTATCCGGGTCGAGCACGTCGAACATACACACGCGGCCAAGGGCCCGCTCATGCACGCGCTGCTTGATATCGCCGGCCTTGACGTAGTGGGTGATTTCCAGGCCATCGACCGTGCCACAGTCGATCTCGGTAATAATCACGTCCTGGACGACGTCGACCAGACGACGGGTCAGGTATCCGGAGTTGGCCGTCTTCAGAGCCGTATCGGCCAAGCCTTTCCGTGCGCCGTGGGTGGAAATGAAGTACTGGGCCACCGAAAGGCCTTCACGGAAGTTCGAAGTAATAGGCGTTTCAATGATTTCACCGGACGGCTTGGCCATGAGTCCGCGCATGCCGGCGAGCTGACGCATCTGATCCTGGTTACCACGGGATCCGGAGTGGATCATCATGAAGATCGGGTTGGAGGAGGTGTTTTTCTCCTCGCGGCCGGTCTTCTCATCGCGGACGACATCCCAGGAGATCTCCCGCATCATTTCCGAGGCCACGTCGTTGGTGGCTTTGGTCCAGACGTCGACGACCTTGTTGTATTTCTCGGTACGGGTGATGATGCCTTCGCCGTACTGGGCTTCGATGGAATCCACCTCGTTTTGGGCGGCTTCGAGCAACGCCGCCTTGGTGGTCGGAATGGTCAGATCCTTGACGCCGATGGAAACGCCGGCGCGGGTGGCGTATTCGTATCCCAGGTCTTTAAGACGGTCGCACAGGATGACCGTGGCCTTGGTGCCGGCCATGCGGTAGGTGTCACCAACGAGTTTGCCGATGCTGCGCTTGTTGAGCACCGTATTGACCAACTCGAAGTCAACGCCCTCGGGCATCAATTCGCCGACGATGATGCGGCCCGGCGTGGTTTTCACCCGCTTGCCGTTAATGCGGCAGGTAATGCGGGCGTGCAGGCTGACCACACCAGCGTCCACGGCGCAGATAACCTCGCCGGTATCGGCAAAGATCTTGCCTTCGCCCTCTTCGAAACTGCGCTCCAGGGTCAGAAAGTACAGACCAAGGACAATATCCTGGGACGGCACGATGATCGGGTTGCCGTTGGCCGGGGACAGGATGTTGTTGGTGGACATCATGAGCACGCGGCACTCGATCTGGGCTTCCACGGACAGCGGGACGTGGACGGCCATCTGGTCGCCGTCGAAGTCGGCGTTATAGGCCGAACACACGAGGGGGTGCAGCTGAATGGCCTTGCCCTCGACCAAGGTCGGTTCAAAGGACTGGATGCCCAGGCGGTGCAACGTCGGGGCGCGGTTGAGCATGATCGGATACTCGCGCACCACTTCTTCAAGGATATCCCAGACCACCAACTCTTCGCGCTCGACCATTTTCTTGGCCGTCTTGATGGTGGTGGCCAGTCCTCTTTCTTCCAACTTCGAATAGATAAAGGGCTTAAAGAGCTCCAGGGCCATTTTCTTGGGCAGGCCGCACTGGTGCAGTTTGAGCTTGGGACCGACGACGATGACCGAACGACCGGAATAGTCGACGCGTTTTCCGAGCAGATTCTGACGGAAGCGGCCCTGCTTGCCTTTGATCATATCGGACAACGACTTAAGCGGCCGGCCGTTGGTACCCGTGATGGCCCGTCCCCGGCGTCCGTTGTCGAAGAGCGCATCCACGGCTTCCTGGAGCATGCGTTTTTCGTTGCGGATGATGATATCGGGCGCGCCAAGTTCGATCAGGCGTTTCAACCGGTTATTCCGGTTAATCACCCGGCGGTACAGATCGTTCAAGTCAGAGGTGGCGAACCGGCCGCCGTCCAGAGGCACCAACGGGCGCAACTCAGGCGGAATGACCGGAATCACTTCCATAATCATCCACTCGGGCTTGTTGCCGGATTCCAGGAAGGCCTCGACGATCTTGAGGCGCTTAATGATCTTTTTCTTTTTGGTCTGGGACTTGGTGGTCATGGACTCTTCGCGAAGCGAGGCCCGCAACGTGGGCAGATCAAGCTCCTCGAGCAGCAGACGCACAGCCTCGGCGCCCATGCCGACCACCAACGCATCTTCTCCGCCGTAATGATCAATGACCTGAATATACTGTTCCTCGGAAATAACCTGATATTTCGTCAGGTTGGTGTCCTTGGGGTCCAGCACCAGATAGGAATCGAAATAAAGCACCTTTTCCAGATCGACCATGGTCATATCGAGCAAGGTGCCGATCTTGGAAGGCAGGGTCTTTAAAAACCAGATATGGGCCACGGGGGCGGCCAGCTCAATATGGCCCATGCGTTCGCGACGGACTTTGGAGGCGATAACCTCAACGCCGCATTTTTCACACACGATGCCCCGATGCTTCATGCGCTTGTACTTACCGCAGTTGCACTCGTAATCTTTGACCGGTCCGAAGATCTTAGCGCAAAAAAGACCATCGCGTTCGGGCTTAAAAGTGCGATAGTTGATGGTTTCGGGCTTCTTCACTTCCCCGAAAGACCATTCCCGAATTTTTTCCGGCGAGGCAATGGAAATGCGGATGGATTTGAGCGACCGGCTGGAGACACCGGTTTGGCCGATGCCGCGCATGCTGAACAATTCGTCCAGAGACATACGTTACCTCGTATGGCGGGAGGACCCGTCCCGCTTCGTGCCCCGCCGGATTGCTGCCGGCGGGGCGTTGTAATCGCGAATCTTATGTCGAAGGCCGCAGACGGGAGGCGCTACCGCCTTGGGGCCTTGGCAATCTTTTTTTCGTCCTGAAGGAGATCCACGTCGAGGCCAAGGGACATGAGTTCCTTGACGAGGACGTTAAAGGACTCAGGCAGGCCGGCCTCCAGGAAGTTGTCTCCCTTGACGATCTTCTCGTACATCTTCACGCGGCCGCTGACGTCGTCGGACTTGACGGTCAGGAATTCCTGCAGGAGGTACGACGCTCCATAGGCTTCAAGCGCCCAGACTTCCATTTCACCCAGACGCTGACCGCCGAATTGGGCCTTACCGCCGAGCGGCTGCTGGGTGACCAGGGAGTAGGGGCCGGTCGAACGGGCGTGGATCTTTTCATCGACCAAGTGGTGCAGCTTGAGCATGTACATGATGCCCACGGTGACGGGACGATGGAAGGCGACCCCGGTACGACCATCGTACAGGGTGACCTTGCCGTCCTCGGGCAGCCCGGCGAGTTTGAGCCAGCCCCACAACTCTTCTTCGGCGGCGCCGTCGAAGACCGGGGTTTTGGCCACAATGCCGTTTTTAAGCTCCTTCATGGCCACGCGCAACTCGTCATCGGACATGGAGTCAATAAGCGACGCCGTTTCCTTGGTCGCAAAGACTTCCTTGGCCCGGTCACGAATAGCCTGCATGGGCTTTCCGGAAGCAACCATGGCGTCCAGTTGCTTGCCAAGCTCCAGACCGGCCCAGCCAAGGTGGGTTTCCATGATCTGCCCGATGTTCATACGGGAAGGCACGCCGAGCGGATTGAGCACGATATCGACCGGGGTTCCGTCAGCGAAAAAGGGCATGTCCTCCATCGGCAGGATACAAGAGACAACGCCCTTGTTTCCGTGACGGCCGGCCATTTTATCGCCCACGTTCAGCTTCCGTTTGACGGCCACGTACACCTTGACCATCTTGATCACGCCAGGAGGCAGATCATCCCCTTCGGTGGCTTTCTCGCGCTTCTGATCGTAAAGGTTTTTGATGAAATGAATGTGGCGGTCATACTCGTCGAGCGCTTCGGACACGGCCTCGTTGGTTTCCTTGGAAGTAAACAGCCCGCCCAGTTTCTTGACCGGCAGCGCTTCCAGGACCTCCAGGGTCATGGGATGATTCGCCTCGAGGAGCACCTCGTTTTTCTTGGAGCCCTTCAGCGTCTGGAGGACCGTCTTGCCGGCAACGACCGGCCACAGACGCCGACGCACATTGGCGGCGATGGCGTCCGCGTGCTGTCCTTCCTTGGTATCCAGACGGGACAGTTCGAAATCCTCGATGGAGCGGGTCCGCTCGTCTTTTTCGCCGGAACGCCGGTTAAAAAGACGCACATCAATGACCGTTCCCTCGATTCCGGGCGGCACCTTCAGCGAGGTATTTTTGACGTCACGAGCCTTGTCGCCAAAAATAGCCCGTAAGAGTTTTTCTTCCGGCGTCAGCTGGGTTTCGCCCTTGGGCGTAATCTTGCCGACCAGGATATCGTCCGGCGCAACCCGGGCCCCGATGCGGATGATGCCGCATTCGTCGAGGTCCTTGAGCATTTCCTCGCCGACATTGGGGATATCGCGGGTGATCTCCTCGGGTCCAAGCTTGGTGTCCCGGGCGACCACTTCGAATTCCTCAATATGCACCGAGGTAAAGGTATCTTCCTTGACCGTCTTTTCGGCGATGAGGATGGAGTCTTCGTAGTTGTACCCGCACCAGGGCATGAAAGCGACCAGCAGGTTCTTGCCGAGGGCCAGCTCGCCATCGCGAATGCCCGGACCGTCGGCCAGCACGTGGCCCTTGTCCACCCGTTGCCCGACCAGCACGCGCGGCACCTGGCCAAAGCACGTATTCTGGTTGGACTTGTGGTGTTTGAGCAACTCATAGGTCTTGGTGCGGCCGGTCTCGACACCGACGTCACCGTCATAACAGACGATGACGCGTTCGGCGTCGGCGTAGTGCACCACGCCCGGCCCTTCGGCCAGCAGACAGGAGCCGGAATCCTTGGCCACCGGGCCTTCCATGCCCGTTCCGACCAACGGCTGCTCGGAACGCAGCAGCGGCACGGCCTGACGCATCATGTTGGAGCCCATCAACGCGCGGTTGGCGTCATCGTGCTCCAGGAAGGGAATAAGCGCCGCCGAGACGGACACGATCTGGCTCGGCGAAATGTCCATAAGGGTGACCTGCTCGCGCGGCGTCATAATCAGATCACCGAGGATGCGGGCGCCCACCATGGGATTAACAAACCGGGATTCCTCGTCAAGCTTGGCGTTGGCGCCGGCGATGACTTCGTCAATCTCGCGCGTGGCGTCGAGATAGACGACCTCGTCGGTGACCTGGCTGTCTTTGACTACCCGATACGGCGTTTCGATAAAGCCGAAGTCGTTGACCTTGGCGTGCGTGGTCAGCGACACGATCAGACCGATGTTCGGGCCTTCCGGCGTTTCAATAGGACAAATACGACCGTAGTGCGAAGTATGTACGTCGCGCACTTCGAAGCCGGCCCGCTCTCGTGTCAAACCGCCCGGTCCAAGAGCCGACAACCGACGCTTGTGGGTGACTTCCGACAGCGGGTTGGTCTGGTCCATGAACTGGGACAGCTGGGAGGTCCCGAAGAATTCCTTGAGGACGGCGGCCACAGGCTTGGGGTTGATCAAGTCATGCGGCATGAGCGTGGCCACTTCCTGCAAGCTCATGCGCTCTTTGATCGCCCGCTCCATGCGCACCAAGCCGATGCGATACTGGTTTTCCACCAGCTCGCCGACCGGACGCACCCGGCGGTTGCCCAAATGGTCGATATCATCGGCCGGTCCGTGGGAGTCCTTGAGGAAGGTCAGGTGCTTGACGGCCGTTAAGATATCATCGTTGGCCAGCGTGCGGAAATCGAGAGGCTGATCGATTTTCAGGCGCGCATTGAGTTTGTACCGACCAACCGGCGACAGATCATAGTAGTCCGCATTCCGGAAGAGGTTCTCAAAGAAACTGGCCGCGATTTCCGGCGTCGGCGGCGAAGAGGGACGCAACCGGCGGTAGATTTCGACCTGGGCGGTGATGGTGTCGACGGTCTTGTCCAGGGCCAGAGTATCGCGAATCGAAGAAGAGGTGTCCACGCCGCGGGTATGCAGGACAGGGAAATCGCCCACGCCCGTATCCTTGAGCTTTTCCACCAATTCGGGATTCAATTCGTCACCGGCCTCGGCCAGGACCTCCCCGGTCGCAATGTCCGTGAGGTCTTCGGACAAAAACAAGCCGTTCAAGGTAGCCGGATCAACTTCGACCTGGGTGATGCCGGCTTCCAGCATCAAGCGCCACGCCCGTTTGGTGATGGGCTTGTCCACGCCGACGATGGTTTTGCCGTCAGCGTCACGGATCTCGGAATAGGCCTTTTCCTTGAGATAAAAATCCGAATGAACCTGCCGATAGACATGCGATCCTTCGACAGTGAAGTGCTCGACATCATAGAAATAATTCAGGATGTCGGCCCGCGACATGCCCATGGCCTTGAAAAGGATCGTGGCCGGCATTTTGCGGCGCCGGTCGATGCGCACATACAGGATATCTTTGTGATCGTAGTCGAAATCAAGCCAGGAGCCACGCATGGGGATGATGCGGCAGGAATAAAGCACCTTGCGGCTGGTGTGGCTTTTGCCGGAATCGTGCTCGAAAATAATGCCCGGGGAGCGCTGGAGCTGGTTGACGATGACGCGCTCGGTCCCGTTTATGATAAAGGTGCCTTTTTCCGTCATCAACGGCACGGTACCGAAATAAATGACCTGTTCCTTGATGTCGCGAATGGTCCGATTTTCGGTTTCTTCATCGACGTCATAGACGACCAGGCGGACCTTGATGCGTAACGGGGCCTCAAAAGTCAGGCCCTTGGCGATACACTCGGGAACGTCGTATTTTGGCTCACCGATTTCATAGCTGACGTACTCCAGCGAGGCTGTCTTATTGAAGTCCTCGATGGGAAAGACCGAACGGAATACGCCTTCAAGCCCCGCGTCCTCCCGGCTGGTGGGGGGAACGTCCTGTTGCAGAAACAGCTCATAGGAGTCGATCTGCAGGTTGAGCAAATGGGGAATGGTCAGCGTTTTGACGATCTTGCCGAAATTTTTGGTCAGCTGGGCCATTTTTTCCTCTGTTGCAGGGCTACGACGTGAAAGGGACTTGGGCGTCAGGCAACGCCCCTCATCGGCCTTGCAGGGCGCGCGTCGCGCCGGTTTTGTCCCTGACTGGCGGTATTACACCGCTGGAAAGGGTTGAGGGAAGCAAAAAACGACAAAAAGGGAAAAAGAGCGCCCCGCCCCTTTGGAAGAGGGGGCGCTCTTTTGCGTCAACAACGAAGGCGCGTAATGTCTTACTTGATTTCGCAGGTAGCTCCAGCCTCGTCCAACTGCTTCTTGGCATCCTCGGCGTCGGCCTTGGACACGGCTTCCTTGATGTGGGAAGGCAGCTCGTCAACCTTGGCCTTGGCTTCCTTCAGCCCAAGACCGGTCAGGGCGCGCACGACCTTGATGACGGCAATCTTGTTGCCACCAGCGCTGGTCAGCACAACGTCAAACTCGGTCTTCTCTTCCTCGGCCGGAGCGGCTTCGCCCGCCGGGGCAGCCATCATCATGCCCATGGCCGGGGCAGCGGCGGAAACACCGAACTTCTCTTCCAGCTCTTTGATGAACTGGGAAAGTTCGAGGACAGTCATATTGGCAATGAAATCGACAACCTGCTCTTTAGTGATCTCGGACATGGGATCGTTCCTCCTGAAGCGTTCGCTTTGGCGAAAGCGGGCGTTGTTACGCCGCTTCCTTTTTTTCCTTGACGGCCGTAAGGGCGTACAGCATGCCGCGAATAACATTCGCAAACAAGCTGACGAAGTTGGTGGGGACTGCGTTCATGGTGCCAAGCGCCTTGGCCAGCAGTTCCGGCTTGCTCGGGAGCTTGGAAAGCTCGGTGACGCCGTCGGCGTCAATGATCTTTCCATCCAAACTCGCGAGCTTGACGGCGAACTTTTTGCTGGTCTTGGCGTAGTCCACAAGGACCTTCGCCGCGACGACCGGGTCGTCATACCCGAAGGCAACGGCGTTGTTCTCTGTGAGATGGTCCTTGAGGGCGTCATGCACGCCGCCGTTCACCGCCAGACGGGCCAGGGTGTTTTTCACAACCTGGTAATCTATGCCGACGGCTCTGAGCTTGACGCGCAGTTCGGTCAGCTCCTCAACCGTCATGCCCCGAAAGTCGGTGACCACCGCAATGCCGGCCCGGTCCGCCTTGGCGCGCAGTTTATCGATGATCTCGCTTTTTTGCGCACGTTGCACGGTACCTACCTCCACATGCGGGTTGGCGGGCCTTTCAAGAGAGCCAAAACGTCGTCTCGGCGGGAAATTAAGGGGACCGCCCCCACCCGCTGTCTTTGACTCGCTTTCGATGCCCGGTTTTATATCGAAAAATCGTCCCGGGCCAAAGGACAGACCTCTGGCCAGGGACGCGTTTTGCGGTAATTCGTGTGCGTGCTAAACTTCAACAAGCTTCCGCACCGACACGGTGTCTACCTTGATGCCAGGACCCATGGTAGTCGCCAGGGCCATAGCCTGCAGGTAGGTGCCTTTGGCGGTGGAAGGCCGCATGCGCATGACGATGTCGATCAATGCCCGGAAATTGTCAAGCAACTTCTCAGGACCAAACGAACGTTTGCCGAGGGGCACATGCAGCACGCCAGCCTTGTCGACCTTGAACTCGACCTTACCGGCCTTGAGTTCCTGGACGGCCTTGCCAATTTCAAAAGAGACGGTGCCGGTCTTGGCGTTGGGCATAAGTCCCCGAGGGCCAAGGATTTTGCCGATCTTACCAACCGACGCCATCATGTCCGGAGTCGCCACGGCCTTGTCGAAATCCAGGAAGCCGCCCTTGACCTTTTCGATCAAGTCGTCACCGCCGACGAAATCAGCACCAGCCTCGCGGGCTTCGGCCTCTTTGTCGCCTTTGCAAAAGGCGAGCACGCGCACGGTCTTGCCCAGACCATGGGGCAGGGATACGGCCCCGCGCACCATCTGGTCGGAGTACTTCGGATTGACGCCCAGACAGAGGGCGACATCGACAGTCTCGTCGAATTTGGCCACGCCCGTCTTGACGGTCAGGGCCATAGCCTCATTGACTTCATATATAGCCGTGAGGTCGATATCCTTGATCGCCTCGCGATATTTTTTCCCGTGCTTGGCCATTTCGGAAATTCCTCTTGCGGTCGTGCCGGTTAGACGATCTCGATGCCCATGCTGCGGGCAGTGCCGGAAATGGTGTGGCAGGCGGCTTCCAGATCCTTGGCCGTCATATCCTCAAGCTTGAGCTTGGCTATTTCCTCGATCTGAGCCCGGGTAACCTTGCCGACCTTGGTTTTGTTAGGCTCGCCCGATCCTTTCGCGATCTTGGCGGCCTTGACCAGAAGCACGGACGCCGGCGGAGTCTTGGTGATGAACGTGAAAGAGCGGTCGGCGTATATGGTAATCAGCGCCGGGATAATGGTGCCCTTTTGCTCCATAGTCTTGGCGTTGAACGCTTTGCAGAACTCCATGATGTTCACGCCATGCTGACCGAGGGCAGGACCAACCGGAGGAGACGGGTTGGCCGAACCGGCCGGGAGCTGCAACTTGACCTTGGCGACGATCTTCTTGGCCATGTGATTATCCTCGAGTGGGCAACGCCCCTAGTTTTTGCTCACCTGCACGAAATCGAGCTCCACCGGGGTCTGACGACCAAAAATGGAGACCGAAACGCGAAGCTTGCCCTTATCGTAGTTGACGTCTTCGACCACGCCGTTGAAGCCGCCGAAGGGGCCATCTATGACGCGGACCTCGTCGCCCCGTTCGAAGTGGTATTTGGGCCTGGGCTGCTCCTGACGGCTGACCATGAGGCTTAAAATCTTTTCCGCCTCACTGTCGCGCATAGGCGTCGGCTGGTTCTTGCCACCGATAAAACCGGTCACGCGAGGGATGGACTGCACAAGGTGCCAGGAGTTGTCATTCATGGCCATTTTGACCATGACATAACCGGGATAGAACTTACGGGTGGAGGTTCGTTTCTCGCCCTTGACCAGCTCTATGACCTTTTCGGTCGGGACCACCACTTCTTCGATGCATCCCCAGTCCTGGCCGGTGCGCATCATCTCCCGAATGGTCTGTTCCACCCGGTTCTCAAAACCGGAATACGTGTGGACGATGTACCATTTGGCCGGGGCGCGTTCATCGCCGGCTTCGTCGTTTTCAACCATGATAGGATCCCGTTACGAGAGGATGAGCGCGACGAGCCTGGACAGGACCATATCGACAACGCCCAGGTAAATGGCCATGACCACGCTAAAAACCAGAACCGCGATTCCGGTTTTTACGGTTTCCTCCCGGGTGGGCCAAGTCACCTTTTTCAGTTCGACTTTGGCCTGCTCGAAGAATTCCTTGGCCTGCCCGATACGACCTGCCAGCGGTACGGACTGGCTGGGCCCTTCGTCTTTGCCCTTCCCGACCGCCTTGCCAGCGGGTTTGGCCGAAGCGAGCTTCGCCTTGGCGGACTTGTCGGCGACTTCAGCCGCCTGCGTCTTATCTTTGGCCATGACCTACGCCTTGCTCGAAAATGGCAGGGCAGGAGGGATTCGAACCCCCAGCCCTCGGATTTGGAGTCCGATGCTCTACCGTTAGAGCTACTGCCCTGCGTTTAATAACCGGCGCCTATTTCGCTTCCCGATGGACCGTATGCTTATGGTCGAACGGGCAGTACTTCTTCAGTTCGAGGCGGCCGGTTGTATTCTTTTTGTTCTTTTCCGTGGCGTAGTTTTTGCGCTTGCACTCGGTGCACTGCAACTGAACATTGATCCGCATTGTTTACTCCACAATTTCCGACACCACGCCGGCGCCGACCGTACGGCCGCCTTCGCGGATGGCGAAACGAAGGCCCTTTTCCATGGCGATGGGGGCGATCAGTTCCACGTTAAAGGTGGCGTTATCGCCCGGCATAACCATTTCGACGCCTTCAGCCAGGGTCACCACACCGGTGATGTCCGTGGTGCGGAAGTAGAACTGGGGCCGATATCCGGAGAAGAACGGCGTGTGACGGCCACCCTCTTCCTTGTTCAGGACATACACTTCGGCCTTGAACTTGCGGTGGGGGGTGATGGAGCCCGGCTTGGCCAGAACCTGACCACGCTCAACCTCGTCACGCTTGACACCGCGCAGCAGCACGCCAACGTTGTCGCCAGCCTGACCCTGATCCAGGATCTTGCGGAACATTTCAACGCCGGTGCAGGTCGTCTTGACCGTGTCCTTGATACCGATGATGGCCACTTCGTCGCCCACAGTGATGACGCCGCGCTCGACACGTCCAGTCACGACGGTGCCGCGGCCGGAGATGGAGAAGACGTCTTCGATGGGCATCAGGAAGGGCTTATCGATGTCGCGCTTGGGCTCGGGAATGAAGGTATCGCAAGCGTCAAGCAGCTCGAAAATGGGTTTGGCATCCGGGCTGTCGGGGCCTTCGGCTTCCAGAGCCTTCAGGGCCGAACCCTTGATGATCGGAATATCGTCGCCGGGGAAGCCGTACTTGGTGAGCAGCTCACGAACTTCGAGCTCAACCAACTCCAGCAGTTCCGGATCGTCGACCAGATCGACCTTGTTCATGAAAACGACCAACTGCGGCACACCGACCTGACGGGCGAGCAGAATGTGCTCACGAGTCTGGGGCATGGGGCCGTCGGTGGCGGCGACAACGAGAATGCCGCCATCCATCTGGGCCGCGCCCGTGATCATATTTTTGATGTAGTCAGCGTGACCAGGACAGTCGACGTGCGCATAGTGGCGCTTCTCGGTCTGATATTCGACGTGGGCCGTAGCGATGGTGATGCCGCGCTCTTTCTCTTCCGGCGCCTTGTCAATCTGATCAAATGGAACGTACTCGCCAAAACCCTTCAGGCTGGCCAAACGGGTGATGGCCGCAGTCAGCGTGGTTTTGCCGTGGTCAATGTGACCGATGGTGCCGATGTTTACGTGCGGCTTATTGCGCTCAAATTTCGCCTTGCCCATGTCGTCCCCCTGCTTCAGCGGTTTGCTTCCCAGGATTTGTTATTGTGATGTGAAGTATGGAGCCCACGGCCGGATTCGAACCGGCGACCTCTTCCTTACCAAGGAAGTGCTCTACCGACTGAGCTACGTGGGCCCTTATCTCAAGCGTAGGACACGGGAGGCTTTGGAGCGGGAAACGAGACTCGAACTCGCAACCCTCAGCTTGGAAGGCTGATGCTCTAGCCAATTGAGCTATTCCCGCGTATGTCACACGTAGTCCATGCGACAGGACTTCCTGTCTCCTACAGCGTATCGCGCGTTTTGTGGTGGAGGGGGGTGGATTTGAACCACCGAAGGCGTACGCCGACAGATTTACAGTCTGTTCCCTTTGGCCACTCGGGAACCCCTCCGCACTGGAGCTGGCGATGGGACTTGAACCCGCAACCTGCTGATTACAAATCAGCTGCTCTACCAATTGAGCTACGCCAGCTAACGAGCTTGGCCTAGTTATTTTGGTTCGCGCGAATTGTCAAGTCTTTTCGTTCACCCTGCGTTCGCGTCCGTTTTCCCCAGACGCGAAGTGGGATCTTTATCCCCATCCTTTCCCCTTGGCAACTTCTTTTTCGTATTTCGAACATTTTTTTTGATTGCCTCACAAGGACCTCCCCTGCGTTGTCATTCGCTCGCAACCATCGTATGTATTCAAGAACTGGGACCATTCCCCCAACCTTCACCCCCGAGCACATCGTGAAAAATATGGAAAAGCACCATCGGTTCTCCTTCTGGTATATCCTGATCGCCATATGGGGCGTGTTTTTGCTCAATAACTTTATAGTCACCACCTATGGCCCCAAAAATCTTCCCTACTCCGAATTCCTCAAAAATCTGCAAGCCGGCGAGGTCACCGAGGTTTCCATCACAGGCGACGTCATTTCCGGCACCATGAAAAACAAAGAAGGCGACACCGCCAAGGACATCGAATTCGTCACCCGGCGCGTCGATCCGGAACTCTCAACCGAACTGACCAAGTATAACGTGCATTTCCGGGCCCAACCCGAATCCACGTTTTTGCGCGACATCCTGTCCTGGGTCATCCCCATTCTGCTGTTCTTCGGCATCTGGTACGTGCTCATGCAGCGCCTCAACCCTGGATCAAGCGTCATGGCCTTCGGCAAGAACAAGGCCCGGGTCTACGCGGAAAAGGATCTGGACACGCGCTTTACCGATGTGGCCGGCTGCGACGAGGCCAAAGCCGAACTGGTCGAAATCATCGACTATTTGAAAAGCCCCGAACGGTTCCAACGCCTGGGCGGACAAATGCCCAAGGGCGTGCTGCTGGTCGGCCCCCCGGGGACCGGCAAGACCCTGCTCGCTCGGGCTGTGGCTGGTGAGGCCCGGGTACCCTTCTTCTCCATTTCCGGTTCCGAATTCGTCGAAATGTTCGTCGGCGTCGGCGCGGCCCGGGTACGCGAGCTGTTCACCCAGGCCCGGGAAAAGGCCCCCTGCATCATCTTTATCGACGAGCTCGACGCCATCGGCAAATCCCGGGCCGGGTCCATTATCGGCGGGCATGACGAACGGGAACAGACGCTGAACCAGCTGTTGGTCGAAATGGACGGTTTCGATCCCCGCGTCGGCGTCGTCATCATGGCTGCCACCAACCGCCCGGAAACCCTTGATCCGGCCCTGCTGCGGGCCGGGCGCTTCGACCGGCAGGTGCTGGTGGACAAGCCGGACATGGCCGGACGGGAAGCCATCCTCCGGGTCCATGCCCAAAAAATCGTCCTGTCTGAGCAGGTGGATCTGGCCGTCATCGCCCGCAAAACCCCGGGATTTTCCGGGGCCGATCTGGCCAATGTCATCAATGAGGCCGCGCTGTTGGCCGCCCGACGGGATAAAAACGCCGTCGATATGGAAGATTTGGAAGAAGCCGTGGATCGACTTATGGGCGGTCTGGAAAAGAAGAACCGGGTCATCAATCCCAAAGAAAAAAAGGTGGTGGCCTACCACGAGACCGGCCATGCCCTGGCTGCGACCTTCACCCTCGGTTCCGACGCCGTCCATAAGATTTCGATTGTGCCGCGCGGCATCGGGGCCCTTGGCTGGACCCAGCAATTGCCGACCGAGGACCGCTACCTCATGACCAGGACGGAACTGTTGGGGAAAATCGACGTGCTGCTCGGCGGTCGGGCCGCCGAACGACTGGTTTTTGGCGAGGTGTCAACCGGCGCGCACAACGACCTGCAACGCGCCACCGACATCGCCTGGGCCATGGTGGCCGAGTACGGCATGGGACAGACGCTTGGACCGGCCACGTATCCACGTCAGAATCGCGCGATGTTTCTTTCTCCCGACCAGGGCCTTGGCGGACGCGAATATTCCGAAGTCACGGCGGCCCGGATCGATGCCGAGATCAAGGAAATCCTGGAAGCATCCGACAGCCGGGTGGCCGCGCTGCTTATGGACAAGCGGCCGGTCCTTGAGCGCGTGGCCCTGGCCCTGCTCGAAAAGGAAGTGCTCGACGAAACGGAATTCATGGCCCTTTTGGAAACAACCCCTCCCGCGACGGATGCGTAATCCACGGAGCAGACAGGTTCCCCCATGGTGCACAAAACGCGTTTCGCTCCCTTGCTGCCCGCCCTGCTGCTGGTCGCCTCCGTCCCATGTTTTGGACAGATCATGACTGCCGGCGGCGATCCCGTGCTTGAAGTCACGGACCCGGCCAAAGTGGTTCCGAGCAGCACCCAAACCAAGACCAAAACTCCTCCCCTGACAGCCGGCCAGCGGGTGCGACTGGTCCAGAAAAACGCCGGGACGGCCCGAATCGCCACACAACCGGCCAACCCGGGTGACCCGTCCATTGAGTACCGCATCCCCGCCGCCGCCTTGCGTCCGGTTGCCGGAAAAACCCACACCGAACGTCCCGGCTGGCTCCCGTCTCCCGCCGCAGCGGAAACCGCCGCGCGCGATGTGCTTGCCTATCGGGATTCGGATGACTGGATCACCGTGCGTATCGGCGGGGCCAAGCCCGTCCGGTTGGCCAAAGGCCAAGATCCGGCTGTTTCACCAGACGGCTCCCGGCTGGCTTACACGCCAAAGGATCGGACCGGCCTCGCGCTCGTCGATCTGACGAACAACAACAAAACAATCCGGCTCGTCCAGGATCGGCCGGAGATACTGGAAAAAAGTTTCAGTCCCGATGGCAAGAGTCTGGTCTGGCGGGCCAACAATCGGCTCGAACGACTCGACCTGACGCACCCGCAGGCGACGCCGGCATTCGTGCGCGCCCTCGACAGCGACAAATCCTTACAGGGCTTTACCCACGATGGCGCGGCCCTGGTCGTGCAGGATCTCCAACAGGTGACCTGGATCGGCCTTGACGGCGCGACGCTTCGCGAAGCGCCTCTCGCTCAGTTCACCGACGATCCCTGGGGATCGAGCGCCGACCACTACATCCCCAGTCCGATCAATCCCGACCTGCTGCTCATCGAGCGCAGCGTCATTGGCACGCCGGCTTTCGAGCGATGGGCCCACGACACGAGCGCGGCCCTCTATCTATATGATGCGGCCAGCCAGACGAATTTCCGCCTGACGTCTCGTTCGCTGACAGCCGTCAATCCGGCTTGGACGCCGGACGGCCGACGTATCTACTTTGCCGGCCTGTCTGATACGCCGCCAAACGGGCAACATCGTATTTATCGGATGAATGCCGATGGCACAGGGCTGAAGGAAATCGCAAAGGGCTGGCAAATCAGCGTCGGCACGCGTCCGTGACAGGGGGAGAGAGAGAAGAAGAAGGAGCCTCCGGCGGCCAAAGGGCTTGGCCCTTTGGAAACCCACCCGGAAAGGCAAAATCCAGTTAGGGCTTGCGCCCCTCGACAACGCGATCACAGCCAGCCAGATCCCGACGAACAGCAACGTCGGCAAAGCCGCACTGGGTCAGGATATCTGCTGCTGCCGGCCCCTGCTTCCAGCCGATTTCAACCAAAAGCCAACCGCGCGGCCCCAGTGCGCCAAAGGCGGCCCGGGCTACCGGCAAGACGGCCTCCAGGCCGGTCTCGCCCGGCACCAGGGCGGAAATCGGTTCAAAATCCCGGACTTCCCGGGAACATTCCTGGTATTCGGCAGCGCTGACATAGGGCGGATTGGACACGATCAAGGCAACGCCGCCCGGTTGGACAGGCAGCATGGCAAAATCCCCTTCCACAAAGGTCAGCCGGATTGCGACGTCGTGCTGTGTGGCATTTTGTCGGGCAACGGCCAGGGCCGCCGGACTTTTATCCAGGGCCAGCCCCCGGGAGGCGGGAAATTGTACGGCCAGGGTCACGGCCAGACAGCCCGACCCCGTGCCCAGATCGGCAAAGGTAGTCAAACTTCCGCCGGGGAAAAGCGCCAGGGAGCGGTCGATCAGGAGTTCTGTTTCAGGTCTCGGAATAAGCGTCGCCGGCGTGACGGTAAAATCAAGCCCATAGAACTCGCGCTCCCCAAGGATATAGGCCATGGGTTCGCCCTGGCTCCGTCGGACGATCAGGGGGCGGAAGCGGTCCAGCTCGTCCGGCGTCAACGGCCGGTCCATGGCCAGAATCAGCCCGAGACGATCCAGCCCCAGCGTTTGGGCCAACAGCAACTGGGCCGAAAGTCGTGGCGCATCAACGGCCTTGCCGGCCAGATAGCCTTCAGCCTTGGTCAGGATTTCGCGCACGGATGGCGCGCGGCCAATCGTTTTTGCGGGAGCGTCAGTCATGAGGCTTCTGTCTGCTGCACTGTATCGCCCCCCCGGAGCGACCGGGGAGGCGCGAAACATTCGGACGGGGAATCAAACGGGAGGCATTGGGCACCACGGGCGGAGCCGTTCGTGGGCACCCCGTCCCCGAAGGCCTGGCCTCTAGATGTCCGCCTGGGCCTTGAGGGATTCGGACTGATAGTGGGCGATAAGCCCGTCAAACAGTTCGTCGATGTCGCCTTCGAGCACAGACTCCAAGCGGTAAAGCGTCAGGTTGATGCGGTGATCGGTCACCCGCCCCTGAGGGAAATTATAGGTCCGGATGCGTTCCGAACGGTCGCCGGTGCCGACCTGGGACCGACGGTTGGCTTCCTGTTCCAGGCGTTGCTTTTCCTGCTCGGCCTGAAGCAGTCGGGAACGCAGGACTTTCAGCGCCTTGGCTTTGTTTTTGTGCTGGGACTTTTCGTCCTGGCAGATGACGACCAGACCGGACGGAATATGGGTGACGCGCACGGCCGAGTCGGTCGTGTTGACGGACTGGCCGCCGGGACCGCTCGAACGGTAGACGTCGATGCGCAGATCGTTGGGATCGAGAGCGACGTCCACTTCCTCGGCTTCGGGCATGATGGCGACCGTAACGGCCGACGTGTGGATGCGGCCTTGGGATTCCGTGGCCGGCACGCGCTGCACGCGGTGCGCGCCGGACTCGTATTTGAGCCGGCTGTAGACCCTGTCGCCGGAAATGGAGGCAATGACTTCCTTAAACCCGCCGGTGCCGGTTTCGGACTGGCTCATGATCTCCACTTTCCAGTGTTTGACTTCGGCGTAGCGGGTATACATGCGGAACAAATCGCCGGCGAACAACGCCGCTTCCTCACCCCCGGTGCCGGCCCGGATTTCCAGAAGGATGTTTTTTTCATCCATAGGATCCTTGGGCAACAGCAGGAGTTTGAGGTTCTCTTCGAGTTCGGTCAGGGCTTCCCGGATTCCCCGGGTTTCGGACTGGGCCAAGTCCCGCATGTCCGGATCCGGATCCTGGGCCAGCTCCAGATTATCCTCGAGATCGCGGCTGAGCTGTTTGTGCTTCCGGAATGCGGTCACCACTTCACTGAGGTCGGCGTGGGCCTTGGCCAGCTTGCGGTACCGTTCCTGGTCGCCGAGAATTTCGGGATCTGAGAGTTGTCTTTCCAATTCCTCGTACTTGCGTTCGAGGCTTTCGAGCTTGGCGAACATGAGGCATCTCCGGAGCGGGACGCACAAAACGCGTCCCCCGGCTGGGGGTTGGCAAGGACCGGTCCGCACGCAACGCGGATTCAGGAAGCGGGCTGGCGCTCCACCGCGCCCCGAAGGGCGGTCAGGGCCACCTCGATCTGCTGATCGTCGGGTTCCTTGGTGGTCAGCATCTGCATGAAAAGCCCGGGAGCCGAAATCAGGCGGCAAATGATATTTGTATGGAACTTGCCGGCCACTTTGATGACTTCATAGGCTAAGGAACTGACCGGGATCATCAGGACGAGCTTTAAGGCCACAATATAGGTCTGTTTGATCCAGCCGGTCGCCGGGGCGTAGAAGGTCAGCAGCCAGGGCACAAGAAAGGCATACAGGGCGATGGAAATGGCCAGAACGAACAGCAAAAAGGCAGTGCCGCACCGGGGGTGCAGTCGGGAAAACCCGCGTGCGCCGGCCGGCGACAGTTGCGCGCCCTGCTCAAAGGCCCAGATCACCTTGTGCTCGGCACCATGGTACTGAAACACCCGGCGGATATCCGGCAAAAAGGAAATGGCCGCAATATAGCCCACGAAAAGCACTATCTTGCACAGCCCGTCCCAGACGTGAAAGCTCAGGTCTTCCACGCCGCCCGAAAGGCCAAGGCCCTTCATGCCGAGCGAAAACAAATGCGGCGCCACCACGAAAAGCAGCAAGGCAAAGCCGATGGAGCCGGCAATCGTCATGCCCATGGCCAGGGGACTGATTTCCCCTTCCTCTTCTTCCACGGCCACCTGGGCCGAGAAATTGAGCGCCTTGATCCCGTTGACCAGGGTTTCGAGCAGAATGGGAAAGCCGCGCAGCAAGGGCTTTTTCAGCCACTTGGAGGCGCACAGGGTAAACCACGGGCGCACATCGAGCAGTATATCCCCGCCGGGCTTGCGCACGGCAATGGCCAGACGGTCCTTGTCGCGCATCATGACGCCTTCCATGACGGCCTGTCCGCCGACGGAAGGCGCGGCGGCAAGCAACGGCAAAAGATGCCAGATGCGTTTCATAAACGGCCCCCGGATTTTTCCGCCGGGCGCGCCGGCCCGGCGGGTAAAGGGAAAGACCGCACTAGGCCTTTTTCTGTTCGAAATTGGCGTACTTCTTCCGGAAACGATCGATCCGGCCGGCGGTATCGAGGAAACGCTGCTTGCCGGTATAAAACGGATGGCAATTGGAGCACACGTCTACCTGCACCAGCTCGCCCAGAGTGGACAGGGCCTGGCTTTCATAACCGCAGTTGCAGCGAATCGTGGCCATGTAGGTCTTCGGATGAATGTCCTTTTTCATTACCTGACTCCTTGAATATCCCTTTCGGGGAAGCGAGATCAAGTAACGCCTTTTTCCGGCCTTGGCAAGTCCTGACCGTATTGGTCTTTCTTTCAACCCGGCTTTGAGCTTTGCCGGCCTTCATGCTAGGGAGGTTAATCCGTCAACCATCTCAAGGATCAGATATGTCCATTCTCAGTAAGAACACTATTCTTTCCAACATCCTGCGGACGCATCTCTCCACGTTGGCCGCCGCCGAATCCCTGCCCGCCACAACAATTGAGGCGGCTGTCGACGCCGGTTCCATGGTCATTTTGGCCAACCCCGCCCATAAAGGCGTCACCCCTACAATTATCGGCCAGCCGGCCAGAGTCAAGGTCAACGCCAACATTGGCACTTCCATGCTCGTCACCGACGTGGCCATGGAGATGGAAAAAGTCCGTCTGTGCAAAACGGCCGGGGCCCATGCCATTATGGACCTGTCCACGGCCGGCGATCTGACGGCCATTCGCCGCGACATCCTGGCCGCCACCGATCTGCCCCTTGGCACGGTGCCTTTGTATGCCGTCGCCCAGCGCCATCTGGCCAAGGGCGGCGACCCGAGCGACTTCACCGAAGCCGAGATTATTGCCGAAATCGCCGAACAGGCCGAAGCCGGCGTGGATTTCATGACCCTGCACTGCGGTGTCACCCAACGGGGAGTGGGACTGGCCGCCGAAGCGGGTCGCATTACCGGCGTGGTTTCACGCGGCGGCTCGATTCTTGGCCGCTGGATGCGCCGCCACAACCAGGAAAACCCCTTCCTGACCCGCTACGATGACATCCTTGATATCTGTCTGGCCCATAACGTGACCATAAGCCTCGGTGACGGCCTGCGCCCGGGTTGTGGGGCCGACGCCGGCGATGCGGCCCAGTGGGAGGAAGTCATAAACCTCGGGAGACTGGCCGCAACGGCTAAGGCGCGCGGCGTCCAAACCATGATCGAAGGTCCGGGACACGTGCCGCTGCATCTGGTTCAAAGCCAGATTCAGGGCATCAAGCGTCTGACCGATGGCGCACCCTTGTACGTGCTTGGACCGCTCACCACCGATTGCGCACCGGGCTATGACCATATCGCGGGGGCCATCGGCGGAGCCATGGCCGCCTATTTCGGCGCGGATTTCCTGTGTTACCTGACTCCGGCCGAGCACCTGACCCTGCCCGATCCCGATGACGTCTGGGCCGGCATCAAGGCCAGTCTCGTTGCGGCGCAGAGCGCCGAAACCGCCTTGGGACGCCCCTGGGCCGTCGCCCGGGATCGCGGCATGTCACAAGCCCGGGCCGATCTCGATTGGGAGGCCATGACCTCTTTCGCCCTGGACCCGGATCTGGTGCGCAAACGCCGGGCCACACACAGCAAGGAAAAAGAATGTGCCATGTGCGGCGCGCTTTGCGCCATGCGCATGATGACGGGCGACGATTTCAACTGTCCGTCGGACAAAAAAGACGACGCCAAATAACCCGAGCCGATGTCGGAGGAGAGGCCCCATGCATACCCTGGTCTTGCTGCGCCACGGACAAAGCGTCTGGAATCTCGAAAACCGCTTCACGGGTTGGACCGATGTGGGCCTGACTCCACAGGGCGAGACCGAGGCGGCTGCCGCCGCCAAGCTTCTTGCCGACGGCGGCTACGACTTCGACGCCTGCCTGACGTCGGTACTCTCGCGGGCCATCAAAACCCTCGACATCGTCCTGGAAGGGATGGACCGGATGTGGTTGCCTGTGACCAAATCCTGGCGTCTCAACGAACGCCATTACGGCGCGCTCCAGGGGCTGAACAAATCGGAAATGGCCGCCAAATACGGGGAGGAGCGAGTCTTTATCTGGCGTCGGAGCTTTGACACGCCGCCGCCGCCCCTGACTCCCGACGATGCTCGGTTTCCCGGGCACGACCGCCGGTACGCCGGGCTGTCGGCTGCCGAATTGCCCCATGCCGAATGCCTGAAGGACACCGTAGAACGCGTCATGCCCTTCTGGCACGACGTGATGGCCCCGGCCATAGCCCAGGGCACGCGCCTGCTTGTGGCCGCCCATGGCAATTCGATCCGCGCCCTGGTCAAATACCTCGATGGCGTAAGCGACGAGGCCATAAGCGAACTCAATATCCCGACCGGCGTGCCGCTGGTCTATGAGTTCGACGAGGCCCTTGCCCCCCTGCGTCACTTCTATCTGGGAGATCCCGAGGCCATAGCCAAAAGCGTGGCCGCCGTAGCCGCCCAGGGCAAGGCGACGGGAAAGTAAAGAGAGAAGCGAGAGGGATAAAGGGGAAAATCGGGGCGCTGCCCCGAACCCCGCTGGGGGAAACGATTTCCCCCAGTCCCCCTCGCCTGTTACGAAAGAGAAAAGCCAAAGGAGGGGTTTGCCCTCCTTTGGCTTTTTTTGCGTTTATCCGAGGCTAATACCCAGGCGGCGGGCACGCACCCACGACGGGCACATAGACGAGCCTGTCACCCTGATATTGCTCGATATAACAGGTATTTTGGACCTGATAATAGGTGACGCCGGCCACCGTCAGCGCCACAGCCGCCGCCGGCAGGGCCCACAACCACGGACCAGGAGCCACAGGTGGATGCCGCCAGGGACCAGGAGCGGGGACCGGAACCGGTACGGGAACCGGCACAGGGTATGGCCTCCTGGGCCCTGGGTACGGACCTCCCCCGGGCCGATAGCCGGGAGGCGGAGGCGGCACAGGAAGGGGGCGAGGGCCAGGCCCAGGGTACGGACGAGGCGGTATGGGGCCGGGCCCAGGGCCAGGACCGGGGTACGGACGGGGCGGCCGGCCCGGGGAAACCGGAACGGGACCGGGCATGGGGGCGAACCCAGGAGCCGCCGGCCGGGGGCCAGGAGGACGGACCGAGGGCCGGGGGCCAACCGGAGGCCCGCCGCCAAAACGCAGACCACCTGGAGGAGGACCGCCTTGTGGACCGCCACCCATACGCGGACCGCCTCCACCACCTTGTGGACCACCGCCCCGGGGGCCGCCCCCCCGCGGACCGCCGCCACCTACCATGCCAGGACCTCCACCGCCCTGGGCCGCCGCGGCCGCC
>Ga0183100_1000118_pt1 | contig 105316 bp, 96 predicted proteins | sample Biomet2_FD_127789 | JGI IMG/M metagenome (GOLD analysis project Ga0183100, IMG submission 127789) | Microbial communities from bioreactor (seeded with anoxic lake sediment) at LBNL, California, USA - Biofuel metagenome 2 | ecosystem: Engineered > Bioreactor > Anaerobic > Unclassified ... | reverse complement strand
GAAGACCGCCGGAAACCGCCTGCAAAGCACTCGTAAATACATAAGAAGGCCGCCGGAAACACCCTGAACAATAATCAGAAACTGTTAAGCAAATAATAGGAGGACAACACCATGAAACGTTCAGAAATCAATGCAATCATCAAGAAATTCGAGAAACTCCTCGACGAGCACTGCTTCGAGATTCCCCCGTTCCTGAAATTCACACCCGAGGAGTGGGCAGACAAGGGCCACGAGTATGACGAGATCCGCGACAACATGCTCGGCTGGGATGTTACGGACTACGGGATGGGCGACTATGCACACCTCGGACTTGCCCTCATCACGATCCGCAACGGCAACGTCCATAATCCGAAATATACAAAGACATATGCCGAGAAGATTATCCTTTGCTTCCCCGGCCAGGTTTCGCCGATGCATTTCCACTGGAGCAAGATGGAAGACATCATCAACCGCGGCGGCGGAGACATCGTGTTCAAGCTTTACAACGCCACGAAGGACGAGCAGCTGGCTGATACCGATGTGGAGATCTGCCAGGACGGCCGCCGTTACATGGTACCGGCAGGACAGGACATCGTGCTGAAGCCCGGCGACAGCCTTTCCCTCTATCCGTATTACTACCACGAGTTCGTCATCCCAGAGGATTCCGAACCGGTACTTATCGGCGAAGTCTCCATGAGCAACGATGACAATACCGACAACCGCTTCCTGAAGCCTCTCGGCAGATTCCCGACGATCGAGGAGGACGAAGCTCCCTACCGTCTGCTCTGCAACGAGTATCCTGTGGTAAAATAACAACGGAAACAGGAGGTATGCAAACGATGAATCTGAATCATGTGAATGACAATAAATTTAACCGGTATGGGAAAATCATTTCCGGCATTGACTTTACGGCTTTGCTGTCTGCCATGCAGGAGACGCCGAAACCGGATGATGCGGTTGTATATGAACCGTCCATAGCTTCCCTCGAAGCTGCGGATGCCGGTCATGCGCTGCAGAATATAATTTTCGGAGAAATGCCGGTTCAGATCGGTTACTGCAACGGCAGTAATTATTTACTGAATGCCGTGGAGTACCATCACACCAGTGAGGTTAACATAGCGGCTACGGATATGATTCTGCTTCTCGGATCCGAACAGGATATTACAGCGGATCTGACGTATGATACATCCCTGATCGAAGGCTTTTTTGTACCTGCAGGCACGGCAGTGGAGCTCTATGCGACAACACTGCATTATGCACCGTGCAATGCCGGTCCGGGAGGATTCCGCGTCACCGTTGTGCTGCCGCGCGGAACAAACACGCCGCTTATGCAACAGCATGACAGGCAGGGCGAGGACCGTCTGATTACAGCCAAAAACAAATGGCTGATAGGCCATGCGGAAGGCGGCCACGATAAAGGCGTGCATATTGGTCTGAAAGGTGTCAATATTTCTGCTGCCGGTGCTGTGCTGCCGAAGGGATAACGGTACAGGATTCCTTTTCATAAGAACCGCCTGCGTGAAGGCCGCAGGAAAAGCCGGTAAGTGCAGCGGCTGTCGAAAGCGGGCATAATTTCCATACATGCAGAATCAGAGGGGTAAACCAAACCGGTTTGCCTCTCTTTTTTGTCCTCCCGCGGAATTACCGCATCATCCGGAAAAATGCAAGCCGGCTATGCATGAAAGAAACCGGTATCGAATGCCCGCTGATTTTTTCATATCGGAAATATCGGCAGATTACCTGCTTGCATGAATTGCACAAATTATGAAAACGATGTTGACAAAGAAATATTCAGGTTATACAATTCAGGTATCGCCACGTGCTCGAGCACGGAATAACGTGCCCGAGCACGATAGGCCGAAGTTGAATAGGAACAAAAGGCATTGAATCCAATTGCCGGAAAAGGGAAGACATAGATTCTTCCGGGGAGAGAAGGACTTATTCAAACATCATGACTGTTCCGGAATGATTGAACGATCCGGACTTCAGACAGGAAACATGCACTGCCATCGTTACGTTTTATTCGAAGGGGGGAATCGCGGATACAATTGGGCGTTTTGTGTGATACGTTTTGACCATTATCAATTTAGCGGATTATTTAATTTTCACTGCTGATCTGACCTTCACCTATCCACAGTATTTCGAAACATAATGCTTACAACCACTTGAGAAACAAAAGGAGATTAAAGACATGAAAAAAGTTACGAAATTTCTTGCTGTTCTTGTCGCCGCATCCTCTTTGTTGACTGCAGCCGCATGCGGCAGCACAACCAAAACTACGACGAAGGCGGCTGATGTTACTACGGTAGCAACTACCGCTGATGCCACAGCAGCAGTTACAACAGCTGCCGGCGGATCATCTGACATTACGATTGGTGTTGCAATGCCGACAAAAGACCTTCAGCGCTGGAACCAGGATGGCTCTAACATGAAAGAACAGCTCGAAGCAGCCGGCTATACCGTCGACCTGCAGTATGCCAACAATGAAGTTGCGCAGCAGGTTTCCCAGATTGAGAATATGATCACCAAGGGCTGCGACGTTCTTGTTATCGCTTCCATCGACGGTTCCTCACTTGGAACGGTTCTTGCTGAAGCAAAAGACGCCAAAATCCCGGTCATTGCCTATGACCGTCTGATTATGGATACAGACGCTGTTTCCTACTATGCAACATTTGACAACTACATGGTCGGAACAATTCAGGGACAATATGTTATTGATGCCCTTAAACTTGACACAGCAGCAGGCCCGTTCAACATGGAAATCTTCGGCGGATCTGCAGATGACAATAACGCCAGATTCTTCTATCAGGGCGAAATTGATACCCTTCAACCGTACATTGATTCCGGAAAACTGAAAGTTGTATCCGGACAGGTTGACTTCGAAAAAGTCGCTACCGCATCCTGGAAGACAGAGACTGCACAGGCCCGTATGGATAACCTGCTTACAGCCTACTACGCTACAGGCACAAAGCTTGACGTCGTCGTCTGCGCAAATGACTCCACCGCTCTTGGTGTTGAGAATGCCCTTGACAATGCCGGATTCAAAGTCGGCACAGACTGGCCCATCATTACCGGACAGGACTGCGATCTTGCCAACACAAAGAACATGATCGCCGGCAAGCAGTCGATGTCAGTTTTCAAGGATACACGTACTCTGGCAACACAGGTTGTTACGATGGTTACAGCTATCGTCAGCGGCTCGGAAGTTCCCGTAAATGATACAAAGAGCTATGACAACGGCAAGGGCATCGTCCCGACATTCCTCTGCGAACCGGTATTTGCTGATGCCGGCAACTATAAGAAGCTGCTGATTGACAGCGGATATTACAAGGAAGCCGATCTTGCAAGCTGAAATGAACCAGTAAATTTGAAAGCATTATGTCAGTATTTCGTGGGTTTATAGAAATATAGTTCCAGCGGCAGGCCGGGCTGCTGTCAAAACGGCAGCCCGGTCCCTGCTGTATCAGGGACGCAGGGTCACGGATATGAACGGAGGAAAAGACTTTGGCAAAGACACTTTTGGAAATGAAGAATATTACCAAACTTTTTCCGGGTGTTAAAGCACTTGATAATGTCAACCTTATAGTGAAAGAGGGAGAAATCCATGCCCTTGTCGGAGAAAACGGCGCAGGAAAATCCACTCTGATGAACGTACTCAGCGGCATCTATCCGCATGGGTCCTATGAGGGAGACATTTTATTCGACGGAGAAGAATGCAAATTTAGAGAAATACGGGACAGTGAAGCAAAAGGAATCGTTATTATTCACCAGGAACTGGCCCTTGTGCCGTTTCTTACAATCGGTGAAAACATGTTTTTGGGAAATGAACGCGGCAGCTTCCTGAATCTGGACTGGGACGCAACACATCATGAGGCGGATAAACTTTTACAGCGGGTTGGTCTCAAAGAGAATGCCCGCACATTGATTAAAGATATCGGTGTCGGAAAGCAGCAGCTTGTTGAAATTGCAAAAGCTCTGGGGAAGAATGTAAAACTGCTGATCCTTGATGAACCAACTGCATCACTCAATGAAACGGATTCCAGAAAACTTCTAGATTTAATACTTGAATTGAAGAAAAAGGGCGTTACGTCCATCATAATCTCTCATAAATTGAATGAAATCGAATATGTAGCAGACTCAATAACGGTTATTCGCGACGGATCAACAATTGAGACCCTTGACAAGGCAACCGATGAAATATCGGAAGAGAGAATCATCCGGGATATGGTTGGCAGAGAGCTTACAGACCGTTTTCCGAAACGTGTGCCCAACATCGGCGACATAGCTTTTTCCGTGAAGAACTGGACTGTCCATCATCCGCTTTATTCAGAGCGGAAAGTTGTTGACAATGTTTCCATAAACGTTCGAAAAGGAGAAGTCGTCGGTCTCGCCGGACTTATGGGCGCCGGACGTACGGAGCTTGCCATGAGCGTCTTCGGCCGTTCTTACGGCAGTGATATATCGGGCGAACTTGAAAAAGACGGAAAGCCGATTACAATTCATACCATTCCGCAGGCAATCGAACACGGTATCGCCTATGCCACAGAAGACAGAAAATCAGCCGGCCTTGTTCTGATGAAGTCAATCAATGAGAATATTACGCTGGCAAAAATGTCCAAAGTCAGCAAGCGCGGGACGATTGATAAGGATCTTGAAGTGCATTACTCCAAGGAGTACCGGAATAAGATGAATATCAAGTGTTCCAGCGTACAGCAGTTGGCCGGCAATCTTTCCGGCGGCAATCAGCAAAAGGTGCTCCTGAGTAAATGGATGTTCACGGACTCGGACATTATGATCCTCGATGAACCGACACGCGGCATTGATGTCGGCGCAAAGTACGAGATTTACTGCATCATCAACGATCTTGTAGCGGCCGGAAAATCCGTCATTATGATTTCTTCGGAGCTGCCCGAGGTTCTTGGAATATGTGACAGGGTCTATGTTATGAATGAGGGCAAAATCGTGGGAGAACTCTCACGGGAAGATGCTTCACAAGAAGTCATCATGGGAATGATTCTTTCTGCGAGTAAAGGAGCTTGAGTATCATGGATGAAACAAAACTTCGCTACAAAAATGCAATACTATCCGGTCTCCGGCAATATACCATGCTTATTGCATTGGTTATTGTCACGGTGTTCTTCGAAATCGGAACAAAGTACGTGCTCCTGGTTCCCAGGAACGTTACAAACCTGATTCTTCAAAATGCGTATGTTGTTATTCTTGCAGTCGGCATGCTGCTTTGCATCCTGACGGGCGGCAACATCGACCTTTCCGTCGGTTCCGTAGTAGGCCTCACCGGAGCATTAGCCGGCAAGCTTATTATTGAAAACAAAATGAACATTTATGCAGGAATCGCAGTCTGCCTGGCAGTCGGCATTGCAATCGGCATGTGGCAGGGGTTCTGGATCGCGTATGTGAAGATTCCGCCCTTCATTGTTACCTTGACCGGCATGCTTATTTTCCGGGGCTTTACCCTTGTTGTCCTGAACGGCAAGACAATATCTCCGTTTCCGGATAATTATCTGGAAATTTCAACCAAATTTATCCCGGATTTCTTCGGAACGCCGAATTTCAATACGACATGCATGCTGGCAGGCATTATTGCTGCAGCAGCCTATATCTTCAGTCAGTTTATCGGACGTGCCAAAAGAACGAGAAAAGGCTATGAGAATGAAGGTTTTGTCAGCTTCCTGATTAAGCTGGTGATTATCTCGGCAGCAATTGTTGTGATCGGCTGGACGCTCGCAAAATATAAGGGCATTCCGAATGTGCTGATTATTCTGGCCGTTGTTGTCGCTGTCTATGCGTATATTACGATCAAGACCGTTCCCGGCCGTTACCTGTATGCTTTAGGCGGCAATGCCAAAGCAGCGCAGCTTTCGGGAATTGATACCAAAAAAGTATTTTTCCTCGCGTATACAAATATGGCCTTCCTGGCGGCTGTTGCCGGTCTTGTCTTTGCGGCCCGTCTGAATTCCGCTAACCCGACTGCAGGACAGGGATTCGAAATGGACGCCATCGGCTCCTGCTTTATCGGCGGGGCTTCGGCATACGGCGGCATCGGAACCGTTGGCGGAGTCATTATCGGAGCAATCTTCATGGGCGTCCTGAACAACGGTATGTCCATCATGGGTATTGCGTCGGATACACAGCAGATTGTAAAAGGTTTTGTACTTCTTCTGGCTGTTGCCTTTGATGTTGTCTCCAAGAGAAAAACAAAGTGATGCATGTTTATCTGCATACTGTCTTCCTGCCGTGTTTTGCGGCAGGAAGACGGATATTGCAGACAGGAGGTGTAAAGGGAAGCGCAATTGTTTATAATTAAATAGCAGTACGCATGTGCAGCCAATGAAGAAGCAAAATAATTCGATAGGAATGGTGATATCGGTGACATCAATAAAAGAAATTGCCGCGCTGGCCGGGGTATCAAGAGGAACTGTGGATCGTGCACTGAATAACCGCGGCGGCATCAAAAGCGAAGTCGCCGATAAGATCCGCAGAATTGCCGCAGAAACAGGCTATAAGACCAACCGCGCCGCGCTCGGCCTTGCTGCCCGGAAAAACCCGATCAGGATCGGAGTCATCCTCCCCTCGGAAGGCAATGCTTTTTTTGAAGATGTTATCGGCGGGGTGCAGGCGGCTGAAAAAGAATTTGATGATTTCGGCGTAACCGTCCTGCTCAGGACTATGAGGGGATATTCCGTTGACGATCAGCTGAAACTGATAGACGAGCTTTGCGGGGAAGATATTCAGGGCCTCGTAATTGCACCGATTAACGAGAAAAAAATAGCGCACCGGTTAAACAGGCTTATCCGCGAGGGCATATACGTAATTACATCCAATACGGATATAGAGAAGACGGACCGCCTGTGTTACGTCGGACAGGATTATGTGAAGAGCGGAGAAATTGCCGCCGGACTTATGGGCCTTGTTGCTGACGGAAGGCCTCTGAATATGGTCATTTTTACCGGATCCATTCATGTTCTGGGCCATAACCAGAGAATAACCGGATTTAATCTGGCTGTGAAGCAGCATTATCCGGCAATTCAAATCCTGGATGTTTTCGAGACGCTTGACCAGACAGATACTGCATACGACCTGACGATGCGCACTATTGAGAAATACAAAGACCTTGATGCCATATATATGACGGCCGGCGGTGTAGGCGGAACATGCCAGGCGCTTGCCGATTCCGGTTATGCCGGAAAAATCAAACTGTTTACCCATGACTGTACAAGCGAATCAAAGCCATATCTGCAGAACGGAGTCATATCTGCGACGATATGCCAGGATCCTTTTCAGCAGGGTTATCTTCCCATCAAAATGCTTTTTTCCTTTTTCCTCGACAAACAAGCTCCGGAGTCAGACCACATATATACAAAAACAGACATTTTAATTCGCGAAATTTTGTAAAACAAACAGGGCGGCAAACCGCATATGGAAAGGAAGTACTCAATTATGAATGAGTTCTATTCAGGCATACCCAAAATTCACTACGAAGGCAAAGATTCAAAAAATCCTTTTTCCTTCAAATACTATAATCCTGACGAAGTAATTGCAGGAAAGAAAATGCGTGAGCACCTCCGGTTTGCCATGTCCTACTGGCACACGATGGTTGCCGGCGGAGCCGATATGTTCGGATCCGTGACAATGGATAAGACGTATGGATCCGATGACCCGATGGAGTCGGCAAAGAACAAGGTGTATGCAGCTTTTGAACTGCTCGACAAGCTTGACATGGATTACTACTGCTTCCATGACCGTGACATTGCTCCGGAGGCCGATACCCTCGCAGAAACAGACGCACGCCTGGATGTCATTGCGGATCTTCTCGAAGAGCAGATGAAGAAGCACGGCAAAAAACTTCTGTGGGGTACCGCAAATTGCTTTGGCAACCGCCGCTATATGAATGGCGCCGGAACTTCACCGAGCGCAGACGTATTTGCATTTGCCGCAGCCCAGATTAAGAAGGCAATCGAAATCACGGCCCGCCTCGGCGGTGAGGGATATGTATTCTGGGGCGGCCGTGAAGGCTACGAGACGCTTCTGAATACGGATATGGCCCTTGAACAGGATAATATGGCCCGCCTGATGCGCATGGAAGTTGATTATGCAAGGAGCATCGGATTTACCGGGGATTTCTATATAGAACCGAAACCGAAGGAACCCATGAAGCACCAGTATGATTTTGATGTTTCCACGGTTCTTGCCTTCCTTCGCAAATACGGCCTTGATAAGGATTTCAAATTTAATATCGAAGCCAACCATGCGACTCTCGCCATGCACACATTCCAGCATGAGCTCCGTGTTGCCGCCATCAACGGCGCATTCGGATCCGTCGATGCAAACCAGGGCGATATGCTGCTTGGATGGGACACCGATCAGTTCCCGACAAACATATATGACAGTACGCTTGCCATGTATGAAATTCTCAAATGCGGCGGCTTTACAAAAGGCGGCCTGAACTTTGACTCGAAGGCGCGCCGCTCTTCGAATACCAATGAAGACATCTTCTACAGCTATATTGCCGGTATGGATTCGTTTGCACTTGGCCTGAGGAAAGCGGCTGCCATGATGGAAGACGGAAGGATCGAAGATTTTCTCGCCGCACGGTATGTCAGCTATAACTCGGGAATCGGCGCGGATATCATCAGCGGCAGGGCAACAATCCAGGATCTGGAGAAATATGCGCTTGCAAAAGGTGAGGTGCATGCGGAGAGCGGACGTCAGGAATATCTCGAATCCGTAATGAATAACATTCTGTTCAGCTGAAAGCGTCTGCGATCATGTAAGGCGTTCCCGGTTCAACAGACAGGGGATGTTTTTCAAAAGTACAAAGGAGAACCGGATATGAATTATCTGATTGGAATTGACATTGGCACGTCGGGCACCAAGACCGTCCTTTTTGACGAAATGGGCGGAGTTGTCAGCCATGCCACAATGGAATATCCCTTATACCAGCCGCAAAACGGCTGGGCTGAACAGCTTCCTTCCGACTGGTGGAATGCGGCGGCGGGATCGATTAAGCAGGTTATGGGCCAGAGCGGCATTGATCCGTCGCTGGTCCGCGGAGTGGGGCTTTCCGGTCAGATGCACGGTCTGGTCATGCTTGACGAAAAAGACCGGGTCATCCGTCCGGCCATTATCTGGTGCGATCAGCGCACGGCTAAAGAATGCGAAGAAATCACCGCTAAGGTTGGCGCTGAGCGCCTTATCGAGATCACGGCAAATCCGGCCCTTACAGGATTCACGGCTTCCAAAATATTGTGGGTCAGGAACAATGAACCGGAAAATTATGCACGCTGCAGGAAGATCCTGCTTCCGAAAGATTATATCCGTCTTATGCTGACCGGTGAATATGCAGCCGAAGTGTCAGATGCATCCGGCATGCAGCTGCTGGATATCGGAAGGCGCTGCTGGTCTGATGAAGTCCTGCAGAAGCTCGAAATCGATAAATCCTTCCTTGCTCCCGTATATGAATCACAGGAGGTCAGCGGGCAGATTTCTGCTGCCGCTGCGGCTCTTACCGGATTAAAAGCAGGTACGCCGGTTGTCGGCGGCGCCGGTGATAATGCGGCCGCTGCCGTTGGAACCGGCGTAGTAAGCGACGGACGTGCCTTTACGACAATCGGTTCATCCGGTGTCGTCTATGCGCATACTTCGCGGATGCACATTGATCCGTCCGGCAGGGTGCACACTTTCTGCAGCGCTGTTCCGGGATGCTGGCATATCATGGGTGTCACGCAGGGTGCGGGGCTCTCGCTCAAATGGTTCCGTGATAATTTCTGCCAGTCAGAGATGGAAACGGCGGCAGCGATGGGTGTCAGTCCCTATTACCTGATGGACAGGGAAGCGGAGAAAGTTCCGATCGGAGCGAACCGGCTTCTGTTCCTTCCATATCTCATGGGTGAGCGTACACCTCATCTTGACCCTGCCTGCCGCGGAGCCTTCTTCGGGCTTTCCGCCGTGCACCGGAAGAGTGATATGCTCCGAGCCGTGCTAGAGGGTGTGTCCTATTCCCTTCGTGACTGCCTTGAGGTGATATCCGGCATGGATACCCCGATTGATGTCATGCGTGCGTGCGGCGGCGGATCCGGACCCCTTTGGCGGCAGATGCTGGCGGATGTCTACAATTGTGACGTGAGCACAATCAAGTCACAGGAAGGTCCCGCACTCGGCGCCGCACTCCTGGCAGGCAGCGGAACCGGCTTGTATAAAAATGTTGAAGAAGCCTGCAGCGTGGCCGTGAAGACACAAGATGCTTCCGCTCCCGATCCGGAGAGACATGAAAAATATGAAGCATATTATCAGCTTTACCGGTCCATTTATCCTTCGCTGAAGGAACATTACAAGACCCTCTCAAAACTGTAAGCCGGAAGCAGACGGCCTAAGGTTTCATTGCTTTTTCCCTCCATGCAGACGCCCGGTATGCAGAATATGCCTGCCGGGCATTTGTATGTCCGTAAGGAGGAATGTACGCTTGTGTCCGGATCGAACGGAGGGCTTTTTGATGAAATCCGGCAGAATTATTCCTTCAATTTTCGCCACATAGTGCTCCGGCTGATTCCCAGCCGCTTTGCAGCTTTTGACTGATTCATGTTTTCTTCTTTCAGAACAGCACTGATGACATCTTTGGTGATTTCGACAAGGTTGTTATTAAGATTAATCGATTGTTCTTCTGCTGCGCGCATATCCGTAAAGTCACTCTGTGACAGAACGCTTCTGACCTGATCTGCCGTTACAAAGGAGGTGCTGGTACTGACAACGACCTCTCGGACGACCTGCTTAAGCTGGTCAATATTCAAAGGCCACTGATACTTCTGCATGAGTTCCATTGCTTCGGTTTCAAAGCCTATAACCTGTGTCGGCATAAGCTGATTCACTTCGTTGATATAACATGCCACGATGGACGGCAGTTCATCCGCCCGTTCACGAATCGGCGGGATATTTACAACAATACCATTCAAAACTTTATACAGCTCAAACAGCAATTTATTGGACTTGATGAGATTGACCAAATTTCCATCACATGAAGTGATGATTTTATTGCGCGATGCCAGAGACGTCTGCTGAAAATGATTGTACAATTTTTGTTGTGACGGCATAGTCATTGCAGAGATATTGCTTATATATATTGTGTTGTTGTTCTCAAACAGCGGGGACGACTCACTATCCAGTAAATATTTCCAATCCTGCTCGGAGACGGAATCACAGTCGATCGTTATTAATGATTTGTTCCGATAGGAACTTGACGCATAAATAGTATATGCAAGCGTATCTTTCCCTGTTCCGCATTCCCCCTGAATCATGATTGGAAGAGCTGAATTATACATGTTTTTGATGTTGTCCAAGATCGTAAGCATGCGGTCACTTGAATTATATTGCGCCATTATCATATTTAGTCTTGTCTGGTCAAATTCCTCTACTTTGAAATGCTCCTTATTCATATGAAGCTTGGTCTGATGCGGATCATGATAAAAAGCCGCAAATTTGTTCCCGGAAATATCGAGTAAGCGAGTGCTGATTAAGTGGCGGTATTCCTGGTTGTTCAGATAGAATCTTTTGACTTCATTCCGGAAAACCCCGGGTATTTTCTTTTTGATTTTATCAATATACTGCGGAACAGGTTCGTTTTCCGTAGATATATTGGAATAAGCAATCGCTCCGTCTTCGTCAAATACGGCAATTTGCATCTCGGATGATTCCACGGTGATTTTTAGAAATTCATATAACGAGCGGACTTTCCGAGTTGCATCATAAATCGATTCACATATCCTGAATGCGGCGTTGATACTTTCGGGTCCGGATGTGATCAGAATATTCCCCATCCCAAGAGATTTTGCGATATCAACGGCAATGCCGTCTCCGATTATGAAGCGGCAGCCTTCTTCCTTTATCTTCGTTATGATATTCGATGCATGTTCAGGATTTTCTATGATATAGATATCAGGATTTATCTGCAAAAGAACACAGTATGTCTTTATATGAGCTACAAGATCTTTATATCCGACAAAAGCATACTGTGAAAGAGTATTTTCAGCCAGTTGAATGGCTCTTAATATATCGGTTCCGGATGTCTCGATATTGATAACAGGTATCGGCGATACTTTTTCAAGCATTTCGCCTGTCACTCCCCTGGATACAATGAAGTCGTATGCTGTGATGTCTATCATTTTAATGTAGCCGATAGCTTCATCAAGTGCGAGGACCTTTGTGTCGGATGTAATACGGCTGTGCTTATTGACAACTGTTTTACACAAACTTCCCAGTCCTTCATATGGAGCAATTATAAGAACTCGAATTTTGCTCATATACTTACTTCCTTTCTGTGTTCCAACTTAGAACATCATATCACAGATTAGATAAAACTGTACTTAAATAGATCACAAAAAAGAAATAAAATTTTGATGATAATTCGGCTAATGGACATTTTGCACAAAAATCCGTGATATAATGCCGTAGATATAGATGAAATAATCATACAAATTTAGAAACGATTTTCATTACAAAAAATTATTCAAAATGAATGTATCAAATCGAATCAAGAAATGATAATACGTCAATAATAACACAAAAAATAGAGTAAAATAACAAATTTGTTGCAAAAGGAAACATAAATTGTGCAGAATGTACTATTTCAATTTGTGGGAAGCACATATAATGGGCACATGGAACAAACCACAAACAATTTATTAGGAGGAAGACAAATTATGGAAACGAGATTTCAGGACGCCTGCGGTAAGAGCGGAAAAGTAATAGCAGCAAGACTGCTGCCCGGTACGGATCTTTTAACAGGTATTGAGGAAGTATGCAAAAAGAATGGGGTAGATTATGCACTTGTAAACTGTTTCGGAAGTTTTTCTGAAGCCGGATATATGTATCTTGTACCCAAGGCAGGAGCCAAAGTCGGGGCCGGTTACGGTGATGTTCTGAAGCAGGACGGACCGGTTGAGTTCCTGTCCGGTGTCGGTGTTATCTGCCAGAAGGACGGATCTCACGATATTCACTTCCACGGCACGATGTGCGACAAGAACGGAACCGTTTTTGGCGGTCATATTGTAAAAGGACAGAACCCGACACTCACAACCGTTGACGTAGTTATCATGGAAGTTGAAGGCGTTTCCATGCTTCGTCAGTACGATGCTGAGACGGACCTTACACAGTTCTACCCGACAAAATAAAGAATCAAAACCCAGGAGGCACAAAATGCGCAAGTATGAATCAGTCGGTTTTATCGGACTTGGCAACATGGGTTTTTCCATGGCGTCAAACCTGCTCAAGGCGGGTATTAAGCTAGTCGTTTTTGATGTAGTTAAAGACAAGTTTGCGCTTCTTCCCATGCAGCAGAATGTGACAATCGCGCAAAGCGCAGCAGAGATGATGCAGTACACCAATACGGTAATCACAATGCTCCCCAACAGCCCGCACGTAGAAGCAACCATCAACGGTGAGAAGGGAATTCTTGCAGGCGCCAAAACCTACGGGACAAAGGATCTTTTCATTATTGACATGAGCAGCATCTCTCCGGTAGTTACCAGAAAGCTGGGAACACAGCTCGCCGATGCCGGCGTGAAATTCATCGAAGGTCCTGTCAGCGGCGGAACTTCCGGTGCAAGAGACGGCGCGCTTACGATTATGGCCGGCGGACCCAAGGAATTGATTGATGAAGCCATGCCCCTGTTTAACATAATGGGCAAGAACATCATTAACTGCGGCGAGTGCGGATGCGGACAGATCGTAAAGGTTGTCAATCAGCAGATGTCGGCTGTTAATCTGATCAGCATGTCGGAAGGATTTGCACTTGGCGTGAAAGCCGGAGTTGATCCTGCAATCATGATGAACGTAATCCAGAAGGGTTCAGGCCGCAGCTGGGCTGTTGAGAACAGAATGCCTGAAATTCTGAAGCGCAACTTCCAGGCAGGATTCACGATTGACCTTCATAAGAAGGATCTGAGCCTGTGCATCGAACTTGCACAGTCGCTGAATGTCCCGATGTATGCCACATCCCTTACATACGAAATCTTCAAGGATGCGCAGAACAAGGGAAAAGGGAAACTGGATAATGCAGCGATCATCCAGATTTTCGAAGAAATGGCCGGCGTTGAAGTAAGCCCCAAAGCATAAAAGAAAGCGGACAAAAACAGTATAAGTCGTAGCATAGCGGAACATTTGAGTTATTAATCATTTTGTGAAATGGTGAATAAGGAACAAGAAATTTCGGAGGAGAAAGCAATGAAGACAATGAGAAGAGTTCTAAGTTTGTTACTGGTCTTGATGATGACAGCCTCAATTGCCGCATGTGGCAACACAACAGAAACGAAAGCTACGACTACTGCAGATGTTGCAGCAGAAACAACAAAAGCAATTACAACCGATGCGACGGCAGCCGGAAACACGGACAAAACATACAACATCGTGTACATACCCAAGTCCATTCACGAATTTTACAACCTGGTTAAAGAAGGCGTTGACAAGGGAATTACGGAACTCGAAGCAAAAGGCGTAAAAGTGAATCTGACCTGGAGTGCTTCCCAGAAAGCCGACCCGGCCGCACAGGCAGACCTTCTGGAGGCTGCAATCGCAACAAAGCCGGATGCCATAGCAATTGCCGTTATCGATGGTGATTTGTGCAAAGACCTGATGCAGAAGGCGATTGACCAGGGTATCGTCGTCATTGGATTTGATACGGACTTCACCGGTTCCCCCAGGCAGGCCTGCGTTGGCGCCGGAATGGACAATCAGTATAAATGCGGTCAGCAGATGGCAGATATGATTGTTGAAGCTATGGGCACGGATACGGCAAAGATTGCTCTCCTGACAGGATCTCCCTCAGCTGAGAACCACAAGATCATCGTTCAGGGTTTTCAGGATCGTGTCAAAGAAGCGTATCCGAATCTGAATATTGTTTCCACACAGGCAGATAACGACAGTCTTGAAACGGCTACATCCATTACCGAATCCATTTTCTCACAGTATCCTGATATCAAAGGTATCGTCGGCGTAACATCGAGCGACGGACTTGGCGCTGCTAAAGCCTACCAGACGGCAGTTGCATCCGGACAGTTTAAAGTCGGCGACGTTAAGATCATCGACAAGACTCTGACCGCCGAGAAAAGAGATGACATGATTCCGAACGGATTTGAGTATGGTGTTATGGACTGCCCGCCTGTAATGATTGGCTACTATTCGATCATGATGCTGAATGCATACCTGACAGATGGAACTGCTTTCCAGGATGTTTACCTTCCGTATGAAAAGGTAACTGCTGAAAATGTTACTACATTTACAACTGACTATCAGGCAGCAGCAGCGGATATGGAGTACTGGAACAAGTAATACAGGTTGATTTTTAAAAATTCGCGCCCGTAGGACGGTAAATATGTCTGGTCTGTCTTACGGGCGCGGTTTTTAGTCAGCTAATTCTACCTAACGTAATTGCCAGTACCAGTATACGTTTGAAAGGACGCTTGATATGGATTCTCCAAGATTAGAACTAAGAAATATCACCAAAATCTTTCCTGGAGTGAAGGCCCTGACAGATCTTAATTTTTCATTGAGAAAGGGCGAAATACATTCTCTGTGTGGGGAGAATGGTGCCGGAAAGAGTACTCTGATCAATTGCATGATCGGACTGTATCAGCCGGACGGGGGCGAGATTTATCTTGACGGTGAAAAAACCACGATGAGTTCACCGAATGATGCTTTGCTTAAGGGCATTGCGATTGTGCCGCAGGAATTAAATCTGATTCCTGACCTGACGGTTGCAGAAAATATTTTCCTTGGTGTTAAAAAGACGAAGAAAGGGCTGATCCACAGTATCGATTGGGCTGGAATTTATCGAGAATCGGAAGATGCGCTGAAGAGGCTGGGAATCCATATAGACATTAATCAAAAAGTCGGAACAATGAGTGTTGCGAACCAGCAGCTCGTACAGATAGCCAGAGCTATGGCATTCGGGGCCGATATACTGATCCTTGATGAGCCAACAGCATGCTTAACGCTGAATGAAGCTGACCGGCTATTAAAAATGCTCGAGAATTTCAGAGATGAAGGCAAAGCCATTGTATATGTTTCCCATCATCTCGAAGAAGTCACCCGTATATCTGATCGTGTAACCATTATGAGGGACGGCCGGTTTATAGAGGTAATTGAGAGACAGGATTTTTCCATTCCCAAAATTATTAAAGGCATGGTCGGCAGAGACGTAACATATCCCAGGATTGAACATGAAGTTGATGAAAATGCCGAAATTGCCATAAAAGTTGAAGGTTTGACACGCAAAAACGAGTTCAGAAATATTAGTTTTGAAATTAAGAAGGGCGAGATTTTCGGTATAGCAGGCCTGGTTGGCGCAGGACGCACGGAACTTGTAAGCAGTATTTTTGGCGAGAGAAAATTGGATTCCGGTGATATATATGTTTTCGGTAAAAAAACAGAAATATCATCCCCTGTAGAGGCGATAGGACTTGGATTCGGATATCTGCCGGAAGAACGCAGGCGCTTTGGGATTTTGCCGGTTCTTTCCTTAAGAGAAAACATGACTATAGCCGATATGAAAAAAATCTATAAATTTCCGATGATCAACCGCGCAGCTGAGCGTGAAATTGTTGACGAATATATCAAAAAAATCAATATCAAATGCTCGGATATGGAGCAGCAAATCCGCAAATTGAGCGGAGGAAATCAGCAGAAGGTTATTCTCGCCAGGTGGCTTGCAGTTGGTGCTAAATTCCTGATCCTGGACGAGCCCACCCGCGGTGTCGATGTGAATGCAAAAGCAGAAATTCATCAGCTGATCAAACAAATGGCGGATGCGGGAATGACAGTTATTGTTGTTTCTTCAGAAATGGAAGAACTGCTCAGTCTGGCTAATCGGATAATGATCATGAATGAAGGCGAGCAGAAAGATATCGCTGATGCCAGTCAATTAACTCCGGAAGGTATTTTGAAAATAGCTCTTACCAAATAATGCAATGAATTTGTTACCTGAAAAAGCATGAAAACGTCTTGGAAGGAGATATGTGGCAGCCTGCTTCATGACTGCCATACGCAAAATAATGAATAACGCAAAAACAAAAATACTATCCGCCATTGCGAACCTGGGTAAATCTACATCAGCTGTTGTTCTTGGTTTTACGATAATTCTTGGTCTTGTGTTGGGAATTGTACGGCCAAATTTCTTTACGGCTTATAATCTTGGAATTATTATCAAGCAGATGTCATTCTTCGGAATGGCTGCGATCGGTCAGACACTAACGATTATTACAATCGGAACCGACTTGTCTGTCGGTGCAGTCGCCTGTCTGGCCGGTATTATTTTTGCAATACTATACGGAACAATGGGCGTGAACGTTGTTGTGGCCATCCTGGTTGCCATTGTTGTATGTGTTCTGATCGGTTACTTAAACGGCACATTGATTACCAGACTCGGACTGTCGCCGTTTATCATCACTTTAGGTATGAGTACCGTTGTACAGGGTGCCGTTCTTGTTCTTACAAAAGGAGAAACAATCACTGGCGTAAAAGGACCGGTTACGGTTCTTGGTCAGGGAATGGTTGGTCCCATCCCTGTTCCTACCATTATCTTTATAGCAGCAATCGCCGTCTGGGCATTCATTATGAAGAACATGCCCTTTGGCCGTCAGATGTTTGCAATCGGCGGCAACCCGGCAGCAGCCAGGCTTGTCGGTATAAAAGTTGAGAGCAAGACCTGCATTATCTTTGCATTGTCAAGCTTAATGGCTTCCATGGGAGGAATCATGACTGCCTGCAGATACAGCTCAGGGCAGCCTACCATCGGTGATACGTGGAACATGGACTCCATCACAGCCGCAGTTATCGGCGGAACGGCCATGAGCGGCGGCGTCGGCGGCGTCATCGGAACAGCAATCGGTGCTCTGCTGATAACCGTTTTGAGAAACGCGATTGTTCTTCTGAATATCTCTCAGTACTGGGAAAAAGTCATCACCGGCGGTGTTGTTCTGTTCGCGGTATCTGTGGATGTTATCCGCCGTAAAAGAAAAGAAGGCAAATAATACATATTGGAGGTACAGGAAATGTTACCAATACTCGGAATTACGATGGGCGATCCATCAGGCATAGGAGCAGAGATTGCCGTAAAAGCACTCGATCTGCACGACTGGACGAACAAGTGCGTTCCGCTTGTGATCGGCGATTATGCCGCGATGCAGGATGCGATCAACTTTACACATGCAAAATCCACACTGAAAGTTGTGGAATCACCGGAAGAAGTAGTACCCGAAAAGAACGTTATTCCTCTGATCGACATGAAATATCTGCAGCCCGGCAGCTGGCCGTATAAGAAGGTCGGCGCCCTTCAGGGTGAAGCAGCATTCAATTATGTAAAAAAGGCCACGGAGCTTGCGATTGACAAAAGGATTAATGCGATCGTAACGGGCCCCATCAACAAGGAATCCATCAATTTAGCGGGGTATCACTATTCGGGTCATACCGAAATCCTTGCCGATCTCACTCATCAGAACAACTTTGGCATGCTTCTTATCAGTGATAAGATGCGCGTCATCCACGTAACAACGCATGTCTCCATGCGCGAGGCCTGCGACCGTATCACAAAAGAGCGTGTATACAATGTTATCAGGCTGGCTGACGGGGCGCTGAAGGATCTTGGCCTGACCAGCGGAAAAATAGGTGTTGCCGGTTTTAATGCACACTGTTCAGAGAATGGCTTGTTCGGTGATCAGGAAGAAAAGGGAATCATTCCGGCGATCGAGAAGGCCCAGGCTGAGGGAATCAATGTCGAAGGGCCCGTGCCGCCGGATACCGTGTTTGTCAAAGCGTTGGCCGGTCAGTATGACATTGTCGTTGCCATGTATCATGACCAGGGTCACATCCCGCTTAAGCTGAGCGGATTCAAGCTTGATCTCAAGACAAACAAATACACATCGATGAGCGGCGTAAACTGTACGGTTGGTCTTCCGATTATCCGGACCTCTGTTGACCACGGTACGGCATTCGGGAAAGCCGGTGAAGGCCGGGCAAATGAAGAGAGTCTTGTCGACGCCATGAATATTGCTATCCAGATGGCGAAGAGCAGGTTCGGAATCGGCAATTGATTTCTCCGAATTTCGGTAAACAGACATAAACGCAAATAAATATATATATAAACGGAGGCCGAATATGAAAGACACAATGTATGGAATTGTTAAAGCAAACCCGCTCCCGGGAGCAGATATCGTTGAGAATTTACCCATCCCGGCTGTAGGAGACCGTGACATTCTTGTGAACGTCAAGGCTGCAGCTATCTGCGGCACGGACATGCATATCCATGGATGGACGACCTGGGCGCAGTCCCGTGTCCCGATTCCGATGGTTTTCGGACACGAGTTCGCCGGGGATGTCGTAGCAGTCGGATCCAAAGTAACCGAAGTAAAAGTAGGTGACCGTGTAGCCGGAGAGACACATATTCCCTGCAATCATTGCTACCAGTGCGAGACGGACAACAGGCATATCTGCGAGAATATGAAGATTATCGGTGTCCATGTTCCGGGTGCTTTTGCCGAATACATCTCTTTCCCTGTTGACTGTGCATTCAAGATCGGCGATATCGATTATAAGCTCGGCGCCGTCCTGGAGCCGATGGGTGTAGCCGTTCATGGCGTGGATGCTGCGGATGTCAAGGGCAAGGTTGTCGTGATTAACGGCTGCGGCCCGATCGGACTGATGGCTGTCGGCGCTGCCAAAGCATGGGGTGCCGCCAAAGTCATTGCACTGGACGTTGTTCCGGGCAAGCTCGAAGTAGCAAAAGAAATGGGCGCGGATGTGACCATTGACTCCATGAAGACCGATGCACCGAAGGCTGTCTGGGAAGAGACCGGGCATGGTGCCGACGTAGTCATCGATTATACCGGTAATCTGACGGCAATCAAGAGCGGGTTTAAGATGATCCGCAAGGGCGGCAGATATGTACTGGTCGGCCTTCCGAACGGAAAACTCGAAATCGATCCGACCGAGGATATTATTTACAAGGAAGCAACCGTAATCGGTGTGACCGGCAGACTCATGTACAAGACATGGGAGCAGTGTCTCGAACTGCTTAATTCAGACAAATTCAATATCAAGCCGGCTATCAGCGGAGAATACGCACTGCGCGATTTTGAAAAGGCTTTTGACGCGATCAAGGCCGGTGCCGCAGGCAAGATGCTGCTGATCCCGTAATCATTCGTCAGCATGAAAGGCGGCAGCATGTCAAGATTACTAATTATTGCCGATGATTTAACCGGAAGCCTGGATACAGGCGTGCAGTTTGCCAAGAAAGGTATCCACACTCTGGTCACCGTCATGGGTGACCGGGGTGCGGTACTGACAAATGCCTGCCAGGTGCTTGTTGTGAACACGGAAACAAGGCATATACCGCCGGCCGATGCATATGAACGCGTATCAGCGCTGGTGAAGCAGGCACTTGACGCCGGATTTGATTATATCTACAAAAAGACGGATTCCACTCTGCGCGGAAATATCGGCAGTGAACTGGCAGCCGTACTCGAAGCGGCACATAAAAAAGAAATTGTTTTTGTTCCTGCTTTTCCGAAATCGGGGCGGACGACCATTCGCGGTATACAGTACGTTGACGGGAAGCCGCTGACGGAGACCGTATTTGCCGCAGATCCGTTTAACCCGATCAGGAACAGTGAAGTGAAAGCGATAATCAGGGAACAGACGGATGTCTTCGTGGAGAACGTATTCATCGATCAGCTGGATACATACAGCAGACCTTCGGGCGGTTCCCCAACTATTCTTGTTGCAGATTGCGCGAACGATGACGATTTGCAGCATATCGGCGAGGCGCTGCAGAATACCGGGAAACTGAAATGTTTGGCAGGCTGTGCCGGATTTGCCGAACTTCTTCCGGATCTTCTTGGTTATAAAAAAGCGGCGCAGCCCGTAAAACTGTACGGCGGCCATACATTGATGGTATCCGGAAGCCTGAATCCAATCGCCGTAAAACAGGTAGACTATGCTGTGAATGTATGCGGTTATGTGCCCTGTACTCTTTCCTCTGATCAGCTGTTCAGCGGCAGTGCAGACGCGGCATGGGAAAAGAACCTTGTGCAGATTCTGTCTGAGAACGGGAAAGCCGCTATTTTGACGAAAAGATCAGAGGATCCTTCCGCAGATGAAATTGATCCGCAAAAATATGGCATTACCGAAGCCCAGGTGCCGCTCCTGATTGCCAATAATATTGGAATAGCCGTCAAAAGAATCCTGGACCAGGATTCAATCGGTACACTTATTGTATTTGGGGGAGATACGCTCCTTGGCATTGCCAGAAATATTTCTGACAATCTGATCATGCCTATATGTGAAATCATACCCGGGGTTGTACTGGCACGGTTTCTGAACAGCCGGTACCCGATTAACATTATCACGAAAGCCGGCGGTTATGGAGAAGATAATGCGGCAGCTCTCATTGATGAATTCCTGGAAAAAAACAAGGCAAAAAAATAAACAGATTTCGTGAAATCTATCATTTTAGTCTGTACCGCGCTGAGGTTTTAACCTGCAGCCGGCTTAAGCATGGACAAAAGACAATATCGGAGGACAAAATCATGAGCAAAACAGACTTGTTTGATCTGACCGGAAAGGTCGCCATTATCACCGGCGCCTCTTCAGGACTTGGCGTACAGATGGCCAAAGCTTTGGCCCGTCAGGGTGCAGACATTGCTATCCTGGCAAGAAGAGTAGATAAGCTGAAGACAGTAGCGAAAGAAATCCGCGAACTGGGCGTCCGCTGCCTGCCTGTTTCCTGTGATGTAACAAATACGGCACACATCCAGAAGGCAATTGCGGAAATCATGGCCGAATACGGCAGAATCGATATCCTTGTAAACAACGCCGGCAACGGCGGAACAGGCCCTGCAGAAGAAATGACCGATGCGACATGGCACCAGACGGTTGCCGTTGACATGGACGGCGTCTTCTTCATGGCACGCGAAGTCGGAAAGCAGATGATCAGGCAGGGTTCCGGCCGCATCATCAACATCGCTTCCATGTACGGCATGGTCGGCAACATGGCCATCGGAACAGCCTGCTACCATGCGGCAAAGGGCGGCGTTGTCAACCTTACCCGCGCACTTGCGGCAGAGTGGTCCAAGAACGGCATCACCGTCAACTCGATCTGCCCCGGCTATTTTGAGACGGAACTGACAACGGATGTACTCAATACAGAGTCTTTCACACAGTATATGAAGGGTACCGTACCGGTAGGCCGCTACGGCAAAGAAGGCGAGCTTGACGCTGCCGTCGTATTCCTTTCATCGGATGCTTCATCCTATGTCACAGGCGTCAACCTTCCTGTTGACGGCGGGTATACCTGCGTCTGATCCTGCAATCGTTTATTATTTAACGCGAAACCGGCCTGCAGATTGTCTGATCTGCAGGCCGGTTCTGTTTTGTATTGTTTTTGCTTCCCTTATCCGCGTCAGTCTTCCTCGTCCGGCTGACCCTCCGCTTTTCTAAAGGACGGCTTCCTCTGAATCTGGTTTTTCCTCGGACGGAGCGTGATTTCCTGCACGGACAGGTTGTCCCCGGCCGAAAGGATGTACTCGACGGCATCCGCTACCTGTGCGGGAAGGATCGAAGTCTCCGGCTCCTGCGAATATGTGAAGTCAAATGTCTCGTAAAAATCGCTCTGTGTGATATCCGGCTGCAGCGTCGTGACGCGCACTCCGGATTTTCTTACCTCCTCAAAAAGGCTCTCGGAAAAATGCGACAGGCCGGCCTTTGTCGCGGCATACGCGCATCCGTGCGTGCTGATTTTCCTGGCGGTGACGGAAGACATATTGATAATCTGACCGCGTGTCTTCTTCAGGCTGCGGAGAAGGAGGCGGCTCAGGATAATCGGCGCCTCCAGGTTTGTGCGGATCATATTCCTTAATTCATACACATCAAGCTGTTCGTGCGGACCGAAGCAGCCGACTCCCGCATTGTTGATCAGAAGATCGATTTCCGGTTCTTTCCGTATAATTTCTTCGACGACGCGGACCAGCTTTTCCGTATCGAGGAGGTCACAGCATACCGGGATAAAACTGTCATGAGAGATCGACCCGAAATTGCCTGTGCGGGAGATGCCGTAGACCTTGTAGCCGAGACTGAGAAGTCTCTGGGCGACAGCGAGTCCGATTCCGCGGGATGTACCGGTAACAATTGTAGTTTTCATACGAAATATATCCTTTCTTTCTGGATGTACTGCGAAAGAATATCAAGATGTCTTTCGCGCACGGCGGCCGCTGTTTCTTTCTCATATGTAATCACGTCATCTGCTCCGGGGAAGTCTTCAAGGAACAGTCTGCAGTCCGGACGCTGTCTCTGGATGCGCCTGAAAAACGTCTGGTTCATGCGGAAAAAACCATGGCTGATCTGGAGGATCTTTGCAGTGTCAATTTCCGAAAAAACGCGGCGGAAAAAGGGTTCGTACAAATTGTCAAACGGAAGCCCGACAAAAATCGGATCAAAACAAAGCCGCACCTGAAAGCCTGCATCCATGGCGGCGCGTATTGCCTTGAGGCGCGCATCAAGTCCCGGCGCATATTTTTCGTATTTCCGGATTACAGGTTCCGGCGCAATGGAAAAGGCCAGAACCAGCGTATCGATCGGATCGTGATGTTCGAAGAAAGCAAGGTTTGCGCTCTTGGTACGGATTTCTACGGAAAGGTTTTTCTGCGCGGAGAGGAACGGATAGAGTTTCCCGAGATAAGGAAAGACGGAATCAAATGCCATGAGGTCCGTGTCATAAGAGGCCGCCAGAAAAGTATTCCCATCCGGCATTCTTTGCAGCTGGCTGGCTATGGCCTTCTTAAAATCCTCGATATTTACAAATGCCACGAGGTTCGAAGAGGGGTACATACCCTGCAGATAGCAGTAATCGCAGGCGAACGGGCAGCCGAGCAGGAAGGATGTGTAAAAGAAATGGTCTGCGCCGAAATCCTGGCAGATGTCGGGCCCCGGATAAAGGAATGGCTCTTCCTTGACGGCGAGGATGAGGGACTGGTATTTCTTCTGCCACCTGATATTCTGGTGCGGACGGTTGAATACATCCTTGTAATGGCGCACGGGGATGACCGGACAGTCCGGATATTTTTCCAGAATGATCCGGGTCATATCATAGGATTGTGCCTGATCCTCAACATATATCGCGCTAAAAGGCGCGCTTTTGGAGCTCGTTCCTGATGTGTTCAAATACTTTCTTCCCTTCCGTTTTTTCGGAGACGGAATATGTTCCGGCTTCGCGTAAAAGAGGTATCGGATCGACGCCGTCGAGGACTGCTTTTCGGATTTCTTTTTCGAGCTGCTGCGTCATGGCGCTCGTGAAGCGGAGGCTTCCGGATATTTCTTTAAGCGTTTGCGATTCCTTTGAAAAGAGATCTCCGCAGCAGCCGCGGTTCGCATCGAGGGAGGTCCGGATTGCTTCTTCGATCTCCGGAAGCCGGTCTTCCAGATATACCCCGAGCCTCGAAAGGTCCGGAATATTTGGATCAAGTATATCGGATACGATTTTCAGGATGAGGACCTGCTGGGATTCGAGGAAACGGCCGGAAGCTTCCATAATGCCGGCCGACTCCATGTCGCACAGCACGCTGCGCAGGACACTGCCGGAATCTGCAGTCTCCTGTGCGCCGACGGTATGGGAGTAACAGGCAGCTGAAGCACCGGGAAGCGAAAGTCCGGGAAAAATATCCGGATAATAGTCCCGTCCGGTATCCATATCCGATACCTTGTGTATGAAATACAGGCGTCCAGGAGGATTGTCCGCAGAAAAGCTTCCGCAAAACCCGATATTTACGAGAAGTGTGTCCTTCCTTTCGGAGGCAAACATCGTCAGCAGCATGACGGCGGCCATGCTGCTTCGAACCTTGCCGGTTCCGCTGACCGCCAGCGCAACCGAATCATTCCTGAAAACAGGAAAGGCGGAGACCGACATATCCTTTTTCAGGCGGAAATGCCGTATCAAAGGTTCTGCTTCGAATTTCAGTGCCGTGACCAGAAGAATCATACTAACTCCATCTCCGGAAACAGCCGTGCCGGATGAGATGTTTTCTATCTGTATTATAGCAGAAGACGTCATGCCTCTGCATCTGCTTCCGGCAGCCGCGCCGCCGTACAGGTTCATAATTATGTGCATATGCAATAAATTTTGGGGGAAAACGCTTGCGTTCTTATGCTTGTTTGATACAATAAAACTAATAAAACTAAATGAGTTTTCTGCGTTTGGGAGGATGTATGGAACTGATCGATCGTATCTTTTACGGGGCTATCGAAGAGTTCAGGGAGAGCGGAGTCCGGTTTACCATGGATTCCCTGGCTGCCAGGCTCGGCATCAGTAAAAGGACCCTGTATGAGACCGTTCCCTCCAAAACGGATTTAATAGAAATGGTTATCGACCGGACGTTCTCCGATGTCAAACAGCAGCAGAAAGACATTTTTGATGACAGCGGAATGTCCCTGCGTGAAAAGCTCGAAAAGCTTTTCACGATCGTTCCATCGTATTCGGAGCAGCTCGACTACCGGCGGGTCAATGAAATCAAGCGCGCTTACCCGCACCTGTACCGGAAGATCCATGACAGTCTGAACGGTGACTGGGACCGCACAATCGAGCTCCTTGAAGCAGGAATGGAAGCGGGTATTGTCAGGCGGAAAAATCTGGTTGTCCTGAAAGCCCTCCTGGTAGAGATTTTTGAACGGCTGCTGGACGGCAATTTTCTGATACAGAATAACATACCGTATGAGACTGCCATGAAGGAGACCCTCTCCATTATCTTCGAAGGAATTCTAACGGACGGAGGCAGGGCTGAGCAGACAGGGCGGCAGGGAGCCGGGGAATAGAGTACTTTACGAGCAGACTGGAAAGACGGATATCTGATGCGCATACCTAAACCGGTATACATAACGGGGGGATGTAATGGACAGGTCAAAGGTCATTTTCGGCAATCAAATGAACAGAAAAGTGATCCGGAAAGCGGAGAAGTCAAAACGAAGGTATATCCAAAGATTCGGAGATGACACGGATACGGATTATCCGCTGTGTGTCCGGAAGAACCAGGTTATCGGGGACTGCCTCGGCGTCATGGATGTTGTTATTTCCGACAAAAACGACGGAACCGCTTTTGATCCGGATAAGGGCGTCATTGTCGGAAACATCCGGATGGGATTCGGGCATTACCGTATTTCCATGGCCCTCGCATCCGCTGCCTGCGCGATGGGGTATACGCCGTATTGGATGGACCTGAATTCGTACGGGGAAACAACAGGCGGAAAGGTCATCCGCGCCCAGAACGAACTTTATTCGCTCGGCTCGAGGCTTTCCGGGAGAAGCCGGCTTTTCACCCGTTTCATCTGGGAACCGCTGAACTCCGAAGGATTCCGTAAAATTTCTTATAATGCGGCGGATCAGAAAAATGCGGAGCTGATGGCGTCTGTATACAAAAATGTACCCAAAGATATTCCGTTCCTTGCAGCGCATGTCTGGCCGGCGCAGGCCGCCGTGCATGCCGGCATGAAGTATGTTGTAAATGCCGTGCCGGACAACTGGCCGATGGCGCTCCACTTGTCGGAAGGCTGTCTTCATACGGTTCAGACACATTCGGCTTATCTGGGATACCGGACGCTGAACGGCATGGACAAAGATCATGTGCTGAAAGCGATGCCGGCGGAAGACATCGCATATACCGGCCACTATGTTGACCATGAACTGGTTGCAAACCTCGCTGCCGACTGCGCGTCAAGAGTGAAACGGACGGAAGAGGGAAAACCGATGCGGTTCCTGCTGACAATCGGCGGGGCAGGTGCGCAGAAGGAAATATTTGCTGCAGTCATCCGATACCTGCTTCCTTATGTCCGGGAGAAGAAAGCCGCCCTGTACATAAATGTCGGCGATTACAAAAACGTATGGGATGACCTTGCAACGGAGATCCCGGAGCTGAAACAGCTCGCAGTCATACATTTTGACAACTGGGCAGAAACCGGGAGATTTGCGGAAGATGCGCTTACGGGCGAAGTCGAAGGAATTCACGGCTTTTATCACGCTAATATTTTTGAAGCGGTATATACAGCCAATCTTCTGATGCGGAGCACGGACGTACTTGTCACAAAGCCGAGCGAGCTCGCCTTTTATCCGGTCCCGAAGCTTTTCATAAAGCGCATCGGCGGTCACGAGAAGTGGGGGGCGGTCCACTCCGCCGAGATCGGGGACGGCACAATAGAGACGGCGGATATTCCGCATACGCTGCAGATGCTGGAAATGTTCCTTTCGGACGGAGTCCTTCTTCGGGATATGTGCGGCAATATCCTGAGGAACAATGAAGCGGGTATTTATAGCGGTGCATATAAAGTCGTTGAACTTGCTATGAACATGAAGAAGGAAAAAAATAGGAGGATGTATTTATGAAGGATCCGAACGCCAGACGAAATCGACTCGCATTCAGCACGGGAACCATCGGCAGGGATATGCTGTACACGCTTTACAGCATGTTTCTGGTCTATTATCTGTCGGAAGCTCTGAATCTGCCGGACTCCACCTTTATGGGCGCCAGCATTATCATGCTTATCATGAAAATCTATGACGGATTTAATGATCCGTTTATGGGCTTCCTGATTGATAATACGAAAACCCGTTTCGGTAAATATAAGCCGTGGATTGCGGGAGGCGCTGTCGGAACGGTCATATTTACCGTAATGTTCTTTTCGGATATGGGGCTTAAAGGAGGAGCTTTCCTTGTTGCCTTTACCGTCATATACTTCCTGTGGGAAATCTGTTACACGGCCAATGATATCGGATACTGGTCGATGATGCCCTCGCTTTCCCTTGATCAGAAAGAACGGGAAAATATCGGCGCAACCGCACGTATCTGCGCCAATATCGGCCTGTTTGTCCTTGTTGTAGGGTTTGTGCCTGTCAGAAAATTCTTTGAGGGCGTTACCGGATCCATGACGGGTGCATATACCGTTCTGGCCGTTCTGGTATCTGTGTTTATGCTGATCAGTACCTGCATCACACTGTTCGGTGTCAGGGAGCAGAAAGGCGTTTTTAAAGAGGAAGAAAAGACAACCCTGCGCGACCTGGGACGGGCCCTCATCAAAAATGACCAGCTTCTTGTTACAGCCGTAGCCATGGTTCTCTTTATGATCGGGTACTGCATCACAACAAGTTTTGGAACGTATTATTTCAAATATGTATTCTTAAATGAAGGCCTTTACACTATATTTGCCCTGATTGTCGGAGTTGTTCAGATTTTAGGTCTTTCTGTTTTCCCGCTTTTCAGCAGAAAGTTCAACCGCAGGCAGCTGTATATGGGAGCTACCCTTCTTGTTGCGGCGGGATACATCGTATTCTTTTTTGCTCCGGAGAATATGATTTTTATCGGCGCTGCAGGTGTGCTGATATTCTCAGGGGAAGCTTTTATCCAGCTGCTGATGCTTGTATTCCTTGCAGATACAATTGAATACGGCCAGTGGAAGCTCGGAAGAAGGAACGCTTCTATTACTTTTGCAGTCCAGCCGTTTATCAACAAAATCGGCAATGCAATCGGAACTTTCGTCGTCAGTGTTACCCTTGTCGTATCCGGCATCAATGAAGCCGCAAAGCCCGAAGACGTAACGGACAGGGGGCTTTGGATCATGAAAAGCGCAATGCTGATCATTCCGCTCATTCTGATTGCTGCCGGATTCATCGTATACAAGACAAAGTTCAAAATCGACGCGGATTTTTATAGCAAAATACTAAAAGACCTGAGAGCCAGGGGAGATCTTGGCGAAGCGGAGGCCGTTCCTGCGGCAGACGGCACACTCCCCGGAAATATAGCGAAAATTGCCGTCAGTGATTATCCGGACCGGAATCCCTGACGGGGGATTTCCTGCCGGAATCCATAATCGATCCGTTCCCCGGGACAGTCCGCTGCCCGGGGATTTTTTTGCCCGGCAGTCCGGCGATAGACAGACCGGGACTGCAAAACAAAAACAATTTGCATGCCCCTTTACAAACGATAAAAGTAGATGTATAGTTAGTTATATAAGTAACCAACCGATCAACCAATTAACCTCTGAAAGGAGGAATTCATTTGAAGATTCAGTTTGAAGATGAGAGACCGATCTTTGTGCAGATCGCAAAACAGATTGAAGACGGAATCCTGGCCGGCGCTTTTCCGGAGGAAACACAGATCCCGTCGACTACGGAAATTTCGGTAAACTACAAAATCAATCCGGCCACGGCCCTGAAGGGCATCAACCTTCTTGTTGACGGCGGGATTGTCTATAAGAAAAGAGGACTCGGTATGTTTGTATCAAAGGGCGCGGTAAAAGTACTTGATGAAAAGCGGAAAGAAGAATTTTACGACAACTATATTGTAAGGCTTGCGGCGGAAGCAAAGAAGCTGCACATATCACAGGGGGAAATCGTATCCATGATAGAAAGGGGTTATGACCAATGAGCGGAATTGAAGTAAGGAACATTTCAAAGAACTTTGGTAATGTGCAGGCACTAAAAGGTGTCAGCGTACATTTTGAAGAGAACCGGATCTACGGACTCCTCGGCCGGAACGGCGCCGGCAAATCGACATTGCTGAACATCATCACCGGACGGATATTTGCCGCTGAGGGCGAGGTTTTGATTGACGGCGAAGCGGCACTCGAAAATGACCGGATACTCGGGAAAATATATATGATGAGCGAGAAGAATTATTATCCGGAAAGCATGAAGGTCCGCGATGCATTTAAGTGGTCAAAGGAATTTTATCCGGATTTTGACCTCAACTATGCAAAGACGCTTTCGGAAAAATTCGAACTGAATACCGCCAAAAAGATCAAGTCGCTGTCGACCGGCTACAGCTCGATTTTTAAAATGATAACAGCCCTTTCCACCAACGCACGGTACATCCTTCTTGACGAGCCGATCCTTGGGCTTGACGCCAATCATCGTGACCTGTTCTACAAGACCCTCATCGAAAAATACAGCGGGAATCCCTGCACGATCATCATCTCGACGCACCTCATTGAAGAGGCTGCCGGCGTCATCGACCATGTCGTCATCATAAAGAACGGGGAAATTATCACGGATGAGTCACGGGATGAGCTTATATCCAAAGGATATACGGCATCCGGTACGGCTTCTTGTGTCGACAGCTTCACAGCCGGAAGGAATGTACTTGGGACGGACAGTCTCGGCGGCCTGAAAACGGCCTATATCATGGGCGAACTCGACAAAAACAATGTGCCGGAAGGTATTGAGATCAGCAAGATGGACCTGCAGCGCCTGTTCATCGAACTGACAAACGCATAAGGGGGAACTTTCATGAACCGGATATCTTCATATAAATATCAGATCAATGATTTGAAGAGGCCTGTGGCCATATATTACTTTGTCATTGCCTGCCTGTATGCTTTGACTTTTTTTGGCGCGGTTATGACGACCCACATTGACACCGGCAGCGATGTCTATGTTACAAGTTCGTCCGGCATCTCCGGGTGGGAAATCGGTACGGCCATATTCCTGTTCGTATGCGGACTGAATTCATTCCGAGAACCATTCCGGATGCTGATCCAGAACGGATCATCCAGAAAGAACATATTTGCAGGCAGGTTCCTGGCATTCCTGTCCGTCGGCGCCGGCATGGCACTCATCGATACGCTCATTATGACGGTCGGCCAGCTGCTGACTTCCGGAAGCAAACGCTGGTATTTCAAGGGGTTTTATGAAATTGCATTCAGCAGACGTGCCGAGAGCATAAGCGGCGTGCAGATGCATCTCGAAAGTTTCTTCCTTATTTTCTGCATGTACATGGCAGCCCTTGCCGTCGGCTACTTTATCACGATCGGATACTACCGCATGAACAAAGCAGCAAAGATTGCCGTGTCCATCAGCGTTCCCGGATTCCTGTTTTACGGTCTTCCGATCCTGGACCAATATGTCACGAAAGGCGCAATCTTCCGTGCAATTGGCAAAGTGTTTGCATTTTTCTTTGGCATGGATGACAAAATTCCCTATTATCCGATGGCATTCGGACTCCTTACGGCAGCTGTTTTCCTCGGCCTTTGCTGGCTGATGCTGCGGAAAGCAGTCGTAAAGGACTGACAGATAATAATCATTATATCGGACGAAAATAACGAAAACCGGACAGCAATGCCCGGTTTTCGTTTACGCGCGGCGTGCTGCCGGTGCACGATTGCGGACCGGCGCATGATCGCACCGGTTCCGGCTCCGCTTGCCTGCTGTCGGCTTTTTGCAGTATAGTACAACAGATAAAAAATGTTATCGCGGCATATTTTCAGGAGGAAGTTTATGTATAATCCGTTCGGTCCGGAACTGGCACAGGCACAGCAGGCAGTCCTTGCGCTGCACAAAATCGACGCACAGCTGCGGAATCTCACAAAGGAGCAGAAGGAACTGGAGCAAAGAAAGGCTGATCTCGGCGAGCGCCTGCGCAAAGAAGACACAGACGTCGAGCGGCTTGAAAACAGAAGCATCTCCAGCCTTTTTTATTCCATATCCGGCCGGCTTGATGAGATGCAGAACAAAGAACGCATGGAAGCTCTTGATGCCCGTCTCAAATACGGCCAGGCCGTGCGGGACCTCGAAGCCGTCCTGCAGGAAATTTCCGGCCTGTCTGCTCTCCGCGGGAAATACGAAGGAAGCGAAGAACGGTATGCTGCGCTATATGTGCAGAAGAAAGAATTTCTGCTGCGGGCCGGATCCGGCGAGGCCGGGCAGCTGCTTGATTCAGCCCGGGAATTTACAGCTAGAAAGAATAACGCAGCCGAAATACAGGAAGCCTTAGCGGCCGGGAAAGCCGCTGCGTCGTGCCTTGATCAGGTGCGAAGGAGCCTTGCCGGTGCCGCTGACTGGGGAACGTGGGACCTCATGGGAGGCGGCATGCTTGCCGGCATGGCAAAGCACGCGGATATTGACGACGCGGAATATGGGGCGCAGCGGGCGCAGGAGCTGCTGCGCCGGTTCAGGACGGAACTGGCGGATGTGCGGATCGACAGCAATGTTCGGATCGAAATCGGCAGCTTTGCGAAATTTGCGGATTTATTCTTCGACGGACTTCTGGCCGACTGGTGTATACAGTCTGCGATACATGAAGCGAAGGACAATGTCGAAAAGGTCAGGGAGCAGGTGCAGCAGGTCATCGAAAAGCTGAGCCGGATGGCCGATGACGAATATGCACAGATGTAGGCGCTTGATGAAAAGATAGTCAGCCTGGTACTGAATGCATAACAGGTCGGATCATTTTCATATTATTCATGCCTGCCTCCCCGCATGCTGATAAAATATATATGGGAATGCTGCTTTATGCGGCAGCATTTCCGGATGGTACAGTAAGGGACGGCGAAGTCTGTATGAAAAAAATGCAAAATGCCGAAGAGGCAGACTATCTCAACTGCATAGATGACCTGCTGTCTTCTTCCTGCGTCCGCGAGATGCAGGAATATATACAGCATGGCAGTATTTCGACATACTCGCACTGCATGGCGGTTGCATATTACAGTTACCGTCTTTGCCTTTTTCTGCGCCTGCATGTAGACCTGAGGAGTGTCGCGCGCGGCGCCATGCTCCATGATCTGTACCTGTATGACTGGCACATACCCGACACATACCATCGGCTGCACGGTTTCCGTCATGCGGATGCGGCACTTGCCAATGCCAGGAAATATTTTGAAATAAATCCGGTGGAAGCGGATATTATCGAAAAGCATATGTGGCCCCTGACGCTGACCAGAATTCCGAGACGGCGCGAGTCGGCAGTTGTCTGTATGGTAGATAAGGCCTGCTCTCTTTCCGAGACATTCGGGTATCGCTATCACGACAAATTTTCCGCTTCGGAGAAGCCGCCATACAGATAAATAAATTTTGACATATTCGCTCCGCACGTCAGGACAACTGCTTATGAAGATGATACAATTAAAGTATCAGAAGACATACGGACCGGGAATTGCATTTCGAAGCCGGCCCGGTTTTACATGCATGACACAGACATTTTTCGCAGGATACCAGAAGTAATCATCAGGGAAACAGATGCGATTCCGAACGCAAAGGAAGGGCGGCGCTGAGGCGGTTCGTATAAGGACGGCCGGCAGGTACTCTGACACGAATGACCATTTTGCAGGAAAGCGAGGAAATTCCTATGAAAACGGAAAAGGGTATTGCATATTGCGGGCTGGCCTGCTGCCTTTGTACGTACAATGACACATGCGCCGGCTGCCGCAATGAAGGATGTACAGGCAAAGAGTGGTGCAAGAATTACAACTGCTCGAGGGTTAAAGGACTGAACGGCTGCTGGGAATGCAGCGAATTTCCCTGCAAGGGCGGCATGCTTGACAAACTCCGGGTCCGCTCCTTCGCGAAATTTATCAAAGAGAACGGGGAAGAGGAATTTATGCGATGCCTTGCCAGAAATGAAGCGGACGGAATCGTGTACCATTACCCCGGCGGCCATGTCGGAGATTACGACAAGTATGATAATGAGGACGACATAATCGATATGCTGAAATACGGGGAACATTTCCCTGCCTGTTTCAAAGACGCCTGAGAAACGCAGTGCGTGATATTCGGGGAACCGGGACTGCGCCGGCCGAAACCGATAAAAACCCTCTTCCTCCGTACGGAGGAAGAGGGTTTTTGACTGTCTGTCATATTTCAGGAATTAATAAGCTACGCCCTGAGAGAGCATTGCGTCTGCAATCTTCATCATACCGGCGATGTTTGCGCCCATGACGAGATCGTCCGGCTTGCCGTACTCTGTGGCAGCCGCTGTGGCATTCTTGAAGATATCCTGCATGATTACCTTAAGTCTTGCATCAACTTCTTCAAATGTCCAGGAGAGACGTGCGGAGTTCTGGCACATTTCAAGACCGGAAGTAGCAACACCGCCGGCGTTGGAAGCTTTGCCGGGTGCAAAAAAGACGCCGTGCTCCTGGAGATAGATTGTAGCATCCGGTGTAGTCGGCATATTGGCGCCTTCTGCAGCATACTTGCAGCCGTTGGCAACGAGTGATTTTGCATCATTCAGGTCGAGCTCATTCTGCGTTGCGCAGGGAAGGGCGATGTCGCACTTAATCGTCCAGACACCTCTGCCTTCCTTGTAGACGGAACCGGGTACAAGTTTGGCATACTCGCTGATACGGGCGCGCTTAACTTCTTTTAAGTCCTTAAGAACAGCGAGGTTAATTCCGTTGGCGTCATAAATATATCCGTTGGAGTCGGACGCCGTTACAACTTTGCCGCCGAGCTGCGTCGCCTTCTCGATAGCATAGATGGCAACGTTGCCGCTTCCGGAAACGGAGACTGTCTTGCCTGCAAAGGATGTGCCCTTCGCCTTGAGCATTTCGTCTACGAAATAGCAGAGGCCATAGCCGGTTGCTTCCGTACGTGCGAGGGATCCGCCGAAGCTTAAGCCCTTGCCTGTGAGAACGCCGGTGAATTCGTTCTGCAGTCTCTTGTACTGGCCGAACATATATCCGATCTCTCTTCCGCCGGTTCCGATATCACCTGCGGGTACGTCGGTGAACTGTCCGATATGCTTGGCGAGTTCCGTCATGAAGCTCTGGCAGAAGCGCATAACTTCGCGGTCGCTCTTGCCCTTGGGATCAAAATCAGAGCCTCCCTTGCCGCCGCCCATGGGGAGACCGGTGAGGGAATTCTTGAAGCACTGCTCAAAGCCGAGGAACTTAATGATGGAAAGATTGACGGAAGGATGCAGGCGGAGGCCGCCCTTATATGGCCCGATTGCAGAATTGAACTGTACGCGGTAACCTCTGTTAACCTGTACATTGCCCTTGTCGTCTACCCACGAAACGCGGAAAGTAACCATGCGCTCGGGTTCAACCATTCTCTCGATGAGACCTTCTCTTTCAAATTCCGGGTGACGGTCTACCACGGGCTCAACGGATTCAAGAACTTCTTTGACTGCCTGTAAAAACTCGGGCTGATTCGGATCTCTTTCCTGAACTTTTGCATAAACACGATTCAGATAAGCATTGTTTAAAGACATGGTAAATCCTCCATCACACGTATTTTTGATTTATTGCCGCATAGTGCACAAAAAATTTGATGCAGTAATGTAACGGTATGATTATACTTCCTAAAAAACGAAATGCAAACTACTATTTGCACTAATTTGCATCAATTTTATAAATAAATTGCATAAACTAAAAACGATTTTCACATTGGAATAACCCATAGACGCCTCAATATCAGCGCTTTTGCAAATATTAATATTATTTATAAAATAAATAATAGACTTGTAAAGCGAAACAAAAAGAATCACAAATTGCAAAAAATAATGTGCAATGAAAAAACATTGCATGTACAGACGGGACGGAACCTCGAGATATTTATCGGAATCATCCGGATATTCTGCCAATAATGCAACAGTTCCCGCCGCAATTATTCCTTTCTTTTATGTGTGGTTGTGGCAAAATAATAGAAATGACAATCCGGGTTATGATAAGGATATAGCTGACACGGATAATCTTCATACGAACAGAGCCGCCGGACAAATCATAAAACCCGGGCGGCGAAAGAAGGAGCCTTGCATGATACGATTCGAATGTGATTACTGCGAAGGGGCACACCCCCGGATAATAGAGCGGCTTGCCGAGACAAACCTTGAGCAGACGGAAGGCTATGGTGTTGATCCGTACTGCATGGAGGCTGCGGAACGGATCAGGAGCAAATGCGGATGCCCGGAAGCGGATGTCCATTTTCTCGTCGGCGGTACGCAGACAAACATGACTTTCATTGCCGCGGCGCTCCGCTCCCACCAGGGCGTACTTGCAGCTGTGACCGGACATATCAGTGTGCATGAGACCGGTGCCGTGGAAGCAACCGGGCACAAGGTGCTTGCGATTCCGGGTCAGGACGGCAAACTGACTGCGGCGGGAATTCAGGCCGCATATGATGCCCATTACGGAGATGATACTCATGAACACCAGGTGCAGCCGAAACTTGTCTATATTTCGAACCCCACGGAAATCGGCACGATATACAGCCGCGCGGAACTTTCCGCATTAAGCGAAACCTGCCGCAGGAATGACCTGTATCTTTACCTTGACGGAGCGCGCCTGGGTTATGCCCTCTGCGCGGAGGGCAACGACCTTGACCTGCCGGCAATTACGGAACTATGTGACGCCTTTTATTTCGGCGGCACGAAAATCGGGGCACTGTTCGGCGAGGCCCTGATAATCCGAAACAAGGAGCTGAAAAAAGATTTCCGGTACATCATGAAACAGAGAGGCGGCCTCCTTGCGAAAGGCAGGCTGCTCGGACTGCAGTTTGCGGCACTTTTCGAAGACGACCTGTATATTACGGCATGTACGCATGCCGACAGAATGGCGGCACGTATTAAAGCGGCCTGCATAAAAAAAGGGTACGATTTTCTCGTTCCCTCGGTCACTAACCAGCAGTTTCCGATTCTGCCCGATGAGGTGCTCAAAAGAATCGCAGAGAACTTCACCTATTCCTTCTGGGAGAAGACGGATGACAGCCGCACGGCGGTGCGCTTCTGCACAAGCTGGGCCACAAGGGAGCAGGATGTGCAGAAGCTCGTCGGGGAGATAGAAAAGGAATAACGGCGCCGCCCGGAAGCAAAGGGATACATATTTGCAGTAATCTGCGGTAAAGGCGTACAATGTAGACACTTACAGCGGCAAAGGGAATTGGGGACGGAAATTATGTCACAAGCGATCGCCTATGTGGAGATCAACGGATTTGCTTTGGTTATCCTGTTTCTCATATATTTTAATATGCGCTTCCTGCAGGATAAATTCCTGACTAATCAGAAGATGTTTGTCGCTCTGATTGGATCAACTGCAGGCATGCTGGTACTGGATACACTCCTGTGGGTTGTTGACGGACAGCCCGGTGCCCTTATGGGAACCGCATTCATGGCTCTGGCTGTTGTGTTTTTTTCCTGCGGCTCGATTCCTTTCATACTTTGGAATATATATGTTACCCTGCAGGTTACAGGCAGCATATCCGGGAAACGCACTCTTTTCCTGTGCATCCCCGGCGCGGCTACTCTGATTCTAAGCATATCGACGATTTTCAGTCACAGCGTTTTCTATGTCAACGAAGCCAATTCCTATGTCAGGGGAAATTTGTTTTTTGCAGTGCCCGCGCTATGGCTTTTCAATGCTGTTTATGAATTTGTTCTGCTCTTCCGATACCGCAAAAAGACAGACAGACGCCTGATGTTCCGTTTCCTGTCATTCCTGATCCTGCCGATTGTCGCAGGGGCGCTCCAGGTTGCCTTTTACGGACTCTCGCTTATATGGGTCAGTGTTGCCGTTGCGCTCCAGATTGTATTTATGAGTATCCAGAACGGCAGTCTTTACATGGATTACCTGACCGGATTATATAACCGGAGGCAGCTTGACAGTTACCTCGATGAGCGGATGAAATTTCTGAAACCGGACGTGATAACGGCAGGAATTATGCTGGATCTTGATTCGTTTAAAGAAATTAATGACAGACTGGGACATGCTGTCGGCGACCTCGCCCTGGCGGATGCGGCACAGATCCTTCGCATGAGCTTCCGGAAGACGGATATGATCTGCAGGTACGGCGGGGATGAGTTTGTCGTTATCATTGACAGAGAGCGGGAAGAACAGGTTTCGGAAGCGCTAAATAAGCTCGAGCAGAACATCGGGAAATTCAACGGGAAGGGGAAACACCCCTATTCCCTGCGGTTCAGCATCGGATATGACATATTTGATTTCGCATCCGGAACGGATTCCCGGGAGTTTATGAACCATATCGATACTTTGATGTACGAGAACAAGAAGCAGGTGAAGGAGCAGGTGCAGCCCGAGCCGTGCTGACGAAGCTTATCTTCCGGACTGCCCCGTACGGGTGCAGGATTCATCTGTAATTTTTATCCGGAAATTTCAAGCGGGGGCGTTATGTATGGATTTTAATGCGGCTGCAGGAAAATGGGATACGGACCGCAGGGCAAAAAGGGCGCATGTCATAGCTTCGGAGATCGAAAATGTCATATCCGGCATGCCGTACGGCACGGCGCTGGAGTTTGGCTGCGGCACCGGACTTGTCGGTCTGAATCTGCGGCATGCATTCCGTGAAATTACACTTTTGGACAATTCCGGGGAGATGATTGAATCTGTCCGTGCAAAAATCCGTGAGAACGGCATCCGGAACATGAAGGCTGTTTCCGCGGACCTGACAGCCGGAGGCACGCTTCCGGGGACGTATGATTTTATATTCATGTCCATGGCTCTGCATCATATCGCAGATACGAAGGAATTGCTTTCCGTACTGGCCGGGTCTCTGGAGAAGGGCGGCTGCATCTGCATTGTTGATCTGATGGAGGATGACGGCAGTTTTCACAGGGAAGAGAAGGATTTCACGGGGCACAACGGATTTGATCCGGCTGCCCTTGCGGAGCAGCTGCGGGATATCGGATTAACGGAAACCGCGGTAAGAATCATTTATTCGGACAAAAAAGAAGTTGAAGGCAGGGAGGTGCCGTATTCACTTTTCCTGATGACGGCATCAAAGAGAGTACCGGTGTGATCCGGCGGAGAGCAGAGAGGATGGATCCAATGGAATATTATATAGCAGATGTTTTTACGGAGGATGTTTTCGGAGGCAATCCGGCCGGCGTGTGCCTTCTCGATGAATGGCCGGATGACTCCGTTATGCAGCAGATTGCGTCGGAGAACAACCTTCCGGAGACGGCGTTCCTTGTCAGACAGGACGGCTTTTATGACCTCCGGTGGTTTACGCCGGAAGTTGAAATTGACCTGTGCGGACACGCTACGCTCGGAAGCGCCTATGTGCTCATGAATTTCGTTGAGCCCGAAATCAGCCGGGAGGAATTCCACACGCAGAGCGGTATTCTCACCGTTACCAGGGACGGTGCCCTATTTACTATGGACTTCCCCGCGCGCAAACCGGTTCCCTGCGAGGCACCGGACATCCTTGAAACGGCTCTCGGAACGGAGATCCTCGGTACGTACGCTTCCAGGGATCTTCTCGTGCTTGTTAAGGATGCGGCGGCCGTGCGCGGGATAACGCCGGATTTTTCTCTGCTCAGCCGGATAAAGGATTATATGGGAATCATCGTGACAGCCAGAGGGGAAGACTGCGATTTTGTCTCCCGCTTCTTTGTCCCGAATTCCGGAATCAACGAGGACCCGGTGACCGGATCTTCTCACTGCAGTCTTATCCCGTTTTGGAGCGAACGTCTCGGCAAACACAAAATGACGGCCCGGCAGCTGTCGAAGCGGGGAGGCACTCTTGCCTGTACGGCATCGGGCAGCCGCGTGCTCATCGGCGGAACGGCCGTTCTCTATATGCGGGGGGAAATCATCCTCTGAAAAAAAGGGGGAGAATCATATGAGCATCGGTTATGCATGCCTGTCCGTCGGTGTCCCGGAAACCGGTTTTAAAACCTGTACCCAAAAAAACGCAGACAGAGACCGCCTGCGCAGCCTTATCGCGCATAATCTTACTTCCCTCGAAAACCTCATTGACTACAACGCGGAGAACAATATCCGGCTTTTCCGCATCAGTTCGGATATTATTCCCTTTGGATCAAGTCCCGTCAATCAGCTTGCCTGGCAGGATCTTTTCGGGGAGGATTTTACCCGGATCGGTGAAAAGATACGGACCGCTGGGATGCGCGTTTCGATGCATCCGGGGCAGTATACGGTTTTGAATTCACCGGATGAAGACATATCGCGGCGTGCGGTGCTCGACCTGGAGTTCCATGCCCGCTTCCTTGACGCCCTTCATACGGGGCCGGAAAACAAGATTGTCCTCCATATAGGGGGAGCTTACGGCAATAAGCAGGAAGCTGCCCGGCGATTTGCCGGCATGTATGCAGGTCTCGACAGCGCGGTCAGACAAAGGCTCGTCATAGAAAACGATGAGAAATCCTTCAGCATACGGGACGTTCTGGATATTTCAGGGGAAACGGGTGCGCCTGTTGTTTTTGATAATCTTCACCACGCCGTGAACCCCGGCGGCACACCCGGGAGCGATTCCGGATGGATCCGTGCATGCGCAGGGACATGGGGCACCGGGGACGGCCGCCAGAAGATCCATTACTCGCAGCAGGCTCCGGGGAAAAAGACGGGTGCGCACTCGGACAGTATCCGCATCGATGATTTCCTGACTTTTTATCAATCGATTCATGGGGAAGAACTGGATATTATGCTGGAGGTCAAAGACAAGAACCTTTCTGCGGTTAAATGCATCAACTGCACAGCGGATGCTCGGCAGATAAACCTGCTTGAACGCGACTGGGGCAGATACAAATACCTGATTCTCGAGCAGGCGCCCGCCGTGTACCGGGAGATCCGGGAACTGCTGAAAAACCGGGCTGCATATCCGGCTGCCGCTTTTTACCGGCTGATCGAATATGCCCTGACAGCAGAAGCGGACCGGGGCAATTCCGTAAATGCGGCAGAGCACGTGTGGGGGTATTTCAAAAATACGGCGGATGAGCGCGAGAAAAAACAGTTTTTCCGATGCCTCGAGAAACTGGAAGCAGGAGAAACTTCGTCCGCGCCTTGTAAACACATGCTGCTGCACCTCGCACAAAAGTACAGGCAGAAATATCTTCTTGCATCTCTCTATTTTTATATATGATGAACCTGTAATGGCTGAATAGTGCCAATGAACAAGGCTTCCGCACTGCGGAGGGCTTTTGTTTCCGCATATGCAAACACGAAAATTTATGTCCGCGTACGGAAGACTGACCTTTATCTGCGTATTTAAAGGAATATAATGAATATGGGCGTTGGCCCCTATAAAATACAACCCTTTGTGCAGAGGAGGAACATCTTATGATTATCAATCAGTGGTACGCAATTATGCCGTCAAAACAACTCCGGAAAAAGCAAATCGTGGCAGTCCGACGGCTGAACCTCGATCTGGTGCTCTTCCGATATGCAAGCGGCGTCCTCGGCTGCGTCATTGATAAATGCACACACCGCGGTGCCGCGCTTAGCCAGGGCCGCCTGAATGTCGACTGCCTTCAGTGCCCGTTCCATGGAATTGAATTTGACACGGAGGGAAAATGCCGGTTCGTCCCTTCGATCGGCATATCATCAAAGGAAGACCTGTCCAGATATAATGTAAAGAGCTACCCTGTCCGTGAGATCCACGGAATCATCTATTTCTGGTACGGCGATGACGATAAAGTCAATGAGGACATACCATTCTTTGCGCCTCTCGAAGGAAAAAATGCCGCATACAGCGAAATTTCCGATAAATGGAATGCGCACTATACGCGCTGCATAGAGGACCACCTCGATGTCATGCACCGCCCCTTCGTGCATCACGAGAAATTCGGCCGCGGAAGCAGGAAACTTGTCAACGGACCGAAGGTCGAGTTCGACGGAAAGACGCTGCGGACAAGCGCCGACAACGAAATTGATATCGGACAGCGGCCAAAGACAGCACAGGAGATCACGATATCGGATACGAATTACCTTGTCTTCAAATTTCCGAATATCTGGACGTACCATATGAGCGACAGGACTTGGATCCTTACCTTTTTTGCACCTGTCGACGATGAGAACACGGTTGTGTATATGCGCTATTACAGCAAGGCGGTACCGGTTCAGTTTATCAATCAGATTATTGCCTTCTTCGGGAAATTCAGGAACCGCAGCGTGGACAGGACGGATAAGCGTATTGTCACTTCACAGAAGCCAAAGGCTTCTTCGCTGGACGGGGGCGAGATTCTGCTCGACGGAGATGCGCCGATCCTTGCATACCGGAAGGCGCGGGCCGCCATGGAAGAACAGCAGAAAGCCGGGTAAAAAATCCGCCGGATTTATTGACCGCAGTTTACAGACAACAGGGTCCCCTGCAAGTGACGGCACCGCAAATGCTGAACAGAGAAGTTCAATGTTTGGAAGTGTGGTTCAGGGGGGCCCTGTTTTTGTTAAGAGAATTCCGCAGGGATTGACAGCGGCGGGCCGGTATAGTATCTTCAAGGGGAATTAGTAATTTACTAATTCAGTAATTTACTAATTTTTAAAAAGACAAAGCGGATCAGATGCACCGCGGCAGAAGTCCGGACAGACAGTTTTTCCGGACTTAAAAAGAATTATACGAGGAGATGCATACATGAAGATTCCGACAACACTCAAGCACAAGCCGGTATTCGTATCAGAGAATTATGAGCAGGTTGACGGCCGGAAGGCGTACAACTCAGACGCCAAGGGACTTTCCCTCGGACTTGCCCAATGGAACGACAGGGGGAACGTCGACGTATCCGCCAAAGTCTGGCGCTATACGGGAGAGAAGTGGTCGCGTCAGTCGGAAGAACTTCCGATGCACCGCGTCATCGACCTTGCGATCCTTCTTTGCCGCGCAAAGCTTTTCCTTTCGGAATCTTACCGGTTTCCGAAACTGTATGATCCGGAAAATCCGCAGATTGACCGGATCGGCATGCAGGGGGATGCAATGACCGTAGCGGTTTGTACGGATAATCCGGTGATTGACGAAGATATCAGGCTTTTTGCCGATACGCTCAGTAAAGATGACGAGCTGCTCGGGGAGAGGCTGAAGGTCCTTTCGGCGATGCTCAAAGAAATGGGGTACTGATATGGACAGCGCACACAGGAAAGACCTGATCGCTTCGTACAAAGACAAAAAGAAAGTCGGCGGCATCTGCGCTCTGCAGAATACCGTGACAGGGAAGATGCTTATCTCTGCAGTCTCCGACCTGGAAGGATACAAAAACCGATTCTCCTTTTCACAGTCGACCGGCTCATGCGTGCTGCCGAAGCTGGCCGCAGACTGGAGCAAATACGGGCCCGCATCCTTTTCTCTTACGGTCCTGGATACCCTCGAGAAAAAGGAGACGCAGACGGACCGGGAATTTGCCGATGATATCGCCGCCCTTCTGGAGCTCCGGCTTGAAAAAATCGATCCGTCCGGACTATATTGAGCAATCGCGTTCAAGTAAAAAATTCCCCGAAGCTTTATTCTATTGGCAGGAGGTGAGGAAATCATGCAGGCAGATGCCGTCCATGCAGTCGCGCGTATGCAGGACTATATTGAAGCGCATGTCTCCGAACCGATTACACTGCATCAGCTGGCCGGAGCGGCCGGATATTCACAATGGCATAGTGACCGGATATTCAAGGATCTCATCGGGAAAGCTCCCTTCGACTACATCAGGGCACTTCGGCTTACGAAAGCGGCGCTGATCCTGCGGGAGGGAAAGTCTAAAGTAACGGATGTTGCCTTTGACTTTGTATTTGACTCCCATGAAGGCTTCACAAAGGCGTTTTCAAGGCAGTTTGGACTGCCGCCGCGCCGGTACAGCCAGGAGACACCCGCGATTCCGCTTTTTATACCATATCGTGTACAGTCTGCCCCGGACCCGAAGAAAGACGAGAGGGAAGAAAAAATGGATACACCGAAAGAATTTATTTTTGTTCAGGTAATTGAACGTCCGGCGAGAAAAATCATGCTGAAGAGAGGCATTGCGGCGGACGAGTACTTCGCGTACTGTCATGAAGTCGGATGCGATGTCTGGGGAGTCCTCTCAAGCGTGAAAGAGGCCCTGTACGAGCCGATCGGCATGTGGCTTCCGGACAGCATGATACCGGCAGGGACATCCAAGTATGTGCAGGGGGTCGAACTGCCTCTCAGCTACAATAAGCCTGTTCCGGATGGGTTTGAGATGATTGAAGCGCCGGCATGCAAAATGATGATTTTCCAGGGACCGCCATATGACGATGAGGAGTTTGAAAAAGCGATCCTGGATTTCTGGGAAACAATAAAGACATATGATCCGAAAATTTACGGGTTTGCGTGGGCGGATGAAGAAGCACCGCGTTTCCAGCTTGCGCCGATGGGATACCGCGGATACATCGAGGCTCGTCCCGTGCGTCCGGTTAATCCCGCCTGAAGAATATATCCGGGCTTTGCCCGATTGGGTAAAAAGAAAAAGCCATATAAAGAAGGCCGCGGCGGCAAGGTAACATAATCACCTTCCGCTGCGGCCTTTTTCGGCAATTCACATGCTGATACTCATCAGAAGATGGTAAAATAGTAACATACTTTGGCGGCGCTGATCCGGAGGGGCAGAACATATTGTCTGCCGGACATCCGAAGGAGTCCGGTCAGATCAGAGGAGTCATGCATATGATTACGATGGCTGAACTTTTATCTTACAAAAAAGAATCCCTGCCGCAAATTGCAGATACGCTCCAGCCGGATGAAATCAGCCAGCTTGTGGACTGGCTTGCCGAGAAGAACGACAGGGTCCGATATCCGGCTTTCCTTCTGCTTCAAAATAGATCCGTGTTGTATCCGGATGTCTGCCCGTATCAGGATGTTTTTCTGGAAAAACTAACCAGCGGCAATGCATACCAGCGCAGTATCGGCCTCATGCTGCTCGCGGAAAACGCGAAGTGGGATGAGACCGACCGATTTGGCGCATTCATTTCCAGGTATCTGTCGTTCTGTGATGATGAGAAGCCGGTGACCGTCCGCCAGTGCATACAGGGCCTTCAGAAGGTGGTCCCCTACAAGAAGGAACTTTGCCCCGAAATCGCCGCGAAACTGATGTCCGTCGACATCGGTGCCCGCAAGGTGACGCAGCGCAAAATCCTCCTTCTCGATATTCTGCACGTTTTGATCCTGGTGAACAGTATCAGTAAGGATGAGGAAATCGAATCCTACATCCTGCAGGCACTGACGGGCGATATTCTGGACAAAAAGGCAAAAGCGGAGATTCATTCGCTGCTGTAAAACGGCAAAATTCATTTGCAGGACACTTATTTCATCAGTTCGCTGTAATTGCGGATCGCAATATCGGACATGCTGACGATATCCTGCCATTCGTCCTCCGCATAGGAATCATATACGCCGCAGACCCGGAAGCCGCCTGCCCTGGCACCTTTGACGGCAGCCAGGATGTCTTCGAAGACCGTACATTCCTGCGGGAGAAGATGTAACTTTTGTGCGGCCAGCAGATATATGTCAGGAAAATCCTTTCCGCGGCTGACTTCGTGCAGCATCGTGAAGGAATCAAACAGGTCATAAATTCCGTTGTGCTTCAGCGCAGTTTCCACACTTTCGGGATGCAGCGCCGTAGCGACGCCGAGCCTGACGCCTCTGTCACGCAGATGAAGGAGATACGCACGTGCATTCGGCTTGAGTTGTACCTCTGTGGCATATGCTTCATCTGCCATCTCATTCCATTCGCGTATAACTTCTTCCGGTGTCTCGTTAAGACCGAACCGGGCAATCGTATAAGCCGCTGCCTTGTTAAAGCCAAGCGGCGTGACAGCCTGCGTATAGTCCTTCGTGGCTGTAAATCCGCGCTTTTCCAGAAAACGCATGTCAATCTGCTCCCAGATGTACAGGGAATCCAGAAGGGTCCCATCCAAATCAAAAATAGCGCCTTTGCTTTCCGTCATGTTCCCTCCTGTGTAAAAATCCAGCCCGATAAAAATCCAGTCGAGCCGCGGAAGCAGTTTGCGGCTGTTTTGCGGTATCGATACACTATTGTAGCATCTGTTGCTATAATAGTGATAGGTTTTACCCGGTTCATTTTGTTGGTCCTGTGGCCCCGCGAAAAGCGCCGATTATGCAAAGGGAGGAAGACAATATGTTCGAGATCAGGGAATGCCGATCTGAAGACCTTTCCGGACTTCTGTACCTGTATACACAGCTGCACGGCGATCCGATGCCTCCGATTAACGACAGGATTCTTAATGTCTGGGAACGCATCATGGCCGACAAGGGCAGCCATGTTGTCGCAGGTTTCGTGGACGGGGCAATGGTTTCCTCGTGCGTGATCAATATCATCCAGAATCTTACCCATAACCAGCGGCCGTATGCGGTGATCGAAAACGTCATAACGGATGCTAATGAGAGGGGCCGCGGCTATGCTTCCGGTGTCCTCGATTTTGCCAGGGAAATCGCAAGAAAAGACAACTGTTACAAAATCATGCTGATGACGGGCTCAAAGAAAGACAGCACGCTTCACTTTTATGAAGCGGCCGGATACAACCGTCAGGACAAGACCGCGTTTATCCAGTGGCTGCAATAAATTTGCTTTGCGGAGCGGCGGCAGCCGCTTGCAAGTATTACCGGAGACCAGAGGAGCGTATGTATTTTTACAGCGGAAAGCTGTTTCAACTGCCCTATTATTCAAAAATATAGTAGAATTGATATCAACCGTATCCTGCAGATTCCGTGATGATGAACAGGTGCCGGTTTCTACATGGATAACGTATCTTTCCCTGTATAACCGTTCAGTGAATCGACACGGGGGATATTGATGAATCAATCCAGGAACAGAAGGGACAAAGGTCGGTTCCGGACCTTCATACGCAGAATTCCGCCCCGCCCGATCACCCTTCCGAAGGATGATCCGGATTACTGGCGTGCTGTCTTTATCCGGAGCGCCAGCCTGATCATGTCGGTATTGATGCTGGGTTATGGGATATTTAATTTAGGGACCGGCAGCTATATATTTGCTGCGGCGGAGTTTTTTCTTGTTATTGCTATGTTCTATGTCGGATACCGCCTGGACGACCGGGCATGCGTACTGCGCGCCAAAGTGGTGTTTACCGTCAGTGCTTTCGTCCTGATGGCTATTGTTTTTCTTCTCGAGCCGCCCCGGAACTATTCCCTGATCTGGGTGGCGTGCGTTGCAACGATCATCTCGTTCCTGTTCGGCACAAAGAAGGGGCTGAAAGTCAATCTTCTTTTCCTTGCCATGCTTATATGCCTCTTTACCGCCAAGCCGCGGCAGGTCATTTCCCTGTATGAGATTTTTTCTTTTTCGTGGGCCATGCTGATTCTTTTTATCGTGATGTACAGATATGAAGCAAGCAGGGAAGCCGCCCTCAGAGCTCTTCAGGATAACGAAGAGCAGCTTTACAGGCTGTCGATAACGGACGGTCTGACACGTCTTTATAACCGACTTTTCATCGAACAGCTCATGCATGAGAAATTTATCCAGGCCGCCGCGCGGTCCGCTGAAGAGCCGGCTGAATGGCGCCTCATCATCCTTGATATCGATAATTTCAAATCCATCAATGACACATACGGTCATCTTCAGGGCGACAAGATCCTGAAAAAATTTGCCAGGACGCTTTCTGCATCAATCGGGTCAAAGGGTACCGCGGCACGCTGGGGCGGAGATGAGTTTTTTGTGTCGCTGTTTGATATGACCCATGATGAAGCCGTAAAGGCAGCAGAGAACCTGCGGAAGGCGGTTGAAGCAATGCCGCGGGATGATGCGGAACCTGTCATTACGATCAGTATGGGAATTGCAGCGTATCGCGCGAGCGATGATTATGATACTTTTATGAAGAGGGCGGATGAGTGCATGTATGCAGCGAAAAAACAGGGCGGCAACATGACTGTGAGCGAAGAGGATATACCTGCGCTCTGAAAGAACTGTACTTTGTTCCGCTGCGGAGCAGATTCCAGGAACGGCAGGGTGCGGAAAAGGAGATTATTATGCAGCAGATGGAAGACCTGATCGGCGAATTTTCACAGAGGCCGGAAGTCGGGAGCATCGCACTCGGGGGCTCTCGCGCATCCGGTGTATATGATGCGAAGTCCGACTACGATGTGTATATATATGTGAGCCGGGAATTGAATCCGGATATCCGGAGTGAAATTCTTTCGAAATACTGCAGCTATATGGAGATTAACAACCGGTACTGGGAAACTGAGGATGACTGTGTCCTGAAGAGCGGGCCGGTCATTGAAATTTTGTACCGCAGCCTTGCTGATTTTGCGGCCGGCGTATCGCGCACGGTGGATGACGGTCTGGCCTCGAACGGATATTCTACCTGCATGTGGGACAATCTCCTGCGGTGCGTCATCCTGTTTGACAGGAACGGGGAGCTTGCCGCGCTGCAGAAAAGGTACACGGTCCCTTATCCGAAGCGGCTCCGCCAGAACATCATAGACAGGAATATGAAGCTTCTCTCCGGGTATATTCCGTCTTATTATGATCAGATCAAAAAAGCGTCTGAGCGTATGGATATTGTCAGCGTAAACCACCGGATCACCGAATTCCTGTCCAGCTACTTTGATGTGATTTTTGCATACAACGAGGTTGCCCATCCGGGCGAAAAACGGCTGGCCGCACAGTGCAGGAGACTCTGTGAAAGTGTGCCGGAGAATTTTGAAGAAGACCTTAACAATCTGCTGCTCCATGCGTATGACAGAGACATTCTTTATGCAGCGCTTGATTCCATGACGGCAAACCTGAAAGGAATGCTGGCGTGAATAAGAAGAGCCTGGCTGCGGCATATGCACTTCTGGCCGCCGTACTGTACGGCATCCAGGTCCCGTTTTCAAAAATTCTGATGAACGGGCTTGACCCGCTGTTCCTTGCCGCCCTCCTGTATCTCGGAGCGGGGACGGGTATGCTTGCCGTACGCACAGCCGAATATTTTGTGCTTCCGCGGCGCAGGGAAGCAGTACTGGAGAAAAAAGATTTTCCCTATGTGCTTCTTATGGTCATCCTGGATATTGCCGCCCCGGTTCTTTTGCTGACCGGTCTGCGCATGAGCAGTGCGGGGACGGTTTCCCTGCTGGGTAATTTCGAAATCGCGGCAACGGCGCTTCTTGCAATGGCTATTTTCCATGAGGCAGTCGGAAAAAGGGTATGGATTTCCATCGGTCTGATCACTGCCGCCTGCATGCTTCTCTCCGTTGGGGATCTCTCTGCCGTCAGGCTGTCTCCGGGCGCACTGACGGTCCTTCTCGCATGTGCGGTATGGGGGCTTGAAAATAACTGCACAAGGCGCCTTTCGGGAAAGGACCCGATGCAGATTGTGATTATCAAGGGTCTCGGATCCGGCACGGGATCGCTGATCCTGACCGCCTGCTTCGGAAAATTTTCCGGATCGGCCGTCTATATTCTGGGAGCCGCAGCGCTTGGGTTTGTCGCGTACGGGCTGAGCATCTATTTTTATGTCAGGGCGCAGCGGTCACTCGGCGCTGCCCGTACAAGTGCATTTTATGCTGCCGCACCTTTTATCGGGGTTATTCTTTCATGGGCTGTCCTGCAGGAGAAAATTACCTGGACATTCCTTCTCGCCCTCTCTCTGATGGTATCCGGGTGTATCCTTGGTATTTCGGAGAAGCATAATCACATGCACGTCCATCTGCGGGAAACACATGAGCATATGCACTCCCACAATGACGGACACCACAGCCATACGCACGGTTATGAAGTGATCGGGGAGCACTCTCACATGCATACGCATGAGGAAATCCGGCACAGCCATCCCCATACGCCGGATACGCATCACCGGCATATACATTAAATAACCGACAGGAAAGGCGGCCGCACACAAAATGATCGAATACATAACGCACACCCTTGACCCGGTTTATGACAGCCGTTCCCGGATCCTGATCTTAGGTACAATGCCGTCCCCCCGGTCAAGGCAGGAGGGGTTCTATTACGGGCATCCGCAGAACCGTTTCTGGCGTGTCCTGGCCGATGTTTTTACTGAGGATATTCCGTCGGGAAACGATGAAAAAAGATTGTTCCTGCTGCGGCACCGCATTGCGCTCTGGGACGTCCTCAAATCCTGCAGCATAGAAGGCGCGGCCGACAGTTCGATAACAAATCCGGTCCCCAATGATATTAACCGTATCCTGCTGGAGGCAGATATCCGGGCCGTTTTCACAACGGGTCAGAAAGCTTCACAGCTTTACTTACGGTACTGTTTTCCCGGCACGGGAGCAGCTGCTGCGTATCTTCCGTCCACCAGCCCCGCCAACTGTGCACACTTCTCATATGACGACCTGGTAAGGGCTTACCGTGTGATTTCCGAATTCGTTTGACATGGTCAAATTTGATGGAAGATGCATATTTCAATGTACAATTTTATTAATTAGAATTACAATCATATCTATATACTTCCGTACAAATTCTGTCAGTGAAAAGAAGGAGAAATACATATGGATCCCATTCAAATAGTTGTTGCTATTGTTCTTGGACTTGTAATCCTTTACCTGCTGATTTTTAAGATTCTCGGCCTGCGGGTCATTAATGCAAGTGAAGTTGCTGTTGTTGAAAAATGGTGGAGCTTTAAAGGCTCCCTTAAAGATGCGATCATCGCGCTCCACGGCGAGGCCGGATATTCGCCATACCTCCTGCGCGGCGGCATCCATTTCAAGTCGGCGCTTATGTACAGGATTCACAGATATCCTCTGATTACGGTTCCGCAGGGGCAGATCGCATATATTTTCGCCCGTGACGGAAAGCCCCTTGAGCCGAAGCAGACGCTCGGCAAGGTTATCCCCGAGGCCAACAACTTCCAGGACATCATGGGATTCCTGCAGAACGGCGGCCAGAGAGGCCCGCAGAGGGGGATCATCAGGGAAGGTACGTATGCAATCAACCTTGCCCAGTTCATCGTCGTTACATCTTCCGATATCAAGGCTATTTTCAACAGCAGTTCGAAGCAGGAGCGCGGCGAGCTTGCCGTTATGCAGCAGACCCTCCTGGCCCGCAACGCTTTCAGCCCGGTCATCATCATGGGCACGGCCAACCAGGCTTCCGATATGATGGGTATCGTAACCGTACATGACGGACAGCCCCTTCCGGAAGGCGAGATCATCGCACCGTACGTCGGCGAAGAGCATGCGAGCTTCCAGGATCCTGAGAAGTTTCTTGAACTCGGCGGCCGCCGCGGTAAACAGATTCAGGTCCTTATCGACGGTACATACTACATCAACCGTCTGTTTGCCACTGTCGAATTCCGTCCCAAGACAGTTGTCCCGATCGGCTTTGTCGGCGTAGTCGTTTCCTTCTTCGGCAAGGAAGGCATTGACACGACAGGCGCGGACTATAAGCACGGCGAACTTGTTGCCAACGGCTGCAAGGGTGTCCTTGAAAAGCCGCTTATGCCCGGTAAGTATGCATTCAATACGGATGCAGGCAAAGTTGTCCTTGTTCCTACGACCAATATTATTCTCAAGTGGAACAAGTCCGAGATGGGCGATCATAAGTATGACGAGAACCTTACGGAAGTCGATATCATCACCAAGGATGCCTTCGAACCGTCGCTTCCCCTTTCCGTTGTTATGCACATCGATTACAAGCAGGCACCCTGGGTTATCCAGCGCTTCGGGGACATCAACATGCTGGTCAACCAGTCCCTTGATCCCCTTGTCAGTGCTTATTTCAAGGATGTTGCGCAGACAAAGACAATTATTGAGCTGATACAGGAAAGAAGCGCCATTCGTGAGAGAGCTGTCGATGAAATGCGCGACAAATTCCAGAAGTACAATCTGCAGCTTGAGGAAGTGCTTATCGGTACACCGAAGCCCGCAGCCGGCGATATCCAGATTGAGAATATCCTGACACAGCTCCGTGAGAGACAGATCGCAGAAGAGAAGAAAGTTACTTACGGCAAGCAGCAGCAGGCAGCCGAGAGCGAGAAGTCACTGCGTGAGGCAGAGGCTACCGCAGCGCAGCAGAGCTACCTTACAAAGTCGAAGATTCAGATTGATATAGAGCGAAATGCCGGTGCCGCACTCGCAAGCAAGGCTGAGCAGGAAGCCAACCAGATCGTTGCACTTGCCAAGGCTAATAATGCACGTATCCGTCTCGAAGGCGAAGCGGAGGCTTCCAAGGAATCCAACGTCGGCCTTGCAAAGGCGCAGGCCATCGATGCTCAGGTCAAGGCTTACGGCGGAGCTCAGTTCCGTGTTATCCAGGAAGTTACCGATAAGCTCACGGACGCTATCAAGACAACGAAGGTTGACATCGTCCCGAAGACAATGGTCAACATGGGCGGTTCAGAGGCTTCCGGCAACGGAACAGGTACGGTCCTCGATGCGCTTCTTAAGTTCATTACCCTGGAAAAGCTTGGCGTTTCCATCGCAGACATCGCTGCTGCCGGGCAGGAAGTTCCGGCTCCGGCCCCTGCTGCGGAAGCTGCCGCTCCTGTTGCTGAAGCCCCCAAGGCATAAGGAAATTATTCCCGCTTACGTATTTGAGCCGCTTCCTTTGTGACGCAACAGTCGCACAGGAAGCGGCTTTTTACATAATCGGGTGAAGAAATCTCTGTCCCGTCTTCCGGAATTTGACTGCCGCCATCCGCGCCCCGGGCGCAGAATATGGTGCTGACATATTTGAGACAGCTTTTTGGTATTTTGCTGCCGCAGATTCCTTTTGGGACTGTATACTGATATCGGTGAACTTTGGCATCCTGCTTTCCCGCTGCAAAAATCTGAATCGGCAGGATCGGAATAATGGATATGGGGAAAATACACTTTTACGAAAAAACGACGGACTCACTCAGACTTGGTATTCTTCTTGCCATCGTCGGAGGATATCTGGACGCATATACATATATCGGACGCGACGTCTTCGCGAATGCCCAGACCGGCAACATCGTCCTTCTGGGAATTTATGCCGCGCAGGGACGATGGATGCAGGCCATGCTTGTCGTTCCTCCCATACTCGCGTTTGTCCTCGGCGTGCTTGCTGCGGAATCGATAAAAACACTTGACGCCAGGGGACTCATCCACGACTGGGCCCAGGGTGTGCTCTTCCTTGAAATAATCATCCTGGTGATTGTGGGATTCATTCCCGCATCCGCTCCCAACCTTCTTGTAACCGTGACAATTTCTTTTATCGCCTCCGTACAGGTTTCTTCATTCCGGACACTTATCGACACGCCTTACTGTTCCACAATGTGTACGGGCAACCTGCGCACGGCATCAAAGTGCCTGTATATGGCGGTTACAAAGCGTGACCGCCTCGAGGCACAAAGGGCGTCCTGGCTGCTCATTATCATTGCCTCATTCCTCGTGGGTGCGGTAGCCGGCAGTTTCCTGACAGAACGTTTTTCCGAAAAGTCCGTGTGGATTGCTGCACTGATTCTTTTGGCTTCACTGGGAATGCTGGCCCTGGAAGAAAGGAAGACAAAACGGGCTTCCAGATGAAAATATCCCGCGTTATATGCCGGGGAAGGAGCATTTTGGCCCCGATCTGCTGTTTTCGTTCGTTTTGAGCAAGGGAAAGTAACGAAAAGCGGTTTGATTTGTCTCTCTTTTTCCTTTATCCTGACAGTATTCTGCGCATTTTATAGAAAAGCAGACTTCAATAACCGGAGGGGATCTGTATGACGATGAAACTGGCTTTTTCCACGCTCGGATGTCCGGAATGGACCTGGACCGAAATTTATTCCATGGCACGTGACCTTGGGTATTCGGGTATTGAAATCCGGGGTCTGGGTGAAGAAATCACTGCATCCCGGGCAAAACCGTTTTTGCCGGATGAAATTAACCATACGGCAGACACACTTGCGAAGTTAAACCTTTCCATTCCCTGCTTTTCATCCAACTGCGTCCTTGCTTCAAAGGAAGGCGCCGCACTGGCACCTGCCGAAATCAACGAATATATTAACCTTGCTGCCAAGGTCGGCGCACCATATGTGCGTGTCCTTGCAGATGCACACCCTGCCCCGGAAGGAGACGTGGATGACAGTGCTGTCATTGAACTTCTGAAAAATCTGGCTGTCCCGGCACTGGCAAAAGGTGTCACGCTCCTTGTCGAGACGAACGGCGTCTATGCCGATACAAAACGCCTGCGGAAACTCATAGATGCGGTTGCCAGCCCGGCCGTTGCCGTTCTCTGGGATGTGCACCATCCATACCGGTATTTCGATGAAACACCTGCCCGGACATGGGAGAACGTAGGCGGACTGATCCGTTTTATTCATCTGAAGGACTCCGTGATCAATGTGTCCGGCAAAGCGCAGTACCGCATGCTCGGAAGCGGCGATCTTCCGCTGAAGTCTGTTTTCGAGACCCTGGCAAAAAGCGGCTATGACGGATTCGTATCCCTTGAGTGGGTAAAGCGCTGGTCCAATGAACTCGAGGATGCAGCTGTTGTATTTCCGCAGTTTGTATCCTATGTGCGGATGCTCGAAAATGCCGTGTCCGGTGCAGCCGCTGCGGTTCCCGGGGCAAAGGTCCCGGCTGCTGCCGTATCCGCAGGAAAAGAAGCGCCGTTCGTTTCTTCCGAATGCAGATATGTGGCTGCCGGGGAAGGCAGACGGGTTTTTGAAAAAGATGTGCTGATCGATCTTACTTTCGGCAAACTTCTGGAAAAGGTTGCCGATACGTTCCCGGACCAGACCGCTTTTTCCTACACGACACGCGATTATACCCGCACTTACAGAGAATTCCTTATGGAAGTCGACAGGACGGCCCGCATGTTCCTGGCCATGGGCGTAAAAAAAGGTGACCATATAGCTGTCTGGGCAACCAATACACCGCACTGGTACCTGACTTTCTGGGCTGCAGCGCGAATCGGTGCCGTTCTTGTTACCGTAAACACTTCTTACAAAATCCATGAAGCTGAATACCTCCTTCATCAGTCGGATACACAGACGCTGGTCATGATCGACGGATATAAGGATTCCGATTATGTTTCCATCATCAATGAGATCTGTCCTGAGCTTAAGGACGCCAAGCCCGGCGAGCTGAACAGCGAACGCCTGCCCGTCCTGAAGAACGTGATCACGACGGAATCCTGCCGGCCCGGCTGCTACAGCTGGGACGAGGCTATGTCCATGGCGTCTCAGATCCCGGAAAATGTCATCCGCGATATGCAGGATTCCATCCATAAAGACGATGTATGCAACATGCAGTACACATCCGGAACAACCGGTTTTCCCAAGGGCGTCATGCTTACGCACTATAACGTTGTAAACAACGGAAAGTGCATCGGCGACTGTATGGATCTGACAACGGCCGACCGTTACCTGATCCAGGTTCCTATGTTTCACTGCTTCGGAATGGTTCTTTCGATGACTTCATCGATTACGCATGGATCCACAATCGTCCCAATCGAGGCATTCAGTCCGACGAAAGCCCTGAACGCTGTCAACGAGCGGAAGATAACAGCAATGAACGGCGTACCGACAATGTTTATCGCGATGCTTGAGCATGCCGATTTCAGCAAAACGGATTTTTCCCATATGCGTACGGGCATCATGGCTGGCTCGCCCTGTCCGGTACCCGTCATGGAAGCCGTTGTGGAAAAGATGAACATGAAGGACATTACGATCGTATTCGGACAGACGGAAAGCTCCCCGGGATGCACGCAGAGCCGCGTCGGCGATCCCTTGGAGGTCCGCGTTGCAACGGTCGGGAGACCGCTGCCCGGCGTCGAATGCCGCATTGTGGACCCTGCAACCAACGAAGTTCTTCCTGACAATGTTCCCGGCGAGTTTGTGGCCCGCGGCTACAACATCATGAAGGGCTATTACAAGATGCCTGAAGCGACCAGGGCGGCCATCGATGAAGACGGATGGCTGCATACAGGCGATATCGCACTCCGCACACCGGAAGGCAACTACAAAATTACAGGCCGCATTAAGGATATGATTATCCGCGGCGGCGAGAACATATACCCCAAGGAAATTGAGGATTTCATCTATACGCATCCGAAGGTCAGCGATGTGCAGGTTATCGGTATTCCCGACAAATCATACGGCGAAGAGATCATGGCCGTCGTCATCATGAAAGACGGAGAGTCATCCTCGGAAGAAGAGATCAAAGAATATGTCCGTTCACACATGGCAAAGCACAAGACACCAAGGCATGTTGCTTTTGTCAAAGAGTTCCCGATGAACGGCGCAGGAAAAATTCTGAAGTACAAGATGCGCGAGTGGGCTGTTCAGGAATATCACCTCGAAGCTGATGCTTCCATCGAAACGGCCTAGGGAAGCAAATTAAGATGGTCTCGCTTGTCTGGCCGCAAATACAGACAGTCTCACTTGTCTCAGGGCTGACGCCCTTCGAAATACGTTCGACTGTATGTATTTGCTTTGATTTGGTGCTTCGCACCTCGGAAATTTTGATCCATGAATCGGGTAATATGAGCAGATATTAGAAGCCCCCGAAAGGGGCCCCAATAAAGTGAAAAATCCGCTGTTTTCCGACCTTCCGCAGGGCGTCAGCCCGAGGACCTGGGAGGAGAACAGCGGATTTTTCAATACATGTAACCGTAGTCGTAATTCTCCGGCAGGACCTGTTCTTTGCCGTAATATTCTTCAAGTGTCATGTTCTTATAGCGGAGGATTGTGGCCAGTTCGACGCCTACATAGCGGTAATGCCATGCCTCATAGGCGTAACCGGTTATGTATCCCAGTTTGCGGGGGTAACGAAGGACGAAGCCGTATTCGTAACAGTGCTCGTTTACCCAATGGCCGGCTGTTGTCTCTGCAAAGTTGTCTTCGATGACGGGGTCACTGACAATATTAATATCAAGTGCCAGACCGAGTGCGTGTTCCGAACGTCCCTGGTAGGCATTCTTTGAACAGACAAAGGGAAGGCCCCTCTTGGGGATTGCATTTGCAAAATAGTATTCCTGAAAATCATAGGAACGGTAGCCGGAGACAAGGAGCAGATCTTCGCCGCATTCTTCCTTGCATGCTGCACGCATCAGATCCCAGGCATCATCTGCTTCAGGCCGCAGCTCTTGTCCGAGGGAGGAATCTGCCGTTACGAGTTCCGGAACATAATCCGACGGCATGGCAAAATACTTGTTTATCAGGACAGTAATATCTCCGGGGTCGGCAACGACCTCCGCCTTTACGGAACGCGGATCTACATAACCGCTGTACCAGGCGGGCTCTTCATACAGGGGCTCAATATATTCGGGCTCCGGCGTCGGAGTCGGGGTGGGCAGGGGAGTGGGAGTCGGTGCCGGTGTGGACGCGGCAGTCGGCGTGGCCGCAGGCGAAGGTGTTGCGGAAGGTGTCACGGAAATTGATGCTCCGACTGTATTTTGCGCTGCGGCAACGGGTATTTGAGGGGCTTCCATCGTTTCGAATGTCGTTTGGCGGCTGCATCCGAAAAGGAAGGACAATGCCGCCGTACAGGCCAGAACTATACCAAACCGAAGAAAACGTCTCATTGCTCACCTCTGTATAATTTTGCAGAATAACGGAATTCAAACAGTAAAAGTATATAACAACATCAGTATGAATTCCATATTATGCTTTTCATGTTGACATACAAATATATGAAATCTATAATGCTTTTATAACTTCGGGGCGGGGCGCGATTCCCCACCGGCGGTAAAGCGGCAAGATGCCGACGAGCCCGCGAGCGATAGCAGAACCGGTTGGATTCCGGTGCCGACGGTATAGTCCGGATAGTAGAAGTCGAGACCGGTCAGCATTTTGGCGGCCGGAATTACTTGTCATTTCAGCTCCCCTGAAGATTTTCCGGGGAGCTTTTTTTGTGCCTTGAAGACATCGCAGGGAGGAAGAAAATAATGCAAAACGAGACAGGAACAAATTCTTCAAAACAGATCCAAAATGACTGGAAGTCTTCCGGAACAATGGCCGCGGGACCGAAAATGAGCACCCGCAAAATCACCAGCCTGGCATTGCTTTCTGCAATTGCGGCTATCCTGATGTTTATCGAGACACCGCTTCCCTTTATGCCGGGTTTTTTAAAATTCGACATCAGCGAAATTCCGGTGCTTCTTGGTGCTTTTGCTTTCGGACCGGGAAGCGCAATCATCATCGAGCTGATCAAGAACCTCATCCATTTGCCGTTTACACAGACCGCAGGCGTCGGTGAACTTGCCAATTTTCTGGCGGGTTCCATGTTTGCAGGGACTGCCGGTCTCATTTACCGGTTTTTCAGGTCCAGGAAAGGTGCAATTATATCGATGGCGGCCGGTACGGTTATGATGACGGTCTTTACATCCCTGTTCAATTACTATTTCATGCTGGATTTCTATGTGCGGTTTTACGGTATGCCGATGGAAAAAATCGTCGCTATGAGTGCCGCGGTGAATATCTTTGTACATGACGTCAAGTCGCTGATTGTCTTTGCTTTTATTCCGTTTAATCTTTTTAAAGGCATTGTGATTTCAGCGGTTACGGGAATCATGTATAAGAGGCTGTCGCCAGTCCTGCACGGCAGGAGGGGGCAGTATACGGCGGAAATGACGGCGGTGCAGTCTGCGAAGGAATCAACGGAGCAGCCAAAAGATTGATTTATTTCCCGCAACCCCCTACAATACGTAAATAGTGTCTATTGCATGACAGGGGGCAGACCGTGAAAAAATCTGACAAATCTTTCCAATCAAACGCCGGGGGCAGACGCGCTTCGTACGCTGCTCCGGATAAAAGCAGGAGGCTGCTGGCAGTGCCGGCAGCCATCTTTCTGGTGGGACTGCTGTTCTATTCGGCCAACTTTGCCTCTCCCATGCAGGAATATCTTCTGGTCGGCGTTTCAGCCGCTGCCGCTGTTCTTCTGTTCGGCTTTTCGCGCGACTATATGGCCTGTGCTCTGTCGCAGGCCTTCTTTGTGTTTTTTGCCCTTTCGTATTATATATTCAAAGTATTTGCCGAAAAACGTCCGGTCAGCAGCGTCCTTACCTTTATCGGAGCTTTTGATATCGGGCTTGTCTGGTTTGCGGGCTTTTTGATTACGGTCCTGATCCGCCTTTTTTCGTTTGGCAGCTGGGATACAAAAAAAAGACGCGCCGGCTTCCGCCGCGCGTTTCATCTTTCGAGTATTGTTTTCCTTCTGGCTTACTGCGGGTTACTGGTCTGGCTTTTTGGAACCCTGCGTACCATGGACCTGGACGGGGAGAGAAGCCTGAACCTGATCCCGCTCCAGGGGGCATTCTCCATATACTGGCCGCATATTCTGGCCGGTGAATTCAAATACGGAATTTTTATTCAGTTCTTCGGAAATTTGTTTATCTTTACGCCGCTGGGTTTTTATCTGAGCGTATATGGCAGGAGAATACCAAAAACAGCGGTCTTTTTCGTTCCGATACTTCTTTCGGGAGCGATTGAAACAACCCAGTATATTTTCAACATGGGAAAAAGTGATATCGATGATTTTTGGATGAATGTGCTCGGCTTCTGGATGGGCGTATTCCTGTATTACCTTATCGGATGGATACGCCGCCTCGTCACACGGGGCGAAGAGAAAAACATCTGCTGATTACTCTTTGCCCTGACTGCTCCTCTGATCCTTTGCGCCGCAGTACCTGCTGCATCCGTTACATCCCGAGCATCCTGTGCAGCTTTGTCCGGCCGCGCGTATACGGCGTCTGCTGCGAATTCGAAGATAGATAATGAGAACGGAGACAGCACTGACGAGGGCAAGAATCAGGATATCATTTGGTTGAAGTCCATTCATGTACGTCACGCTCCTTGCATGGAGAAGGCAGCAGAGATTACTCACGCCGCGATTGTTAGCCTCAACTAACAGTATACGCTTCCGAATGGGATTTGCAATACATCCGTGCAATTATTCGCGGAATAAAAAAACCAGCTTCATCAGCTGGCTTTCCTGTTATTTGTCTTGTTCGGGACCATTATTCACCGTAATACAGAACTTTCATCACACCGCCGGACAGACGCTCATACTTTGCAATTTCTTTTGCAGCATATTCTTTGCCCTTTTCTGTGATGTGATAATAGCGGCGGCGTCTCTTCAGTCCGACAAGGATATCTTCGGACGTGACGTATCCGTCAGCTTCGAGGCGGTAAAGTGTCGTGTAAAGTGCGCCTTCCGTGAGGGAAATATCGCCTTCGCTGCGGTCGCGGATCAACCGGACAAACTGGTAGCCGTACTGATCTTCTTCAAGCAGCAGTTTAAGGGCAAGGATCTCCGTAAGGCCTCTCTTGAGAGTAACAAGTGTGTCGTACATTTTTTTGAGTCCTCCAAATGATTATTTGATTTTATAAAACCAACATGTCTATACTAACACGTATTACAATAAGATAGCAATAAACAAAGTATGAAAAAACCGGTAATAGATGAAAGAACATCGGCGAAAAACACAGGAAAAATCAGGTTGTATTTACGTATCAAAATTTGAGCTGCATAAAAATGTTATCCAGGAAAATACAGATATAAATAAACCCGCAGACACTTTGTCTTTTCTGCCGGTTTGCCTGAAAGAGCTCCCGAAAGCATTAATTTTGTGTGCCGGAATAAAGTGCCAATATACGTGCGGCGTCTGCGGACAGGGCAGGCAGCGGCTCGGAAGATGGGGCGGAAGATGCCGGCAGAATAATCCGGGAAGGTGCATCCGCTGCGCCTGCATGAGACGGAACCGCGCCTGCAGCGATCGGCGGGACAGCCGGAGCAGGAGATTTGGGAGCGGCAGGCGCTTCTGCACCAGTACTGCCTGTACCGTCAGCAAATGCCGTATATTTGCTGTCCGGGGACACTTTGGCAGGGGCCCTTGCATCCTTCGACACGCACGTTATCAGAAACATTAAGAATTTTACAGGTAGGATTTTGGAAAATACGTGCAGGCATTTTTGGGAGAACCCGTACACATATAACCCGCGGCCGGATTTGGCCGCCTTGATGGATTTTCTTACGAGGCGCTCCGGCTTGACGACAAACAGTGATTTGAATCCCTTTGTCCTGGCTCCCGGCTTCCCTGCGGCAATGCCGATGAATTCCGTTGCAACGGGACCGGGGCATACAGTGGTCGATGCAATATTGTGCACCCGGAGTTCGGAGTGCAGCGCCCTTGAGTAATGAATGACAAATGATTTGGTGGCAGCGTACACGTCAAAACCGGGCTGCGGCAGGAATCCGGCCGAAGAAGCTATATTGATGATGCGGGGACCTGTTGCATACGTGCAGAGGTCGCCGGAGGGAATCATATAGGGAAGGCAGATCGTGGTCAGTTCAGCCAGTGAGGAACAGTTCAGGGCAATCATGTCATGTACGTCGGAACGGGATACCGTCTCGACGCGTCCGTTGCGGCCGAAACCAGCGCAATTGACAAGGAGGCCGATTGTCGGTTTACGGAGAGTCAGCTCATCCCGGATGGCATCAAGAGATTCCGCAGATGTCAGATCTTTCTGAAAAACGCGGATGCGTACAGGGTCAAGCTCGCCCTGCAGGGTAAGGAGGCGCTCGGCTCTTCTGGCAATAACCCAGATCTCATCAAATGGAACACTTCCGAAGTAACCGCGTTCTTTAACAATCTGGCGGAGAAACTGTTCACCGATCCCGGAAGAAGCACCTGTTATGACTGCTATATTCATAAAACACCTCTGCTGAAACTGCCATGCCGGAAACCCCGGAAGGTTCCGCTAAACCGATGGTCTTATAGCAAATTATAAGAATATAGTAGCATATTCAGGACCCGGAAGCGAAGAAATTCACGCAGCCGTCCGCAATTCCTGCGGCAATCTGATCGAGAGTGTCGGCATCGGAAAGATTGGCACGGTCCGTCTTGTTGGAGAGGAAGCCTACCTCAATGAGCGCACCGGTAAGGTTATGTTCCCGCAAGACGGCGTAATTGTCGCTCCAGGTCGATTCGGCATTTGTTTCCATCTGCGGTGCCGAAGCCGTAATCGCATCGTAAAGAATCTCAGCCAGAAGAGCATTCCTGTCACCGTTCCGGCCGTAATATTCACCGCGGAGGGGGAAGCTCGGGTCGTTCGCATATTCCGGTTCCTCAGTCGGCAGATCTTTCTCGCTTGCGATGATGGAATCATCTGTCACGTAATAAACCTGCGTACCGTGAAGGGATGTATATTCGTTGGAATTTGTATGGATGGAAAGGTACATGACATCAGTGAGATTACTCTCCATGTCCATCAGGAGCGACAGCTCGGAACCGACGCCCGTACCGGCCATGATGCCCATTCCACCGTTGTCGGCCGTATCGGAATTGACGACGATTGAATCAATAAGCTCGCTGATCAGCCGGTCTTTGTCTTCCGTGTCAATTGTATTGATGCCCAGCTGGTCCGCGTACTGCAGGCAATACAGGTGCGCAAGCGAAACGCGGCGGTACAGGGAAATCCACGAATCGTCCGTGCGCAGCAGGATGACAGTTGCACCCTGCGCCTCAAGGTAAGCCTTGGTTTTTTGCGCTATGAGCAGGTTTATCCGGCTTTCATAGAGTGTCGGGTTTGCAGCCGGATAAATACATCCGGAATCCGAACCTCCGTGACCCGGGTCAAGGATGATTACTTTTCCATAAAGGGGCTTTGCCGTATCGCTTGAAAAGACGATTGCTTCCGTATAGGAAGTATTGCCGCCCGATGATGCATCCGCCGTGTTTTCTCCTGCCGGGCTCCCTGTTCCGGAGGTGCCTGCTGCCGTTGCGGAGGTGGTATCCGGGATGACGGAACAGCCGGTTTTCCAGTTCGTATTGAGGATAAGGGCAACAGAAAGACAGACAGTTATGAAAACCAGCCATAAAATAATGCGGCGCAGCGGATTTTTCTTCTTCCCGGGGGATCTTCGGCGCGGCTGCTTCTTTCCCGCGGCACGCCTGACCGGCGGATCCTGGCGAAAACTTGCAGCGGAAGCCGGATTCGAATTTGCATAAAAAGTGGGCTCCTGGATATATTGCTGTCCGTGAGCACGCTGGACGCCGGGAATATCATATCGGGCATCACGCGGGTTCTGGCCGCGGGAGTGCCGGTTCGATTCTGCCATGTAAAAATCTCCCTGTATCTTGCTGTCGAATTGTATCGTGTACCGGAATATCAGTATAGCCGCTTTACAGCACACAAATAATAAACCAGAGGTGTCGTTTTGATTACATCTGCATATAATATAGGAAAAGGGACCCGTAAGATAGGCAGAAAAGAATGAATTGTGAAAGCGGTGAAAAATTGAGCACGGGATGTAGAGATTTTTGGCGGAATGGTTGACCCTGTCATATTAAAACCTGTATGATATACGGTGGATTATTGTGAAAAGGAGATTAATATGCTTGAAGTATCCGGGGTTACGCTGCGGTTTGGCGGCAGAACTCTTTTTGAAGATGTAAACATGTCATTTACCAAAGGGAATTGTTATGGAATTATCGGCGCGAACGGCGCCGGTAAATCAACGTTCCTTAAAATTTTGTCCGGTGCCCTTGAACCCAGCAAGGGTTGGGTAACATTGTCACCCGGCGAGCGCATGGCCGTGCTCGAACAGGACCATTTCAAATATGATGCTTATCCGGTCCGCGAGACGGTAATCATGGGGCACAAGCGCCTCTATGAGATTATGGGAGAGAAAGAAAAGCTTTATTCCAAAGCGGATTTTTCCGATGAAGACGGTATCCGGCTCGGGGACCTCGAGGGGGAATTTGCGGAACTCGACGGCTGGTCGGCTGAAAGCAACGCGGAAACACTTCTGCAGGGGCTTGGCCTCGGCGAGGAGTTCTACGACCGGAAAATGGCTGACCTGACAGGTGCGCAGAAAGTGAAAGTCCTTCTTGCCCAGGCACTTTTCGGGAATCCCGATGTCCTGCTTCTGGATGAGCCGACAAACTATCTGGACCTCGACTCCTGCCGCTGGCTCGAAGATTATCTTTTGAATTTTGAAAATACGGTGCTTGTCGTATCGCATGACCGCCATTTCCTGAATAAGGTCTGCACACACATCGTGGATATCGATTTTGCCAAAGCAACGCTTTTCCAGGGCAATTACGATTTCTGGTACGAATATACGCAGCTTTCCCTGCGGCAGATGAAAGACCAGACCAAGAAGGTCGAGACGCGCCGGAAGGAACTGCAGGAGTTTATTCAGCGGTTCTCTGCCAATGCCTCCAAATCAAAGCAGGCGACATCCCGCAAAAAGCTGCTTGAAAACCTTGAACTGCCGGAGGTTAAGGCTTCCTCAAGAAGGTATCCTTTCATATCCTTTACGCAGGACAGGGAAATCGGCAACGATGTACTTTTTGTACGCGGCCTTTCCAAGACCGTAAATGACAGGAAAGTCCTCGACAACCTTACTTTCACCGTAGAAAAGGGCGACGCCATTGCCTTGGTCGGTGATGATGAGGTGGCGAACACGACACTTTTCCAGATCCTTATGGGGGAACTTGAGCCTGACGAAGGCGAATATAAGTGGGGAATCACCACATCCCGTTCCTATCTCCCCAAGGACAACAATGAATATTTTGAAGACTGTGAACTTTCGCTTGTTGACTGGCTGCGGCAGTATTCGAAGGATCAGAATGAGACGTATATCCGCGGCTTCCTCGGAAGAATGCTGTTCTCGGGCGAAGAAGCGCTGAAACAGGCCAATGTCCTGTCCGGCGGCGAGAAGGTACGCTGCATGCTTTCCCGTATGATGCTGTCCGGATCCAACGTGCTCCTGCTTGATGACCCGACGAACCACCTCGACCTTGAAGCGATTACCGCTGTCAATGAAGGCGTCAAAGCATTCAAAGGCACGATGCTCTTTACATCGCATGACCGGGAGTTTGTACAGACGATTGCAACCCGCATATTTGAAATCCGTCCGGAAGGCCTCCTCGATAAGAGAATGGAATACGATGAATTCCTTGAGCGGCATGCGGAATTTGCATGAACACGGCATTTTAATCATGTACAGATGGAATTTTAAATTGTGACATCTAATTTTAATAATTAGATGTTGCTATCTGGAATACTTCGTGTTACGCTGTTGATAACAAAGATAGCGAGGCGGTGTTTGTATGTCTGTGATTTCTAAAATTGATGTCTGGGGCGATTCAATCCTGAAGGGCGTTGTGTTTGACGAAGCCGGCGGACGTTACCGCCTGCTTAAGGACGGCGCAGTCAATGCTTTTTCCCAGCTTTTCCATATTGATGTCAAGAATCATTCGCATTTCGGCTGCACGGCTCCCAAGGCACTTGCCAATCTGGACCGCACACTCAGCAAAGGGGAGGATGCAGACGTGGTTCTCCTCGAGTTCGGCGGGAATGACTGTGATTTCAACTGGGCGGAGGTCTCGAAGGACCCGACACTCGATCATAAGCCGCATACACCGTATGACGTCTATGTCCAGACCATGCAGGAGATGATTCAGTCACTTCTTACAAAAGGAATTACACCGGTTCTGATGAGTCTCCCTCCCATCGATTCGAACCGCTTCTTTGACTGGGTTACAAAGCCTGACAATGTCGATCCGGAGCGTGTCCTGGAATTTATCGGCGAAAAGGATTACATTTACAGGCATCAGGAGAGATATTCCCGTGCTATGTCGCAGCTCGCATGCAAAAACAACCTGCCGATGATTGATGTGCGGGATGCATTTTTGCAGGAGAAGTACTTGGGAAGATGCCTCTGTGCAGACGGCATGCACCCGAACGAGCGTGGGCAGAAGCTGATCGAGGATGCTTTCTCCGCGAGGTATCTGCAGTACAGCAGCATCTGAGAATGCCTGAAAACAGCACATTTGAACGCCCTCCGGGATTTGACCGAGTGTCTCCCGGGGGGCGTTTTTGCGCGGCCGTACATATCCGCGGCGCGTACGGCACAGACGGACCGTCCCTTGCATCGTCTGCCGGCAATTCACTTCGAATTTTTTATGCGTTATACTGGATCTGCACCGTGAAATTCCCGCAAGGCCGCTGCATCGGGGAAACAGTGCTGCTTTTTTATCCGTACCGGAAGCCGTGAAACAAATTTTGCATGAGGAAAGTATATGTCCAAGAAGAAAGAAAAACATGTGGAACTGCGGTTCTATGAAATTCCGAAAAATGAATATGTACTTGCCCTGCTTGGTGAAAGCTGGAGACGGGTTTACCACAATCCGGTCGACGACCTGCATTTCCATAATTTACTTGAAATCGGTTACTGCCACGAGGGAAGCGGGGAGATATTGCTGGACACCGGTTCTGTTGAGAAATACAGGACAGGTTCATTTACCGTAATACCCATAAATATTCCGCACAGTACATGGAGTGACGGCGAAGGCACCAATTACTGGGAATTTCTCTATATTGACGCGGATACGTTCCTCTCGGAAATGTACGGCTCCGATCAGGGTTTTGCGCGCGAGCTGACCGCACGCGTCAACAGGCGTGCCCACATACTGCATGAGACGGAAAATCCGGCGCTGGCCGGCAGCATCCGTGCGATTCTGGAAGAGAAGAGAACGCTGAAGGAATATGCAGGGGAAGTTGAAAAATGCCTGGTGCAGAAGCTCCTTCTGGAAATTGCGCGCGTTAATCCGCTTGAAGCCAGGAAAAATGACCAGCCGCTGAAGCTGAAAAAGGCGATGATTCATTCGCTTGCCTATGTTGATGAGCATTATGCGGAAACCATCAAAATTGAAACACTCGCCGAGGTCAGCCATTTGAGCGAGACACATTTCCGGCGCGTCTTTGAGAACATTATGCACATGATGCCGGTTGATTACATTAACTTCATACGGATCCAGAAAGCCTGCGAATATTTAAAAAATTCGAACGACTCAATCGAAAACATAGCAATCAAGGTCGGGTATGTTTCGCTGTCAACATTTCACAGGAATTTCCGTAAGTTTGTCGGTGCTTCACCGTACAAATGGAAAAACGCTGCAGAAAATGCAAAAACGAAACTGTTCAACTATAAAATCACGGCACTTAAAGGCTGGTAGGCGGTGTCCGCAGGACACCGGCTGCAGGAATCATATTCCCTCATCAGCCCCTGCTGCACTGATACGTCTCTTTTTCGCGTATCCGGATGGCAGCTCGGATACCTTTTGGGCAAATTTCACAGCTGCCGGTAGACAGCGAAACGTTTCATGCAAAAAATCCATTTAACAAAGTTGATAAATGGTCGAATATGCACATATCGTGTTTGATTCCGAAAACATATCTGCTTCAAAGCATGTAATAATGTGCACATAAAAGCCCGGTTATTAATCGAAATTGTTGCACAAATTCACAATAAATGCCAACAAATTCTGTGTAAAAATTTAATCACCGGGGGAAAAAAGAAGAAGAAGGATTTACAGGAGGGAAAAAATGAAGAAGTTATTTGCACTTATTTTGACTGCTGCGATGACGATGTCCCTTGCAGCGTGTTCCACACCGACCACCAGTGACACCACGACAAAAGCAGCTGCTGCGACGACAGCAGGAGCAGATGAAACGACAGCAGCAACGGCAGCCGCAGGCGACAATACCCTTACGGTATGGTGCTGGGACCCGGCATTCAACATTTATGCCATGCAGGAAGCGGAGAAAGTTTATCAGAAGACCAATCCCGACTTTAAGCTGAATATCGTCGAGACACCCTGGGCCGATATCCAGACCGCTATGACGGTTGCCGCAACTTCCGGCGATTACAGCACCCTTCCTGACATCTTACTGTGCCAGGACAATGCTTTCCAGAAGAACGTCATCAGCTTCCCCGACGAATATGTTGACTTGACGGATTCGGGCATCGCCTTTGATCAGTTCGGTGCGGCAAAAGTCGCATATTCCGTTGTTGACGGCAAGAATTACGGTGTTCCGTTTGATAACGGCGCTGTTATCAGCTGCGTAAGAACCGACATCCTCGAGCAGGCCGGTTACACGGTTGATGATCTTACGGACATTACTTGGTCCAGATATATTGAGATAGGAAAAGATGTCCTTGCAAAAACCGGCATGCCGATGCTTTCCATGCAGGCCGGCGAATCCGACCTTATAATGATGATGATGCAGTCTGCAGGCGCAAGTCTGTTTGATGCGGAAGGCAACCCGACAATTGTTGACAATGCAACCCTTAAGGCAGTTCTTACTACATATGCAGAGCTTGTAACCTCCGGCGTGCTGGTACAGGTTAATAACTGGGATGAATACATCGGAACACTGACAAGCGGCACAGTAGCCGGCACAATCAACGGCTGCTGGATTCTCGGTTCGATTCAGACCGCAAAAGACCAGTCCGGCAAATGGGCCGTAACGAATATGCCTAAGCTCGATAACGTCACAGGCGCAACAAATTACTCCAACAACGGCGGTTCGAGCTGGGCAATTACCGCAAACTGCAAAAATGTAACCCTCGCCGAGGATTTCCTTTCCAAGACGTTTGCAGGCAGCGTTGCGTTCTATGAGACGATTCTCCCGTCATCCGGTGCCCTTGCAACGTATATTCCTGCAGGTGACAGTGATGTCTATTCCAAGCCGAGTGAATTCTTCCAGGGCGACACGATCTTCAAGAAGATTACCGATTACGCAGCAAAAGTACCGAAAAACAACACAGGCGTTTACTACTATGAAGCCCGTGATGCAGTGGCAACCGCTCTGACAAACATAATCGGCGGTGCAGATGCGGATACGGAACTGAAGGCAGCACAGGACGCAGTTGTATTCCTGATGCAGGGCTGATTCATACTTGAGTAAATTCCATACGGAAACGGTTTGTGCGGGGAACGGCCCTGAAAAGGGCCGTTCTCTGTTATTAGGACAACAAGGGGGTATTCATGTGAGTAAGAGCAAAAGAATAAAGCTTAACAAAAAGCAAAGCATCAACGGCTGGATCTTCCTCGCGCCGGCTACGCTGATGATCGTAATGCTGAGCTTTGTCCCTATGGTAAGGGCTCTGATATTGTCCTTTCAAAAAGGAACGGGGGCAAAACTATCCTGGACCGGGGTAAATAACTATGTCCGCATGTTCTCGGACAATGTTTTCATGCAGTCGCTGCTTAATAACTTCATCTATTTATTGATTCAAGTTCCGATCATGCTGATCCTGGCACTCATCCTGGCAGCCATGCTGAACAACAAATCGCTCAAATTTAAAGGCCTGTTCCGCACGGCGATATTCCTGCCCTGCGCGACATCGCTTGTGTCCTATGCCATTGTTTTTCGTACTCTGTTTTCAAACAACGGCCTGGTCAACTATTTCCTGATCAAGCTCGGTATCCTCGAAACCGGATACAGTTTTCTGACGCATACAACATCAGCCAGAATTATCATTATCATTGCGCTCATATGGCGCTGGACCGGCTATAACATGGTGTTCTATCTTGCCGGTCTTCAGAATATTGATTACTCAATCTACGAAGCAGCCAGGATTGACGGTGCTTCCACGGTTCAGATATTCAGAAAAATCACCGTGCCTCTTTTGAAGCCGATCATTCTTCTGACGGCGATCATGTCTACGAACGGTACACTGCAGCTGTTTGATGAATCCGTCAATCTGACATTCGGAGGACCTGCTAACACGACCATAACGATGTCCCACTACATTTACAATACATCCTTCAAATATGTGCCCAAGTTTGGATATGCGGCGGCAATGTCCTATTTGATTTTGGTTCTGGTGGCCATCCTTGCCTTTATCCAGATGAGAGTAGGTGATCGACGTGAATAAGAAGAATAACAATGCAATCAGCTATATTATACTGACCATCGTGTCCCTGCTCTCCGTTTTCCCGTTGTACTGGATGGCTGTTTCAGCCACGAACAAAAGCGTGGATGTTACCCGGGGGACCTTGATTCCGGGTCTGGCATTTATCGATAACGTAAAGCAGCTGTTCGTCGTCCAGGCTGTCGGCACGGCTATGGCGAATTCATTCAAGTATGCAATCATCCTTACGGTGCTGTCCCTGTTTATCTGTTCCCTGGCCGGCTATGGCTTCGAGATTTATCACGATAAGGGGAAAGACCTGGTCATGAGTATCATTCTGCTTTCCATGATGGTTCCATTTGTCGCGATTCTGATTCCGCTGTTTCAGATGATTTCGGCGGCGCACTTGCTGAACACCACGGCCGGATTTATTCTGCCGTCAATCTCTACACCCCTGTTAATCCTTCTGTTCCGCCAAAGTGCGCGCTCCTTTCCCCGTGACATCATTGAGGCTGCCAGAATAGACGGCCTGAAGGATTATGAGATTTTCTTCAGGATGTTTATACCTACGCAGAGATCTACATATGCGGCTGCCTTAACGATTACGTTCATGGCTGCATGGAACAGTTACCTCTGGCCGACAGTTATCATGTCGGACGAGAAAAGCCTTACCATGCCTATGCTGATTTCCAACCTGATCCAGGGATATGTAACGGATTACGGCGTCCTGATGGTGGGCGTGCTGCTCTGCACGCTTCCTACCGTTATCATTTTCTTTGTCCTTCAGAAGAACTTTGCAGAAGGTATTACCGGCGCAATCAAATAATTACGAAAAATCCGTTTCTAACCTGCTTTCTATCCCAACATTTGGAGGATCAAAATGTGCAAGTTTGAGCATGACAAAATCACGGATCCCGGATTCTTTGCTGAAAAGCAGCTGCCGGCGCATTCCGACCACAAATATTATTCTTCGCTGCAGGCAGCGGCAGAAGGGCGGGATGATTTCTGCTTTCTGCTCAACGGATTCTGGAAATTTTCGTATGCGGTAAATTACGGATCAGCCATCCCGGGTTTTGAGAAGGCAGACTATGACTGCCGGCCCTGGGAGGATATCCGTGTTCCTTCAAGTATGCAGATGGAGGGGCACGATGTGCCGCAATATGTCAATGTTCAGTATCCCTGGGACGGGCGCGAGGAGATCGAACCCAACCGGGTTCCAGAAAGAAGCAATCCTGTCGCAAGCTACGTAAAGTATTTTGCTTTGCCGCAGGGGATGAAAGACAAAGAAATCGGCATCTCCTTCCAGGGAGTTGAAGGCAGTATAGCAGTCTGGCTGAACGGACGGTATGTCGGATTCAGTGCGGAAGGATTCACAGCCACGGACTTCCTGCTGACACCTTTTCTCGCGGAAGGGGAAAACAAGCTGGCCGTGCAGCTCTTTAAATGGACGGCAGCCAGCTGGTGCGAAGACCAGGACTTTTTTCGATTTTCCGGGATCTTCCGTGACGTCTTTCTGTATGCCATGCCCCGGGTCCATGTGACGGACATCAAAGTACGTACGCTGCTGAACGATACTTTTACTGCGGCTGACCTGCTCGTGGATATGGAAGTATCCGGCAGCGGAAGTGCCGGCATCGTGCTGCGGGATAAGGGTGCGGACGTATGCGGGTGCACGTGTGACTGCAGCGGCCGTGCATCCTGCAGGATGGAAGTATCCGGGGTCAGACTCTGGAGCGCCGAGATCCCGTACCTGTATGACCTCGTTATCACTGTCCGGGATGAATCCGGCGCAGTCACGGAAGTTATTCCGCAGAAAGTCGGTTTCCGCCGTTTCGAGATCAAAGACAGCATTATGCTGATTAACGGCAGGCGGATTGTTTTCAAGGGGGTAGACCGCCATGAGTTCAGTTCGGTATCCGGGCGGTGCGTGTCCGAAGAAGAGATGCTCCTCGATGTCCTTACCATGAAACGCAATAATATCAATGCGATACGTACTTCCCACTATCCGAACAGCACATACCTGTATTCCTTGTGTGATGAATACGGCCTGTATCTGATCGACGAAGTGAATCTTGAGTCGCACGGCTCATGGGATGCCTATCTGCAGGGAAGAGTCAGTATTGATGAGGTTGTACCCGGCGACCGGCCGGAATGGCTCGCGCCGCTTCTGGACCGGGCCAATTCCCTTTACCAGAGGGATAAGAATCATCCGTCCGTTCTGATCTGGTCCTGCGGGAACGAATCTTTCGGCGGAAAAAATATCCTGGAGATGTCCCGGCTTTTCCATGAGCTTGATCATGACCGCCCCGTGCATTACGAAGGTGTGGCCCATGACAGGAGATACAACGAGACGTCTGACATTGAGAGCTGCATGTATACCCCGGCTGCGGAAATACAGCAATATTTAAAGACGCATAAGGACAAACCGTTTATATGCTGTGAGTATGCGCATGCCATGGGCAACTCCTGCGGCGCCATGTACAAGTATACGGATCTTACCGATACGGAACCCCTGTATCAGGGCGGGTTTATATGGGATTATATTGACCAGTCGCTTTTTGCGAAAAACCGGTACGGTGAAGAATACCAGGCATATGGCGGAGATTTCGGTGAGCGTCCATGCGATTACAATTTCTGCGGCAACGGTATCGTCTATGCCGCGGCACGTGATGCATCGCCGAAAATGGCAGAAGTTAAATTCAATTATCAGAGCATTCAGGCGGATGTAGCCAAAGACACGGTAACGGTCATCAACAAAAATCTGTTTATCGGTACATCGGATTTCATCTGTTCTGTTACTCTGCAAAAAGACGGTAAAGTCATGGCAAAAAAGGAAATAAAGACGGACGTCCCGCCTCTCTGCCGGAAAACATACGATCTTCCTTTCGGGGAGCAGACGGAAGCCGGCGAATATGCCGTCACGGTATCCTTTGCATGGAAAGAGGATGCAGAATGGGCTCCTGGCGGTCATGAGGCAGCCTTCGGACAGTTTGTTTATAAGGTGACGGAAAAGGAGACGCATGTCAGCGCGCCGTTTGAGGTAATGCGCGGCTATCTGAATATCGGTGTCAGGGGAGCGCATTTTGATGCCCTGTTCTCAGCCCTGAACGGCGGACTTGTCTCATACAGATACGGCGGGAAAGAACTGATCAAATCAATTCCCATGCCGAATTTCTGGCGCGCCCCCAGCGACAATGACCGCGGAAACAACATGCCGGCCAGGTACGGCCAATGGAAAATTGCAAGCCTTTACCTTTCTCACAAGAAAAATGACGGGAAGTCAGGTTTCCCGCCGGAGCTTACCGTGAAAGAGGATCATGCGGAAATCAGATACCGCTACCTGATCCCTACCGTTCCGGCCGCCGAATGCAGCCTTACTTACTCCGTGTACGGGGACGGCACGATAGAAACAAAACTGGAATATGATCCGGTAAAAGAACTTGGCGATATGCCTGAATTCGGAGTCATGTTCAAATTTGACGCGGATTATAACCGTGTGGAATGGTACGGCCTTGGACCTGCCGATACATATGCGGACCGCTTCAGAGGCGCCAGACTGGGTATTTATACCGCGCTTGCCGCAGATAATATGGCCGGATACCTGGTCCCCCAGGAGTGCGGGAATAAGACCGGTGTCCGCTGGGCGAAGGTCATGGACCGGAGAGGCCGCGGCATCCTGTTCAGCGGTGATAACCTGTACTTCTCCGCGCTTCCGTATACCCCGCACGAGATCGAAAATGCATCGCATCCATATGAACTGCCGCCGGTGCACAGCACGGTTGTCCGCGTGGCACAGATGCAGATGGGTATTGCAGGGGACGACAGCTGGGGCGCGCAGACTCATGAAGAGTTTTTGCTTGATATCAGCAGGGAAAAGGTATTTACATTCCGTTTTAAGGGCATTTAATAGATTGGTGTGCCCGATTCAATGCCCCTGTCATGCAGGACAATATAAACTCCGCTGCAGATTATACTGTCTGCCGCGGAGTTTTCATGTTCGATGAATCTTCCTGTGTGTATTCGACAAAGCGAAGCAGGAATGAATTTCCTTCTGTTGCTTTTATCCGAATCAGGGAATTCCAGAAAAAGTATCTGGATTTTGCGGATGACAGAAATCATTTCATGTGTTAGAGTGTCATTTCAACTGCCGGCCGACATGCTGTTCATTAGTAGAAAAAACATGAAATAAAATTTTCCTACCTCTGTTGAAAGATGAAACCGTATAAATTTATTGTGCCAATTTTGTAGATTATGCCAAAAATACCAAAAGTATCTTGACAAAATCTATACAAACAACGTATAACATACATAAAACCTGAGCACGAACTATGAATTTTTATTTCTTGCGAGTGCGTGAAAGCGCGGAGGAAAAATAATGTCAGTACTTGGAGATATTCGAAAATTTTATAATGACATTTTCTCAGCTGAAAGAAAAGTTGCTGATTATATTCTGGCAAACCCTGAACAGGTAGTCCTGAGCAATGTGTCCGAACTGGCCAGCCTGAGCGGGGTCAGTGATGCAACCGTTATCAGACTGTGTAAACATATCGGATACGAGGGATACTACCAGATGAAGCTCCTGCTTTCTCACGACCTCGGACGCAGCCAGATGAGCGGAATCGGAAAAGAACAGAATGATGCACCGAAGACGGCCGTCGACTTTTTTTCCATAGTCGCCAATAATCTTGTGTCACTCGCAAAGGGAATTGACATGACAGTTCTTGTCAACTGCGTCGAGTTAATCGTAAAGAGCAGCCGTGTTCATATCGTAGCTGCCGGCAATACGAGTCCTTTATCCGCTGATCTTGCGTTCCGCCTCGGGCGCCTGGGAATCCGTACGTCTACCTCCATGGTTCCCGAGTATTTTCTTAATGATCTGAACCTTTCCACAAAAGATGAAATCCTGATCGGAATCAGTCACTCCGGTACTTCCAAGGTTGTCCTGCAGGCATTTGAAATGGCTAAGAACAAGGGCCTGAAAACAATTACGATCTGCAGTTCGGCAAAAGCTCCGATTACAAAACTGAGCGATTATACGCTTCTGTCCCCCGGCAACGATAAAATATTTGCCGAATTCGGAATAACCTCACATATTTTTGAATACGGAATCATGGACCTTCTTCTTTACTTTATCGCGAATCGGGACAGCCTTGATATCGTCGACCAGGTTGAGATGATTCTTTCCGAATACAAGCTTTAAATTGCACTTGCATTTACCGAAGAAGTTAGACAGAAGCACCTCAAAGCAGCAGCGTGAGGCAGACAGGAAGAGGTTGGCATGGGTTACGTGGACAAGTATGAACAATATCTGAAAGAAGTACCTGCCGATGCGGCACGCTGCACTGCAGCTGATAAATTTCCTGTATTTGCATATACGAGTGATCTGGACGTCCTTATGGAATGGGATCTTGAGACATTCAACAGGATCCTTGACCGGCATCTGGTATCTGCCCCGTCTTTTTCCGTCGGCGACACGATCGGCAGCATGGAAGACTTTGCCCGTATCTTCAGTTATTATGCCATCCGCGGGCTGGGCGGCGAATGCGATATTACGAACATCGAAGTCTGCAATATCCTTGAAGATTTATTTCAATATGAGTATGCCCTCGGCGGGACGGGCGCGCAGGGCGCGGCAGCGCTGGCTGCTATGAAGATTCCGCTTCTGGCGCATATTACCGACCGCAGCAGCGAAGTGTGCGATCTGATGAGTGACGCGTCAATTACCTTTATAAACGGGAAGGAACGGATTCCGGCCTCCGAACATGCTTCCGGCGAACCGCCTGTCCGTCACATGATCCTGATGTTCAACAAAGGAGACGTCATCCGGGCTCTCGGCAAAGAATATATTGTCCCTGTTTCGAACCGGCTTATTATGGACTATGACAAGATCCACAAAATCGTTCCGATCCGCGAGGACTTCCTTCAGTATTGCGAAGACCATGCGGAAAGCATTACTTCTTATGATATCTCGGGATTTAACGCAATCCTGGATCTTTCCGTTGCAAAAGACAGAATGGCGCATCTCAGCGGTCACTTTAAAAGAATCAAGGAAAAGAACCCTGACTGCATCATATACCTGGAGGGTGCTCATTATTTCAATCCGGAGATTAAGGATTATGTCTTCCGTGAATCCTCCGCCTTTTCCGACGTAATCGGGATGAACGAAGAAGAACTTGCGGACCTGACGGAAAAGCTGGGCGCCAGGGCGGACATCACGGATATCCGTTCCATTATCAGCTCCCTTGAAGGGATCGAAAACACGTATGGCATGGACGGCATCGTCATGCATACGAAGGATTATTCTCTTTACTATGGAAACAGGCTGGACGGTGCGAACATCGAAAAAGGACTTACTATCGGAAACCTCATGTCCGGAACAAGAGCGAGAACCGGGCGTTACGGATCCTATGAAGACTGCAGGGAGACTCTTCGCCTGGAACTTAGCCCTTCCGGACTGAAATTCAGCGAAATGCTTGAAAACATGGATGTGAAGAAGACCTGCTGTCTTGTTCCTTCCCGATATATGGAAAAACCCGCATGTACAATTGGTTTAGGCGATACTTTTGTTGCCGGAATGCAGACCAGTTTTCTCTGATACCAGGCACAAATACCTGATAAATGCGCAGCAAGCGAACGGGAGGGGAAAATGGCATATTTGATGGGAGTAGATCTGGGAACTTCGAGCCTTAAAGTGCTTGTTATGAATGAAGCGGGTGAAGTTAAGGCCGTTTATGCAAAATCATATCAGTTTGACACACCGCACAACGGATATGCAGAACAGAACACTGCAGTCTGGTGGGATGCCTGCTGTGAATGTATCAGAAAAGCACTGCAAATACTCGGAGGGGATCCGTCCGAAGTCAGAGGGGTCAGTTTCTCCGGACAGATGCACGGCCTCGTCATGCTCGATCGGGACGGACTCGTCATCCGACCGGCCATACTGCATTGTGACGGGCGTTCCGTGAAGCAGGTAGAAGAGATCAATTCCGTGCTCGGCGGAGAATTTATCCGGAAGAATGTCCTGAATCCTGTTTATACCGGATTCCTTATGCCGTCTCTGCTTTGGGTGCGTGATAACGAACCGGAAAACTATGCAAAGGTGCGCAGCGTTCTTTTGCCCAAAGATTTTCTCCGCTTTATGCTGACCGGGGAGATCTGCTCGGATTATTCTGATGCTTCGGCAACATTGGCTTATGATATTGAGAAAAATACATGGTCACAGGAGATCCTGAACCGCCTGCATGTGAGCTCGTCGCTTTTTCCTGTGTGCTACGGAACGGATGCCGTAGTCGGCAAGGTGACGCAGGCTGCTGCGGAAATGACCGGACTTGCTGCCGGGACCCTCGTGATTGCAGGCGGCGGAGATCAGGTCATGCAGTGTATCGGCAACGGAGCATCAGAAGTTGGCATCGCTACAGTTAATATCGGCAGCAGCGGACAGGTCTGCTTCCAGAGTGACCGGGTCATCAAGAACCCGGCGCTGAGCACAAATACTTTCTGCGGCTATAAGACAGGCCGATGGATAACGATGGGCGCCACAATGAGCGCAGGGCTTTCCCTGAGGTGGTTTGACCGTCTTTTCGATAAAGTTGACTACAAGGAAATGGACATGCAGGTTTCCGAAATCCGGCCGGGAAGTGAAGGCCTTATTTTTCTTCCATACCTTAACGGGGAACGGACTCCGCATGTTAATCCGAATCTGAGCGCTGTTTTTCTTGGGCTCAACCTGAGAACCGGGAAATACCAGATGGCCAGGGCGGTTATGGAAGGCGTTGCCTATTCTCTGATGCAATGCATTGAATCCTGCAACCAGCTGGGGCTAGACGCGGAATATCTGGTTGCATCCGGCGGAGGTGCAAGAAGCAAACCCTGGCTGCAGCTCCAGGCGGACATTTACAACAAACCTCTGCGGGTGGCTGCTGTTGAGGAGCAGGCGAGCATAGGAGCCGCTATTGCAGCAGGTGTAGGAGCCGGGATTTATTCCGATATTGATGAAGGATGCCGTGCGGTGGTCAGATATAAAGAAGAAACGTATATCCCGCGCAAGGATAACCACATGATATATACCGAATACTACGATCTGTTTAAAAAGACCTATGAATCCAGTCATACAGTGCTGCAGCAGGTTACGGAGCTCGGAAGGAGAAATACAATACCAGGCTGATCCAAAATGACAGGCTGCTGCAGAAAACAGGAAGATAAATCGAAAGAACAGTTTATGGAAAGTTCAAAAAAACAATGCGAGGTGAGAGTGTGGAGACTGTAATGAAACAAGAGAATGATTATATCCTCGAGTGTGAAGGCATTACCAAGTTATTCGGAGGAACAAGAGCACTTGACGGTGTTGAACTCCGGGTCAAAAAGGGCGAGGTTCATGCACTGCTCGGAGAAAACGGCGCAGGCAAGTCAACCCTGATGAAGATTGTTGTCGGTCTGCATAAGCCCGATGCCGGCTCTATTGTATTTGAAGGCAAGCCTTATTCCGCACGGGGTCCGGCGGAGGCTATCAAAGCCGGCGTATCCATGATCCATCAGGAGCTGAATCCTGAGCCGCACCTTTCCATTGCGGAGAGCATTTTTCTCAACAGAGAAGATACGCTCGGCAAGACGCTGCTGCTGGACAAAAAAGAGACAAACCGCAAAGCGGCTGAAATCCTGAAGAGGTTCGACTTCAACATGGATCCGAAGCTGCTCATGGAAGAACTGACGCTTGCGCAGGTCCAGATGATTGAAATCATTAAGGCTGTGTCCTGTGATGCCCGCCTGATTATTATGGATGAACCAACATCTTCTCTGGACAGTGAGGAGACGGAGCACCTCTTTAAGACGATTCGGGATCTGAAAAACAAAGGCGTGTCGATTATCTATATTTCCCATCGTATGGAAGAGATTTTCGAAATCTGCGACAGCGTATCCGTTTTCCGTGACGGTAAATACATTACAACACGTCCGATGGAAGGCGTAACAAATGAAGAGCTGATTTCACTGATGGTCGGCCGTAAGGTAGATCAGATTTTTCCGAAGGTCGACTGCCCGATCGGCGATACCGTTTTCAGCGTGAAGAACCTGAGCGGCAAGGGATTTTCCGATATCAGCTTTGATGTGCATGCCGGTGAGATCCTCGGCATGTCGGGCCTTGTCGGTTCCGGCAGAAGTGAGACGGTTCGTGCGATATTCGGCCTTGACATGCTGAAGACAGGCAAAATGTATCTGGAAGGAAAAGAAATCAAAATCAAAAATCCCCGCAGTGCTATCCGGCATGGCATCTGTATGGTTAACGAGGACAGAAAAGAGTATGGTCTCTGCCTGTTCCGCTCCATTCGGGAAAACATCTCGCTCCCGACACTTCCGGTAAAGCAAAAGAGTATTCTGATTAATAAGAAGCGTGAAAAGAAAGATACGGTAGAGATGGCCAACATGCTGACAGTAAAAATGGCGGGTATTGAATCAGACTGTCACTCTTTGAGCGGAGGCAACCAGCAGAAGGTTGTTATTGCAAAATGGATGATGGCCAACCCGAAAGTGATGATTCTTGATGAACCGACCCGAGGCGTAGACGTCGGAGCCAAATCTGAAATTCATTACCTCATGTGTCAGCTCGCCGCCAAGGGAATGGCTATCATCATGATTTCATCCGAACTTCCGGAAGTTATGGGAATGAGTGACAGAATCATAATTTATCACGAAGGCAAGCAAAACGGGGAAGTTCTCCGTGAGGATATCGTGTCCGGCAAGATCGGTCAGGAAAGAATCCTTGCCATGGAATTCGGACAGAAATGATAATTCCGGCGGCCTGCCGCGTGATTGAAAATTACGCGGCAGGGGCGCATGGATTTTTCCCCAATACTATATTCTTTTAAAAAATAAATTTTTCCCGCATAGAAACCAATATTCGCGCAAGAAATTTAATTCCGCGAAATGTTGTACAGATGTTATAAAAATAGCCCGAAATCAGTTGACATATTATGTGTAATCAACTATAATTTTGAAGAAATGAAAAACGATGAAATGAAATTTTTTATCGCAGACGAATAAGCAAACAATAAGAGACCTGATATTGGGTCATATGAATTTGAAAAGCACATCGAAAAATATCCGAAGAAAAAACATACATATTATTTTCCCCGACTCGAAATACCTGTAAAGACAAATCTCTATACAAAAGTCCGAAAACCGTAAATCGGCGGACGGCGCTGGAATCGGGAAAGGATTCCGTAGCAAAAGCCCTGAATGATTCGTAATGTGATGAAATAAGAGGAGGACACAGGAAATGGTGGCAATAGGCGGAAAAAAGATATTAGGGATGGATCAAAATGAGTTTTCGATATTTTCGAGGCGGTATGGTATAGGCGTAGTAATGGTTGCGATGATCATTCTGCTGGCGATTATATCTCCGACGTTCCGGACAAGCGGAAACATTATCAGTATTATGCTGCAGGTTTCCATGAACGGAATTCTGGCAATGGGCATGGTGTTTGTTATTACAGGCGGGGGCATTGACCTTTCGATCGGCTCCCAGCTTGCTCTGACAAGCGTTGTTGTCGGAACGGTTCTGACAAAAACGGGCAACATACCGCTGGCCTGCCTGCTGGCAATCCTTTGCACGACGCTTTTCGGATTTATCAACGGTTTCCTGATTGCTAAATTCAACATGGTTCCATTTGTTGTTACCCTTGCTACCCAGCTTGTCATAAGAGGTGCTGCCTACGTTATTTCCGGCGGCTATTCCGCCTCTCTTGCCAACGAGAACTACAAGACGATAGGAGCCGGCAAACTCTTCGGATTCATTCCGTATCCCGTTATTATACTTCTGTTTGTTTCTGCCATTGCTTTTACTTACCTGCATCACACAAAATTCGGAAGATATGTATACGCTGTCGGCGGCAATGTAAACGCGGCTGTTGCTTCCGGCGTGAACGTCTTCTGGACCCGTGTGCGTACATATATGTTTTCCGGAGTCTGCTGCGGCATCGCCGGAATTATTATGACAAGCCGCATCAGCGCAGCCCAGCCGAATATCGGTGTCGGGTATGAGACGGATGCAATCGCTGCCTGCGTAATCGGCGGTACATCATTCGCTGGAGGTGTTGCTACAATTCCCGGAACCTTTATGGGCATTATCATTATCGGACTGATTTACAACGGCATGAACCTTGTCGGAATCAGCTCCTACTGGCAGACAATCACGAAAGGTCTTCTGATCATCGGCGCTGTTATGCTTGACATGTTCATGAACAAAAAGAAATAACGCATCTTTCACGGGCAGGGATCCCCATGGAACAAACCGGACTTTTTCTGCAAAAGAATGCAGATAAAGATATTAAAGGAGGAAACATTATGAAAAAAGCACTTGCACTGTTGATTCTGGCCTGCATGACACTTGGCTTAGTAGCATGCTCCTCGGGAACGACAACCACAACAACCACCGCAGCAGGAACTACTGCCGCAGCAACAACAGCAGCAGCCGGCGAAACAACGGCAGCTAAGAAGGACATTATCGTAGGCTACATTGCAAAGAACACGGTAGACGCTTTCCATGCTACAGTTAACAAAGCTGCTAAAGAGAAGCTCGACGGTCTCGTCAAAGACGGTACAATCAAGGAATGGCACCTGCTCGACGGTCTTACTGACCCGGTTACACAGGTTAACCTCCTCCAGGACGCCATCAACATGGGCTGCAACGCAATCATCATTCTGCCGGCTGAAGCTGCAGGCAGTGACCCGGTTGTAACAACCTGTGCCGAGAAAGGCATACCCTGCTTTGTTGTTAACTCCATGACAGACAGCACAGAAAAACTGGCTACCGCTTATGTCGGATCTGACGACGTTCAGGCCGGTAAGATGATGGCTGAGTTTGTACAGGCACAGATCCCTGCCGGCGGCGGATATGCTCATCTTCAGGGAATCATCGGCAACTCTGCTCAGATCCAGCGCGGCGAAGGCCTCCATACGGTTCTTGATGCAGACGCTAAATGGGCACTTCTCGACGGATGCGAGCAGACAGCTGAATGGCAGGCTGAAAAGGCTGTTAAGTTCTCTGAAGACTGGCTCACAAAGTACGGCGACAAGCTCAATGCTATCATCTGCGACAATGACGACATGTCCTCTGCAGTGCAGACAGCTATGAATGCTGCCGGCAGATCTGATATCGTTTGCATCGGTGTTGACGGCAACGTCGGACCTCTGACAATGATCAAGAACGGCGAACTTCGTGCCACAGTTTATCAGGATGGCGCTGGCCAGGTTACAAAGGCTATCGACCTGATGGTTGACTATTTCAATGGCAAGACAGTTGCCAAGTCCACAATGATCGACTTTGTTCTCGTCACAAAGGACAACGTAGACAAGTATCTGGCTTAATGTAAGACGAAGGATCCCTCCTCGCACTTATAAGTTTTAGTCTTCGCCAAAAGGCGAGAAAAGAAGACCCCCGCATTACAGCTTGCTGCAATGCGGGGGCTTTCTTGATAAGACCGGGTGTCCGGTCGGCTTTCCCGTTTTCGGGCATGAATTCGGGGTCATCTCAAAATGAAAGTTTTGAGATGACCCCTTCTGATTAAACAATGTATGCCTGTATCATGCCGGCTTAAAAGTACGAAGCTTCAAAGTCCGCAGAGGATGAATCAGACAGTTGCCGGAACGGCTGGATTGTTGTTGGCAAAATTCTGAAGGATAACCAGGTTTTCGTAAGGACTTGTGTTGCGGATGGTGATACCCTTTTTGGCAGAAGCTTCGGAAACAAAAAACTCGTCTCCGGAATTCTGACCATAGCGGAGCATGCCGGGTGCCTCGCATGCGAAGGTTCCAAAAGAACCGTGTCCCTCAACAACCAGTGCACAATAGCAGGCTTGATCCTTAAGTGTGATTTCGGCGCCCGGTGCAACGGTTACTTCCTTGCCGGCGATCCATTCGTTGGCGTAGGCGACCCATGCTTCGGAAAGCCCTTCCTGTGTCACGGCCAGCGGCTTCGGAGCGCGGAAGTAGGTTGACCTGTAATCGGGACGCGTGCTTTCTTTCCAGTCAATCTGGGCGAACAATGCATCGACGTCGTCCTTCTCATTTTCCGGAGCGCAGTCAGTCAGCATATTGTGACCGTTGACTTCGCCCATCGTCACGTTCTCCATGATCGTGTTGACATCGCTGTTCCACTGCGGCTCGTATGTTACGACGGACGCGGGAGCGTGGATAACGCCGGCCGGTGTGTACCATCCGGTTCCGAGCTGAATCCGGTATCCCCTCGAATAATCGGTGATACGGTTATCGCCCTTGTCGAAATCCCGGATGCAGTCTTTGATGTCTTCCGGATCCGTAGAAGGATCAAACCCGAAATAGGTTACCGGGAATCTTCCAAGCGTCGGGTTGTACTGACGCGGGAAATAGTATGCTTCCGGCTTGCCATGGCGGCCGATCAGGTTTGCTTTATCTTCGGTCAGGTGCAGGTGATGAAAGAGAGGACGGTCATAGTCATAAAGCTTGGCAAATGTCGGCCAGGTTCCATATTTTTTCTGGAGGCCTTCGCCGATCAGATCTGCGCCCAGATCTTCAACTACATCGGCGAAAAGAACTTTTTCGCCGGTTGTCGGATCGAGTACGTAGCTCATACCTTCCGTGGGGCCGGTCTTGGGACCGTTCAGGGCTACGGTTACGGAACCGAGCCAACGCTCGCAAATTCCTCCCCTGTCCATTCCGAGAGCGAAGTAATCATCGGGGTGCAGGCGAAGCCGGTGACCCGGCTCGTTAAATCCGCGCGGTACCCACGTAGGTGTAAGCTGCAGAACGCCGTCTCCCTTTTCAAAAATCTGACGGTTCTTTTCTTTTGACATTGTTTTACCTCCTGCCATTTGCTGGTTTATGTAATTGTTCTCGCTTGTAAAAGCGGCGCATGTAATAAAATTTTATGCCGCTACACGAAAATTATAGCACGCAACCTTAAGAATTGTACATATTAATAACACAAAAGAAGAACTAAATGTGAAAATTATATTTTTTACACAAAACAGGCGATGGATTTCTTGACTTCGACAGAGGCAGGATGTAATATTATTACACGAGCATTCGTGCTAGTTTTTAGGTGAAAATTAGGAGGCAAATTATGTTACTGAATACCAAAGACCTGTTGGCGGTCGCCAACGAACATTATTTCGCGGTACCCGCTTTCAACATTGGAACCGGGCAAATTCTTACAACCGTAATTAAGGCTTGCGAAGAGAAGAAAGCGCCTGTCATTTTGGCCATTCATCCGGATGAACTTGCCTTCCAGGGAGACGGTTTCATTGCCGAGTGCATTTATGCAGCAAATGCTTCCCGCGTACCGATGGCGATTCACCTCGATCACGGCAGCAAGTTCACAGATATAATGCGCGCAATCCGCACAGGTTTTACTTCCGTTATGATCGACGCATCCCACCTTCCATTCGAAGAGAATATCGAAGCAACAAAGAAAATTGTTGAGCTGGCACATCCTCTCGGAATTTCCGTTGAAGGCGAGCTGGGAACAATCGGAACAACTGCTTATAATTTCGAGGGCGGTACGAATGAAATCATTTACACCGTTCCTTCGGATGCTGCCGAGTTTGTTGAGAGAACCGGAGTAGACTCCCTGGCTATTGCCATCGGAACCGCCCATGGTATTTATCCGAAAGACTTCAAGCCGGAACTGAAGCTCGATCTTCTCAAGGAAATCAAGAAAATTGTCAGTATTCCGCTTGTTCTGCACGGCGGTTCTGCGAACCCTGATTTTGAGATCGGCGAGAGCGTTAAGCTCGGTATCAATAAGATCAACATTTCTTCCGACATCAAGCAGGCTCTTTACCAGCAGCTTCGTGTCACCCTTGCAAACGATGTACATCTCAGAGAGCCTTTCGAACTGTATCTTGAAGGCCTTGCTTCCATGAAGGAAGTTATCGACCACAAGATTGATCTCTTTAACGACGCTGACAAAATGAAGTACTATTCCCTTTAATTCATGGCAGCGACCAGAGTGTTTCGATTCAGGGCGACAGCGGCTGCACGATATTTTTCTGTGCACCGCTGCCGCCTTCTCTTTTTTGCAGTGCAACACGAATGAATCTATGAGGAGAAAAATTATGTTTAGATTTGGCGTAGACACTTTTATCTGGACGGAAAACTTTACTGAGAAAGATCTCTGGATTATTGACAAGGCAAAAGAAATCGGTTTTGAGTATATGGATTTTGCCATTGCACATCCCGAGCAGTTTCCGGTTGATAAAGTCATCGAAAGACTCCATGCAAACGGCATCATTCCGGTCACAACCACAACTCTTTCCAAGGAAACCAATATGATTTCACCGGATAAGGCCGTACGTGAGACTGCGGTTGCGCATATGATGAAGATGGTTGATATCAGTGTGGCGATCGGAGCTAAAATTACCGGCGGCGTCAACTATGCAGGCTGGGGATATATAACAGGCAAACCCCGCACCGAAGAGGAATGGAATTATTCTGTTGAAGCCATGAAGCGGGTCTGTGCATATGCAAAGACCAAAGATCCTGAGCTTATGGTTACGGTTGAGTGCATCAACCGTTTTGAGACGCATTTCCTGAATGTGGCAAGTGACGGAGTCAAGTACTGCCAGGCTGTCGGAACAGACAATATCAAAGTACACCTTGACTGCTTCCATATGAATATCGAAGAAAGCAGTTTTGCCGATGCCATCCGCACATGCGGGAAGAAGTACCTGGGTTATATGCATGTAAATGAAAATAACAGAGGGATTCCCGGAACCGGTCTCGTTCGCTGGAACGATGTCTTTACAACTCTTGATGAGATCGGATATACCGGACCTCTTGTAATCGAATCCTTTGATCCGAGCTTTGAAGAGCTTGTGGCAAACTGCGCGATCTGGCGCAAGCTGGCCGAATCCGGGGAAGCCCTCGCGATTGAAGGTCTCCATAATCTGAAAGAACTGTCGGCAAAAGTACGCAGCGAGAGGTAACAGACATGAAAATTGCAATGGGCTGCGATGAAGCGGCTTTTGAACTGAAAGAAATCATTAAGGCATATGTACAGAAGCTCGGCCATGAAGTCCGGGATTTCGGAACATATGAGGCGGAGACCAAAGTCCTTTACCCCGACGTCGGAATCCGTGTCGCAGAATCTGTCCGCGACGGCGAATGCGGGCGCGGAATTTTGTTTTGCGGTACCGGTATCGGCATGTGCATCTCGGCGAACAAAGTAGACAAGATCCGTGCCGCCGTCTGCCACGATATTTATTCCACGAGACGCTCTGTCCTCAGCAACGACTGTCAGGTTATGTGTATGGGTGCCCGTGTCATAGGAGCCGAGACGGCTAAGTGCATGGTTGAGGAATGGCTTTCACTGACCTTTAAAGCCGGCCCTTCATCGGAAAAAATTGATCGTATCATGGATTATGAGAATAAGAAAGAATCGTGCTGATAAATCAGCGGGAGGAATGAACAATGCAGAGAATTATTAATGATCCCTCAATGGTAGTTGAGGACATGCTGAAGGGTTTTGTCAGAAACCACAGTAATATCCTTGAAGTAACAGAAAATCCGAGAGTCATTAAGGCAAAGGGAGCGCCTGTCGCGGGGAAAGTCGGTATTGTTACCGGCGGCGGATCAGGCCATAAACCGGCTTTCATCGGATATGTCGGAAAAAATATGGTTGACGCTGTTGCAGCCGGTGAGATTTTTTCCTCCCCGACAGCCAAATCATTCCTTGACGCCTTCCGTGCCGCGAACAGCGGCAGCGGCGTCGCGTGCCTGTACGGCAACTATGCGGGTGACAACATGAATGTTAAGCTTGCCCGTAAAGCCGCCGCCAAGGAAGGCATCGACGTAAAGGTCGTCGTAGCGAATGACGATGTCGCATCTGCGCCCAAAGACAAAAGAGAAGACAGAAGAGGCGTGGCCGGAGAAATCCTGATGTGGAAGACTGCCGGTGCAAAAGCCGCCAAAGGCGCATCCCTCGACGAAGTAATCGAAGTTGCACAGCGGACCATCGATAATACGCGCAGTGTAGGCATTGGTCTTTCTTCCTGCACCATCCCTGCTGTCGGGAAACCGAATTTCCATATTGAAGACGGTACGATGGAAGTCGGAATCGGACATCACGGCGAACCCGGTGTCCGTGTCCAGAAATTGGTTTCTGCCGACGAAATGGCGGAGATTATGCTGGATATTATTCTGCCGGATCTTCCTTTTGCAGAAGGCGACCGCGTGGTCGTGCTGGTATCGGGACTCGGTGCAACACCCGTTATGGAGCAGTACATCCTGTTCAACCGCATTGCAGAGATTCTTGACGAGAAAAAAATCTCGATCCACAGATCCTATGTCGGAAATTATTTTACGTCTCTTGAGATGATGGGTGTCACGCTGACACTTCTGAAAGTTGACGACGAACTTGCGGAGCTGATTGATGCTCCGGCTGAAACAATGGGCCTGACGCAGTTCTGATAAAGCAAAACAGTGAGGATGTGTAAGAATGGATATTTTAAACAACCAGTCAGTGGACATTGCCTTTGCATTAGTTGACACCATCAAAAGCAATAAGGAATACTTAGGCGAGATTGACGGAGCGATCGGCGACGGCGACCACGGCATCAATATGGCCAAGGGATTTACGATGGCCGGCGAACGCCTGAAGAGTGAAGGAACAGATACGTTAGGCGAAGGTCTTCAGGTAATCGGGGACGTTCTTCTTATGGACATCGGCGGTTCCATGGGTCCGCTTTATGGATCCTTTTTCGGCGAAATGGGCGAAGTCTGCAGCAAATACGACACGATCGACCGAGAAGCATTTGCAGAGATGATTGATGCGGGCCTTGCCGGAATTCAGGCATTAAGTAAAGCCAAAGTCGGCGATAAGTCGCTTATAGACTGCCTTGTGCCTGCCTGTAATGCCTACCATGCAGCGATGGATCAGAACAAGGATTTCGCCGCCTGTCTCCGCGATTTCCGTGCGGCATCCGATGCCGGCTGGGAGTCGACAAAGGATATGGTTGCGTCAATCGGGCGTGCAAGCCGTCTTGGCGAACGTTCGCGCGGAACCTATGATGCCGGTGCAACATCCTGCCATCTGATTCTTGCGTGCATCAGTGATGAACTGCTTAAAAAAATCTAAAGGTTTTCTCTCCTTCCTGTGCGTTTGGCCTCCTGCGTGTTTCTTCGCAGGAGGCCAACGCTGTTTTTTGCAAACCTTTTTGGAATTTCCGCAAGAATGCCGCTGCACATGCCGAACAGGAAGACGCGGAATCTTGCAATTTCCTGCCTTTTCCGTATGCAGAAGGCTATTGACAAACTTCGGGGGTCTGTATAAAATCTTAGTTAATTATATATTTGAAACCGATGAGCAAGAGTAGTAAATCAGCCGGCGAATCACAGCGAGTGGCCAGTAGTGTGAGGGTCATATGACGGGGTTGACTGAATGGACTTGTGAGGGTGATCCGAAAGCGGCAGATCTGCCGGTTATTAGGCGTCAACGGGAGGCCAGCCCGTTATCAAGTGGACACGTATCAACAGGTGCGTGAGCGAGTGAGCTTTAGGAATAGAGCTAATTTGGGTGGTACCGCAGGATGTTCAGTCTTGTCCCTTGTATGGGATGAGGCTGATTTTTTTATGCCTTTCGGAGGGAGTTCATGATGTCTGTATTATTTATGCGATGGCGATGGCGATGGTGACGGTGACGTAAAGATAGAAATGCAACAACAAAGAGAGAAATAACGGAGGATACTATTATGAAAAAAATAATTGCTGTTTTACTCACTATGACCTGCCTGCTCACTTTCACGGCCGGATGCAGTAAAAAAATACCGGTTATCGGTATTTCACAGTACGGTGAACACGCTTCTCTCGACAATTGCCGGGAAGGGTTTCTTCAGGGACTGAAGGATGCCGGTCTTACGGAGGGCAAGGATTTTACCGTTAATTATCAGAACGCCGGATTTGACGATGCGATTGCCACGCAGATCGCACAGAACTTCTCGAGTAATAATGTCGCGCTTATGTGCGGTATTGCAACACCCTCTGCAACGGCATGCTACGCTGCTGCCGAGGATAAAAATATTCCGGTAATCTTTACGGCGATAACCGATCCGGTGCAGGCTAAGCTTGACAGCGGCAACGTCACGGGAACAAGTGATAAACTGCCCGTAGCCGCGCAGCTTGACCTGATCCGTCAGCTTCAGCCGGATGCGGACACAATCGGCATCATATATACGACAAGTGAGCCGAACTCCGTCTCTGCGATCGCCGACTATCAGGAGCAGGCTTCTGCATATGGATTTACAATAGAGGCAGTCGGTGTAACACAGCAGTCGGATGTCACACAGGCCGCGGACACACTGATTGCAAAAGGTGTTGACTGCTTCTCAAACCTGACAGACAATAACGTTGTCGGAGTATTGTCATCCGTGCTCGAAAAGACGGGCGAAGCCGGAATTCCGGTATATGGAAGTGAAGTGGAACAGGTCAAGCTCGGATGCGTCGCCGCAGCGGGCATTGATTACTATGAACTCGGAAGACAGACCGGAGCGATGGCGGCCAAGGTACTGAAGGGCGAAGCGAAAGCGTCCGATATGCCGTACGAGACGATCAGCGAGTATGGAATTTATATCAACTCCCAGGCGCTTGCCGAAATGGGCATCACTCTTCCATCCGGCATCGCCGATAAGGCCATTGAATCTGAAAACGCATAAGAACGGCCGGGGTACAGCAATAACCCGCTGTGCCTCCGTCCAATCATGATTGAAGGAAGCGAGTTGCATGAGCAGTTTTTTTGACCTTGCAGTCGGCACCATGACACAGGGCCTGATCTATGCGCTGCTGTCTTACGGCGTATACATTACTTACAAAATACTTGATTTCCCGGACCTGACGGTCGACGGCAGCTTTCCTCTGGGTGCTGCTGTCACCGCTGTTCTCCTGACGAGGGGGACGGATCCGTATCTTACGATACCGGTTGCTTTGGCCGTCGGAGCGGCGGCCGGCCTTGCCACCGGACTCATACATGTCAAGCTCAATGTGCGCGACCTTCTGGCCGGCATTATTACGATGACGGCGCTGTTTTCGATTAACCTGCAGATCGCGGGCTCCAATCTGATTGTGGACAGATCCGTCAGCACGATTTTTACGGCCGCACCTACAATGGCACTCCTGGGCGGCGCAGCGCTGATTTACAGAAAGCTGCTCATAACTCTGATCCTTGCGGTGCTTTTCAAGATTCTTCTGGATATGTACTTTAAAACGAAGAGCGGACTTCTCCTGCGCGCGGTCGGCGACAACAGCATACTGGTTACAACACTGGCCAAAGACAAGGGAACCGTCAAAATTATCGGACTCGTAATATCAAACGCACTTGTCGCACTTGCCGGCTGCATCGTCTGCCAGGAACAGCGTTCTTTTTCAAGCACGATGGGAACCGGACAGGTGGTTTTCGGACTTGCGACTGTCATTATCGGCACGACACTTTTCAAAAAGCTCAGCTTTGTTAAAGGGACCACGGCGGTCATGATCGGCAGCATTCTCTACAAGGCGTCCATACAGACGGCCATAAGTCTCGGCCTGCCGGCCAATCTGCTGAAATTCATCACGGCTGTCCTGTTCCTGGTGATCCTTGTCATCGGCAATCATCAGAAAGGCTGGGTGAAGAAGAGTGCTTGAACTGAAGAATATTACGAAAATCTATAATCCGGGCACCATAACGGAAATGTGCCTGTTCCGCGATTTTAACCTGACAGTGGGAGACGGTGAATTCCTTTCCATTGTCGGAAGCAACGGAAGCGGTAAGACATCCCTTCTCAACATTATCTGCGGCAGTATTCCGATCGACGGAGGTCAGGTTCTGATCGGAGGAGAAAGCATTGACCGGCTGAAGGATTATCAGCGCTACCGGAAAATCGGAAGAGTATATCAGAACCCCGCAATGGGAACCTGCCCGCATCTGACACTGCAGGAAAATATGTCCCTGGCAGACAACAAAGGGAAAACATTCGGACTTGGGTACGGCATCAACAAAGCAAGACTGTCCTATTATAAAGAGCAGCTTTCCATACTGGGACTGGGTCTCGAAAATAAGATGGATATGAAAGTCGGATCACTTTCCGGCGGTCAAAGGCAGGCGGCGGCACTGATCATGACGACGCTTACACCTGTGGACTTCCTGATCCTTGACGAGCATACGGCCGCGCTTGATCCGAAGACGGCAGATACAATCATGGAGCTTACGGACAAAATCGTAAAAGAAAAAAAGCTCACCGTCATGATGGTAACCCACAATCTGCGGTATGCGGTCGAATACGGAAGCCGCCTGATCATGATGAACAACGGAGGTATTGTCCTCGAAAAAGCAGGCGCCGAGAAGCAGAATCTGAATGTTGCCGACATCCTGAAAATATTCACGGATATCAGTATCGAGTGCGGGAACTGAGCCGTAATCTTTGCCTGGGAATACGCGGCTGCTTTTCAGGGAGGAATACCGGATATCCGTTCAATTTCTCTGATTTATGTGGTATCGTAAAGCAAAAAGAATAGGCGGCAGAGATGACAGAGAACAAGTTTAGCCATGAACACGGTGACGGTGTTTATCATACCCACGAACATCCGGATTCCGGAAATCCGGAAATCCGCGGTGATCAGCACGGACATGAGCACACGCATACGCAGACAAAGACGGTTATTAACCGGTTATCCAAAGCCAACGGTCATCTTGAGGCCGTAATACGGATGGTTGAGGACGGCCGTGACTGCTCCGATGTGCTCATTCAGCTTGCCGCCGTGCGTGCTGCGCTTAACAGTACCGCAAAGATAATTTTGAAAGACCATATTGACCATTGTATCGTGGATGCGGTCGAATCCGGGGACCTGGCAGCGGTTGAAAAACTAAATGATGCGATTGATATACTGATGAAATAAATCATACAAAAGTTACATATGAGCACGTACGAATGATGAAAGACAGGATGTACGTGCTTTTCATGTTCTTAGTACTAAACTCCGGCAGCAGACATTAATACAAATATTTTAACCCCCCCCGGGGCTTGCACGATTTTTCCTGTGTCATAAAATGTTTATCAGGTTGATTGAATTTGCTTATTCATCAATACTGGCCTGAATCGTATTTTGGGGGGGAATTATGCATATTCCGGATAATTATTTAAGTCCTTCAACATGTGTTGTTATGTTTGCTGCAATGGTTCCGGTATGGACATTCGCTGTAAAAAAAGTCAAGGATGAAATGAAAAGCGTGAAGGTGCCTATGCTTGGCATATGTGCGGCCTTTTCTTTCCTGCTGATGATGTTCAATGTTCCTCTTCCGGGAGGAACAACCGGCCATGCTGTCGGAGGGACCTTGATTGCCATTTTGATCGGTCCGTTTTCCGCCTGCATTTCCGTCACGGTAGCACTCCTGATTCAGGCACTGCTGTTCGGTGACGGAGGAATACTGGCATTTGGTGCAAATTGTTTTAATATGGCATTTGTATTGCCCTTCCTGGGATATTTTGTCTATAAATTCATCAAAGAAAGGGTGCATTCCGAAAAGGGCGAGTATATCGGGATGGCAATCGGCTCCTATGCAGGAATAAATGTTGCCGCTTTGTGCACCGCCATAGAATTCGGCGTGCAGCCTCTGCTTTTTATGAACGATGCAGGACAGCCGCTGTACAGCCCTTATCCTTTATCGGTGTCTGTGCCGGCTATGACAATACCGCATCTTCTTGTGGCGGGTATTGTCGAAGCGGCCTTTACGGTCGGTGTTGTTACTTTTATCAGGAAGGTTTCACCAGGAACGATTTATGAGGGAGCGGTACGAAAAACAAAAGCAATCTATGGTCTGATTTTAGGCTTGATTTGTCTAACTCCGCTCGGTCTCCTGGCTGCTGGAACTGCCTGGGGAGAATGGGGCGCGGATGAAATAAAAGATGTTGTATCCGGCGGCAGTGCACTCGGATTTGTGCCTGAGGGAATGAAGAACGGATTCAGCTTTGCGTCGCTTATGCCGGATTATACGGTAGCCGGACTGCCGGATATTGCCGGATACATATTATCGGCAGTTGCCGGTGCCGCAATATTGCTGATCATTTTTAAAGTCATCGGCAGTTTGAAAAAAGACAAAATGGGAACAGATGTTGGATGATCAAAAAACAGATCTTTTAAATATGCCCGGTTGGCTGGCAAAAAAAGAAGAATACTCTGCACCGGCAGACAAGGATACTTTTGTTAACAAAAGCATCCTGTCTTTGCTGCGTGTTCTCTCGAAGATAAGAATGCAGGATTCGGGTGCGCCGGCAAAATTTCAAGTTCATGCGTCTTTTAAGGTTGCCTTTACACTCCTGCTTTTGCTCATGCTTTCCATTTCGGGAAGCTTCACATTTGTCATTATCATAAATGTGTATCTGCTTGCCGTGCTGAGCCTTATGGAAGCAGCGGATATTGTGCAGATTTTGAAGGTCAGCTTTGTCATGGCGCTGTTCACCTGCATGATTCTTTTGCCCGCTGTTTTGGGAGGAAATACATACAGCGGCATCATGATAACGTCGAAAGTGTTTGCGACAATCACAGCCGTGAATATACTCTCCCATACCACCAGATGGAACGCTATTACAAGTGCACTGAAAAGAATATTTGTACCGGATATTTTTATCCTTGTTTTGGATATTTCGATTAAATACATTGTCATGCTCGGAGATTTTGTACTGAACATGCTGTATGCACTGAAGTTAAGATCCGTCGGCAGGAATAAAAACAAAATGACTTCGCTTTCCGGCGTCGCGGGGAACGTGTTCATCAAGTCAAAAGAAATGGCGGAAGATATGTATGATGCGATGCAATGCAGGGGATTTACAGGTGAATACCATATCTGTAAGATTTCCGGATTCGCGTTTGCAGACCTGATCTATATTTTGATCCATGCGGGATTGCTTGCCGTTTTCCTGTATTTTGAAAGGATTTAAGATGATTGAAATAAAGGATGTTTCCTATTCGTATCCTGGCCTGTCCGCTCTGAACGGGATTAATCTGCGTATTAAAAAAGGCGAATCGGCGGCATTAATGGGACCGAACGGCAGCGGAAAATCAACGCTGCTGAAACTGATCAACGGAATCATTTTTCCGGACCGCGGAACGTACCTTTTTGACAGGGAGGAAATCACCCGCAAAAAGCTTGCAGACACCCGGTTTGCCAAACAATTTCATCAGAAGATTGGCTTTGTATTCCAAAATTCGGATACGCAGCTATTTTGTTCCGATGTTTATGATGAAATTGCTTTCGGGCCAAGACAGATGGGGTTGGATGAACGGGAAGTAGAGGAAAGGGTGAATGACTGCCTTGCCTGCCTGCATATTCAGGACTTCCGGAACAGGGCACCCTATCATATGAGCGGCGGAGAAAAGCGCAAGGTGGCAATCGCCTGCGTCCTTGCGCTCAACCCGGAAGTTCTTGTGCTTGACGAGCCAATGGAAGGGCTCGATCCCCGGACACAGAGGTGGCTTGTAGAGTTTTTGGTTCAATTAAATAAAGCCGGTAAAACACTCATTACTTCCACGCATAATCTCGACCTTGTGCCTGAGATTTCGAGCAGGGCGATTCTTTTTAATGAAAACCATACAATCGTCGCGGATATGCCGTCGGAGACGCTGTTGACGCAAGTCGATCTGCTGAAAAGCGTCAATCTTGTTGATGAATATTATCACATACACGAGGGCGCTAAACACAGGCATTTTCATGATCACAGCTTCTGAATCCAGACACTGACGGAACAGCTTTTTACAAAGAAGAGGCCTTTGCCTTCATCGGAAAGCGTTACTTTGCCGGCAATGCTGCCGGTGCAGTCTTCCCAGACCGTGCCGGCGCGTTCCGGTCCGAATCCCAGTTCCTTATAGGCGTCGTCATTGTTGCTGATAAGTACGGCAAGACCCGAGCCGGGATGTCCGGCATCACCCATTCTCTGCCAGGCAATCACATTCGGATGGTCAAAAGTATCGACTTGTTCCCCGTATGCATATCGGATGCGCGCCTGTAAAAGCACATCGAGCTCTGCTTTTCTGGATGGTATCGGGTCATTTCCGCCAATGCCGTAGTAATCACCGTAAAAGAGGCACGGGTATCCGTCTTCCCGTAAAAGGATCAGTGCATAGGCGGACGGCTTGAACCATCCCGCCACATAGGATTCCAGTGCCTGATGCCGCTGCGAGTCATGGTTGTCGACAAAAGTAACAACATTCATCGGATTGCTCTGCACAAGCGAATGATCAAAAATAGTCCGCAGGTCATACGCCTTGCCCTGGCTTCCCGCCTCGAATAAATTGTAGTGGAGGGGGACGTCGAACAGCGTCATGCAGAAATCCGCATTGTTGAGATACCCGCGGAGACGGTCCGTATCGTCCTGCCAATACTCAGCCACCGTGAAAAAAGGACGCTGCACATATTCCCGCATCGTTTTGACAAACAGCTCCATAAAGTCCGCATTGATATGCTTCACCGCGTCGAGCCGCATGCCGTCCAGCTGCAGCTCGCTGCAGAGCCACTTGCCGTTATTGAGCATTTCCTCGACTACTTCCGGCTGGTGGTAGTCAATGTCGGCGAACATCAGATAGTCATAATTGCCCATCTCCCGGTCGACCTTGTCGGAAAAAGATTTATTCTCGCCGACAATTTTGTATACGGCGGAACGTCCGGTTTTCTGATCAAAATCGGTACCTGTGAAATGCTTCGAATTCCAGCGGAAAGTGGAATACTTTCCGCCGCGTCCGGGAAAATCAAACCGGGTCCACGCCGAAATCGTGAACGGTCCGGAAATTTCTTTGCCGCGGTCCAGCGGGTCAACTTCGACAACCTCGACATCCTCAGTGGCATCCGCGCCGGCCTTGTGGTTCAAAATGACATCCGCATATACACGGAGTCCCGCCGCGTGGAGCGCATCGACAGCCGCATGCAGGGAATCCCTGCTGCCGTACTTCGTCGCAACCGTGCCCTTCTGATCGAATTCGCCCAGGTCATACATATCATAAACGCCGTATCCGACGTCCTCGGCTGATGTGCCTTTTGTACAGGGCGGGAGCCATACTCCCGATACACCGATCGACGCCAGATGTTTCGCATCTTCCTTCAGGCGATCCCAGTGCTTGCCGTCCGCCGGAAGATACCACTCAAAATATTGAATCATTACATAATTATCCACGTATATAAAACCTCCATGGGAGGATGAAGTCCATCCTGACTGGCTAGAGTATATAACAATTGATATACGACTGTATATATGATATATGCTCAAAAAAGAAACAAATATTCGGCCGGAGGTTGATATAAAAAGTATATGCAGATACAGGAAATTCAAGAATATGATACAAATCCGCATATTTCAAGTCAGCACAGACGTCTGCGTGAAAATGCCGGATCCTGCAGGGAAATTGGAATTGACATAGGCGCATCATCCTTGTATAATTTACCATGCGTCGGGCAGACGCGGATGTAGTTCAATGGCAGAACTCCAGCTTCCCAAGCTGACCACGCGGGTTCGATTCCCGTCATCCGCTCCAAAATCACTGCTCGCCTTTATAGCTCAGTCGGTAGAGCGCATCCATGGTAAGGATGAGGTCACCGGTCCGATTCCGGTTAAAGGCTCCAACAATAAAAACCCCGGCAGTTTGACTGCCGGGGTTTTTATTATGCCCATTTAATCGCATATTTTCCGGCCTTTCCAATCATAATACGAAATTTAATTCGTTGCGGCATTTTGGACAGGAAGCGATTCGCCGAGCACTTTTTCAATAATTTCCAGGCTTTCCTTTTGGGAATAAATATACTGGGCGATCAGCCGGCTCACGGATTTATTTGCGGAACCGGGAACTTTTTTCGATTCCTTCCGGTATTCTTTCGGCAGGCATCCATAGTTTTTGAGGAACATTTTATTCAGATATTTAATATCGGAGAATCCGCTTTCCATGCTTATGTCAATCAGACGCAGCTCCGCCTGCTCAAACAGCTGCACGGCCTTGTCAAAACGCAGATTATTCACATAATCCTGAAAAGAAATATGCAGACTGCCGCGGAAGAAATGGGAGAGATATGTAGGCGAAATGCCCTCGTTCTTTGCAATTTCAATTTCGGATATTTTTTCCGTATAATGTTCCTCGATGTAGCCGATAATTCTGCGCATGCGTGCATTTTTCTCTTTTATCATCAGATATTCGTTTTCCCGGATAACATGATACGGAACTGCACGAATCAATTCCGCAAAAATGTAATTCATTTCCGCCAGACAGCGGAATTCATGACCGGGATTTTTACTGAAGTATGCCAAGGCCGCGCCCAGGATAGATTTGTCTAATGTCAGGATTTCCGATTCGGACAGCACGGTATTCAGATGCGTACAGTCAAAGACAATATTTTTGAACAGAGGGAAATAATCCCTGCAGAAGGCGGGAGAAATCTGGAACGAAAGGATAAGCGCATTATCTTTTCCATAGAGTTCATGGGCTTCATATGAGTTGAAAATATACAGGGCACCCTGATTTACTTCCCGGTTCTGCGTCCCGGTAATGATGCGGACAGAGCCCCTGAGTACAAAATTGATCTCAAAAACGGCATGAAGATGAGGCGTGCGGTAAGCAAGGCTGACCAGAAATATCTTTAAATTTTGTATCTGCGAATAATCGATAATCTCATACTCATCTTTTGTCTTTGGCATAATATTTCCCTGCTGGTTTTGCATTTGAATCCATTTATGTACAAAGTATGGCATCAAGAGAACAAAATAGCAAGATTGTCGTTTTTGACCGACAGGATCAGCAACTTTTTACGCTGTCGAAAAGGTATTCTGAGCATAAAGAACTTTGCCGCTTTGCAAAAAATACCAGCACAAAAAGGAGAAGAAGTATGTCAAAATTCAAATTTTCCGTAGGCCCCTGGAATGTTCATTCGGGAGCGGATTCGTACGGTCCCGCAACCAGAGCAGAGATTCCCCTCGAGGAGAAAATAAAAAAATTCGCGGAGATGGGATTCTCTGCCGTACAGTTTCATGATGATGACGCCGTTCCCGATATAAATAATTACACGCCGGATGAAATTAAGAAAAAGGCTGGGGATGTGAAAAAAATGCTGGACAAGTACGGCCTGAAGGCTGAATTTGTCGCACCCCGTCTTTGGATGGATTCCCATACGGCGGACGGCGGATTTCTGTCAACCAGTCAGGAAGACAGGGAGTACGCCATGTGGAGGGCATACCGCACGATTGATATTGCAAACGAACTCGGTACGGATCTGGTCGTCCTGTGGCTCGCACGCGAGGGTACGCTTTGCGCGGAATCCAAATCTCCGGTATGGGCTACAAAGCAGCTAATCGCCGCAATTAATCAAATGCTTGCATATGATCCGAAAATTCGCATCTGCATTGAGTCCAAACCGAATGAGCCCATCGACAGAAGCATCTGCGGCACCATGGGCCACGTAATGGCAATTTCTGCAGCTACGATTGATCCTTCCCGTGTTGGCGGCAATGTAGAGAGTGCGCATGCTATCCTGTCGGGACTCGACCCGGCCCATGAGATGGGCTTTGCCCTGGCAATGGGCAAGCTGATGACCGTACATTTAAATGATCAGAACAGTATCAAGTATGATCAGGATAAATCTTTCGGTGTGGAGAACCTTCGCCAGGCGTTCAATCAGGTCAAACTGCTCGCAGAGAATCATTATGGCGAGAATGGGGAGTATGTCGGTCTGGATGTGAAAGCTATGCGGACGACTACGGATGAAGACAGTTACAGGCATTTGGAGAATAGCCTGAAAATTTTTAAGGCACTGGAAGAAAAAGCAGCGAGATTCGATTATAATTTTCAGAAGAAGTGCGTGGAGACAAGAGATTTTGAAGGCCTGGAAATGTATGTGATGAACCTGCTGATGGGAATTCAATAATCCGGCGGCAAAGCCTGGCCGCAAAGCCGGGCTGCGGGTCCGGCGGCAAAATCCCGCTGTAAAATCCGGCGGCATGCAGTGTGCCGCCGGATCCCGCCCGAGGAATCCGGTTCGGTTCCGGCATTATAATTACTTGCTTCCGCAGCAGGCGCTCACAGGCCCCAAATCCTGCAAAACAGCTTTTCCGTATGCAGGAAGAATGAAACGAGGCGATATATGAAGAATAAGGTTGTTGTTGCAGGGCATATCTGTCTTGATATTACACCGATCATCCCCGGTAACAAGTATACGAAAATTGAGCAGGTACTGTCACCGGGAAAGCTGCTGCAGGTGCAGTCAGCCGACATACACACCGGCGGCGCAGTCGCCAACACGGGTCTGGCCATGAAGTTTTTCGGGGCTGATGTCACGCTCATGGGAAAACTCGGCGATGACGAATTCGGCAGTCTTGTTCAAAAAATACTGGCGGAGCAGCATGTGAACCAGAACATGATCATTGACCCTGATTCGACGACTTCTTATTCAATCGTATTGGCGCCTCCCGGTCTCGACCGGATGTTTTTGCATAATTCCGGGGCAAATGACACATTCCAATACGACGATGTGGACTGGTACATACTGCGTGATGCAAAGATGTTCCACTTCGGCTATCCAACGCTGATGAAAAAAATGTACTCCGATCAGGGGCAGGAACTTGTCCGGATTTTCCGGAAACTGAAAGAGATGAATATTGCAGCATCCCTCGATATGGCAGCCATGGACGCAAATTCCGAAGCAGGACGTGTTGATTGGGAAGAAATTCTTAAGCGTGTGTTAAAGTATGTGGATTTCTTTGTCCCGAGTTATGAGGAACTGCGGTTTATGCTTCACCGTGCCAAAAATGATGGCAATGATGATAATATTTCCATAGATAAGGATGTTCGGCCGATGGCGGAGATGCTCCTGGAATGGGGCGCCAAAGTGGTCCTGATTAAGTGCGGCGCGCAGGGTATCTTCTATAAGACCGCGGATGCTGAGAAGATGACTGGCCTGACCGGTCTGCTCGGACTCAATCCGGATGAATGGGCAGACAAAGAAGGCTTTGAAAAGAGCTACCATGCTGACCGTGTATTGTCGGCTACCGGGGCGGGAGATACCAGCATAGCCGCCTTCCTGGCTGCCGTCCTTGAAAAGAGATCCCTTCATACCTGTATGCAGCTTTCAACAGCCGCCGGCGCTTCCTGTGTGGAAGCATATGATGCGCTTAGCGGACTGCGTTCTTTTGAAGAACTGGAGAAGAAAATTAGAAACGGCTGGAAAAAGAATCCGTAACCAATGGAAAGGGCGTGCGTATGTATGAATAAATCCATGATCGCAGTTCCGATGGGAGATCCCGCAGGCATCGGTCCTGAAATTGTCGTGAAAGCATTGACGGATCCGGCCGTGCAGGACCGTGCAGTCTGCCTTGTCGTCGGAGACCGGCAGGTGCTCGAAGATGCGATGCGCTTCTCTCATATTGTACTTGCGGTCAATGAAATTGAGAATCCGGGAAAGTGTATTGACCGGCCGGGCGTGATGAACCTGATCAACCTGAAGAATATGCATCTCCCGTCGCTTGAGATGGGAAAAGTATCGGGCGCATGCGGCCGCGCAGCATTTCAGTATATAGAAAAAGCAATCGATCTTGCAATGAAGAAACAGGTTGATGCCGTTGCGACGACTCCCATAAACAAGGAATCGCTGAAAGCGGGGCAGGTCAATTTTATCGGGCATACGGAGATTTTCGCGGAACTGACGGGAACTGAAGATCCGCTGACCATGTTCGAGGTGCACGGCATGCGGGTGTTCTTCCTGACCCGTCACGTGCCGCTCAGAAAGGCATGCAGTCTTGTAACGAAGGAACGGATCGTAACCTGCGCCCGACGCTGTCTGGAGGCGCTGGACCGGCTTGGCGCCGCAGAGGGGACGCTTGCCATTGCCGGACTGAATCCTCACAGCGGGGAACACGGGCTCTTCGGCGATGAAGAGGTTACGGAAGTTGCGCCTGCCGTCCGGGAACTGCAGGAGATGGGCTATCCTGTTGCCGGCCCGGTCAGCGCCGATTCGGTTTTTCATCTTGCCCTGCAGGGACGTTACAGCGCGGTGCTTTCGCTTTATCATGACCAGGGACATATTGCCACAAAAACGCTCGATTTTGAAAAAACAATTGCGATTACGAACGGATTGCCGTTCCTGCGCACCTCCGTCGATCACGGGACCGCATTTGACATCGCCGGTCAGGGCATTGCCAGCCCGGTCAGCATGGTCGAAGCGATTTTACTGGCAGCAAAATATGCCCCTAGGTTTGCCGAAAAGTAAGAGCGTGAAAAAATCTGCTTAGCGGGACTCACGGAAATATTTCTTATGAAACGTATAAAAACAGCCTGCCTGGAACAGACAATTCATTTTGCGCTGTCACCCAACCTTACCCCATCCGAAGCAGTAAGAGCTGCCCGGCAGGAAGCTGACATTTATAGGAAATCCATTGAGAACAAGAAAGGCAAATGCAAAATCGTAGACGAGACGACCCAGCCGGACGGATCCGTGATGTTAAAACTGAAAAAGCAGTATCTTAGCTACCTGATCGGTGATTATCTCGAATAAGGTTTGAAGAAGCAGAAGAAAGTGCCGCGGAGCCGAAAATTCCGCGGCACTTTTTTGCTGTCCTGCAGCCCTGTACATGCCTCCGGATCTGATTTATGCAATGCGGCAGAAAATGTCCCGGGACGGTGTTTTTGAAATTGCAAAAAATTATATTTGAAGTATAATGAAGCCCTGTTTACAGACAGCAGACGCGGACTTTTCACATTTGTAATATTGTACAAAATAATCCTGACAACGGCCGAAAGATCGTACCGGCAAGCGGTAAACTGTGTCTTTACTATTACCGTCAGGAGAACGAAAATAGAAGCAGAAGATAATCATACGGGAAACTCATGGCAAACAGATCCTGATCTGTCAGACCCGGATACAACTGGATCCGTGGAATACAGATAGAACCAGGAAAGTCTCTTCCTGTCTAAACTTTTGTTGATCCATCTATAACAAAGGAGGGCTGTTCCATGAATATTTTTACTTTCTATCTGAGCAGGGTAGACAATGCCAAAGTAATCACTTCGGATGGAAGCGTTATCGGCAGACTGAAGGACCTTGCCATAGATATGACGCAGCCAAAACCATATGTTGTGGCAATCCGCGTGAGAACAAACCGCAAACTGGAACTGTTTGATTTTTCGCATTTTTCCATTGAAAAGAGAGACAGACAGTATGTGATTGTCAGTGCATCGATGGTGCCTTCTGTGATTCCTCTGGGAAATCTTATTTTTCTCAAGCAAAATGTCCTGGACAGGCAGATTATTGATATAAACGGTAAGAAAATTTACCGGGTTAATGATATCAGAATGGCTTCAATCAATGCCGGTACAATTGCGGTAGCGGTTGACGTCGGTATGGAAGGACTCCTGCGGAGGCTTGATTTTGCCAAGCCCCTGAGCATCATTCTGAAGCAGTTCAAAACGCATATTCCAGCCAAATTCATTCTTTGGGACGATATCGGTACGATTGATTTCTCCAATACCAACTATGCGGGCATTACACTCTCCAAGACACAGGAGAAACTGTCCGGACTGAATCCGTCCGATCTGGCCGATATTATCGAGGATCTTGATAAAAATGCACAGATGGCCATTTTTACATCACTCGCTGACGAACAGGCTGCAGATGTCCTGGAAGAACTCGAGTCGAAAGCCCAGGTAAGCGTCATCAAGAATATGAGCAAGGAAGACGCTGCCGATATCCTGGAAATCATGCCTGCCGACGAAGCTGCGGATATTCTCGATGAGCTCGAAGACGAAAGGGCAGAAGAACTGCTGCAGGAGATGGAGTCGGGGGCTTCCAACGAAGTGCGCGGATTGATGGAGTATGACGATGACACCGTTGGCTCCATCATGACAACGGATTATCTTTCCCTGAATGAGAACTGGACGGCGGAGCAGTCGCTCAATGAGCTGCGGCGTCTGCAGCCCGAATCAAGCTGGGTATATTCGATGTTTATACTTGATGACGAGCACAGACTCATAGCCACGGTTTCCCTTAGAGACCTGGCGGTATCCGAACCGGATGTAATCCTGAAAGACATTATGGACACGGATCTGATTACTGTTTTCGATGAAGATTCCATCGATACGATGAGCGAAATTATATCAAAGTACAACCTCATATGCGTTCCTGTTGTTGACATGGAAGATCACATGCTGGGTGTTGTAGTCATAGAGGATGTCGTGCATGAATTGCTGAAATCCAGAAGAAGAAGATCATGACGGAGGCTATATGAAGGAGAGAGAATTGACTATACCGCACAGGTCAGCCTTCTGGAAAAAAGTGCTGATATTCCTTGCGGTTCTTGGTCCGGGAATTATAACCGGCAGTGTGGACAATGATGTCGGCGGCATCACGACATATTCCGTGGCAGGCGCAACATATGGATATAACATACTATGGACCCTCGTGCCGGCTTTTATTGTCCTGATTGTCGTACAGGAAATGAATGCCAGGATGGGTATTGTAACAGGCAAGGGTCTTGCCGATCTTATCCGTGAAAATGCAGGAGTCAAGCTGACATTCTTTATCTTCATCGCACTGATCATTGCCGACCTGCTCAATACGGCTACGGAATTCGCAGGAGTCGCCGGAAGCATGGAAATCTTCGGCATCAGCAAATACATAGCCGTTCCGATCGCCGCTTTTATCATATGGATTCTGGTGGTCAAGGGTACGTATAAGATGGCGGAAAGGATATTTCTGATATTCAGCGCAGCGCTCCTCTCGTATGTCGTATCGGCGCTTTTGGCCGGGCCGGACTGGAAGGCAATCGGGACGGCGATGGTCCGCCCGGAGATAAAAGGCGATTATCCCTGGATAGCCATGGTTATCGGAATCATCGGAACGACGATCGCACCCTGGATGCAGTTCTATATGCAGTCCGCAGTAATCGAGAAGAAGCTGACCATTCAGCGGTACAAATATACGGTGGTGGATGTGGTTGTCGGAAGTGGTGCTACCGTAGTCGTCGCGTTCTTCATTATTGTTGCGTGCGCCTCGACACTGTATGTACACGGCCAGCAAATCACGGATGCGGCAGATGCCGCCGGGGCACTGGCCCCGCTCGCCGGCAGTCTTGCTTCCATGGTATTTTCGTTCGGATTGTTTATTGCGGCAATCTTCTCCGCCACAATCCTGCCGGTTGCCACGGCATTCTATGTATGCGAAGCATTTGGATTTGAAGCCGGCATAGACAAGAAGTGGAAGGAAGCGCCGCAGTTCTATTGGCTATACACATTCATCATTCTTATCGGCGCCGGCATCATACTCCTGCCGAATGCGCCTCTCGTTGAAATATCCCTGTGGTCTCAGCGGCTTAACGGCGTGCTCCTGCCTGTCGTGCTGATTTGCATGATGCTTATTATAAACAAAAAAGACGTCATGGGAAAATACACCAACAAGCTGCCCCAGAATATCATCGGCTGGCTGACTATCGGGACCCTGGTAGGATTATCCGTCTTTATGGTATTCAGTTTCCTGTTCACCATGTAACGGAAGATATCGTTATACATGAATCAAAAATGTGTTATAATATATAAACGAAAAAGGTTCGGTAAAGAGAGGCCGTTGCAAAAGTGATTGAGAAATCACCGAAACAACGGCCTTTATGTGTGGCCACAGGTAAGAAACCGCCATCGGAAGCCCTTTTAGCGAGCGCTCCATAACAGCTTGCCGTATGCAAATTTGTGCATCACCTGGCATAGCAGAGTTTTACTGAGTCATTCACCGGAGTAGGGCCTTGTGAAGCCCTCGAGCAACCCTTCAGCCGAAATAAAAAGGGTTGACATACATAAATAATCGAATAATACTATACATATTCAGAACTATTAATAACAAAATAGATGAAATACAATATGCGTATTTCCAATATTCCGGGATGAAAATGGCTTCCCGTAATCCCTGATACGAAATGAAATTGAACGGAACATAAGCCTCGTGATTAGCGCAAGCATAATATTCTTGGAGGTTATGATCGTGAAAAAAAGCGGTACAATTATAATGCTGACTGTTTTTTTCGTGCTTCAATTGGTTGTTTTACCCGGCTGTCCCGACAGAACTTCAGACACTTTCGGAACAGCGGCGCAAATCGTTTCTTCTCAGACTGCGGAATTTACTGTGCTTGTATCGCCGTTTAATGGTGACGGTGACTGGGGCTTAACACAAGCGTATGGTGCATATTATGAAAAATTTTCCGGCCATCATACAGGAGAAGACTGGAGTCGTCTTTCCAAGGATGCTGATGCCGGATATCCCGTGTATTCTATCGCAGATGATGGAACCGTATATGACATTGGAATAACACACGGAACAGATCCTGCCAATGCGGGCTGGTACATGGTTATCAAATACGAGGGGACATTCAAAATTCCCGGCAGTACAGGTGCACATATCCGCTCCTTATCAGAGCCAACAACGGAAAAAGGAAGAGCCAGCAAAAATGGCGCAGCAATAATTTATTCTCAAGATCTTTTCAGTGCAGGGGCACTAAGTGATTATCCTTTAGGAGAAACGGACTTAAATGGTTCCTATACCGTTGATGAGCAAGTCGTCGGCACAATTTATGCTGTCTATATGCATATTCAAAAACCAACACTGAAAGTGGGCGATGAGGTAGAACAAAATCAGCCGATCGGTACTTTGATGGGCGGAATGAAGGATTTTCCTGATGCAGCACACCTGCATTTTGAAATACGACTTGCAGACGAAAAAAGCAGTGTTCTTAATGGTGTTGAAAATAATTCCGGTTATTTTCCAAACTCTCAGGATATGGTTGATGTTGGATACCTTGAACCTTCAAGTGTTATTCAAGCCAATAACGGCGAGGGGAGCATAGCAGGAGATGTTCTTGGAGAGACAGACAGTGCAGACAACAATGCTGATGATCAAAAGCTATCATTAGCAAAAACAACAGCGGGTTATGGTAAATTGGTTGAACAAGATGGTGATTGGATATATTTTTCTCTTGCAGGCATATACAAATGTAAGACAGACGGGACCGGTTTAAGCAAAATTTCAGATGCCTATGCAGATTATATTTGTTTTTCAGATGGTTGGATTTATGGATCGGTATCTTCGTACGAATTTGATGATGGAATTTCCATATGGAAGATGCGTACAGATGGTACGGAATTTACCAGTTGCGTAAAGCGTTTTGAAAGAGCCACTTGCGCGGCGTTAAGAGAGCCATTCGCGCGCATGGTTCGGAGCCAGTAGCATACAGGGAAAGAGCCATCTCCGCGAGGAGATGGCCCCCT
>Ga0183100_1000117_pt1 | contig 105360 bp, 93 predicted proteins | sample Biomet2_FD_127789 | JGI IMG/M metagenome (GOLD analysis project Ga0183100, IMG submission 127789) | Microbial communities from bioreactor (seeded with anoxic lake sediment) at LBNL, California, USA - Biofuel metagenome 2 | ecosystem: Engineered > Bioreactor > Anaerobic > Unclassified ... | reverse complement strand
GGCAGCGGTGGAGTTGACCGCTAGGTCAACTCCACCCGCCCGCGCCGAAGGCGGGGCCTCTCCAGCTCCGGGAAATATCTTTCAAACAGGCGCACCGTGAGTGTTACAAAGCGGGTGCCCGCCCTTCCGGGCGGACCGGCGAGTTGACCGATTCGGTCAACTCCGCCTCGGCGCTACGCGGCAAAATCTTCGATTTTGCTATTGTAGCTCTTTCGCTTCGCGCCGGTAGCCTCCGGCGGCCAAGGCGCTTCGCCCTTGGAACCCGACCGGCAGGGTGCCGGTGCCGGGTAAGCCCCCCTCAAAACAGCGACGGCTGCTCCGGCGGCGGATCGATGATCTCGCGCACCGGACGGAAGCTGCTGCGGTGCATCGGCGTAACTCCCAGCTCGCGCAGCGCCTCCAGGTGCCGGGCCGTCCCGTACCCCTTGTGGTCGGCGAAGCCGTACCCCGGATACACCCCGTCCAGCTCGACCATCAGCCGGTCGCGGTGGACTTTGGCCACGATACTCGCCGCGGCTATGCTCGCCGACTTCGCGTCGCCCTTCACAATCGCCCGCGACGGCAGCGGCAGCCCCTTCACCGGACGCCCGTCCACCAGAACGAAGTCGGCCCGCTTCAACTGCTCGACCGCCCGCCGCATCGCCAGATGCGTCGCGTTGAGAATGTTCATCAGGTCGATCGTCCCGACATCCACCTCGCCAATGCCGATCTGCACGCCGGGAATCGCAAAAATCGCCTCGCGCAACTCTTCGCGCATCGCCTCGGTGAGCTGTTTCGAGTCGTTGACGCACGGCAACTCCGCCCCGCGCGGAAACACCACCGCGGCAGCCACCACCGGACCCGCCAGCGGCCCCCGGCCCACCTCGTCAACCCCGGTGACGAATTCAAACCCGTCCGCCCAGCACTCCCGCTCAAAGCGGAACAGTTCATCCCCCTCCGTCAAAAAATGTTCCATTTTTGTTCCAAAGGTTGTGGCAGGAGGGGAACTTGCCCCCACCCCATCCTTTCAAAAAAAGCGAAGTATGCGGGCGTTTTCGGGCAACGTCGGCAATTGGTCGTTTGAAGGTTGCAGAGCTGCATGTTTTTGTTTGTCCGGTTAAAGAAACGGGGGAAGGGGAAATTTTCCCCTTCCCCCGATTCCGGCATCTCTTTTGAAGGAGATGTTATTTGACGCGGAGTTCCTTGACGCGCGCAGCCTTGCCGATCTTGCTGCGGAGATAGTAGAGCTTCGCGCGACAGACGTCGCCGCGACGGACCACTTCGATCTTCGCGATGCGGGGGCTGTTGATCGGGAAGACGCGCTCGACGCCTTCACCGGCCTGGACGCGGCGGACCGTGAAGGTCTCTTCCACGCCCTGTCCGCGACGGGCGATCACAGTGCCCTGGAACTGCTGGATACGCTCATTGCCGCCTTCGATGATCTTGACCGAGATCTTGATCGTGTCGCCGACGCTGAATTCATGGCGCTCCGGCCTCACCTGTTCGTTACGAATCTTGTCGAGTATGTTCATTTTGAACCTGCCTCCATAGTTTTCAAATACTGTTCCCATAAATCCGGCCGCCGTTCCCGGGTCAGCCGTTCCGATTGGGCTCGCCGCCATGCGTCCACCCGCCCGTGGTCCCCGGAAAGCAGAACCTCCGGGACCGTCAGCCCCCGGAATTCCGGAGGGCGCGTATACTGCGGGTATTCGAGCAACCCCGACGAGTGCGACTCGTCGACGCTCGATTCATCACTGCCGAGTACGCCCGGCAACAGCCGGACGACCGCATCGGCCATCACCATCGCCGCAAGATTTCCGCTGGTCAGGACGAAATCGCCCAGCGAAAACTCCCGGTCGACCGCGAGCTCAATCGCTCTTTCATCAACTCCCTCGTAGTGGCCGGCGACCATGATCAGATGCTCATGCTCCGCCAGCTCGCGGGCGGCCGACTGCGTGAATCGCTCGCCCCTCGGGGAAGTCAGGATCACCATGCTTCCGGGTTTTCTCAGGTCCTCCACCGCCTTGACCAGCGGCTCGACCTTCATCAGCATCCCCGGACCGCCGCCGTACGGTTTATCATCCACCGTGCCGCGGGCGTCATCCGCATAGTTCCGCAAATCGACCGCTTCGATCCGGACCAGGTTCCTGGCCGCGGCGCGCCCGACGATGCTCTCGCCGAGCGGTCCCGGAAACATCTCCGGAAACAGCGTCACGATATCGATCCGCATGATCCTCACAGAACCGTTTTCAATCGAGGACTTCGACCGAGACCCGCTTGCGCTGGCGCCCGGCCGCGCCGGAGACCAGCGAACGGATCGCCATGATGGTCTTGCCGCGCTTGCCCACGATCTTGCCGATATCTTCCTTCTTGCAACTGATCTGGATCGAGCAGCCTTCTTCCGTTTCTTCGGTGCGGATGCTCACTTCGTCCGGATTGTCGACCAACGCGCGAACCACGTAATCGACGAACCCTTCCAGATCATGCAGACTTCCGCCGGAACTGCGTCCGGCCTTCACAGCCGCAGCACCCGCGCTCTTCGCGCCGGAACCGCTGCCGGTTAAAAAGTTGAACAATGCCTTAAGCATTTTTGCGTTTCCTTCTCAGTTGTGCGGAGTCAGGCCGGTCGTTTCAATCGAATGCCCGCCCCGCCGCTGTCTCCCTGATCAGGCCTCGGCGGGAGCTTCCGCCGGAGCTTCAGCGGCAGCCTTCGCAGCGGCTTCCGCTTCGGCCTTGGCCTTCGCCTCGGCTTCCAGTTTGGCTTTCGCCTTCTTCGAGAGAGACGGCTTTTTGACGATATCCTTCAAATTGCGTCCGTCCTTGGCGCGATTCAGAATCGCCTCGACGGTTTCGCTGAAATCGGCGCCGACGCCCTTCCAATAATTCGCACGCTCGAGGTTGATCTTTTCCTCTTTCTGGCGCGGATTGTAGTAGCCGAGCTCTTCAATCGCTTTGCCGTCCCGGCTCGAACGCTGATCCATCACGACTACGCGGAAGCAGGAAGCGTTGCGAGTCCCGGTGCGCTTCAATCTGACTTTGACCATAAAACCTTGTTACCTCTTTTTGCTTTGTCCAAGTTCGATCGCTGGTACCATTCAGACATAGGAAATCCCTTTCCGCCGCGGGAACAGCCACGTTTTTCTTCCGCGGCAGAAGCACTTCCGGAACTCACAGGCCCGAGGATTGGCCATAAGTTCTGATGTGTCTGCGATACAAGAAACTTTAATATAACAGGTTGTCCCTGTTTATGCAAGACCGGTTCATGCAAAAAATCGGTTTTTCCCGCGAAAATCGGGAACTCTTTCTTTCTTTACTTGCATTTCAATGGAGAAGCGGTATCTTAAACGACAAAACAACCGGTTGTATTTTCCATTCCGTGATCATGATAAGGATACCGAGAACATGCTGCAGCGAGAATTCGACCTTTACCTGGACCGCGCCCGCCATTTTTACAAACGGCTGGCCGACGAACTGTTCTTCGAGACCGCGCCGATGCGGGCCGAATTCCGGCAGTCCACCGAGCCGGTCCCCTATGCGGGCCGGTTGAACGGCGACTACCGGCCGATCCGCGAAGGCGAAAAGTGGGGCGGCCCGTGGGACAGCGCCTGGTTCCGCCTGACCGCCGAGATTCCCGAAGCGTGGGCGGGCAAGCCGGTGGCGCTCCAGATCAACCTCAACGGCGAATCGCTGCTGTTCCGGGACGGCGTCCCCTATTTCGGATTCTCCGGCGGCTCGATTTACGGCGAAAACTATCGCAAGGAGATTTACCAGTTCCCGCATGACGTCTTCGCCGGGCAGAAGCTCGAATTCTGGATCGAGGCGGCCGCCAACTCGCTCTTCGGCATGAAGATGAACGGCGAACCCTCGCTCAGCACCATCCACCCCTACGGCGATTACGAGGGCGTCGCCCAGACCATGCGCATCGGGCTGTTCAACCGCGAGCTCTGGCACCTGCGGCTCGACCTCGAAATCCTGACCGACCTGGTGACCGTCCTGCCGCCGCGCGGCCGCCGCACCGACGAAATCGTCATGGCGATGAACGACGCCGCCAACCTCTTCGCCGAAACCCCGGCCAACGCCGGAAAGGCGCGCGAAGCGTTGCGCAAAGTCATGTCGCGCCCGGCGGTCTCTTCGGCGATGACCGCTTGCGCCGTCGGCCACGCCCACATCGACACCGGCTGGCTCTGGCCGGTGCGGGAGTCGATCCGCAAATGCGCGCGCACCTTCGCCAGCCAGCTCCTGCTGCTCGAACAGTACCCCGACTACGTCTTCGGCGCTTCGGCCCCGCAGCACTACGCCTTCGTCAAAGAGCACTACCCCGAGCTCTATGAAAAGATCAGGGAGGCGGTCAGAAGCGGCCGCTGGGAACTCCAGGGCGGCATGTGGGTCGAAGCCGACTGCAACCTAATCTCCGGCGAGTCGATGGTCCGCCAGTTCCTGCACGGCAAGAACTTCTACATGGACGAATTCGGCGAGGACGTGAAAAACCTGTGGATTCCCGACGTGTTCGGCTACTCCGCCGCCATGCCGCAGATCATCCGGGAGTCCGGCTGCGACTACTTCCTCACCCAGAAGATTTCGTGGAGCTGGTCGAACAAGTTCCCCTACCACACTTTCAACTGGCGCGGCATCGACGGCAGCGAAGTGCTCACCCACTTTCCGCCCGAAGACACCTACAACGCCTCGGTCGTGCCGCGCGAGCTGGTTCCCGCCGAAACCAAGTTCAACGAGAACACCATTCTCGATGAGTTCATGAGCCTCTTCGGCATCGGCGACGGCGGCGGCGGCCCCAAGGAGGAGTATCTCGAACGCGCGGTGCGCCTCTCCGACCTCGAAGGCTGCCCGAAAGTCAAGTTCGGCCGCGCCGACGAATTCTTCGACCGCATCGCGGCGTACCGCGACAAGCTGCCGACCTGGAGCGGCGAACTCTATCTCGAGCTTCACCGCGGCACTCTGACCGTCCAGGGACGGACCAAGCGGAACAACCGCAAGCTCGAACAGCTTCTCGCCACGGTCGAATTCGTCAACTCGCTCTGTCCGCTTGCGGAATATCCGGCAGCCGAACTCGACCGCATCTGGAAGACGGTTCTCATCAACCAGTTCCACGACATCATCCCGGGCTCGTCGATCCGCAAGGTCTACGAGAACACCGAGCGCGAACACGCCGGGGCACTGGCCGAATCGGCCGGACTCGCGGCGGCGGCGGTGCGCAAGCTTGGGAAAGCCGATCCCGGCGCGGTGACGCTGGTCAACTCGCTCTCGGTTCCGCAGAACGACCCGGTGGAGCTGCCCGCCGACTGGGACGGTTCCGCCGTGCTCGCCTCCGACGGCACGCCGCTCCCGGCCCAGCTCGAAGAGGGCCTCGTTGTGGTCGCCGCGACCGTTCCCGCCGACAGCCTCACTGCCGTCAAGCGCGGTGCGGGGAAAGCGGCGGAGTGCGCGGCGCTCGACTCCCTCGTCTTGGAAAACGCGCTCATCCGCTACGAATTCGACGCCGACGGCCGTCTGGTCAAGGCTTTCGACAAGGAGGCCGGGCGCGACGTGCTCCCCGCCGGAACCGTCGGCAACGACTTTTCGCTCTACGTCGAACGCGCCAACAATCACGAGGCGTGGGACATCGAAATCTTCTACGAGCAGCAGAAGTGCGGCACGGCGAAGAGCGTCGAACCGGCGCGCGGCTGGCGCGGCCCGGTCCGCTCCGGCATCGAATTCCGCCTCGGCGTCGGCAACTCCCGGCTGTTTCAGCGCGTCACGCTCGCCGAAGGGAGCAAGCGGCTCGACTTCGCGACGGCCGCCGAATGGCACGAGGAGCGCAAGATGCTCCGCGTCGCGTTCCCGGTGGCGGTGTTCACCGAGGAGGCGAGCTTTGACATCCAATACGGAACGGTCCGCCGCTCGACCCACCGCAACACGAGCTGGGATATCGCCCGATTTGAGGTTTGCGGCCAGAAGTTCGCCGACCTCTCCGAAGAGTTCTACGGCGCGGCGTTGCTCAACGACTGCAAGTACGGGTACAAGGTGTTCGGAACCACGCTCGACCTCTGTCTGTTGCGCGCGCCGAAGTTCCCGGACTGGGACGCGGACCAGGGGCACCACGAGTTCACCTACGCCTTCCTGCCGCATACCGGAAATCTCAACGGCTCGAACGTCCGCGTCGAGGCGGCGAAGCTGAACCGTCCGGCGCTGGCGGTTCCCGGCGTCGCGGCGACGGCGGGTTCCCCGGTGGTGCTTGAGGCCGAAACCGTCGCGCTCTCCATTCTTAAGAAAGCGGAGAAGGAGGAGTGCCTGATCGTCCGCCTCGTGGAGCTTGCCGGGCGTACCTCGCCGGCGGTGCTGACCGTCCCGGCGGGAAAGAAGCTGGTCGAGACCAACCTGCTTGAGTGGACCGAAGGCGAAACCTTCGTTCCGGAAGACGGCAAAGTTTCCCTCAAGCTCCGGCCTTATGAAATCAAAACGCTGAAGGTTCGCTGAATGCCGGTCACCATACACGATCTCGCCCGGCTCGCCGGGCTGAACGCCTCGACGATCTCGCGGGCGCTGCGCAACGACCCCCGGGTCAAGGAGGAAACGCGCGAGCTCATCCGCGGCCTCGCCCGGCAGCACGGCTACACGCCGAACCTCCCGGCCCGCCAGCTCGCCGCCGGGAAGACCGGGAACATCTGGTTCGCTTTCGGTTCGCCGCAGGCGGCGATCGAGCTGGAGACGGCGATGAACCTGAACGAGTTGATCGCCCATGAAAAATACGATCTCCAGCTCGTGCTGCACACCGATTCGACCGAACGGTTCCGGCAGTTCATCAATAAACTTTACCAGAAGGTGGCCGACGGTGCGCTGGCCATTCCGCCGGGGAACACCGACGCCTGCGTCGGGATGACCGGGCTGATCAATTCGCTGCCGATTCCGCTGGTGATGATCGACCGTTACTGGGAAGGGCTCACCTGCCCGGTGGTGACCAGCGACAGCCGGGCCGCCGTGCGCCGGATGATCGACCGCTGTGTGGAGTGGGGGGCTAAAACCTTCTATCTGGAATACCCGGGGGGGAACCCGGTTTCGCGGAATCGTTATGAAGCGGCCCGCCTCTACCTGGAAGAGCTCCGATTGCCGATGCTGCCCTATCCGAAATCGAACCGCATCGAAGCGGCACAGCCCGCCGCCGTGCTGGCGAATGTCGGGACTCTTGCGCCGGAAGGGGATGCGGAATTGTACGGGGCTTTTTTCGACAGCTGCCGGAACTCGACGCTGCGCAGTTACCGCAATGTGGTCGTCTGCCGCCAGGATTTCGCGGCGATCGCGGAACGGGCGGCGGCGCTCCTGTTCACGCTGCTGCGCGACCCGGCGGCGAAAGTGCCGAGCTTCACCGAAGTGCCGCCGCTGGGCTTCACCGAGCTTTGACCGCTATCCGGCACCGGCACGTTTGCCGGTCTGGGGTCCGGGGGCGAAGCGCCCCGGCCGCCGGAGGCATGAACCTGTCGCTCACTAAACAGCTCAATTGCCGAACGAGTTCGGCAGTGAGCGGCAGCGGTGGAGTTGACCGCCAGGTCAACTCACCCGCTCGCGCCGAAGGCGGAGCTTCTCCTGCTCCGGGAAACAATTGAAACGAGCGTACCGTAATTACTCAAAAGCGAGTGTCCGCCGTCAGGGCACCGGCACGAGTTCGATGCAGTCGAGGTTCATGCTGCCGGAAACATTGACCAGCTGCAATTCGGTCTCCCCCTTCTCCAACGGCAGGATCAGCTGTCCGCCGTCACGCCCGACTTTGAACATCTCCCAATCCGCGCTCCCGTCGCCGAATCCGCCGGTGCCGGGGAGGGAGAAGGCGCCGTAGTCATGGCCGCCGACTATGACGCGGCGAACCGCGTCGTCCGTCCCGGCATAGCGCAACGCCAGCTGGTATTTGCCGCTTTCCGGCACTTTCAGTTTCCAGGTGACGGCGTGTCCGGCATGATCCCAGTGGGAGAAACATTTGCCGTGAACTCCGCTCTTGTCGGAGCGGATTTTCACTGTCCCCCCGGTCTGCCCGGTGAAATCCTCGGCCTCGGTGAGAATCCCCGAGAGTTTGATCGAACCGAGAGTGCGGATTCCCGTCGGAACCTGCCCCCGCAGCACCGTGCCTCCGTCAAGCGTAAGGACGCCGCGAATCACCGCATTGAGCGGGAACGGTCGCTCCACCGGAATTTCGAACGTCTCCAGCCCGCCCGGCTGCAAGTCGACCGGAATCTCGTTGCGGCCGAATTTCACCTGCCGGTCGGAAGAAAGCTTCAGCGTCCCCTTGAGCCCGGTGTTCAGCGGCGCGCTGACAACGATCCGCAGTTGCGCACTGTCCTTGCCGTTGAGGAAAGTCAGGTTCAGATTCGGCGAAACACTGGTCGGCAGATAAGTGAGCGCCGGATCGAACACGTAGCCCATCGCGTTGTCGGCGACGGTCAGCCGGTAGTCGGGGTCCTGCATCAGGCAGACCCGGCGGTCCATAGCCGGAACGGTGGTGCAGTAAATCCGCAGTTCGCCGCGCTGCGCGGTCAGGATCTCCTCGCGCCAGTCGCCGAGAATGTCGGCCTGAATCAGGAATTTCCCGGCATACATGCCGCCGCAGGGACCGCCGCCGAAGTCGGTGAGCACCGGGGCGATGTGTTCGCGCTGAAGATCCGCGTCCCAATAGGCGAAGTGTTCGGTGCCGTGGAAGGGAGCCTCTTCCCCGAAGGCGAGGAGCTCGCCGTCGGGCGAATAGTGCCGGCTCAAAGTGGCTTGTTTGTCATCCCCGCCCGTGGTGTCCGAGCCGCCGACTTCCCAGCCGCGGTAACGCGCGTCGATATCGCCCGCATAACCGTAGTGAATGTGGGTCGAAGGCTTGTCGAGCTCCCAGATCACCTTGCCGGTCTTCGCGTCGGCGCAGGTGAAGCCGCCCTTCGCTTTGCAGGGGGTCTCGTACACCGTGACGATTTCAAGCCCCGGATTCTTCGGCGTGATGTCGGTGACGAACACGTGGTCGGGGTGGCCGTGGCCGGTGCTCCAGAGCGGGCTGCCGTCGTCGTCGAGCACGGCTCCGCCGAGCACGAGCTCGTCGCGGCCGTCGCCGTCGAGATCGATGGCGCGGGTGGTGTGGGCGCCCTGGCCGTGGAACTCCCGGCCGTGTTCCGAACTGTTGTAGCTCCAGAGCGCTTCAAGCTTGCCGTCCTTGAGCTGCCAGGCTTCGGCCAGCATCAGTCCGTAGGTGCCGCGAAGGGCGACGATGCACGGCGTTTTTCCGTCGAGGTAGGCGATGGCGATCTGATTGCGCGAAAAATAGTTGTAGGCCATCTGCTGCCCTTCGAAATGGCGGCGGTCCGGCCAGGGGGCGCGGGCGATTTCACGGCCGGTCATGCCGTCGAGCACCATCAAATATTCGGCGCCGGACATCACTTTCCCGGCGTCCTCGCCTTCCTTTTCGCGGAGGTCCCCGGCCCCGGGATCGGCCGCCTTGAGGATCACTTCGGCGCGGCCGTCGCCGTTGACGTCGAAGACGACGTAGGGGCTGTACCAGATGCCGCTTTCGATGTTCCAGCCGAGATCCTTCGTCCACAGGCGCTTGCCGTCACTGGAGACGGCTTCCAGCGTGAACGGCTGTTTCGACGGCTTCCAGAAGAGATACCAGGGGTCGACATTGGCATTGCCGTAGCGGACGACGAAGTCGAACTTCCCGTCGCCGTCGAGATCGCCGACCCCGACCTTGTTGACCATCGCCCGGGGATCGCTCAACTTATATAAAAAAAAAGGGTTGCGCTCCTCCGGATTCGCCGTCACCGCCGCCGTTCCGGCGACGCCCTGGAATCCGGCGGAAGGGCGCACCGCATAGTGCGCCCCCTCCACCGGGGCCGCCACGGTGAAATCGGTGGTCTGCACCACCGGCGCGGCGTTGAGTTTGGCCTCCTTCCCGCCTAAGACGGAAAACACGTCGAACCCGATTCCGGGAGCGTCGCCCGCCAGCAGCCGCCAGGAGAGGTAGACCTCTCCCTTGTCGAGCGGCAGCGCCACCAGCCCGCGGTCGAATTTCTCTTCGACGCGCGCGGCGGCGAAGCCGTTCACCTTGCGCGTACCGATGCTCTTCGGCAGAACGGGTTTGAGCAGCGGCTTCACCGCGGAAGCCGCGTCCGGCGTCGCCGGAACAAGCGAAAAATCATCCGCCAGAATGTCGCACGCTCCGCCCCCCACCAGCCGGAGGGAGATGTGATCGACTCCCTCGGGGACGGTGAATTTCAGGCGGTATTCCTGCCAGTCGCCGGTGAGCTTGTCGAGTTTCCGCGACGTCATGGAAAAGCTGACCAACTTGCCGTTCCCGTAAGCGGAGACCTGCAATTCGATGTCGGGAGCTTTTTCCGCATTGTTCTTCGCGTAACAGGTCGCTTCAAAGGTTTCGCCGGGTTTCACGGCAGTGCCGGACGCGGTGAACGCCCAGTCCTTTCCGCCCTTGGCCACAATGCGCACGGCGCGCTTGCCGCTCCGGGCCGCATCGGCGGCGACGGCGGAAGAACCAACCGCTTCTTCCCGCGCCCAGAATCCCCAGCAAGCCGGAGTTTTGCCGGACTCCGCGGTCTCGAAACCGCCGTTCTTTATCAGCTCAACCGAGGCGACCGGAACCAGCGTGAAATAATCGATGTAAGGCGACCCCGCCCCTTCCGGATGGGCGTAATTCCCGGCGATCTCCACTTCGATCGCTTCGCCCGCGCCGACTTTCCGCGCCCGGATCAGGGGACCGTTGCCGGAATACCGGAAGAAGGTCTTGCCGCCGTCGAGCGAAACACCGACGCTACGCCCTACCGCGATATTGAGGTTATAGGTTCCCGCCTCGGTGACCGGAATGCGGAATTTGAGCACCGGCATGTTTTCGCCCGGCTTGCAGTCCGCCATCACCGCATTGCCCTGGATCACGACGCCTTCGGACCACTTCTTCGCCGCGTCCTTGTCGGTGCTCCAGAGATTCCAGATCCCTTTCCGGGAGGTGTTCGGCTGGATCGCATCCGAATTGACCAGCACATTTTCCGCCTCGAACCGCTGCTCCGCCGGAGCGGCCGCGACGGCCGCGCCCGAAACCAGCACGAACATGCCGAACGCGCGACACAACCACTGTTTCTTCATGACATTTCTCCGCTCAACTCTTCAACTAAAAAACCGAAACATTCTTCACGGTGTCGGACCCGTCGCCGCCCGAAGGGTTCAGCCGCTTCGAGGAGACCACGTTCCCGCCCAGCGTCAGCACGTTGCTCCTGCCGGCATGGCGGTAGGAGATCCGCGACGTTGCCGCCGCATCGTAGGCGTCGATCCGGTCGGTTCCTTTGGCCGGATTCAGCTGATTATCGTCGTTGCCGTTGAATCCCGGCGGCGTCACCGTGTCGGCCATGTGGACCACCCGCGAGGGATTCCGGTATTGCGTGACCTTCTTCCGGCGGATCAGGGTGGCCGTTTCAGCGGGCTTCGTGCTCCACGAGGTCATATAATTGATTCCGTAACTCCGGGGACGCAGCTTGTCGGTCGTCCACTTGCTCTGGATCACCTCAACCGAAGTCACCGAAGGACAGGCGGTCACGCCGGACATGGTGACCCATTTGGAATAGTTGAGATTGGCGGAGAGCCCGAAATTGGTGTAGAGAAACCAGCTTCCAAGCGTATTCCAGTCTTTCGGCTCCGTATCCCCCGGCACCTCCGGTCGCGCCATGGTGTACGGCATCAGGATGTCGTCAAACGCGGCGTAGTAAGAATAGACCGCCGACCCCAGCTGTTTGAGGTTGTTGACGCAGCCGGTGGAGCGCGCCCGTTCCCGCGCCTGGTTCAGCGCCGGGAGCAGCATTGCGGCCAGAATCGCGATGATCGCGATCACGACGAGGAGCTCAATCAACGTAAAACGCAGTTTCTTCATGGGGAACCTCCTTTTTTGCGTTAAGAGTTTCATGCGAATCGATCCGCCTTTCGACGGTTGCGGCGGAGCGGCCGAGAACCTTCCTCCGGTAGAGCAGCAACGCCCCGCCGATGCCCATCAGCACCAGCGCGCAGAAGAGAATCGCGCAGCGGGCGATCCAATCGTTGGGAATCAGCACGATCAAAAGAACGAAAATTCCGTAGACGAAGGAGAGCCACCCGATCAGCCCGGCCTGGGCGGCGGTGTTGTCGTGGCCGACCTCCTTGTCGAAATCGACCGGGGTCTCCTTGTCTTTGAAGAACTGGTCCACCGACGCATCCATCTTCGGGTCCGCACCGCGGCGGTAGAAGCGGAGCGATAAGAGATAGAAGCCGACCGAACAGGGGATGATGATTACCGTGGTCACCACAAACGGCACCTTGACGAAGTAAAGGTAGAGGCTGTGCAGCCACGGCACCCCTTCCAGCAGCGGCGGAATCACCTGCTGGGCCTTCGTTCCCAGCACCAGCGAAAACACCACGAGCGAGAGGATCGTGTTGAACACCACCGTTCCCCACGCCGACCATTTCGGCGTGTTTTTGATGAAGAATCCGAGCACGAACACCACGCCGGACCCGGTGCCGATGAAGGCGTACATATACATGTAGGCGTCGAAGAGCGAAATTCCGCTGCCGAGCACCGCCGTCGCCACCAGCAGGATCAACCCGCCGAAGAGCAGCGAAGCGATGACTCCGACGATGAAGTACTCCCGGTCGGAGGCGTTGGGCCGCAGCATCGGCCGGTAGAAGTTCCAGGTCATCGACGCCGCCATGCCGTTGAGCGACGAGTTGAGGCTCGACATGGTCGAGGCGAAGAGACCCACCACCAACAGCCCCATCAGCCCCTGCGGCAGCACCTGCATGGCGGCGAGGATGTAGGCGCCCTCTTCCGGATTCGGGAACTTGCTGAGCTCCGCCAGGTTCGGCACCAGCGTGAAGCAGGCCAGCGGCGGAATGAACCAGATGAGCGGCAGGAAGAGGTAGCAGCCGATGGAGACCAGCGCCGATTTCCGCGCATGGTCGCCGTCGCGGGCGGCGAGATACCGCCCGGTCGAAGTAAGCCCGTTGCTGAAGAACATCGCCGAGAAGATGATTCCGACCAGGAACACCCAGTCGTATTTCATCGAGCCGACCGGGTGGAAGATGACGAAGTGATCCGTGGGAATCTGCGCGATGAAATTCCCGATGCCGCCGATTTTGATCAGCACCAGCACCGCGGTGACGATGCTGATGATGATCACCAGCAGCAGCTGGATGAAGTCGCTCGCCATCACCGCCCAGCTCCCGCCGACCACGGTGAAGAAGATCACCACCAGCCCCGCCACCAGGACCACGGTGAGCGGGTCGAAGTTGAAGATGGTCGCCAGGATCACCCCGAGCGAAGTCATCTGCACCGCCGGACCGAACGGCGCAACGCTGATGCCGAACCAGTTGAAGAACTGCTCGTTGAAACGCCCGTAACGCCGGAAGACCGCCTCCGCACCCGTGATCACCCGCAACTGCCGCAGCCGCGCGGCAAAATAGAGGTAGCCGAAAATCACCCCGAGCAGGTACGGCACATACGAGGAGAACAGAATCAGCAGCCCGTACTTGTAGGCGATTCCGGCGGCCCCGGTGAACGTCCAGCTCGAAAAGTTCGAGACGAACACGCTGCTGCCCAGCAGCCACCAGCAGACCCGCTGTCCGCCCGCGAAATAGTCTTTCGACCCACGCAGGAATTTGCGGATGACGACCCCGATGGCCAGCATGAAGACCAGGAAAAATCCGATCACGATATAATCGTAAATGGTCAGCATTTCACTTCTCCCGGATATCGGCGATCTGACACAGTCATAGTAAGAATACAATCAAACATATCGGTCAACCTCCGCTTTTTTATTTGAAATCGGCTGCGCCGGGCAGGTTGCGGCTCTTGATTTCACCGGCGACCGCGGCGGCGACGAGCTCGGCGCCCTTGCGGTTGAAATGGGAACGGTCCGGCTTGTTGTCGGCCGTGACGTAGAAAAGCTCGCCGCTCTTCTCCGGCCCGTACTCTTCCAGAAGCGCTTTGGTGATCGTGTTGAGGTCGATCACCGGGACGCCGGTCTCGGCGCCGACCTGGCGGACGACATCGGGATAGGTTTCAAGCGTGTTCTTGACCTTGTCGCCGTCGAAGATCCGCCGCATCACCGGCGTGCAGAGGATCACTTCGCCCTTGCGTTCGCGGACATCGGCGATGAAGCGTTTCAAATTCTCCCGGTAATCAGTCTCCGCCGCCGCGTAGATCTCCGGCCGGTCCTTCTTCTGGTCGTTGTGGCCGAACTGGATCAAAACGACATCTCCCGGCGAAAGCTGGGCGAGCAGGTTCTCCCACCGCTTTTCGGTGACAAAACTTTTGGTGCTCCGGCCGCCCATCGCCAGATTGATCACTTTGACTTTGTCCGTGCAGAAATTCGAGAGCATCTGTCCCCATCCGGCGCGGTTGATGGCCGGGTTGCAGTTTTCCACGGTGGAATCCCCGGCGATCAGGATTTTCGGCCGGCTGTCCGTCTTGAGCGCAAGCCCGCTGAACACCGCCGAAGCGCCGACCTTCCCTTTGGGCTTGATGCGGCAAAGCACCGCCGCCGTATCGGAATCCCCGGTGTTGAATTCAATTTCGAGGCGGGACTTGCCCGGCTTCGCATTGGCGGACACCAGCGAAGCGGTCTCCTTGCCCGCCTTGTTCAGCTTGGCGTTGAGGAAGGCGAACCCGTCCGCCTCGGTATCCACATCGGCGCTGAACACAAACGTCGTGTTGGCCGGAACCTTGAAATACTGCACCACGGCGCCCGCCGTGCCGCTCTCTTTGACCGCGGTCAGCTTGAGGCGCCCGTCGGCCACTTCCGCCCCGGTCGTCTCGGGATAGGCGTTTCTCCAGCCGATCAATCCCTTGGCGAAATCAAGGTTCTTCAGCTCCGGCTCCGCTGCGGAAACCCAAAGCAACGGCAGCAGGAAAAGGGCGGCGGCAACACTTCGTTTCATGGCGTCTTTCCTTGTGTTCATGGGGCACTCCCCGGTTACAACATCAATCCATATGCAATGGCCAATCTGACACAGTCATTGCAATTATACCGCTTTTTGCCGCGAAAAGCAAGTCGTTTTCCGGAATTTGTCGATTTTTTTTAAAAGAAAGCGCAGCCTTGTCCCCGCCGCCGGAATCGGAAGAGACGCTTTCCCCTCCGGCGCCCGACGTTGCATTCTCCCGCCCCGCCGTGTATATTAATGGACTTTGGAATGGAGAACCCGGTGGAATTCTTTCAGCAGCGCGTGGTTCTGCGCGGAACCGTGGAAGGGGTCGGCATGCGTCCGGCCCTGTTCCGTTTCGCCCGGAAACTGGAGCTGACCGGCTGGGTCCGCAACCGTTCGTGCGAAGTGGAGCTGGTCTGGCAGGGAAGCGCCGAGGCACTGGAGCAGGCCCGCGGGGAACTCCCCGCCGCTCTGCCGCCGGAGAGCCGGATCGACTCCGTCGAATACGGCCCGGTCGAACCGCTGGCGGCGAAGGAGCGCGACCGGGAATTCGTCATCCGCGACTCCGGCGATTCCGCATCCGGCGGCAAGGTCAATCTGCTCACTCCGCCCGACCTCGCCCCCTGTCCTGAATGCCGCGCCGAATGGAACGACCCCGCCGACCGCCGGTTTCACCACGCCTTCAACAGCTGCGGCAACTGCGGGCCGCGCGCCACGGTGATCGAAGCGCTCCCCTACGACCGCGAGGCGACGGCGTGGCGCGATTTTCCGCTCTGCCCGGAGTGTAGGCGTGAATATGAGAACTCCGCCGACCGCCGATTCCATATCGAGGGAATCAGCTGTCCGCACTGCGGCCCGCGTCTCGAACTTCTCGGCCCCGGCGGGCTCCGCCTTGCCGAAGGCGACGCCGCGCTGCAACAGGCCGGGCGCGCCCTCGCCGACGGCAAAATTCTGGCGCTGAAGGGAGTCGGCGGCTTCCAGCTCCTGGCCGACCCGCGCCGGAAGGAGGCGCTCCAGACGCTCCGGCTCCGCAAGCACCGCCCGGACAAACCGCTGGCGCTGATGGCGGCGGACGCGGCGTGCGCCGCCCGCTTCTTCGAACTCGCGCCCGAAGCGGCGGCGGCGCTCGCTTCGTCCGCCGCCCCGATCGTCCTCGCGCCGTGGAAGGAGGACGGCGGACGCGGATTCCACCCCGAACTCATCGCGCCCGACCGCCCGGAAGAGGCGGGGGTCATGCTCCCCGCCTCTCCGCTTCACGCGCTCCTGATGCGCGAGTTCGGCGGCCCGCTGCTGGTGGCGACCAGCGGCAACGCCTCCGGCGAACCTCCGGCGCTCGACACCGCGGAAGCGTTGCGCGAGCTGGACAAAATCGCCGACGTTTTTCTCTCCCACAACCGGACCATTCTCTGGCGGCACGACGATTCGCTGGCCGCGCTCAACGCCGGGCAGTTGCAGCTCTGGCGGCGCGCCCGCGGCTTCGGCTGGGCGGCCGGACACGGAGACTCCGGAATCCGCCGCCCGGTCCTCGCCCTCGGCGGCGGGCAGAAAAACGCCTTCGCCGCCGCCGGGCGCGACTGGCTGCTGCTCTCGCCCCACCACGGCGAACTCGACGAGGCCGGAACCGCCGCCGAATGGGAAGACGCCTTGCGGCGTACCGTCGATCAGCTGGCCGAGAAGCCGGAGTGTGTGGCGGTCGACCTTCACCCCGATTATTACAGCTCGATTCTCGGCCGGAAGCTGGCGGAGAAGTGGGGCCTGCCGCTGGTCCGCGTCCAGCACCACCACGCCCACGTGCTGGCCGGGATGTACGAATACAGCCTCCCGGCGGCGCTGGCGCTGGTGTTCGACGGCACCGGGCTGGGCGCCGACGGCACCTTGTGGGGAGCCGAACTCTTTTGGGCCGACCGCGAGCGCGGCATCCGGCGGCTGGCCTCGTTCGTTCCCGCGCCGCTGCCGGGGGGCGAGGCGGCGATCCGCGACTGCCGCCGCCAGTGGCTGGCGCGGCGTTGGGCCGCCGGGCTTCCGCACGACGGGACGCCCTTCGCCGAACTCCTTTACACGCAATGTGAATGCGGGATCAACACCCCGCTCACCTCGTCCGCCGGGCGGCTGTTCGACGCCTGTTCCGCCGCATTCGGGTTCGCCCCGGAGCGGGTCACTTACGAAGGCCAGGCGGCGATCCGGCTGGAAGCCGCCGCCTGGCGCGAATCCGGCGGCGACCTCCGCCCCTTCCCGTGGAGCTCGCGCCTCGACGGGGAATTGCTGCGGATCGACTGGACGCCGCTCTGGCTCGACGACCCCGCGCGCCACGCCACCCCGGCGCGCGACTTTCACCATGCACTCGCCGAGGCGGCGCTGGCCATGCTCGACCATGCCGCCGGGGTCGCGGGAAGCGGCGCGGCGGAACTGCCGGTCCTGCTCACCGGCGGCGTGATGCAGAACCGCTACCTTACCTCGCTCCTGATGGAGAAACTCGGTTCCCGCTGTCTTCTGCCCCGGCAGATCCCCCCCAACGATGGCGGCATCGCCGTCGGCCAGGTTTTTCAGGACGGGTGGCGTCTCGATTGAGAGACGGACAAAAGATAGCGTTTTCCCCGAACCCCTCCTGTTTCCTCCTTGAAAATCCGAATAATATGGAGTATAGTAATGCTCGAATTTTTTGATACCGCTTCAGTCAGCTCCTGCTGGAATATGCATGAACCGCCTGGCGTAACAATCCCGGATTTTTTGAGACAGGAGCCCGGCGTATGTGCGTGGCACTACCCATGAAAATTATTGAGCTGCAGCCGGAATCCCACGGCAAAGTGGAGTACGACGGCATGGAGCGGCGCGTCAATCTGCGTCTGCTCAAAGAATGCGGCATCGGCGATTACGTGCTGGTCCACGCCGGATTCGCCATTGAGAAGGTCGATCGTGACAAAGCCGTCGAACAATTGCGGCTGTTGCAGGAGCTGAAGCAGGAATTCTCTTGATGCACCCCCCGATTTCATTCTGGAGCGGGGCGCTTTGCGCCGCCGCCGCCCGGCTTGGCCGTCCCGTTCGCCTGATGGAGGTGTGCGGCAGCCACAGCTTCGCCGCGGCAAAATTCGGGTTGCGTTCGCTGCTGCCGGACTCGGTCCGGCTGCTCTCCGGTCCCGGCTGCCCGGTCTGCGTTTCGGGCCCCGGTTTCATCGACCGCGCCATCGCGCTCTCCCGCCGGAACGTCCGCGTCGCGGTGTTCGGCGACCTGCTGCGCATCCCCGGCTCCGAAGGCACCCTTCAGGGCGAAGCGGGGCTCATGGTCATTTACTCGCCCGAAGAGGCGCTTGATTACGCCGTGGCGCACCCGGATAAAGAGGTCGTACTGGCGGCGGTCGGCTTCGAACCGACCCTCAGCGCCGGAGCGGCGATTCTGGAATTGGCGGCAGAACGGAATGCCGCCAATTTTTCTTTGCTCTGCGATTTCAAGCGGATTCGCCCTGTTCTCGACCTGCTGGCGGCGGATTCCGGAACCCGGCTGGACGGCTTCCTGCTCCCCGGCCACGTCGGTTCGGTCGTCGGAGAAACGGGGTTCGCCGGCCTGGCGCTTCCCGGCGTGATCTCCGGATTCTCCGCGGAAAATATGCTGCACTCCATTTTACTTCTGCTGCAATCGGTTGAAAAAGGCTGCCCCGCCGTCATCAACAATTATCCGGAAGTGGTGGAAGCCTCCGGCAACCGGGCCGCGCTCGCCATGATCGAACACTGTTTCGAACCCGGCCCGAGCGAATGGCGCGGCATGGGGAACGTCCCCGGCGGCGGCTGGCTGATCCGGCCGGAATTCGCCCGGTTCGACGCGGCGAAGCGATTCGACCTGCCGTTCTCCGCCGCCCGCGAACCGGCGGGGTGCCGTTGCGGCGAAGTGCTGCGCGGCGCGCTCACTCCCGAAGAATGTCCCCTTTTCGGCCGCGGCTGTACGCCCGCCCATCCGGTCGGCGCCTGCATGGTGAGCGGCGAAGGCGCCTGCGCCGCCGCCTACCGTTACCGCGAGGTGGCGTCATGAGCAAAGAGATCGTCACCATGGCGCACGGCGGCGGCGGACGCGCCGAAACCGAACTCATCGAAAAAGAGATTCTCTCCCGCTTCGGAGACGGTCCGCTGGCCGGTCTGCCCGACGGCGCGCAGCTTCCCGGCGGTCTCGTGTTCTCCACCGACAGTTTCGTGGTGACGCCCCGCTTCTTTCCCGGCGGCGACATCGGCAAACTGGCGGTCTGCGGCACGGTCAACGATCTTTATATGGCAGGCGGCGCGCCGCGCTATCTCTCGCTTTCACTCATCATCGAAGAGGGATTCCCGCGCGAAGAACTGGGGCGAATCCTCGACTCGGTGGCCGCCGCCGCGAAGATGTGCGGCGTCACCATCGCCACCGGTGACACCAAGGTGGTTCCGCGCGGCGGTGCGGACGGAATCTATCTCAACACCGCCGGAATCGGCGTCAAGGATTCGCGCTGGACGCCCGACCGTTCCCGCTTCCGCCCCGGCGACCGGATCTTGATTAACGGCGGAATCGGCGAACACGGCATGGCGATTCTCGCCGCCCGCCACGGCATCGGCGGCGAAGGAGTCGTGAGCGACTGCGCCGGGCTGGGCCCGTCTGTCGAGGCCGCGCTTGCCGTTGCGCCCGATGCGGTGAAATTCATGCGCGACCCCACCCGGGGTGGCGTCGGCGCGGTGGTCCAGGAAATGATGTCCGGGAGTCCCGCCGGAGCGGAACTGCGCGAGGCGGATCTTCCGTTGCGCCCGGCGTTCCGCGCCCTGAGCGGAATGCTCGGCATCGAGCCGCTTTTCGTCGCCTGCGAAGGACGCATGGTAACGGTGGCCGATGCGGACGGGGCCGAGGCGATTCTCGCCGCCTGGCGGAACCTCCCCGGCGGAGAGTTCGCCGCGGAAATCGGCGAATTGACCGAAACTCCGGGGCGGGTGACGCTCCGGGGCGAGTGGGGCGGCAGGCGTTTGCTGATCGTGCCCGACGGCGAACAGCTCCCGAGGATCTGTTGAAATGCACGAACTGTCGATCGCGGAGGCGTTGCTCGATACGGTGACCAAGTGGCAGCGGGAGAACGGCGGCACGCTGCTCCGGCTGCGGGTGAAGGCCGGGCGGCTGGCCGGGATCGACCCGGAGGCGCTCCTTTACGCCTGGCCGATGGCGCTGGAGCATGCCGCGCCGGAGATTTCCGGCTGCAAGCTTGAGGTCGAGATGCTGCCGCTTTCGCTGCGCTGCGCGGCGTGCGGCAAAATCGCGACGACGGAACGATTGATGTTAATATGTCCGTCCTGCGGCGAGCAGGCGCTTCGCCGCCAGGGCGGACGGGAACTGATGATACAGGATATCGAGGTGGACCATGTGTAAAAATTGCGGCTGCGGCGGCGCTCACTCGCACTCCCATGCGGAAGGCGACGCCCATCATCACCATCACCACGATGGCGGCGGGGAGGAACATTCCCACCGCGACGCCGACGGCAAGCTTTATTCGCACCGGCACGAACCGTCCGGGACGGTCGTACCGCTGGAACAGGCGGTGCTGGCGGCCAACGACGGCGTCGCCGAGGCGAACCGCCATTGGCTCCGGGAACGCGGTATTGTCGCGTTCAATCTGATCTCGTCCCCCGGCTCGGGCAAGACGACGCTTTTGGAGAAAACGCTCGACGCGCTCCGCGAGGCCGGAATTCCGACCGCGGTGATCGTCGGCGACCAGTACGGCGAAGTCGACGCCGAACGGATGCGCAACCGTGGCGCAACGGTCACCCAGATCGAAACCCACGACAGCTGCCACCTCAACGCCGAACAGGTTCATGCCGTCCTGGAACAGGCGGTTCCGGCCGGAACCCGCCTGCTCCTGATCGAGAACGTCGGCAACCTGGTCTGCCCGGTCGCCTTCGACCTCGGCGAAGAGGCGAAGATTGCGCTGCTCTCCACGCCGGAGGGAGAAGAAAAACCGGTCAAGTACCCGGGGCTTTTTGCCGTCGCCGCGTTGGTGCTCCTGACCAAGATCGACCTCGCGCCGGTGCTGGAGTGGAACCGGGAACTCTGCCTGGCCAACTTGCGCACGGTGAATCCGGAGGCGGAAGTGCTGGAGATTTCCGCCCGCCGGGGCGACGGCCTCAAGCCGTGGATCGATTATCTGAAACACCATATCACACCATAATAAAATATAGATTAAGGGAGTTTGGGACATGACGGAATGGGTATTGTTCGGCTTGATCGGCGTACCGCTGCTGGTCGGCGGGGTGCTGGCCGCTCTGATCTCTTCCGACCGCCTCCGCTTCGCACTGGTTGCCGCCTGTGCGTTGCTCGTGGCGGCCGGGGGAATCGGGCTGGTGGCGTTGACTGCTCAGGCGGAAGGGCCGGGGCGAATCTGGAGTTACACCGTCTCCGGCGAATTCGCCGGGGTGGGGACGCTGCTTGAGCTGGCGATCCTCGCGGTGATCTTCGGCGTCGCCGTCAAAATCCGGAATTTCTGGATCACGCTGTTCGCCGTGCTCCAGGTGATCCTGGCGATCGGCTGCTACTTCTGGGGACACGTCGAAGAGGGGGAATTCATCCTCTTCCGCATCGACAACCTCTCCCGGATCATGCTGCTGGTCACTTCGGTGGTCGGTGCGGCGATCCTGGTTTTCTCGATCGGCTATATGCGCGAGCATGAGCACCACAAGCCGGAAGGAGCCGGTTCGCTGAAGCGGTTCTACTTCTTCTTCCTGAGCTTCCTCGGTTTCATGGTCGGCCTGGTGGTCTCCAACCACCTCGCCTACTTCTCCTTCTTCTGGGAGGCGACGACGCTGTGCAGCTACGCCCTGATCGGTCAGGACGGCGGCGAGGCGCGCCGGGTCAACGCGGTCCGCGCGCTGCTGATCAACAGCTTCGGCGGCGTCGCGCTGCTGCTCGGAATCTTCCTGGTCAAATACTACACCGACGGCGAAACCTTCCTCAATCTCTTCGAAGACAGCGCTTACGCGCTGCTGCCGGCGATCCTGCTCTGCATCGCGGCGTTCACCAAATCGGCGCTGTTTCCCTTCCAGAGCTGGCTGCTGGGCGCGATGGTCGCCCCGACGCCGGTTTCGGCGATGCTCCACGCCGCCACCATGGTGAAGGCGGGCGTCTACCTCGTGCTGCGCATCGTGCCGGGCTTCTATGAGGACAGCGGGGTGATGCTGATCATCGCCTTCGCCGGTTCGCTTTCGTTCGTCGGCGGCGCGCTGCTGGCGTGCACCCAGAGCAACGGCAAGAAGGTGCTGGCCTACTCGACCATCTCCAACCTCGGGCTGGTGGTCGCCTGCGCCGGAATCGACTCTCCGCTGGCTTACGCGGCGGGTCTGGCGATCATCACCTTCCACGCCATCTCCAAGGGCCTGCTCTTCCTCTGCGTCGGCCGGATCGAACAGCGCATCGGCAGCCGCGACATCGAGGATATGGACGGGCTGCTCTACAAGATGCCCTTCACCGCCTGCGTGATCCTGCTCGGCATGATGTCGATGCTGCTTCCGCCGTTCGGCATGCTGCTCAGCAAGTGGCTGGCGATCGAGGCGACGATCCGTTCGCCGTTCCTGCTGGTCTTCATGGTGATGGGCTGCGCGCTCACGGTCTTCTTCTGGGCGAAGTGGATCGGCCGCATCCAGCACACCGGATACCACGAGTTCCTGCCCAAAGAGGAGATTCCGCCGTCGATGCGCATCTCGCTCGGTGCCCTCGCTCTCATGGTGCTCGGGACCGGGCTGGTCACCATGCTGATCTACACCGACGTCTTCGTGCCGATGTCGCAGGCGGTCTACCGCGGCGGCGCCGACCTCAACTGGAAGGCGCTCAGCGAAGTCAGCAAGTTCTCCGCGGTGGTGATCTTCGTCGGCATCGCGCTCGGGTTCCTGTTCTTCTACTTCCTGGTCTGGCGGCGTTTCAGGCCGCACAACGTCCGGCTGCCGTTCCTCTGCGGCGAAAACGTGACCGCGGCAAACAGCGGCCACGACAGCCGCGAAATCCGCTCCTACGACTTCTATTCGGTGGGCGGCAAAATCGAGCACTCGCAGGTGACCAGCTTCTACTTCCGCGGCATCATCAGCGAGCCGGTGGCGACCCGGGTGATGAACTGGATCGCCTTGCTGATCATCATCGTCTTAATCGGCAAAACCATTGCCGCAATGTAACAGAATGGAGCGTTCCGGACTATGGATCAGATATTGACTCGAATTTCCGAAATCTGCGGCAACCAGTACGTGTACTCCGCGCTGGTGCTGATTCTCGCCCCGCTGGCTGGCGCGTTCATCATGGGCCTCGACCGGGTGGTCACCGCCCGGATGCAGGGCCGCATGGGGCCGCCGCTGCTCCAGCCCTTCTACGACATCTTCAAGCTCTTCGGCAAGGAGCCGATCGCGCTGCATCGCCCGCAGATCATGTATGCGATGCTGCATCTGGTGTTCATGATGCTGGCGCTGCTTCTCCTGGCGCTGGGCAACGACCTCTTGATGGTGCTCTTCGTGCAGGCGTTCTCGGTGATCTGCCTGGTGCTGGGCGGCATGAGCGTGCGCTCGCCGTACAGCTGGATCGGCAGCCAGCGCAAGATCCTCCAGATGCTGGCGCTGGAACCGATCCTGCTGGTGATGATCCTCGCGATCAACCTGCGCGACAGCAGCTTCCTCGGCTCCGAAGTGATGAAGAATTCGCAGCCGCTGCTGCTGTCGATGCCGCTGCTCTTCGTCGCCTTCCTCTGCGTGATCGGCATCGAACTGGAAAAGTCGCCCTTCGACCTCGCCAGCTCGCACCACGCGCACCAGGAGATCGTCAAGGGAATCACGCTGGAATTCTCCGGCCCGTTCCTCGGACTGCTCGAAATCGCGCACCTCTACGAAGTGGCGTTCTTCGCCTGGCTGATGTGGGCGTTCTGGCATACCAACTTCTGGATCGGGTGCGTCGTTGCGCTGGCCGGCTTCCTTTTCCTGACAATCGTGGACAACGCGTTCCCGCGTCTCACAACGACCTGGATGCTGCGTTTCATGTGGACGGTGCCGCTGACGCTGGCGTTGGCTAATTTAATCTGGTTATGGGTGTAATCATATGTCGAAAGCAACTGCAAAATCTCCCTGGGTGGTTCATTTCAACTGCAACAGCTGCAACGGCTGCGACATTGAGTTCCTCGCCTGCCTGACGCCGACCTACGACGTCGAGCGGTTCGGAATCCTCCATGTCGGCAACCCGAAGCACGCCGATATCCTGGTGGTGACCGGTTCGGTCAACCACCGCAACAAGCACGTGCTCAAAAACGTCTACGACCAGATGCCTTCGCCCAAAGTGGTGGTGGCGATGGGCGTCTGCCCGGCGACGGGCGGCATTTTCGCCGACTGCTATAACGTGCTCGGCGGCGCGGCCAAGGTGATTCCGGTCGACGTCTACGTCCCCGGCTGTCCGCCGCGCCCGGAAGCGATGATCGACGGCATCGTCGAAGGCGTCAAAATCCTGGCGCAGAAGCGCAAGGATTCGGAAACCGTGCAGGCCGAGCTGCCGGTGAAAATCGTGCGTCCGGCCGCGGTTCCGGAAGCGGCAACCCCCAATGCGGAAACAACCGGTCAGGCGGTGGCAAAATGATGGAAATTCAGGAAGAACTGACGCTGGAAAACCAGCTCGAAAAAATCTCCTCGCTGCTCCCCCGCGGCTATCGTTTCGTGACGATGACCGTGGTCGACGACGGCGAAGGGTTCGATATCTTTTATCACTTCGACCTCAAGTACAAACTCGAAACGCTCCGCTTGAAGCTGCCCTACGGCGCTTCCCTGCCGAGCATTTCCAAAGCATGGTTCGCCGCGCTGATCGCAGAGAACGAAATTCAGGACCTGTTCGGCATCACGGTGACCGGGCTGGACATCGATTACCGCATGCACATGCTGCTGGCGGAAGACGCGCCGGTGGCGCCCTTCTGCCGGGTTCCCGGCGTCGGAGTGTCGGCGCTCAAGGTTGAGACGAAAAGCGAAGGAGGCGCATTATGAGCATGTTGATTCCCTACGGTCCCCAGCACCCGGTGCTGCCCGAGCCGCTCCAGCTGCGTCTCGAGATCAACGACGAAAAAGTGATTTCCGCCATGCCGGTGATCGGCTACGTTCACCGCGGGCTGGAGAAGCTCGCCGAGCAGAAGGATTTCCAGCAGGACACCTATCTCATCGAACGCGTCTGCGGCATCTGCAGCTTCATCCACTCGCTGACCTACTGCATGGGCATCGAGGAGATGATGAACATCGCCGTTCCGCCGCGCGCCAACTACCTGCGCGTGGTGTGGAGCGAACTCCACCGCATGCACAGCCACCTGCTGGCGCTCGGCCTCCTCGCCGACGCCTTCGGCTTCGAAAACCTCTTCATGCAACTCTGGCAGACCCGCGAACACGTGATGGACGCGATGGAAGCGACCACCGGCGGCCGGGTGATGCTCGGCAGCTGCTGCATCGGCGGCGTCCGCAAGGACATCGACCCCGCCCAGGCCAAGTTCGTGCTTGACCAGGTGGCGAAGGTTGAGAAGGAACTCAAAGAGCTCGTCCCGGTGCTGCTCGACGACTACGGCGTTAAACAGCGTCTGGTCGGCGTCGGCGTCCTCGACCCGCAGGCGGCCTACAGCCGCGGCGCGGTCGGCCCGACCCTGCGCGCCAGCGGCGTCCGCCGCGACCACCGCATGACCGGCTACTGCGCCTACGGCGAACTCGGCTTCGAGCCGGTCGTCCGCAAGGAGTGCGACTGCTACGCCCGAACCGACGTCCGGGTGGGCGAACTCCACCAGTCGATCGACCTGGTCCGCCGCGCCCTGGCGAAACTGCCCGACTCCGAACTCAAGACGCCGTTCAAGGGGAACCCCTCCGGCGAAGTCGCCGTCCGCGCCGAACAGCCGCGCGGCGAAGTTCTCTACTACCTCCGCGGCAACGGCACCGATAAACTCGACCGTCTCCGGGTACGCACCCCGACGTTCGCGAATATCGCCCCGCTGCTCGGCATGCTGGTCGGCTGCAACCTGGCCGACGTCGCCGTCATCATCCTTTCAACCGACCCCTGTATCAGTTGTACGGAGCGCTGAAATGAAACTCTTCACGATTTTCGGAAATATCGTTCGCAACACCATCCGCGGGCCGGTCACCCGGAACTACCCGGCCAAAGTCCGGGACCCGTTCCCCACCGAACGCGGACGCCTCATCATCGAGTCGGACAAGTGCATCTATTGCGGCATCTGCTCCAAGAAATGCCCGTCCAACGCGATCACCGTCACCCGCCAGCCGGAGAAATCATGGAAATTCGAACGCTTCCGCTGCATCCTCTGCGGCAGCTGCGTCGAATCCTGTCCCAAGAAATGTCTCCATCTGGTCTCCCGTCTCGAAAAAGAGTAACAAGGAATCGGAGGGGGCGCTTCGCCCCCTTATTCCCGCGAGTACGAGCGCGATGATGATTAACGGATAGTCCGGGTCATTTCGCGATTGAAGGCGGGGACCAATGTTTTCTTGCGGGAGGTTTTGGTAAGGACGAGCCAGCCGCGACGGGTTTCGCCGAGAAAACCGGAGAAGGCGCGTTTGACGGCGGCCTGGTCGGTGGAATCGGCGACGATGAGATAGAGGGCGCCGTTTTCGATGTCTTTGACGCCGAAGAGGAGATGGTCGAGCTGATCCTGACGCTTGAGTTCGGCCAGCCGACCGGCGAGTTCGTCGCGACGGGCGAGGAGGGGAGCGGGATCGAGGGTTTCGGCGAGGCCGATGCCGACTTTTTTGCCGTTCATCTCATACTCTTTGTAGTCGGAGTGGATGACTTCTTCCGCGGAGTAGTTGGAGAGGTCGGATTTGACTTCGAGCATGCGCCGGCCGAAGGCGGCGACGTCTTTGACTCCGGCGATGGCGGCGAGTTTGCGGGCAATTTCATGTTCGCTCGGGGTGACCGATTTGGAACGCAGCGCCTTGGAGTCGGAGAGGATTCCGCCGAGGAGCAGCTTGGCGACTTCCGGCGAAAGCGGTCGTTTCGCCTTGAAAAAGCGGTCGGCGACGATTGATGCGCAGGCGCACCAAGGGCGGATGTCGACGGCGATCGGGGCGCCGGTCTGGAGGCTGCTGCCGGTCAACCCGTGATGGTCGATGATCGCCTGAACCTGTTCCGCCGCGATGCCGGGCGGAATCTGTGTGGTTTCGTTGTGATCGACGAGACCGATTGTTCCGGCCTTGAGTTCGGAGAGCAGGGGAGGGGTCGGGAGGCCGCACTCCTTGAGCAGGAATTGCGCTTCGGCGGAGAGTTGCCCGGAAATCGCCGCGCGGCCGCCGTAAAGGACCGCCGCGCCGATGGCGGAGGCGATGCTGTCGCAGTCCGGCCGGCGGTGGCCGGTCCAGATCATCCGCTGATTTTCGGGGTCGTCGAAGATTTCGAGATCGAAGGCGTGAAGCGCCACGGCTCCGGCGACGAGTACGAGCATGATTCCCAGCAGATTTTCCATCAAACGTCCTCCGTTCCTCAATTAGCGCAGCCGAGCGGTTTCCACAGGACGTCGGATTTGTTCCAGCCCTTTTCGGGGCCGGCAACCGCGTCCTCGCCCTCGGCGATCAGGTAATTGTACTGCTTGTGGTCGACGTGACCGTCGAGGAAGACCAGGTGGGCGCCTTCGTTATGGCGGGCGGCGCCCCGCTGCCAGTCGGCCTGGAGCCGGTCCACGCTCTTTTTGTAGAACTTGTCGGGGTCGTTCATCCATTTCGCGGGAATTTCGTCGCGGGTCATTCGCTTTTCGAGGAAGAGGACGGTGGCCGAGGCGTTCCGACGCGCCTGGCTCAGCTTGAATCGCTTGGAACCGTTGACGTAAGGGATGTAATCGCTGCCGCCGTCCAGCTTGGAATTCGGCACATAGGCGAGCGACAGCCAGGCGGTGGCGCCGTTGATCGAACCCTTGACCATCTCGCCGTCGAGGGAATTTTCGGTCTTGTCGTCCCCGGAGGGGAATCCCGCGCCGGGGTCCGACCAGATGCTGTTCGAACCGCGGAAGGTGCGGAAGGCGGCGTCGCGGTCGGTCGCAAAATCCTTGAGCGAGGGCTGGCCCATGTAACGCGGCACCACATCGGCCCAGAATTCGTCGATGTCGCCCTGCTGGACGCCGTCGCCGCCGGAGGCCGCGGCGACTTTATAACAGTCGGAGAGCTTGTCCGCTCCGCCCCAGGGAATTCGGCCCTTGTTGTCCTCGGTGAACATCAGATACCCGATGCCCCACTGTTTGCAGTTGCTCATGCTTCGGATGCTTTTTCCTCTGGCGCGGGCTTTGCCGAGGGCGGGCATCAGCATTCCCGCCAGGATTGCGATGATGGCGATCACGACGAGGAGTTCTATCAGCGTAAAATGTTTTTTCTTCATGGTTCCTCCCTAATCTGTCCGGATGTTGAATCCCGGAATTACCGGTTGAATACATCAATCAAGATAACCGATTGCCGTTAGCGGACCGCGAGACGCGGATTTGATTTCTGTTAGGACGCCGGAAAACAACCTTCTTTTAACTTTCCTCTTACCGGTTGCCAATCGATGAACGTAACCGGGCGGGCGGCGGAACCCGCGCGGAGTGAAGTGCCATTAATGTCCGGTTTTCTTGTGCTTTGAAGTTGAACTCCGGTGAAAATGGATTATAGTAAAGTTTTTATCCCCGTTCGGAGACGGGGAGACGCATAACCCAATACGGATAGAGAGATGAACATTTTTCAAGAACTCAAGGCACGCGGCTTCTGCTACCAGGAGACCGACGAGGAAGCGATCGAAAAACTTCTGAGCACCGAGCGAGTCAAGTTCTATGTGGGATTCGATCCGACCGGAAACAGCCTCCACGTCGGGCATCTGCTCCCGGTCATGGCGATGCGGCTGATGCAGAAGGCCGGGCACATTCCGATCGTGCTGGTCGGCGGCGCCACCGCCCGCATCGGAGACCCCTCCGGCAAGAAGAGCGCGCGCCCGATGATGACGCTCGAAACCATCGCCGAAAACGTCGCGTGTCTCCAGAATCAGCTCGCCCGCTTCATCCGCACCGAAGACGGAGAAGCCATCTTCGTCAACAACGCCGACTGGCTGTGCAAAATCGGCTACATCGACATGCTGCGCGAAGTCGGCACCATCTTCAGCATCAACCGGATGCTGGCGCAGGATTCGGTCAAATCGCGTCTCGAGGACGGACTTTCGTTCCTTGAATTCAATTACTCGATCCTCCAGGCCTACGACTTCATGGTGCTCAGCCGCGACCACGGCTGCAAGCTCGAAATGGGCGGGCAGGACCAGTGGGGCAACATGGTCGCCGGCACCGAACTGGTTCGCCGCAAACTCGGGCAGGAAGTCCATTGCATGACCATTCCGCTCCTGATGAACAGCAGCGGCGAGAAGTTCGGCAAGACCGCCGGGGGCAACAACGTCTGGCTCGACACCGCGCGCACCAGCGTCTTCGACTACTACCAGTTCTGGCGCAACGCCGACGACGCGCAGGTCGAGAAGCTGATGCTCTACTTCAGCCCGCTCCCGGTCGAAGAGATCAAGCGGATCTGCGACCACGCCGGAAACATCAACCGCGCCAAGGAAATTCTCGCCTACGAGGCGACCTGTCTCGCCCACGGCGAAGCAGCCGCCCGCGAGGCGTTCGTCACCGCCGGGACCCGGTTCGGTTTCGCCGACCCCGAACGCAAGGTGCAGACCACCAGCGCGATCGCCGGAGTCGAGGCGAACAAGATCGAAGCGGAACTCCCCACCGCGACCGTGACGGCGGCGGACATCGACGATCCCGTCGGACTGACGGTTCCGAAACTTCTCGTCCTGGCCGGGCTCTGCAAGTCGAACAGCGACGGCCGCCGCCTGATCCAGGGCGGCGCGGTCTCCGTCAACGACGAAAAAGTGACCGACGTGAACGCGAAAATCACCCGGGACGATTTCGCGGACGGCGGATTCACCCTCCGGGCCGGGAAGAAGAATTTCCGGCGCGTGGTTCTCGAAGCATAAATGACGATGACGTCGGCCGGTCCGGTTTTCCGGTCCGGCCGTAATTTTTCAAGGGTCCAACGATAGGAGAATTCCAGCATGACGCCCATGTTTTATGTCGCCGCGATGTCGCCGGATAATCCGGCTGGCGGAATCTACCGGTACGAAATGCGCGAAAGCGCCCCGCCGAAGCAGGTTGGCTTCACGCCGATGGCAAGCGTGAACTACCTCGCGTTTTCGCCCGATCGCAAGTATCTCTATGCGACCTGCACGATCGACGGCAAAGCGGGCGTCGCCTCATTCGCGGTCAGTCCGGACGGCGCGCTGACCTACCTCTCCAGCATGATCTCCGGCGGCAAGGCGGCCTGCTATGTCATCACCGACCCGACCGGCAAGTTCCTCTACTGCGCCAACTACACCAGCGGCGACTTCACCGAATTCCGGCTGGAAAACGGCAAGATCGTCGAACGCACCCAGATCGTCCGCCACTCCGGCAAAGGCCCCAACGCCGCCCGCCAGGAAGGGCCGCACACCCATTTCACCCAGATGACCCCCGACGGCAAATTCCTGATCGTCATCGATCTCGGAATCGATTCGGTGTTCACCTATCCCGTCGATCCCGAAAAAGGCCTCGACGCCGCTCACCCGAACATTCTTAAAGTCGAACCCGGCGACGGCCCCCGTCACCTCGTCTTCGACAAGTCCGGGAAAATAGCCTACCTGGCCAACGAACTCGGCAACAGCGTCACCGCGCTCTCCTATCACGGCGGCGAATTCAAAATCCTCGGCAAAGTCACCACCCTGCCGAGCCACTGGGATGGCAATACCAAGGTCGCCGCAATCCGCCTCTCCCCCGACGAACGCTTTCTCTTCGCCTCCAACCGCGGCTTCGATTCGATCGCGGTCTATCAGCTGGACGGCAAAGGCGGCATGAAGCCGGTCGACATGGTCCTCTCCGGCGGGTCAAGTCCGCGTGACATCAACTTCCTCCCCGGCGGAAAATGGTTCGGCGCCGCCAACGAATTCTCCGACATCGTCGTCTTCTACGACTATGACGGCAACGGCAAGTTGACCCCCAACGGCTTCCAGCTCAAATTGGTGCGCCCCCTGCACATCTTCTGGTAACCTTCTTTCCTGACACAACACGTCGTGGGAATCGGAGGAGGCGCTTCGCCCTCCTCCAAACCTCCTCCCGACCGGCAGGGTGCCGGTGCCGGGTACTAGATCCGCATCAAATGCTGCGCATTTAATGCTCCGACTAAGAAATTCGGGAGGTAATGCAAGGTTCCGGAGGGCGCAAAATACCGCTCCGTCGGCACCTCTCGCCCCTCCTATGAGAGACTATTTGTCAAGAGTGTTTTTGTAAAAAATCGTTTTTTTAAGAAAATGAGCCTTGGCGATTCAAAACGTTGCAGCTGTCTTGCTCCTATTCGCGCTCTGTTTGAGGGATGCCATTCCCGGCGCATGATAAAGTCCGTCACGATGCTTCTATCTTTTTGACGAGTTTTTTTTGTATCTTGGCTGATCTTAACTCAGGGGCAAGGCCGAAGTCATCGGGACTGGACATTTACAACGATGAACTCTTTCCTCTTTTCTTAAAAGCAACTCTCCTTGATTCTGAATTTTTGACTGACGGCTATTGCCTTGAATTCAGGCGGATTGTATCCGGTTGCAATTTTTCCGGGTCGCTTTGAAATGCGGATCATACGAAATTTCCGGATTCTTCCACAACGCGTACAGAACAGTAACCAGCTTTCGGGCCACGGCGACTTTGGATTTCCGCTGGGCAATCTTACCTCCACGTGCGGCAATCCGCTGTCCGAATATTCTCAAGTCGCAGTCAGGTCCGAAGTTTCCCATAATGTAATTTGCGGCTTGTATCAGCAATTTTCTCATCAAGGGATTTCCACTTTTGGTGATGCCGAGTTGTTTATCGACTTCTCCTGATTGATCCTGGCGCGGGACCAGGCCGAAGAGAGAACTCACCCGCTTCCCGCTGGAATAATGCTGCGGGTTCCCGACCAATAACGCGAACGTCAAAGCCGTGATTTCGCCGACTCCGGTGACTTGACGGAGCAGCTTTGTTTCGGGATACTTTTTGCATAACTGCCGGATTTGCCGATCATATTCCTTGATTCCCAACGCGAGATAGTGCAGTTGCTGGAACAACGGAGTGAGCAATGGTTTGACCGATTCCGGCAAATCGGCCGCCCCGGATGCGATGTTGTCAACGGTAAGCATTTTGTCCGAAAGTCCCAGTGCCCGAAGATGACCGCGAATCGTATTGATGATGCCGGTTCGTTGCCGAACCAGAAGATCACGTGCTTTTACTGCGACAAGATCGCGCTGCCGTTCTTCATTGATCGGCTTGACCGGATGCAGCAGATTGCGGTTGAGCTGAGCCAATTCGGCCAGATGCCTGGCATCCAGGGCATCGTTTTTCTTATCCGCCGCGTAAATCAGCCGCAAGGCTCTGGCATGGGCGACAATTACTTCAAAACCGAGGCTTTCAATAAACCGGCTCATCCACAAGCTATGTGTTCCGGTTTCCATCACGACGCATACTTTGCGAGGATCATTGAATTGACTCAAAAACCGGGAGATTTCGTTCCGGTCATTTGCTATCGTGACTTCATTCTTGCAGGAAACGTCTCCGCAAACGGCATAAACTGCGATTTTTTTCTGAGAAATGTCGAATCCAATGTAGACTTTTTCGTTTTTTGCAGTAAATTTTTTCATGGTTTGCCTCCTTTGTGTTTGAGCCTTGAGCTCGTTATAATTGTGGCTGATTCAGACCACGTTTTCAAGGGAGGCAAACCTTTTTTTTCGAGAAACACATAGTTACCTCCGCGTCTCTCATAATATCTTTTGTGGGGCGAGAGGGCACTCCTCCGCCTGTTTTTGCAGGAAGCTGGTTTGCAAGGTGCAAGACTGTTGCCGGGGTGATTGGTGGTTACGCTCGTGTGGAGATCTTTGCAGGGGCTTGGCAGGCCATTTAGTATGACCGATAGGCCCTCGCTGGAGATTCCCGGCCGTCTGGCGCGAGTTCTTTTGTATGGGTCATGCCTGGCGTGCGGCCCGGAGCTCGTGCTCGGCTGACGCCTTGCCCTCGCCGGGAGCGAGCCCCTGACCATGCATGACCCACGAAAATGAACTTGCTGCAACCGGCCATGAACGTTCCGTATGCCTGCCAAGCTCGTTTAAAGATCTCCACACCAGCGTAACTACCAAGCCGTTAATGCAACGGTCTTACGGCGGGTTCTCATTCCTCCTGCAAAAACAGGCGTAGGAGAGCCCTCTTGCCCTAAAAAAAGGGCAAGAGGTGCCGACGGAGCGGTATTTTGCGCCCTCCGGAACCTTGCATTACCTCCCGAATTTCTTAGTCGGAGCATTAAATGCGCAGCATTTGATGCGGATTTAAGTACCCGGCACCGGCACCCTGCCGGTCTGGGGGAGGTTTGGAGGGGGACGAAGTGCCCCCTCCAATTCCCACGACCACTATGGAGATGAAAAAGAGTTATTTAACGCGAATGGTGGCGGCGCGGCCGTGGGCGGCGAGACTTTCCATTTCGCCGAAACATTCGACGATGGGGGCTTCGCGACGGAGGGCGGCTTCGTCATACTTGACCAGGCTGGTGCGACGGAAGAATCCGGCGGTTTCGAGTCCGTTAAAATAGTGGGCGCTCGAGGCGGTGGGCAACACGTGGGAGGGGCCGGCGCAGAAGTCGCCGATCGATTCGGGGGTCCAGGGGCCGAGGAAGATCGCGCCTGCCGCGGTGATTTTGGCGGCGACGGATTCGGGGGTGGCGGTCTGGATTTCGAGGTGTTCCGGGGCGTAGGCGCTTGCCACGCGGGCGGCCTGTTCGAGATCGGCCGCATGGATGAGGAAGACGCCGTGGGCCTGGACGCGTTCGACGGTTTCCAGCTTGGGCAGCGAGGCTTTCTGGCGGAGGAACGCGGCTTCGACTTTGTCGATCATGGTGCGGTCGGTGGTGACGAGGACCGCCTGTTCCAGCCCGGAGCCGTGTTCGGCCTGACTGAGCAGGTCGGCGGCGATGAATTCGGGGTTGGCATCGGCGTCGGCGATGACGAGGATTTCCGACGGACCGGCGACCATGTCGATGGCGACTTTGCCGTAGAGCAGTTTCTTGGCGGCGGTGACGTAGGCGTTGCCGGGGCCGACCAGTTTTTCGACTTTGCGGATAGTCCGGGTGCCGAGGGCCAGCGCGGCGACGCCGTAGACGCCGCCGAGGCGATAGATTTCGGTCACGCCCGCCTTGCGCATCGCGTAGAGGACGGCGGGGTGGACTTTGCCTTCGCGGTTGGCGGGGGTGGCGGCGACGATTTCGCGGACGCCGGCGGCGCCGGCGATTCCGGCGGTGTGGAGGACGGTCGAAACCAGCGGCGCGGTGCCGCCGGGGACATAGACGCCGACCCGGTCCATCGGGGTGAACTTTTCGCCGAGCATCACGCCGGGGCGCGGCGAGGCGTGCCAGCCGTGCGGGATGGTTGCCAGCGCGAAATCGCGCACCTGTGAAAGCGCGGTGTCGATGGAGCTTTTCTCATGCTCCGAAAGCAGCGCTTCGGCGGCGTCGATTTCGTCCTCGGTCACCCGGAAGCGGGCGGGATCGAGTTCGACCTTGTCGAACATCGCGGCGTATTTGACGATGGCGCTGTCGCCGTCCTGTCTGACGTCGGCGATGATGGCGGCGACCTTCTCTTCGATTTCCGGCGGATAACCGGGACGGTCGGCCAGCGCGCGCAGCGCTTCTTCGAATCCGGGGGCGTCGTAATAGAGTTTCTTCATTGTTCTTTCACCCATACCAGCGTATTGTCGATCAGCCGGGTTTTGCCGAAATAGACGGCAAGCGCGACGAGGAGGCCGGCGGTTTCGGCGGTCGGCGGTTCGAGCGTTGCAGAGTCGAGGGCCTCGACATAGTCGATGGCTCCGCCGGCTTTTTCGATTTCCTGTTTCATGGCGTCGATGACGGCCGGGACCGCGTCGATTCCACCGGCGACGAGGCCGGCGTGCGCCGCTTCGAGGACGCGGGAGAGTACGACGGCGCGTTCCTTTTCATCCGCCGAAAGATAGGCGTTGCGTGACGAGAGCGCCAGCCCGCTGTGTTCGCGGATCAGCGGCGCGGCGATGATTCGAACCGGGAAATTGAGGTCGCGCACCATCCGCTTGATAACCAGGAGCTGCTGCGCGTCCTTCATGCCGAAGACGGCGAAGTCGGGCAGCGCGAGGTTGAAGAGTTTGGCCACTACGGTGGTGACGCCGCGGAAATGGCCGGGACGGCGCGCGCCGCAGAGCGGACGCGACAGCTTCGACTCTTCGACCGCGGTGGAGGCGTCGGAGGCGTACATGCTTCCCGGTTCCGGCGCGAAAATCGCGTCGGCGCCGTGTTCCTTGCAGAGCTTCGAGTCGTGCTCGAAGTCACGCGGATACTTGTCCAGATCCTCGCTCGGACCGAACTGGATCGGGTTGACGAAGATCGATACGATCACCACATCGGCCTTGCTTCGGGCGATGTCGATCAGCGAAGCGTGCCCGGCGTGGAGATAGCCCATCGTCGGCACCAGCGCGATCGTCTTGCCGGAGCGTTTGTTTGAAAGTGCATACGCCTGGAGCTGCTCCGGCGTCCGGAAAATTTCCATTTTCAGATTTCTCCGCTCATTGCGATTGTTATTTCCGAGAGAACAATATAACCGTATTTGGGGTTGTTTTCAATATTGTGCGAATTATCTTTTGTCATTATCTGCCGATTATTTTTGATCCCGGTGTTGACTTGGGCTTTTCTTTGTGGTATAATATTGGTATTAAAAAACCAGTTGAGGCTATTTTATCGATGGACAAGCAAATATTCAAGAAACTTGCGGAGTTGATTCTCCATGATTACGGGATGGGTGGGAAGCTGCCGGGAGAGCGGGTTCTGGCGGAACGCTATGCCTGCGCCAGAACCACAATCCGGGCGGCATTGCAGGATTTGCAGGATCGTAAACTGCTGCAGTCTCATCCGCGCCGGGGCCACCGGCTGGTTGCGTCCGGCAGGGAGCCCGCGTCTCCCGGCCCGGAAAAGAGCAACTGGAACATCGTGATGCTCGCCAGTGCGCGCAAAATGGAGGATCAGAATTTTCTGGATTTGCTGGGGGGCGTGATCCATGCCGCGCGGCAGTCTTCGGTCAACCTGGTCATCCGTGAAATCGCCGACCATCTGGATCTGGTGGGGCTGGCTTCGCTGCAACAGCTGCACCCCGGCATTGAAGCTGACGGTTATATTCTGACCGCGTTCTCAGACCAGTTGGCGCCGCTGCTGGGCAATCTGCTGAAGCCGTGCGTGGTGCTTGGCGACTCCAGCGATCTCAGGCAAATAGAGAAGAAACGTTTTGTGCAAGTCTACCTGCCGCAACGGGAGAAAATCGATTTCATGGTCGCTCGGCTGACGGAACTTGGGCACCGGAATATCCTGCTGGCGGTCTGCGAGGAGTGTATTTCGGACTTCTCGGCGCTTCAATATCCCGGCGTCGATTTGAACATGGTGCCGATTTCCATCCTTGCGGACTCCACCGTTCCCCGACTTGCCGCTGCGGACGCCATCCTGGCGGCACTGACGGATCATACCGCCCTGATCATTTCCACGGGGGGGGCGTCGGCGCTGGAGATTTATCACCGCATCACCGCGGCGGGGTATGAAGTTCCGCGGCGGTTGTCGGTGTTCATCGATTCCGGCCGCTTCGATTATTTCGTCCGGGTTTTCAATATCGCCAGCATTTATTCGTCGGCCCGCGAGGAGGGGGGCGGCTGTATGGAGGAACTGCTGTGCCAGTTGCGCTCCGGATCGATCAATTTCATGATCCGCAAGAGCCATTATGTCTATTTGGCCGGAAACAGCATCGGTACTGCAATGCCTCAGGTTGAGCGGAAGCGGTTCGACCGTGAACATCGGTTGCCTGCGCCCCCTGTTCCATAGAAAGGCGATGTCACATCATCTCGACGTGACGGAAAATAAAAAAAGTGATCAAATGGAGATTGGAAGATGAAGCGGAAACCATTCACACTAATTGAACTTCTGATTGTTATTGCGATTATTGCAATTCTGGCGGCCATGCTGCTTCCGGCCCTGGCCAAGGCCCGGAGCTCGGCGCGAGCCGTCAAATGCACCTCCCAACTGAAACAGTTCGGCGCGGCTTTGTCTCTGTATACTGCCGGCGGCGAACGGTATTTTCCGGTACCGGTGGAGCGCACCGCCGACACCAGGGGATATGCCACCACGCTCCGGGGGATGATCAAGGCGGGTTCATTGTCGCTGAAAATGTTGAGTTGTCCCGACGATCAGGTTTCCACGCTTCACCAATCCAGCCTCGGACCGGTTTCCGACAAATGGAGTTTGGGGCTGTCGGATCTTTTTCCCTCCGAAGAGAGTACCGCGAAGATTTCGGTCGGTTACGGTGTCAACGAAGCCATTCAGGTTCAGAACACATGGCTGACCGGTCCGGCCGTCGCGGCGTGGCGGGACCCGTCCAGACAGGTTGCCATGGCCGACTGCAGTTACCTGCTGTTCAATTTCAACTTTACGGGACGGATCGGGGCCGCCAATCATCCGAACTCCCGGTACCCGACGAATGCGGAGGGTTTGATTCCGGTCTATGCCCGTCACGGCAACGCCTCCGCCAATCTGCTGTTCCTGGATGGCCACGCGCTTAAAAGCCGTCAGGCGGAATTGAAGAACTTTAAATATAATTGATGAAGAAAAGTATCATGCAAAAAAGATGCCTTGCATTTCTACTGCTTATTGCCTGCGCGCTGTCGCTGCCGGGAGGAACCTTTGTTCTGAAAAATGATTTTCTGACTCTGGTCGTCGATCCGGCGGGCGGCCGGATCATATCCGTCCGTCCGGCCGGACGAAAGGCGGAACTGACTTCCGGCGACGGGTTGCTGAGCGATAATTTCTGGAACATTCAGTCCAACCGGTTTTTCCTCAAGGATAAACTTTACGATGTGAATTCACCCGATCCGCAAACCCTGGCGCTTTCGGCGCACCATCGCGGCGGCGGCATTGATTTCATGCAGCTGGACAAAGTTATCGCGCTTCCGGCCCGAAGTGCGATGTTTCAGGTCGATTACCGTTTCAACAATCTGGCGGCGGCGATGGGGGAGCTGCGTTACGGGTTCTGGATGCAGAACTTCGTCGGGACGGCAGGCTCCGGCCGGAAAAGTTTTTTCCCGACCACGCGCGGAATCATCACTTCGGATTCAACCACCGCGGCCAATGAGTTGTGGTTTTCGCAGCCCTCGCGCGGGTGGTCCGCCTTTATCGAGGACAACGGCAACGGGATGGCACAAATCGCCGACCCGGCGCATATCAAACGTTTTTATCAGTGGGCCAGTCGCGGCCCCGGAGCACTGCTTACGCAGGAAATTCATCTGGAAGAAGTCGCGATCCCGGCGGGCGGGAGCGTCCGGACCAGTTTCCAGTTCATTCCGTTTTACGGCTTGAAAAAGGTGTCCGGCGCGGGCGGCGGATTGGTCGGCTCCGTCGATATCGACCCGGAGTCGGCCCCTGGAGCCCGCCGGAAACGCACCATAAAAGTGAAACTCTTCAGCGCTCTTGCCCAAACGGTCAGGGTGGAGACCCATTGCCGCAGCCTGCCGGGAGGCGGCGCCGTCCGGGCGGACAGCCGTGAAATCGCCTTTCAAGCCCCGGCTACCCTGGCGGAGTTCTCATTTGAACACACCTTGCCGACATTCCCGACGCTGTACGATATCGATGTGCGCATTTTCTCCGCGGACGGCGCTTTTCTGGCGGCATTGAACGCGCCGACGGCGGCGAATGTCTCCATGCTCGGCTACCAGCTTGACCCGCAGGTTCTCCGGGCGCCGGGGGAAGCGGTGGCGGAGGTCGATCTCTCCACCTTCGACAATTCCCTTGAGACCCCGCACATCGACTGGGCAAAACCGTTGGCCGGAGGCCCGATCAAGGTGCTGGCGGTCACCGGCTATCCCGCTTACCGCGAGCTGGCGGAGCTGGCGCAGCGGCTGGATCTGGAATTGCATTCGCTGATCTGGACGCTTCCGCACAAAAACCTGTTCGCCACCGGCAAATATTATGGAACGCTGACGGATGAGGACGTGCTGAACAACCTCGACCGTCTGCTGGCCGACGATTACGACCTGATTCTCATCGGAGGCGGTTCCTGGGAACACTTCCGCGCCGCCCAGCGCGAGGAAATCATGCGCAAAGTCCGCTCCGGAACCGGGCTTCTCGAAATCGGCATCACGGCGAGCGAAGAGCAAATGCCCGGAATTTCCGCCCAGAAATGTACCGGGACCGGCGCTGCCGCCACGCCTGTCCGGGCGCGTTCCGGATTCCTCGCCGACGTTCTTCCGTTTGAACTGATGCCGCCGTATCTGATCCGCAAAGGTTCCGCCAATGAAACCGCGTGGGCCGCGGTTGGCGAAGACGCCTGGTTGAGCAGCCGCAAAGTGGGGGCGGGCCGCTCCGTCAACCTCGCGTGGTACTCTGCCGGCGGAATGGGCCGGATGATGCCGGGGCTGACCCCGGAGATCCGTTATCCCGATTTCGGGAAAACCAATCCCGGATTCTGGGAAATTCTTCACCTGATTCTGGCGAAATCCGCTGTCTATGCGGCGGGACGCGAACCGGCATTCGGTTTCGGCCCGGTGACGGCTCGCGCCGGAAACGGAGAAATCGAGCTGGATATCGGCTATTCCGGGCGGAAACCGAATGAGCCGCTGCAGCTGCAACTCTTCCTCCGGGACAGGGAAAACCGGGAGAAGAGCACACTTCGCGCAGCGGCGGCTCCCGACCCCGCCGGACGCCAGCGCGTCAAACTCCCCGCCGCTCCTTTTGCCGGGAAGCAGCTGCTCGGACTGCAATTGCGCAACAGCGCCGGAGAGGTCGTCGATTTCGGAGCGATCGCCGTCGAATACGCCCCGAAATCATCCTTCGCCGGAATTTCTTCCGACCGTAACGCCTACAAGGAGGGAGACCGGGCGAAGTTTACCGTAACGATCGCCAACCCCGCCGCCGCCGAAAAACTGACCTGGGAGTGGCGCGACGCCTACAACCGTCTGCTGGCCGTCGGGGAAGCCGCGCCGGACGCTTCCGTCGGAATCGCCATCCCCGTCGGGGACAGCCTGCCGATGCGCAGTTATGTATTCATCGCGTCGCTGTACGCCGACGGCAGAGAGGTCGACCGGGTTTCGCGCGCCGTCACGGCCGTGCCGGAAGCGGAAAAATTGACGCGCCGGAATTTCGAGCCGGGAATCTGGCTCACGCCGCGCGCAAGCGACGCCATCCGCCCCTATCTCTACCCGCTCTTTGCCGGGAAGTTGCGGGAATTGCGCATGGAAACCGTGATTGCCAACAATACGGAACTGGATATCGATTTCGCCACCCGGTTCAACTTTCACCCCACCCGCCTGGAACACGCCGGGACGCAGGCCGCGAAAATGCCGCAGGCGTTTGTCAAATCCGGAAACAAACGCGATCTGGCGCGTACCCCCTGCCTCTCCGATCCGGCGTTTCGCAACCGGATGCGCGAGAAATTCCGGAAATTAGGGGCACAATACGCCGACCTCGGCTTGCGTTTCTACTGGCTGGGCGACGAGTTGTCGCTGGCCGGATACTGGAGCAATCCGATCGATTTCTGTTTCTCGGACCATTGCCTGAACAACTTCCATCAATGGCTGCTCAGGCGTTACGGCTCGCTGGAGGCGGTCAACCGCCAGTGGAACAGCCAATTCACCTCGCTTGAAGAGGTGATTCCGGACACCCGGCAGGAGACGCGCGCCCGGACCGACGGCAACCACAGCGCCTGGGCCGACCACCTCGAATATATGGACTGGCTGCTGTGCGACTTCATCACCGACATCACCGAAAACGGATTGCGGCGCGGAGACCCGAAGGCGGAGACTTTCATCTCCGGCCCGCAGGAGGGCAGCGCCTATGGCGGCAACGACTGGCAGCTCCAATCGCAGGTCTATTCCGGCATGATGTCGTACAATAGCGGGGCGCTGCGGGAATGCAGCCTGAGTTTTCACCCGGAAGGGGTGGACATGCCGTGGGTGCTCGGCTATGCGTTTCGCGGGCCCCAGGTCTGCTACAACATCTGGCAGGCGCTGATGCTCGGCAGCAAGGGGATCATGGCCTTTCACGGTCCCAGCCTGATCAACCCGGATTACACGTTCTCCGACAGCGCCCGGGCAATCGCCGATTACCTGCCGGAGGCGGTCGACGGCATCGGTCAGCTGATCGTTTTCGGATTGCGGCGCCCGGAACCGGAGGCCCTGGTGGTCTATTCGCAACCGTCGATTCGCGCGGCCTACATTGCCGGGAGTTCCGGCGAACACACCGGTTTGCGCTGGAAACATGTGACGCTGTGTAAGAATTTTGGAATTCCCGGCCGCATCACTTCCCCCGAAGAGCTGGCGTCCGGCATTCTCGACCGGATTCCTTCGGTCAAACTGGTGCTCCTTCCGGACATCGGCGCCGCAGATGATGCCATGCTCGCCGCGCTGGAGCGTCATCTGAACAAAGGCGGAGCCGTATTGGTCGAGGGAAACCTCGGTGTTTTTGACGCTCATTGCCGGAAAATGCCGGACGCCCGCCTGAAGAAATGGCCGAAACTGTATGCGGCAGCGAAGGCGAGCCGTTCGACTCCGGCAAATTCCAACTATTTTCCGGCCTGGCAGAAACCCGTTTCGATGCGCAATGAGGCCGATCGCGCCGCATTGGCCGACGGAGTCAGGCGTATGAGCGCCGCCTGCTCCAAAGCGGGAATCAAGCCGGCGGCGGTCTTCCGTGATGCCGAGGGGAATCCGGTTTGGGATCTGGAGATGGCCCGGTTCCATGATCGCGCCGGGAACCGATATCTGATGGCGATCACCAAATCCGATGAAGTGCGGCAACTGACCTTTGAGCCTGCCGCCCCTTGCCGGATGATCTACGAATCGCATCGCAAGATCGGTGAGGACTCACGGAACCGGCGTCAGTGGGACATTTCCGCGGCGCACCCCTTCTTTGCGGCGCTGCTGAATCAGGCAGAGCCGGAGAAACCCGCGGTCAAGGTCACTTCCGACGGCGACCGTCAATTTGAATTTCACGTGGAGAGCGCGACCAGCCGCGACACGGTTTATCATTTCCGGCTGATCGCCCCGGACGGCGGGAAGCCGTTCTGGTATCGCGCCAACATTGACGCGCCGGGCGGCAAGGGCCTTCACCGCACCCGCTTCGCTCTGGATGACCGGCCGGGAACATGGCGGGCGGAAATCCGCGATGTGGTCACCGGTGCGGCCGATTCTGTCGAACTGAATCTCCGTTGATATCGAACTGGCAGGACAAAAAAATTCCCCCCGGATGCAGCAATACCGCATCCGGAGGGAATTTGTTTTGAAAATTACGCTTCCACCAGCCAGCCGTGGCGGTCCGGGCGTTCGCCGAACTGGATTCCGGTCATTTCGTCGTAAAGCTTCTTCAGGTTCGGACCGATCTCGGTGACATGGTAGTCGATCACCTGGTCGCCGTCGAAGATGCGTCCGACCGGCGTCAGCACCACGGCGGTGCCGCAGGCGGCGACTTCGGCGAAATCCGGCAGCTCGGCGGCGCGGATTTTGCGCCGTTCGGTCGGCATCCCGAGATCGGCCGCCACGGTCATCAGCGAGTTGTTGGTAATCGACGCGAGGATCGATGCCGACTCGGTGGTGACGTATTTGCCGTCTTTCGTGATCGCGAGGAAGTTGCTGGTGCCGAACTCGTCGACGAACGTATGCGTGGCGGGGTCGAGGAACAGCGCGACTGCGCAGCCGCGCTCCTTCGCCTGCTTGCCGGAGATCAGGCTGGCGGCGTAGTTCCCGGCCATCTTGATGTGCCCGGTGCCGTGCGGCGCGGCGCGGTCGAAGTCTCTTGAGATCATCGCGTCCACCGGCTTGATGCCGCCCTTGTAGTAGGCTCCCACCGGCACGACCAGGATGATGAGTTCGTACTCGAGGCTGGCGCCCACGCCGATCTGCGGCGAAGTGCCGAACATCACCGGGCGGATGTAGAGCGCGCCGCCGGTCCCGTAGGGCGGGATATAGTCGATGTTGTCGCGGACCACGGTTTTTGCCGCTTCCACGAATTTATCGACCGGGAATTCCGGCATCAGCAAATGGGCGGCGGAGCGGTTGAGCCGCTTGGCGTTCTCTTCCGGACGGAAGATGCGGACCTTGCCGTCCTTGCAGCGGAACGCCTTGCCGCCTTCGAAGATCGCCTGGCCGTAGTGAAGCGCGTTGGCCGCGATGTTCATCGTGATCTCATAAGAGCCGGTGAGACGGCCGTCGTCCCACTTCCCGTCGGCGTAATGAAACCGGATGTTGCTCCGGGTCGGCATGAATTTGAATCCGAGATTGTCCCAATCGATGTTCATGACAAGATGCCCTCCTGCACTGCATTTTCATGTATCATAAGGAAAATATAGCAGGGATGGGCTGCAATATCAAGATTATTTCGGCTGAAATCCTTCGGAATGAGGTCCCCGGAAACCGGGAAATGCAAAAAAATGCGGGTTTTGTCCGAAAATCATTGGAATTTTTTTATTTAAAGTCTATGTTAAATGACAATAGCAAAACATCCGGTTTACTACAGGAGGGACACGATAATGATGAAGCATTTCTTGGGTTCGGCCGTCATCGCTGCATTGCTCGGTTTTGGCGGCGCGGGTTGTGGTCTGTTCAGCAACGATACCCCGTCGGAAGACACCAGCGCGGTCGAAGAGGCTTTCCCTGATCCGACCACCGGCAACAACACCGGACTCAACGGCGGAGCCGGCTCGGGTTTCGGTTCCAATGTGACTGGCGCTGACGGGCAATTCCTTCCCGGCGCCGGCGACGGCATCGGTTCCGCCGACAAGGACGGCTGGGTCGAAGCGGACCCGACCGGCAACCGTCTCAATATGCCGATCATCTATTTCGCTTACGACTCCGACGTGCTGGTTCCTTCCGAACAGGCCAACCTCGACCGGATCGCGGAATATCTGAAGAATAATGGGACGCTCGGCCTCTTGATCGAAGGTCACTGCGACCAGCGCGGTACCGAAGAGTATAACCGGGCCCTCGGCGAACGCCGCGCGAATGCCATCCGCGCCTATCTCGCCGGACGCGGCCTCGCCGACAACCGTATGAAAACCATCAGCTACGGCAAGGACAAGCCGGCCGTCGACGGCACCGGCGAATCCATCTGGGGCCAGAACCGCCGCGGCGTTCCGGTCCCGATGCGGATGCCGCAGCATTGATCCGCTTCACAAACAGATGATTCTTTTCGGCTATCCTTGAACATTACATCGATCTGCTCGACCGGCTAATTTGCCGGTCGGGCTTTTTGCGTCAAGTGATAATAATTGCAACCATTTCAATATCAGGAGTTTATAGATGAGCAAGATCCATGTTGACCATGTTTTTACCTCCGAATCGGTTTCGGAGGGACATCCGGATAAGGTCTGCGACCAGATTTCCGACGCGATCCTCGACGCCTGCCTGGCGCAGGACCCGGAGAGCCGCGTCGCCTGCGAGACGCTGGCGACCACCAATCTTGTGGTGATTTCCGGTGAGATCACCACCAGGGCGAAGATCAACTGGCAGGAGGTCGCTCTCGATCAGGTCCGCAAGATCGGATACAACGTTCACGGTGTCGGCTTCTGCGCCGACGACGCCAAGGTGATGATCTGCATCCACAAGCAGTCCGCCGACATTTCCCAGGGCGTGACCGCCGAGCAGAGCCTCTCCGGCGAGCAGGGCGCGGGCGACCAGGGCATGATGTTCGGCTACGCCTCGAACGAGACCCCGGCTTTGATGCCGGCGACCATCTACTATGCGCACAAGATCGTCGAAGAGCTGGCGCGGCTGCGCCACACCGAGCCGGAGAAGTACCGCTTCCTGCGCCCGGACTCCAAGAGCCAGGTTTCCATCCGCTACCAGAACGGCAAACCGGTTGCGGTCACCGCGATCGTGGTGTCGCACCAGCATACCCCGGATATGGATCGGGAATGGCTCGAAGTCCTGGTCAAAGACGTGGTCAAAAAGGTGATTCCGGCCGAACTTCTCAGCGATGACATCGTCTACTACGTGAATCCGACCGGCCGCTTCGAAATCGGCGGACCGCACGGCGACACCGGCCTCACCGGCCGCAAGATCATCGTCGACACCTACGGCGGCGTCGGCAGCCACGGCGGCGGCGCGTTCTCCGGCAAGGACCCCTCCAAGGTGGACCGTTCGGCGGCCTACATGTGCCGTTACATCGCCAAGAACATCGTCGCGTCGGGTCTGGCGGAGAAGTGCGAAGTCCAGGTCGCCTACGCGATCGGCATCGCCGAGCCGCTTTCGATCAACGTCGACACCTACGGCACCGGCAAGCTGGAGAGCGACCAGAATCTGGAGAAGGTGATCCGCAAGGTGTTCAGCCTCAAGCCGGCTTCGATCGTCAAGACGCTCGGCCTCAAGAATCCGGGCAACGGCTGGTCCTACTCGGACGCCGCCGCCTACGGCCACTTCGGCCGTCCGCAGTTCCCATGGGAGAAGGTGGACCGGACCGAAGAGATCAAGGCCGCCGCGGCGAAATACCTGAAGTAAGCGATTCGACGAATGAGTATTCTGCACGGACGCAACTCCGCGAACGGCGGAGATTTCCGTTTGCTCGGCGTAGGCTCGCCGCTGCTGGACATCCTGGTGCGGGTGGATGAGGAGTTCCTCGCCACGGTGCCGGGAGAGAAGGGCGGCATGCAGATGGTCGACGCGGAGTTCCAGCAGTCGGTCCTCGACCGGCTGCCGGTGGAACCGCGGCTGGTTCCGGGCGGTTCGGCGGGTAACACCGTCTTCGCCCTGGCCCGGCTCGGAGTTCCGTCGGCGATGTTCGGCAAGCTTGGCGACGACGAGAACGGCAGCCTTTACCGCAGCCGTCTCCGCGAACTGGGCGGTTCCGACGCGGCGTTCCTGGTGACCGGCGAGATGCCGACCGGGACCTGCCTGTCGATGATCACGCCGGACGCCGAGCGGACCATGCGTTCGGCGCTGGCCGCCTCGTTGCTGGTTCGCGAGGAGGAGGCCGAGTCGTTCGATTTTTCGGGATACGATTTCGTCTATATCGAAGGATACATGTTTTATTCGGCGATCATGCCGACCGTGCTTCGCAAAGCGAAGGAGGCGGGCTGCCGGATCGGTCTCGATCTGGCCAGTTTCGAAGTCGTCCGCGACTTCCGGGAGAGCCTGCCGCGAATTCTTGAAGAGTACGTCGATGTGATCATGGCCAACGAGGAAGAAGCGGCGATGCTGCTCGGCGACGCTTCGCCGGAACAGCATCTCGAGTCGCTCTCCGCCTGGTGCGAGGTCGCGGCGGTGAAGCTGGGGCGCCGGGGCGCGCTGGTGAAGTCGGGCAATGAAACCGCCCGGATTCCCGCGCAGCTGGTCGAAGACCCCGCCGACACCACCGCCGCCGGAGACCTCTGGGCGGCCGGGTTCCTCTACGGGCTGTATCGCGGGAAGTCGCTGGCCGAGTCAGCCTTCTACGGCGCGCTGACCAGCTCGGAGGTGGTCAAGGTTTACGGCTCCGAAATTCCCGAAGAGCGCTGGGCTCATATCAGAAGCAGGATGAACGAAGGAAACTGAAGATGGATTATAAAGTCAGGGACATCAAGCTGGCCGATTTCGGCCGCAAGGAAATCGAAATCGCCGAGCAGGAGATGCCGGGCCTCATGGCGACGCGGGCCAAGTACGGTCCGCTCCAGCCGCTCAAGGGGGTCAAGGTCATGGGCAGCCTCCATATGACGGTCCAGACCGCGGTGCTGATCGAGACGCTGAAGGCGCTCGGTGCGGATGTCCGCTGGGCGAGCTGCAACATCTTTTCGACGCAGGACCACGCGGCGGCGGCGATTGCGGCGGCGGGAGTCCCCGTCTTCGCCTGGAAGGGCGAGACGCTCGAAGAGTACTGGGAATGCACCTACCGCGCGCTGACCTGGCCGGACGGCTCCGGCCCCGACCAGATCGTCGACGACGGCGGTGACGCGACGCTCCTCATCCATCGCGGCTTTGCGGCCGAAAGCGATGCGTCGATTCTTGATAAGGCGAGTTCCGCCGAGGTCGGCATCGTCAACGCGCTGCTCAAGCGGGTGCTCGTCGAAGACCCGAAGCACTGGCACAAGGTGGCGGCGGAAGTGAAGGGCGTCTCCGAAGAGACCACCACAGGAGTCCACCGCCTCTACCAGATGCACGCCAAGAACGAACTGCTTTTTCAGGCGATCAACGTCAACGACTCGGTCACCAAGAGCAAATTCGACAATATTTACGGCTGCCGTCACAGCCTGACCGACGGAATCAAGCGCGCGCTCGACGTGATGCTCTCCGGCAAGACGGTCATGGTCTGCGGTTACGGCGACGTCGGCAAGGGCTGCGCCGAGGCGCTGCGCAACGAGCGCGCCCGGGTGATGGTCAGTGAAATCGACCCGATCTGCGCGCTCCAGGCGTGCATGGCCGGGTTCCAGGTCTGCACGGTCGAGGATGCGCTTCCGCTGGCCGACCTCTACGTCACCACCACCGGCAACTGCCGGATCATCACCGCCGAAAACATGTCTAAGATGAAGGACCAGGCGATCGTCTGCAACATCGGCCACTTCGACGACGAGATCGAAGTCGCCAAGCTGGAAACTTGGCCGGGCGTGGTGAAGACGGTCATCAAGGGCAGCGAGTGCCCGGTCAGCCGTTTCACGTTCGCGGACGGCCACTGCATCTACCTGCTCGCCGAAGGGCGCCTGGTCAACCTCGGCTGCGCCACCGGCCATCCGTCGTTCGTGATGTCGAACAGCTTCACCAACCAGACGCTGGCGCAGATCGACATCGCCAACAACACGGACCGCGCTCCCGGCGTCTACCTGATCGAGAAGAAGCTCGACGAGGAAGTCGCCCGGCTCCATCTGGGAAAACTCGGCGCGAAGCTCACCAAACTGACGCCGGAGCAGGCCGACTACATCGGCGTCTCCGTCGACGGCCCCTACAAGCCGGAAAACTACCGCTATTGAACGAACCCGCGCGAACAAGGAACGGAATATGAGAAACCGGAACATTACAGAGAGAGGATTTCCCCGCGTCACCGACGCGGGCGTGACCGCGTGTTCCTTGGTTCTTTCGTTCCGAACTGGCGTAACAGGTTTGTCAAGAGAAAAGGATATCAGGAGAAAATGAGCAATTACCCGCTGGAGACGATCCGCCACAGCGCGGCCCACGTGATGGCCGCGGCGGTCCAGAAACTTTACCCGGATGCGAAATTCGATATCGGCCCCGCCACCGAGGGCGGATTCTATTACGATTTCGACATGGAGCACCGGCTGGTCAACGAGGATCTCAAGGAGATCGAGAAGCAGATGAAGAAGCTGATCGGCCGCAAGCTGCCGTTCGAGCACTTCGAACTGTCGCGCGCCGAGGCTGAAAAGATGCTGACCGAGGCCGGTCAGCCCTATAAGCTCGAGCGTCTCGCCGACATCCCGGAAGGGGCGGCGATCGGGTTCTACAAGACCGGCGACTTCGTCGATCTCTGCCGCGGACCGCATGTGGCCGACACCGGCGCCATCGGCGCGGTGAAACTGCTCTCCATCGCGGGCAGCTACTTCCGCGGCGACGAGAAGAACAAGATGCTCCAGCGCATCTACGGCACCGCCTTCGAAAGCGAAGAGGCGCTCAAGGAACACATCCGGCTCCAGGAGGAGGCGGCCAAGCGCGACCACCGCAAGCTGGGGCAGGAGCTGGATCTCTTCAGCTTCTCCGAAAACGTCGGTCCGGGGCTGGTGCTCTGGCACCCGAAGGGGGCGTTCATCCGCCACACCTTCGAGACGTTCTGGAAGGACGAGCATTACAAGAACGGCTACCAGCTGCTCTATACGCCGCATATCGGGCAGAGCATCCTCTGGGAGACCAGCGGACACCTCGACTTCTACCGCGAGGGCATGTACTCCTCGATGCAGATCGACGAGAAGGACTACTACGTCAAGCCGATGAACTGCCCGTTCCACATCGAAGTCTTCCAGTCGCGGCTGCGCTCCTATCGCGAGCTCCCGCTGCGCTGGGCGGAGCTGGGGACGGTCTACCGCTACGAGAAATCCGGCGCGCTGCACGGCCTCTTGCGGGTGCGCGGCTTCACCCAGGACGACGCCCACATCGTCTGCACGCCGGAACAGGTCGAAGACGAGATCGCCGAAGTGCTGCGGTTCAGCCTTTGCATCTGGAAGAGCTTCGGTTTCACCGAGATCAAGCCGTACCTCTCGACCCGCCCGGCCAAGGCGGTCGGCGAGCCCGAACGCTGGGAGAAGGCGACCGTTTCGCTGCGCAAGGCGGTGGACAAGCTCGGGCTGGTCTGCGAAGTGGACGAGGGCGGCGGCGCGTTCTACGGGCCGAAGATCGACCTCAAGGTGAAGGACGCGATCGGCCGTGAATGGCAGACCGCGACGATCCAGTTCGACTTCAATCTGCCGGAGCGGTTCGACATGACCTACATCGGCGAGGACGGCAGGAAGCACCGCCCCTACATGGTGCACCGCGCGCTGATGGGTTCGCTGGAGCGTTTCTTCGGCATCCTGATCGAACAGTACGCCGGGGCGTTCCCGATGTGGCTGGCGCCGGAACAGGCGCGGATTCTGCCGGTTTCGGAGAAGCTGCTCGATTACGCGAAAAAGGTCGAACTCGAACTGCGTCAGCAGGGATTCCGGGTCGAGACCGACGTCCGCGCGTCGAGCCTCGGCGCGAAGATCAAGGACGCCCGCAACGAGCGCATTCCGTATCTGCTGGTGGTCGGCGAACGCGAGGCCGAGGAGGGCACCGTGTCCGCCCGGAACCGCCGCGAAGGCGAGCTCGGCACGCTCACGCTCGCTCAACTTGCGGAAAAAATGCGTTCCGAGGTTGAAAACAAGGTAATCTGAAGATATTGTAGAAGAACGACAAGCCGCGCCGGGGAGTCCTCCGGCGCGGAAGCATAGCAAACACAACAAGTCTGGAAGGAGGGTATTGCTATTGCCAGGTTGTTGAAACCCAATGATCGTACATTCACCGCTGACCAGGTCCGCCTGATCGGGCCGGACGGCGAGCAGCTGGATGTGGTGACGTTGATGAGGGCGCGCGAAATGGCGCAGGAAGCCGGTTTGGATCTGGTCCTGGTATCGGACCGGGCCACGCCGCCGGTTCTCCGCATCATGAACTTCGGCAAGCTCCAATACGAACAGAAGAAGAACCTGAAGGCGCAACGCAAGAATTCCGCCGCTCAGAAGGTGAAGGAAGTCAAGTTCCACATCAACATCGACAGCCACGATTACGAGACAAAGGTCAAACATGCGCTTGACTTTTTGGAAAAAGGGTGTAGATTAAAAGTCACTCTGGCGCTTCGCGGCCGTGAGATGGCCCATCAGGATCTGGCTTACCAGCTGATGGATCAGGTCATGACCGAGTTGGCACCGCATGCGGATGCCGACGGGAAACCGAAGCTGCTGGGGAGGAATATTTCCGTGAACTTCGCTCCGAAATAAGCGGGGGCGGAATCATCGCAGCCGGTGGATGAGCATTGACCGGCTCGGTGCAAAGCAAATCCAATCAAAGGAAACAAACAATGCCGAAGCTGAAGACCAGAAAGTGCGCCGCGAAGCGGCTCAAACAGACCGGAACGGGTAAGTTCATGCACAGCAAGGCGGGCGGACGTCACCTCAAGTCCTCCAAGAACGCCAAGCGCCGTCGTCGTCTCCGTCAGGACGGAGCCGTGAAGTCGACCGAAATGAAGCGCATCAAAGCCGCGCTGCCGTACGGCCTTTAATCGCAACGACGGAGGGAATGAATTATGGCCAGAGTCACTTATGCCGTGCCGTCGCGCAAGCGTCGCAAACGTACTTTAGAGCGTGCCAAGGGTTTCTACGGCAACTCGAGTAAGAATATCCGTACCGTATACGACGCCGTCGACAAGGCGGGAGTCCATGCGTACAAGGGCCGCAAGCAGAAGAAGCAGCAGTACCGCGGTCTGTGGATCGTCCGTATCAACGCTGCCTGCCGCGCGCTGGAAGTCAATTACAGCCAATTCATGAACGGGCTGAAGAAGGCGAACATCGAGCTGAACCGCAAGGTTCTCGCCGACCTCGCCGTCAACGAACCCGCGGAGTTCAAGGCCCTGGTGGAAAAAGTCACCCAGGCCTGAGCTGGCGACAAATGCTTGAAACAGCTTGAAGGTGGTGACTTTTTTCACCGGCTTCAAGCTGTTTTTGCTTTAAGGGGTTGTGAGGGCGCAGAATATGAACAACAGGCGATTTAGCCGCCGCCGCCGGATGTGCCGGGGTTGCCGTCAACGGTGACTCCGGCACATCCGGCGGCGGGTGGTGCGGTTTGTCGGATCAGAACTACAGACGATTATTCTTCAGGAACAGAAAATTCTCATGAATGTGATCATTGAAAAAATCAACCGGGCGCTGACCGAGGCGGAGGCGAAAGCCGCGGCGGCCGCCGACGGCGCCGCCGTCGAACAGATCCGGATCGACTATCTCGGCCGCAACGGGCTCTTCCCGGCGCTGTCGAAAGAGATGGGCGGCGTCTCCCCCGAAGAGCGCAAGGACACCGGGCGCGCCTTCAACGAAGGGCGCAACAAGATCCAGTCGCTGATCGACGAGGCGACGGCGCGGCTGGCGGGCGGAGCGGAGAGCGCTTCCGACGCGATCGACCTGTCGCTGCCGGGGCGGCGCTGGAACTGCGGGCACAAGCACCCGATCACCATCCTCACCGACGAGTGCGTGGCGCTCTTCCGGCGGATGGGTTTCCTGGTGGCCGAAGGGCCGGAGATCGAGACGGTGTTCAACAATTTCGACGCGCTGAATACGCCGCAGGATCACCCGTCGCGCGACCCGCAGGACACCTTCTACTTTGCGGACGGCCGGATTCTGCGCTCGCAGACCAGCCCGGTGCAGATCCGCACCATGCTGTCCCACGAGCCGCCGGTGCGCATCGTCGCGCCGGGCCGGGTCTTCCGCCGCGACACGCCGGATGCGACGCACGGCATGAACTTCCATCAGCTCGAAGGGCTCTACATCGACCGCAACGTTTCGCTGGCCGACCTCAAGAGCGTGCTTCGGACGTTCGCCACCGAGATGTACGGGCCGAAGGTCAAGATCCGGCTGCGGCCGCACTTCTTCCCGTTCACCGAGCCGTCGGTCGAATACGACTTCTCCTGCATCATGTGCGGCGGCAAGGGGTGCCCGGTGTGCAAGAACTCCGGCTGGATCGAGATCGCCGGGGCGGGCATGGTCGACCCCAACGTGCTGCGGAACGTCGGTTACGACCCGGAAATCTGGAGCGGTTACGCGTTCGGCCTCGGGCTCGAACGGCTGGCGATGCTGCGCTACCGGATTCCGGACTTGCGGTATCTCTATGAGAACGACGTCCGTTTCCTCGAACAATTCTGAATCTGATTGAGAGTAAGGTGAAGCTCAAATGAATATTTCACGCAACTGGCTGGCCAAGTACGTCACGATCGACTGCGATCTGGCGGCGCTCTGCGAAAAGCTGACCATGGCCGGCATCGAAGTGGAGGCCCTCGAATCGGCGGGCGGAGTTCCCGCCGGCGTGGTGGTCGGGAAGATTCTCGAACGCGCCCAGCACCCGGATTCGGACCATATGTCGGTCTGCAAGGTGGACGTCGGCGGCGAAGCGCCGATCCAGATCGTCTGCGGCGCGCCCAACTGCGACGCGGGCAGCGTGGTTCCCGTCGCCACCATCGGAACCGTGTTCCATACGCCGGAAGGCGAATTCAAGATCAAGAAGTCGAAGCTCCGCGGCGTTGAATCCTGCGGGATGATGTGCAGCGAGCAGGAGCTCGGCATTTCGGAGAATCACGAGGGGCTGATGCAGCTCGACAAGAGCCTCGCATTGGGAACTCCGGTCGATAAACTTTTCCCCGGCGACACCCGGATCGAGATCGAAGTGACGCCGAACCGCCCCGACTGGCTGTCGATGTGGGGCGTGGCGCGCGACGTATCCTGCCTGCTCGGAACCGGGGCGAAACTGCCGGAAGTGAAGCTGCCGGAGTGCAAGACTCCCGCCCCCGGGCTGGTGACGGTCGAAGCGCCGGAGCTCTGCACCCGGTACACCGGCCGGATCATCCGCAACGTCAAGGTCGGCCCGTCGCCGGAGTGGATGCAGAAAGCGTTGGAGAGCATCGGCCTCCGCCCGATCAACAATGTGGTGGACGTGACCAACTATGTCATGATGGAGCTCGGCCAGCCGCTGCACGCTTTCGACCGCGCGAAGCTGGCCGAAGGGCGCGTCGTGGTCCGCCGCGCGAAGTCCGGCGAAGAGATCACCACGCTTGACGGCAGCACCGTCAAGCTGGAGCCGCGTCACCTGGTCATCGCCGATGCGGCCAAACCGATGGCGCTGGCGGGAGTGATGGGCGGCGAATTCTCCGGCGTTGAAGAGGGAACCACCGAAGTGTTGCTGGAGAGCGCGGTGTTCCAGTCTTCCAACATCCGTGCGACCAGCCGCGAGCTGGGGATTTCGAGCGATTCGAGCTACCGGTTCGAACGTGGCGTCGATTGGGATATGGCGGAACTCGCCTCGAACCGCGCGGCCCAGCTGATTCTGGAAACCGCCGGCGGCGAACTCGCCAGCGAACTGGTGGACGTCTATGAGGCGCGTCCGGCCGAGAAGGTGATTCCGTGCCGCTTCGCGCGCATCCGGAGCCTGATCGGGACCGGGGTGACCGACGAGCGCATCGTGGAGATTTTCAAGACGCTGCATCTCGGCGTGTCCGACGTGACCGCCGAGGGTTGTGTGGTGACCGCACCGCTCTTCCGGCTCGACCTCGAGCGCGAGGCCGACCTGGCCGAAGAGGTGGCGCGCATCGACGGGCTGGACAAGGTTCCGGAGATTCCGGTGCAGGGCAAAATTTGCGGCTCGGTCCGCGAAGACGCCTATTTGCCGCTCCAGACCCTGCGCGACAAGATCATTGCGATCGGGTTCTACGAGTGCAAGCATTACAGCACGGTGAACCTCGCGTCGGCGCTGTCGGACAGCCGCTTCGCCAAGAAGGACCTGGTCGAGCTTTCGAATCCGATCAGCCTCGAACTGGCGGTGATGCGTCCGAGCCTGCTCGGCGAAATGCTCGGTTCGGTGGAGCGCAACATCTCGCGCCGCAATCTGAATTTGCGGCTGTTCGAGATCGGCACCGCGTTCTGCGCGACGCCGGAACTCTTCCCCGAAGAGCGGCAGGAGCTCTGCATCGCGCTCACCGGGCAGCGGATGCCGGAACGGTATTCGGACGAGCTCAAACTGGTTTACGATTTCTACGACCTCAAGGGGGCGGTCGAGTCGCTCTTCGAGATGATGCACATCACGCGCTACCGCTTCGTTCCGGCCGAGGACGGCCGGTTCCGCAAGGGGCATGCGGCGGAGATTCAGGTCGAGGGCAAGACGGTCGGCATGTTCGGCGAACTCTCCGGCAAACTGACCAAGGGGTGGCGCACCACGCACCCGGTGTTCGCGGCGCAGCTGGAAGTGGCGCCGCTCCTGGCGGCGGACCGCGGGGCGGGGTACTACACGCCGTTCTCGTTCTTCCCGGCGACCAGCCGCGACGTGGCGTTCGTGGCTCCGGCCGGGCTGACCCATGCGGACGTGCTCGAATTCATCCGCAAGGCGAAACCGGCGGACCTCGAATCGGTCCGGCTCTTCGATATTTTCGAGAAGGACGGCAAAACGAGCATGGCCTATCAGCTCACCTTCCGCAACGCGGAACGGACGCTGACCGATGGCGAAGTCAACACGCGCTTCGACAAACTGCGTGAAAAATTGAAGAACGACCTCAAAGTCGAATTGCGATAACAGGCGAATATCTGAAAGGACAGGAATATGAGCAACTGCAAAAGTGCCGGGACGGTGTTCGAGGGGAATCTCGACGCGAAGGGCCTCAAGTTCGGGATCGTCTGTGCGCGGTTCAACGACTTTTTCGTGAGCAAGCTGCTGGACGGGGCGATGGACGCCATCGTCCGTCACGGCGGCAATGGCGCGGACGTTTCCGTCGCCTATGTGCCGGGGTCGTATGAGATCCCGTTCGCGGTGAAGAAACTGATCCAGACCGGCAAGTACGACGCGGTGCTCGCGCTCGGCGTGGTGATCCAGGGTGCGACGCCGCACGCCGGATACATCAACTCCGAAGTGGCGAAGTGCCTCGCCCAGCTCGGGCTGGAGAGCGGAATCCCGGTCACCTACGGCATGATCGCCGCCGAGAACCTCGAGCAGGCGATCGAACGCAGCGGAACCAAGGCGGGGAACAAGGGCGTCGACGCGGCGATGGCGGCGATCGAAATGGTCAATCTTTCCAGGGCGATCCGGTGATGTTCGACGACGAAGATATCAATGACAAACAGGGCGTTCCCCACGCCAAACGGGTGGGGCGCGAGCTGGCCATGCAGTATCTCTTCCGCTGCGACATGCGGCGGGAGCTGCCGGACGCGGTGACCTTCGGGATCTTCTTCGACCAGGTCAAGACGGAACACGGCCTCAAGGAAAACCGGCTGGGCCGCAAGGCGCGCGAGTACGCCGAGAAGCTCTATCTCATCGTTGCGCTGAACGGCGAGGAGATCGACGCGGCGATCCGGACCCGGACCGAGCATTGGGAGATGGACCGCATTTCGTGCGTCGACCGCAACATCATGCGCGTCGCCGTTGCCGAGATGCTCTATCTGGATGATGTTCCTCCGGTGGTCAGCATCGACGAGGCGGTCGGCATCGCACGCGATTATTCCGGCATCGAAGCCGGGAACTTTATCAACGGCGTTCTGAACGGCGTCAAGGACACCCTGAAACGGGATCCGCGCGGCGGGAAGGAACCGAAAGGCGAATAAGGAATCATGAAATCGATTTTCTCCATCTTCAAGCGGGGACTGGAAAAGACCACCACGCGGGTCGCCCGGACCATCGGTTCGATTTTCACCGGAGCCAAAGTGCACGGCGCATCGAGCTTCGAGGAGCTTGAAGAGCAGCTGATCTCCGCCGATTTCGGCGTGCCCGCGTCTCTCCGCATCGTCGGCGAAATCCGGGACCGTTACGAGCGCGGCGCGATCGCCACCGGCGCCGACCTGACCAAAGTCGCGGCGGAGACAGTGAAGGAGATTCTGAACCAGCGGATGCGCCCGGTCCGCTTCGCCGAGTCCGGCAAGCCGACCGTGATCCTGATGGTCGGCGTCAACGGCAGCGGCAAGACCACCACCATCGGCAAGCTCGCCGCGCGGTTCCGCGCCGAAAACAAGCGCGTGGTGCTCGCCGCCTGCGACACCTTCCGCGCCGCCGCGGTCGAGCAGCTCCAGCTCTGGGGCGACCGCACCGATTCGCAGGTGGTTTCGGCCAAACACGGCGCCGACCCCGCCAGCGTCGCCTTCGATGCGACCCAGGCGGCGCTCGCCCGCAATGCGGACTATCTGTTGATCGATACCGCCGGGCGGCAGCACAACCAGAAGGGGCTGATGGACGAGCTGGCCAAGATCCGCCGCTCGATCGAAAAGGTTTATCCCGGCGCGCCGCACGAAGTGTGGCTGACCGTGGACGCCAGCCTCGGCGGCAATGTGCTGCACCAGGCGCGCGAGTTCTCCAAAACGACCGGAGTGACCGGTCTGGTGCTGACCAAGCTCGACGGCACCGGCAAGGGCGGCATGGTCGTCGCGCTGCACCAGGAGTTCGAGCTGCCGACGTTCTTCATCGGCCTGGGCGAGCAGCCGGAAGACCTGCAGCCGTTCAGCCCGGAATATTATGCCGACGCCCTGTTCGGCGAAGAGGCACCGAACGAAGAAGAGGAGAGGTCGTAACATGATGAACGGCGAAGAAGACAGCAAAGATCGATTATATATGCGCGAGGCCCTCGGCCTCGCCCGCATGGGTTGGGGATTGACCAGCCCGAATCCGATGGTCGGCGCGGTGATTGTCCGCGACGGTGCGATCATCGGGCGCGGATACCATTTCAAGGCGGGGGAGGCGCACGCCGAAATCAACGCGCTCTCCGACGTCACCCGTCACGGCGGCGACCCGAAGGGGGCGACGATGTATGTGACGCTGGAGCCGTGCTGCACGACCGGGCGGACGCCGCCGTGCACCGAGGCGATCATCGCGGCCGGAATCGGCCGGGTGGTGATTGCGTCGCTCGACCCCAACCCGCATCACGCCGGGCGCGGGGTGGAGCAGCTCGAAGCCGCCGGAATCGAAGTCGCCGTCGGCGTCGAACAGACCGCGTGCAGCGAATTGAACAAGGCGTTTTTCAAATGGATCGTGAGCGGCAAGCCGTTCGTCGTGCTCAAGATGGCGATGACGTTAGACGGCAAGATCGCCACGGCTTCGGGGGAATCGAAGTGGATTACCGGTCCCGAGGCGCGGCGGCGGGTTCAGAAGCTGCGCCGCTGGTGCGACGCGATCATGGTCGGCGGCGAGACCGTCCGGCTGGACCGCCCGAGCCTCACCGTGCGCGAGCCGGAATCATGGCCGCGCCAGCCGCTGCGGCTGATCGCCAGCCGCAGCATGGACGATGAGGAAATCGCCGGATATTTTCCGGACGGGAACGTGGAACGGGTCGAGCTGGAGACGAAGGAAGAGTGGCACAGTCTGCTGGTCCGTCTCGGCGCGCGCGGCGTCACCTGTCTTCTGATCGAAGGCGGCGGCGAACTGGCGGCGTCGGCGGTTGATGCGGGCGCGGTCGATATGGTGGAGTTCCACATTGCGCCGAAGCTGCTCGGCGGGCGGGACAGCCGCCCGGTGCTCGGCGGGAACAACCCCGACTCGATGGAGTTCGCCCGCAAGCTGCACAACGTCAAAGTGACGCATTACGGCGAGGATATCGCCATATCCGGATATCTGGAGGAATAGAATGTTTACCGGGCTGGTGGAAATGACCGCGACGCTGGTCGCGCTGCATGGAGAGCACTTGTCGCTGCGTCCGTCGAAGAAATTCGACAAGCCGGTCTACGGCGAGAGCGTGGCGGTCAACGGCTGCTGCCTCACGCTCGAACGCGAGCTGCCGGGCGGTGTGCTGGAGTTCTTCACGCTCGCCGAAACCCAGCGGCGCACCAACCTCGGCAAACTCAAACCGGGCGCGCTGCTCAATCTCGAGCGGGCGCTCCGGGTGGGCGACCGCATGGGCGGCCATATCGTCTCCGGCCACATCGACGCGACGGCCGAGGTTCAGAGCTATACCCGGATGCCGGACGGTGACTGGGAGCTCCGGCTTGCATTGCCGGAAATCCTTGCGCCGGAATTGGTGGAAAAGGGCAGCATCGCCATCGACGGGGTCTCGCTTACGATCGTCGAAGTCGGCCGCGATTTCTTCACGGTCCGGCTGATCCCGGTGACCCGCTCCGACACCGCGCTGGCCGAACGGACGCCGGGAATGCCGGTCAATCTCGAGGGCGACCTCATCGGCAAGTATGTCCGCCGCCAGCTTGAGCTGCGCATGGGGGGCGCGGCGGAGGCTTCGCCGCAGTCGACCATCACCATGGACACGTTGCGCGAAGCGGGGTTCCTGTGAAGCGCGCGCCGGTGGAATTCGGCGCGGTATTCCTCTCCGAAGAGAGCTTTGCGAAGATGCCGGAGCCGTACCCGAAAGAGCTGCGTTTCGTGGCGGTTCCGGGCGAAGTGCTCGACAACGCCGCGCTCCGGATGAAGCTCCACAAGATCGCGTCCGGCAAAGTGGCGGTCATTCCGCGCGATCTGGTCGCGCACGAAATCGCGTCGCTGCTGCCGGATCAGAACCTGGCGCTGCGCACCGAGTTCGCCCGGTTTTTCCGGGCGCGTTGCAAGCGGGCGCTGGAACTGCGGAGCACCGAAGTCGGCCTCCGTTTCGACTGGGAGCGCATGGCGGGGGACGCCGCCTACCGCGACGCGCTGTTTCAACTGCTTCGCGGCAGTTTCGGGATTCTCACCGAATGCAAGTTGAAGTTGCGCCTCAGCGTCCGGCTCCCGGGAGATGCCCAAGGGTATGTGAGGCTGGTCCGCGATCTCCTGTATCCGGGCGTGGCGCTTTCGCTGGAGTTTGTTCCGGGGGAGATTGAGCCGGAAGCGTTTCATACGCTGCGTTTTTACAGCGACTGTCTCGTGCTGCACCCCGACCCGGCGACCGGCGCGGGGTGGAGCGCCGCGGAAATCGGAAAACTGGCCGGAACGGCGGGCAATCTCTGCGCTTCTCCCCGCCGCATCGGCATTGTATGTGAGGACGCGCAGATTGCAGCGGCGCTTGCCGAAGAGTGCAAACGCCCGGATCACCAGGGAGAAGAATCATGCTGAGACTCGGAGTCAACATCGACCACATCGCCACCGTGCGCCAGGCGCGGCAGGCGCTCGCACCCAGTCCGCTCGAAGGAGCGCTGCTGGCCGAAAAGGCGGGCGCGTGGGGCATCACCGCCCACTTGCGCGAAGACCGCCGCCACATTCAGGACTCGGACATCCGTGAACTCGCCGCCCGCGTCCGCAACCTCAACATGGAGATGGCGGTCACCCCCGAAATGGTGAAGATCGCCCGCGAAATCAAGCCGCACAGCAGCTGCCTCGTCCCCGAAAAGCGGCAGGAGCTGACCACCGAGGGCGGCCTCGACGTCACCGGTCAGCTGGCCAAGGTGACCGAAGCCGTCGCCGCGCTGCATGAGGCAGGAATCACCGTCAGTCTTTTTATCGATCCGGATTTTCTTCAGCTCGACGCGGCCAGGAGTGTCGGCGCCGACTATGTCGAACTTCACACCGGCACCTACTCGAATACCTCGGGCGCGAAGCAACGCGAAGAACTCAACCGCTTGATCGCCGCCGCTGAGCATGCTCACGGCATCGGCCTTTCGGTCAACGCCGGCCACGGGATCGACTATGTGAATATGGCCGGAATTCTCGAAATTCCGTATCTTTCCGAACTCAACATCGGCCATTCGATCGTCGGCCGCGCCGTCATGGTCGGCATGGAGCAGGCCGTGCGCGAGATGATCGATGCGATGAAACCCTACGCGAAATAACTGCATGAGCGGCCACGGCGGACACGGTATTCTCAAGAGCTCGCTCGGCGTATCGGCCGCGACGTTGCTGTCGCGCGTGCTCGGGTTGGTGCGCGTCATGCTCGAAGCGCGCGTCCTCGGCGGCGACACCGTCGCCAGCGCCTGGGGACTCGCCTTCGCCATTCCCAACACCTTCCGCCGGATGCTCGGTGAAGGGGCGCTCGGCACCGCTCTCATTCCGCTCGTCTCCGAAACCGAAGCGAAAAAGGGACCGGAACAGGTCCGTCGAGAGCTCGGCGTCGTCTTTTCGGTGCTTTCGCTGATTCTCGCGGCGGTGGTCGTTCTGGTGACCGGAATCGCGCTGGGGCTCTATCGCGCCACCTTCTTCGAATCGGTCCGTCACGCCATGCCGATTCTCAGCAGCGAGCGGTTTCAGTTGATGTTCCTCCTGCTGCCGCTCCTGATGCCCTACGCCTTTTTTATCTGTCTTGTGGGCGCGATCGGCGCGGTGCTCAACACCCGGCGGATCTTCGTGATTCCCGCCCTCGGCGCGCTGCTGCTCAACTTCTTCCTGATCGGCGGGCTCTATGCCGCCTTCCGGCGCGGACTCGCCGGCAGCGAGTTGATCGGTTTCCTCGAATTTCTGGCCATTCTTGTCCTTATCTCGGGCGCGGTCCAGCTCCTCCTTATGCTGCTTCTGCTCTGGAAGGTCGGGCGTTTCCCCATCCTCTCCCGCCGGGCGTTCCGCGAAAGCGACATCCTCAAGCGGCTCTGGCAGCTCGTGCTCCCCGGCATGATCGGCGGCGCCGCCCTCCAGATCAGCTTCCTCGTCGACCGCATGCTCGCCATCTGCCTCGGCCCCAAAGCGGTCCCCGCGCTGACCTATGTCGACCGCATCATCGACCTGCCCATCGGCATCTACGCCATCGCGCTGGGTTCGGTGCTCACTGCCACCATGTCGCGGGCCGCCGCGCGCGGAAACCTCGACGAGCTTTCGCACGACCTCGCGTTCAGCCTCCGCCACGTCTACTTTTTTTGCATCCCGATGGCGGTCGGCGTCATTTTCTTCTGGGAACCGATGCTCCGCATCCTCTGCCTCGGCGGCAACTATACCCGCGACGACCTCATGGCCGCACAGATGGTCGCCATCTTCTACGGCGCCGGAATCCCCGCCTTCTGCTCGGTCAAAGTCCTCCTCGCCCCCTTCTACGCCCGCAAGATGATGTCCACCACATTGCGCTATTCGCTCATCGCCATCGGCTGCAATATCGTACTTAACCTGATCCTCATGTGGCCCCTGCAACAGGGCGGAATCGCCCTCGCCACCGTGCTCGCCTCCATGCTCAATAACGGCCTGCTCCTGCGCCACCTCCGCCGCGAAGGCATCCCGTTCGGCGGACGCGAAGTTGCCGCCGCCGCCGCCCGCTCCCTCGGCATCGCCGTGGCCGCCGGCCTCGCGCTGTACTGGGTCTACCCGCTCATCCGCAGCCGCCTGACCTTCCGCCACGTCGGCGAATTTCCCGCCTTCGCCCTCCTCGGAACCCTGTTCACTCTCCTCTACCTCGCCGGCAGCCGCCTCCTCCGCGCCCGCGAACTCTCCGAACTCACCGGCGTCATCCGCCGGCGTTAATTGGAAAGAGGAGAGGGGAACTTGGGGCGGGGAAGGGAAGCTTTTTTTCGCGTGAAAAAAAGCTTCCCTTCCCCGCCCCAAACCCCACCCCATCCTTTTCAAAAAAAGCGGTTGTTGGCGGGCGTTTCCGGGCGTCGGCGGTGTTTGGTCATTCGGGAGCGGCAGACCGAACGTTGCAGTGAAACGCCGGGCGTTGGAGTGGCCGCAATGCCGAACGCTCTACCGCCTTCAAATGACCAGATTACACTGCTGCCCGCACCTGCCCGCCATCAACCGCTTTTTTTGAAAAGAGGAGCTGGGGGTCTGGGGGAAGAGGGGAAAAACTTTTTTTCACGCGAAAAAAAGAGTTTCCCCTCTTCCTCCGGTTCCCATTGCCTGTTTTTAAAGATTGATGCGTTCGACGCGGCCGGGGGGGGTGCCGAGGAAGCGGGTGGCGTGGCGGTGGAATTCGCTGGGCAGGTCGGTGACGAAGCAGCCGAACGAGGGGGTATTGTCGGGGCGTGCCGCCATTTTGTGTGTTTCGAGGAAGCTGGCGGTATGGGAGGCGCATGCGGTGGCGCTGTCGAGGATGCGGACTTTCCCGTCGAAGTAGTTTTGCAGTGCTTCGGCGAAGAGGGGGTAATGTGTGCAGCCGAGAAGGAGGGCGTCGGGCGGGTTGTTCCGGAGGTTCCCGAGGTAGACGCTGAAGACTTCGTCGGCGATGATTCCGCTGGTGATGCCTTCTTCGGCGAGGGGGACGAAGAGGGGGCAGGCGATGCTTTCGACGCGGATCGAGTGATCGACGGCGTGGATGCCGCGGCGGTAGGCGTCGCTGTTGACGGTGGCGCGGGTTCCGATGACGGCGACGCGTTCGGCGCCGGATTCGATGACGGCGCGGACGCCGGAGTCGATCATGCCGAGGATAATTTCGCCGGGGTAGTCCTGTTTCAGCGAATCGAGCGCGACGGCGGATACGGTGTTGCAGGCGGCGACGACCAGTTTGACGCCGCGCGACAGCATGAATTCGACGTCCTGGTGGGCGAAGCGGATGATGGCGTCCACCGACTTGTCGCCGTAGGGGACGCGGGCGGTGTCGCCGAGGTAGGCGACCGCTTCGCCGGGGAGCGTGCGGCGCAGTGCGGCGGCGACGGTGAGGCCGCCGAGGCCGGAATCGAATATGCCGATGGGGCGGTTGTCGAACGGTTTCATGAAAATTCCTCCGAAAGAAGTAATATACTCCGGGAATCTCCGCTTTCAAACTTGAAAGCCCGGTGTCCGGCCGTTATATTAATGGAATAATCGATCGCCGCCAACGGTGAATCGCGGTGAAATTCCGCGGCTGTCGCGCAACCGTCATAGTCGGACCCCGTGGCGATCGAAACGTCAAACTCATTGTGCGCGTAACACAAAAGGACAGAAGAAATGTATCGTTACTCTCCCCTCTTCCGCCGCCGTAAGTTCACTCTCATTGAATTGCTGGTCGTCATCGCCATCATTGCGATCCTGGCTTCGATGCTGCTCCCGGCGCTGACTCAGGCGCGCGAACGCGGCAAGGCGGCCAAGTGCCTCGGCAACGTCAAACAGATGGGCGCCGGAATTTCGATGTACACGGCCGACACCGGTTATTTCCTTCCCGCCTACGGGGTGTACAGCATGTCGGGCGCGGCGCTGCTCTGGAACGGGGAGCGGTTCGACGACAAAACCATCGATATGCGGGCCGGGCTGCTGGCTCCGTATCTCGGCGGCAATGTGATGGCGATGGTCTGCCCCTCCTGGATCGGCGAGATCGACGTGACGAAGCAGTACCAGGGAGCCGGCTACGGGCTCAGCGCCTACGGGATCGGTTCGCAGGGGTATTTCATGACCGACGGCACGAAGCGGGGCAGCGGCTGGAAGGACGGCCGGGCGAAGAACCCTTCGGCGACGGTCGCTTTGGCCGATACGGTCAGTGTCTGGAGCACTTCCAAGGGGGAGGCGCAGTCGTTTCTTTACGCCCATTATTCCGTCGACGGCGGAGTCGAGGGCAGCGTGGGGAGGCACTCCGACAACATTCACTTCCGCCACGCGGCCCGGGCCTCGGTGCTTTGGGCCGACGCGCATGCGTCGTCGGAGGGGATGGGCTACTGCAAGGACCTCTCGGATGATTTCTATGTGGCCAACCGCATCGGGAACATCGGGGCCAAGGACAACGAACTCTACGACCCGTTTTAGGGGGTGGCGACGATGAACCGGACGTTACTGATCGTTTTGATTCTGGCGGTGCTCGCCGCCGCCGGGTTCTTTCTGCTTCGCTCTTCGGACGGAATTGCGCTGGAATCGGTTTCGGCGGAATCCGCGCATGAGGCGACGGCGTTTGCTCAAAAAGCGTATGAAACCTACCGCGACAGCTCCGACCAACGCGGCAAACGGGTCTGCTTCGCCCCGCTGGACGCGGAGTTGACCGCGCAGTTGGAGAAGCGGCTCGATTCGCTTGGCTCCCCCGATTTTTCCGCCGCCCGCGTCAGTGCGGCGGAGGGGGACAAGAACACCTACTGCGTCGATATACCGGATGGCGGAGCCACGGTTCGCTTCATCGTCGAGCGGAGCCGGGGCCACCTTCAGCTCGCCGGGTGCGGAGGCGTGAAATGAAGCGGAATACGGGCCCGGACAACGCGCGCGGCATGATGGGGTTCTTCTCCGTTCCGGTCGACGACCCGGCGGCGGCGTGGCGCGAGGCGCTCGAAAAGGACGCGCTTTCGCCGCGGACGCTCTACATTCACATCCCGTTCTGCCGCAGCCGCTGCCCCTTCTGCCCGTTCTACCTCGGCGCGGCCGCTCCGGGCGAGATGGAGGAGTACGTCAATTTGCTGGTTCGCGAGCTGGAACGCTGGGGAGGGGAGGCCGGGCGCTTCCCGGTCAACGCGGTCTATTTCGGCGGCGGGACGCCGAGCGATCTTTCTTCGGGGCAATTCGTGGCGATTCTGAATGCGCTTCACCATAACTACCGCCTCGCCGCCGACTGTGAAATCACCGTCGAGGGGCGGATCGACGGGCTGGATGCAAAGAAGGTGCGGATTCTCGCCGCGAACGGCGTCAACCGGCTGTCGGTCGGGGTGCAGACTTTCGATACGGAACTGCGCCGCAAACTCGGGCGTCAGTCGGACCGCGTAACGGTTCTCGCCCGGCTTGAAGAGCTGGCCGGACTCAACGAGCTGGCGGTGGTGATCGACCTTCTGTATGGACTTCCCGGCCAGACGCTCGCGGATTTGCGGGAAGAGTTCGACCTTCTGTTCTCTTGCACGCAGCTTTCCGGGCTCGACCTTTACCGGCTCCGGGTGGGCGAAACGCTGCCGCTGGCGAAGCTGATTGCGGCGGGGAAACTCCCGGCGACGCCCGGCGAGGAGGAGGCGTTCGAAATGTTCCGGCTCGGAGTGGAGCGGATGCGCGCGGAAGGCGCGGTGCGGCTATCCCCGCTTCACTTCGCTTTCGACGCGCGGGAGCGCAATTTGAACAACACCGTTTCCGGCGCGAAAAACGTCTGCCTGCCGTTCGGAATGAAGGCGGGCGGACGATTGGCCGGGTTCCGTTTTTCGCAGCACACCGGGCTTGCCGACTATCGGCGCGCGGTGGAGGCGGGGGAAAAGCCGCTGGCTTCGGCGGGCGTTTATCCGCCCGATTTTGCGGCGTGCGGCGCATTGTCCGGCCAGATCTACCGGCGGATGCAGGTCGACCCGGTCCGGGTGGCGGGAGCCGCTCCCGAGGCGGTGCGCGACGCGGTGCGCCGGAATCTGGAACGCGGCGCGGAGGCGTGGCAGGAGCAGGGTTACTTGACTTCGGCCGGAAACGGAGTATTTTCTCTCACCGAGCGGGCGAATTTTTCGCACCGCAAAATGGCCGCCGATTTGATGGAGCGGATTGCGGAGGCGTTTGAATGAGAGTTCTGTGGATTTTGATTCTGCTTGCCGCCGGGTGCGGACTTGCTGCGGAGGTGGTCAAAGAAGACGCCGAAACGATCGCCTACCGCCAGCCGGACGGCAGCGTGGTTACGTTGCACAAACAGCCGAAACGGGTGGTGATCTGCTACGCCTCGCTGGTTCCGGTCTGGTACGCCGCCGGGGGGAGCGCGATCGGCGTTCCCCGCGTGGCGAGCGCCGACGCCATGCCAGAAGCGGCGCGGGAGCTGCCGGTGATCGGCAGCATTTCGACGCCGAACCCGGAGAAGATCCTGATGCTCAAGCCGGACCTGGCGCTGCTGCTCGGCCGCTACGAACGTCATGCGGCGGTGGCGGAAATTCTCAACCGCGCCCGGGTTGAGACGGTGCTGCTGGAATACGCCAACTACACCGATTTTGCTTCGCTCTTCGATTTCTTCTGCAACTTGAACGGAGCGCCGCCCGCCGCGCTCGCCGAAAAGAAGCGGATTTCCGGTGAGGTCGAAGCCGCCTGCCGCAAGGCGGCGGAAAAACCGGGGCCGACCGCCGCGATCGTGTTCGCCTCTCCCGCCGGATTCAAGCTGGAGAGCGAACACTCCAACACCGGGACCATCCTCAAGATGCTGGGCGGCAAAAACATCGCTGCCGGCGTCGACCAGCCCCGGGTGAACTTCAGTTACGAACGGCTTTTCGTCGATGATCCCGAGGTGATTTTCATCGTCACCATGGGCAGTTCCGAGGAGCTGAAGGAGAAGTTCCGGCGTGAAATCATGTCGCAGGGGGCGTGGAAGGAGCTCCGCGCCGCAAAGAGCGGGCGCGTCCACTTCCTGCCTGCGGAACTCTTTCTCTATCAGGCCGGAACGCGCTACCCCGAGGCGTTCCGCCATCTGGCGCAACTGTTGTACCCGGAATTGGAGGGAAACAAATGAAATCCTGGTTCGTCATGTTGCGTTCCACTTCGGGCCGCGTTGGATTCAACGTGTTTCTCGCCGCGCTGCTGGCGCTCGTTGTGCTGGTCAGCCTGCGCTTCGGCGCACTGAAGCTGACTTACGCGGAGATTCTCGAAACGTTCTGGCTCCAGCCGGAGGGGGTCGACTGGCAGATTCTCTGGAACATCCGGCTGCCGCGCATCCTGCTCGGGGTGCTGGTGGGCGGGAGCCTCGCGGTTTCCGGCGCAATCCTGCAGGGGATCATGCGCAACCCGCTGGCCGCGCCCGGTTTGATCGGCGTGTCGGCGGGCGGGGGGCTGGCCGGAATCCTCATCATGCTGGTGCTGCCGCAGTTCGGCTTTCTCTTGATTCCGGCGGCGTTCGCCGGGGCGCTGCTCACCGCCGCATTGGTCTATCTGCTGGCGTGGAAGCAGGGAGTGAGCCCGGTGCGGCTGATCCTGGCGGGCGTCGCGGTTTCGGCGATGCTCGGCGCGTTCAGCAGCACGATTCTCTTGCTCAACGCCGAACGGGCGGGCGGGGTCTTGGATTTCACCATCGGTTCGCTTTCGGCGCGGAGCTGGCCGCAGCTCCGGCAGGTGGTCCCCTACATGGCGGCGGGGCTCTTCGTCGCATTGTGTTCGGGGCGCAAGCTCAACATTCTCGCCCTCGGCGACGAGGTGGCGACCGGCCTCGGGATGCGGGTGGAGCGAACCCGTCTCCTCTTGCTCGCCGCCGCCGCGCTGCTGGCGGCCTCGGCGGTCAGCGTGGCCGGGCTGCTTGGATTTGTCGGCCTCATCGCGCCGCACATGGTCCGCATCGTGATCGGGCCGGACAACCGTTTCCTGCTTCCCGCCTCGGCGCTGTTCGGCGGCGCGCTGGTCGCCGGGTGCGACACTGTCGGGCGGATGGCGATGTATCCCTCGTCCGCCGAACTCCCGGTGGGGGTGATTATGGCGTTATTGGGGCCGCCCTTCTTCCTCTGGCTGTTAAGAAGGAGGAATTATGAAGCTTGAAGTCACCTCCCTTTCCGCCGGATACGGCTGCAAACTGGTGCTGGACGGCGTCGAACTGACCGTTCCGGACGGACAGGTCGTCACCCTGGTCGGCGCGAACGGCAGCGGCAAATCGACGCTGCTCAAGGCGGTCGGGCGGCTGCTTAAGCCGAAGAGCGGGTCGATCCTGCTCGACGGCCGGGAGATCCGCGACTACGACACGGCGGAGCTGGCGCGGCGGATGGCGATCCTGCCGCAGCTTCACCACGCGGCGGGCGAAATCACCGTCCGGGAGCTGGTCGGGTTCGGCCGTTTCCCGCACCGCACCGGTCTTGGCGGACTCAATGCGCACGACCGCGAGGTGATCGAAGAGTCGCTGCATCTGACCCGGCTGGAAGCGTTCGGCGACCGCCGGGTGGGGACGCTTTCCGGCGGCGAACGCCAGCGGGCGTGGATCGCGATGACGCTCGCGCAGGAGCCGAAACTGCTGTTGCTGGACGAACCGACCACCTTCCTCGACATCCGCTGCCAGTTCGACATCATTGAGCTGATCGGCGACCTCAACCGAAGATTGGGCATCACGGTGCTGATGGTACTGCACGACCTCAATCTCGCGGCGCGCTGTTCGGATCTGCTGGTGACGCTCAAAGAGTGCCGCATCCGCAACGTGGGGACGCCGCTTGAGATCATGACCCCGGAAATCCTGCGGGATATCTTTGAAATCGAAAGTTCCATCCACACCGGAGCGGACGGCGTCCCCTGCTGCATCCCCACCGGGAGCGTAAAGGAGCCCACCCGATGAAATGCCTTGTCGTCTATTCGAGTCGGAGCGGGAACACGGAACAGGTCGCCCGCACCATTCACGCCGCGCTGGGGCCGGAATGCGTGCTGGCCGAAGCCGCCGCCGCGCCGCCGCCGGAGAAGTTCGATTTCATCGCCCTCGGCTTCGGCGCTTACAACGGCTGGCCGGACGGCGACATGCGGGCCTACATGAAACGCTGCCGGAACAAGAACGTCGGGATCTTCCTGACGCTCGGGGCCTATCCCGATTCCGAGGCGGCATACCAGTATCTCGGCCGCGCCGAAGGGCTGCTCGAAAACTGCACGCTCCGGGCGAAATTCATCTGCCAGGGGCGCTACACCGAAGAGCATCTTGCCCGGATGAAGAGCCGCCCGGCGACCTCTCCGCACGCCTGGAACGAGGAGCGCGCCGCCCGGGTGGCGGAGGCGATGAAACACCCTGATGAAACGGACCTTGCAACTGCCGCCGAACGCTTCCGCGTCGCCGTGGAGAAGTTGCAAAACGCCGCGCCGCGTCCGTCGAAACCGGAGAAGCGGGCGAAGGTGCTCGCCGTGTTCGGCAGCACCGTGCCGGGGGCGGAGGCCGCCTACCGGGCGATGGAAACCGCGTTGCGGGAACGAGATCCGGAGTTACCGCTCTTTGTCGCCTGGACTTCGCAGTTCGTCCGTTCGCGCTGCCCGGGTTCTCCGCCCTCGCTTTCCGGCGTACTGAAAAAGCTGGTGCTCGACGGCTTCACCGCGGCGGATATCACGGTGGGATATCTCTCCTCCGGCGAGGAGTACGAGAAGCTGAAATGCGAGGCGTCGGCCTTCGAACCCCAGCTTGAGCTGTGCGTTACCGTTCCGCCGCTGTCGAACCGGGCGGCGCTGTTGCCCTTCCTCGCGGCGGTGAAGTCGGGCCTCGCGTCGCTCGCCGAAGACGAGAGCGTGCTCTTCATGGGGCACGGCAACGCCGACGGCCGCGCCGATTTCGCCTACCTGGCGGTGGACGCCGAGTTGAGGAAGCTCGATCCGGCGCTCCGTCTCGCCTGCGTCGAAAGCGAGCCGCAACTCGATGCGGTGCTTCCGGAGCTGAAACATCGCGTCCGGCTGGTCCCCTTCATGATCGTGGCGGGCGACCACGCGTTGAACGACATGTCGGTCGATTGGAAATCCCGCCTCGAAGCGGCGGGCCACGTTTGCAGTTGTGTGCTCCACGGCCTCGGGGAAGTCCCCGCCGTGGCCGAATATTACGCCGAACTCTGAGGTGACCGGTGCCGGACTCCCGCAAAATGAAGAAGCTGTTCTGGGTGATCCTCTCGATTTCCGCAACGGTTGCGGCGGTCTGGCTGACGCCGTGGGCGGCGCTGCCCCGGACGCTGCTGTCGTTGACCGGAATCATCGCCGGAGTCTGCGCGATTTGTGTAGTGGCGGGGGTGCTGGAATACCGCTGCTGGCTGCACCGGATTGCGAAACTGGCGCGCCCGTTGATGCGGTTTTCGCGGCTGCCGGGGGAGTGCGCGCTGGCGTTCGTCGCCTCGTTCGCCTCGGGGAATGTGGCGGCGCTGATGCTGGCCGAGAAGCGGAGCGAGGGGAAGATCACCCGCCGCGAAATGATTTTAGGCGCGCTGTGCAACTCGATTCCGCCGCTCTTCATGTTCACCGGTTACCTGTCGCTGCCGGTGGTGGGGATTCTCGGCTGGGCGGGGGTGTTCTATTTCGGGATCTCCTTCACGGTGATGGGGTTGGCGCTTCTGATTTTTCTGGTCGCGGCCCGCTTGCTGGCTGCGGGCGGCGCGGCGGAGTGGGTGGAGGAGGCCGCCGCCGTTCCGCTGCCGTGGCGCGAGGTCCGCAAAAAGGTGCTGGCGCGGACGCTGGGATTCCTGCGCCGTCTGCTGCTCCTGACCGTGCCCTTCTACCTCTGGACCTCGTGCGCAATCCGGCTCGGCTGGCTCGACTTCACGCCGCCGGAGAGCTGGAGCGCGTTCCTGTCGCCGGGGGCGCTGGCCGTGATTGGTTCGCGTGTCGGCGGCCTCCTCGCCGCCTCGGGCGCGGCGGCGGAGCTCTTGAACCGGGGTGGAATTACCTTCGGCCAACTGCTGATCGCGCTTCTCGTCGGCAACATTCTGAACGGATTCACCCGGCTACTCCGCAGGGGTTTGCCACTTTCGATGGGCATTTATCCGCGCGGTGACGGCGCACTGATTGCGACGGCGTCGGTGGGGGTGCGGCTCCTGCTCACCGCCGTCGCGGTGATCTTGGTATGGAGGCTTCAGGCATGATCGAACACGGCGGAAATCTGGCGAAACTGGCGGCGGAGGCGAAGTGCAATCCCGCCGATCTTCTCGACTTCAGCACCAATCTGAATCCGCTCGGGCCGCCGCCCGGCGTGTTCCCGGAGTTCTTCGCCAGCTTCGACCGCGTCGGCGAATACCCGGAACCCTATGCGGAGTCGCTGGTTGCAATGCTCGCCGCGCGTTGGGACATCCCCGCCGGGCGGATCGTCGCCGGGAACGGCTCGAACCTGCTCTTGAACCTCTTCCCGGCGGTCTGCGGCGCGAAGCGGGCGCTCGTGGTGACGCCGGGCTACCTCGAATACGCCGAGGCGTGCCGCAACTGCGGGTTTGAGGTGACGGAATTCCTTTTGCGCGAAGAGGATGCGTTTCTCCCGGATCTCGACCGGCTGTCGGCGGCGATTCGTCCCGGCGAACTGGTCATCCTCGGCAACCCGAACAATCCGGCGGGCCATGCCCTGCGCCGCGAGGCGCTGGAGCCGCTGATTGCGGCGCATCCGGAGGCGTTCTTTCTGGTGGACGAGGCGTTCATCGAGTTCTTTGGAGAGGTGGAATCTATTGTCAATTTGTCACTTCCGAATCTCGCCGTGGCGCGTTCGTTCACCAAGGCCTACGCCTTGCCGGGCCTCCGCATGGGGGCGATGACCGGGCCGGAACCGGTGATGGCGAAATTGCGCGCGATGCAGGGCGAGTGGGCGCTTTCGGTGATGGCGCTGGAAACGGCGAAATTCCTTCTCGCGCAACCGGAAACGTATCTCGCCGAGACGCGGCGGGAGACGGCGCGGCTGCGGGCGCGGCTGGCGTCAGCGCTCGATGCGCTGCCCGGTTTCCGCACCTATCCCTCCGAGGCGAATTATCTCTTGTGCCGCACCCCGTTTGCCGACCTGCCGCACCGGATGCTCGTGGAACACAAAATCGCCCTGCGGAGTTGTGCCGACTATCCCGGTCTGGGGCCGGAGTTTTGTCGCATCGCGGTGCGGAACGAGTCCGAACAGGACCGGCTGCTCGATGCGTTGAAGGGAAAACAGGGGCCGTATCTGCCGAAAAAGCACAAAACCCCGGCGCTGATGTTGCAGGGAACCTGCTCGAATGCCGGGAAAAGCGTGCTGGCGGCGGCGTTCTGCCGGATCATGCTCGAAGACGGCCTTTCAGTCGCCCCGTTCAAGGCGCAGAACATGGCGCTCAACTCCTGCGTCACGCCGGACGGCGGCGAGATCGGCCGCGCCCAGGCGGTTCAGGCCGAGGCGTGCCGCCTCGATCCCGACGTGCGGATGAATCCGATTCTGCTCAAGCCGAACAGCGACCTCGGCAGCCAGGTGATCCTGAACGGCCGGGCGATCGGCAACTACCGCGTCCGCGACTACTTCCGCAAAAAGCCGGAACTCTGGGGCGAGGTGTGCAAGGCCTACGATTCGCTCGCCGCCGGGCGCGACGCGATGGTGCTCGAAGGAGCGGGGAGCCCCGGTGAAGTCAACCTCAAGAGTTCCGATCTCGTGAATATGCGGATGGCGCGGTATGCTGAAGCGCGGGTTCTGTTGACCGGCGACATCGACCGCGGCGGCGTTTATGCTTCGTTTATCGGGACTTACGCCACCTTCGAACCGTGGGAGCGGGAGTTGCTCTCCGGCTTCCTGGTCAACAAGTTCCGGGGCGACCCGACGCTGCTGGCCGACGCCCACGCTTATGTGGAGAACATGACCGGCCGCCCGGTATTGGGCGTGATCGATTTTCAGCGCGACCTCGGGTTGCCGGAGGAGGATTCGGTCGGCTTCGCCTTCACTCGCCCGGTGGAGAAGGAGGCGCAGACGCTTGATGTGGCGATCATCCACCTCGGGCACATCGCCAACTTCACCGACTACTCTCCGCTAGAGGCGGAGCCGGATGTGACCATCCGCAAAGTGGCGACGGCGGCGGAGTTCGGGACTCCCGACATCGTCATCCTTCCCGGCAGCAAAAGCGTCGCCGCCGACCTCGCGCGCTTGCGCGAGAGCGGTTTGGCGGATCAAATATACGAGGCGGCGCGACGCGGCGCGACCGTCGCCGGAATCTGCGGCGGGCTTCAGCTTCTCGGCGAGCGGCTGCTCGACCCCGACCATGTGGAATCGGACGTTCCCGAGGTTCGCTGCCTCGGCCTTTTGCCGCTCGAAACCGTGATGCGCAAAACGAAAACCCTGCGCCGGACGCGCGGACTCCGGGCGGACGGGACGCCGCTCTCCGGCTACGAAATCCATCACGGCGAGACGGTTGCGCTGACCGACAATCTGGCGCTCATGCGCGACGCCGAAGGGCGCCATCTGGGGTATGAGCGCGACAATCTCTTCGCCACCTACCTGCACGGGGTGTTCGATGACGACCGCTTTCGACGGCTCTGGCTCGACGAGGCGCGGCGGCGCAAGGGTTGGAGTCCGAAAGGCGGCGTCACCGCCGTCTACGGCATCGAAGACGCGCTGAACCGGCTGGCCGCACACGTGCGGAGCCGCGTTGACATGAAACGACTTTACAAAGAGATGGGGGTGCGGTAAATGCTGCAACAGGAAGACCGTTCCAGAGGGCTGCTTCTCAACCTGACCGGCGACGGCAAGGGCAAGAGCTCCAGCGCCTTCGGCATCGCGCTCCGGGCGCTGGGCTGGGAGTGGCGCGTCGCCATATTGCAATTCATCAAAAGCGAGCGCCCGACCGGGGAGCGCAACTTCTTTCTCCATCACTTTCCCGACGTGCTCTTTGAGAGCCGGGGGCTGGGCCTGACCAAACTCCCCGGCGACCACGCCGCCGCCGCCCGCGCCGCATGGGAGCGGGCGAAGGAGCTGTTGACCGGGTTCGACGGGGAACTCCTGATTCTCGATGAATTGAATGTGGCGATCCACCTCGGTTTCATCGACGCCGCCGAGGCGGCGGTCGCATTGGCCGGACGCCGCGCCGGGCTCAACGTGATCGTCACCGGGCGGGACGCCTCGCCCGAAGTCGTCGCCGTCTCCGACCTCGTTTCGGAGGTGCGGGTGGTCAAACACCCGTTTCAGCACGGCGACCCGGCGCGAAAGGGGCTGGATTTCTGATGGACGCTCTGTTTGACGCGATCACCTGGGACCGCGACGGCGGCGGCATCGAGGCCGAGAGTTTCCGCCGCATCGAGGCGGAGGTCGACCCCGCCATGCGCGCCCGGTTTTCCGACGCCGAGTGGCGGGTGGCCCGGCGGCTGGTGCACACAACCGCCGACTTTTCGATCCTGCCCGAGCTGGAATTCTCCGGTGACCCGAGCGCGGCGGGGCTGGCGGCGCTGCGGCGCGGAGCCCTGATTTACACCGATTCCAACATGATTCGCGCCGGGCTTTCGGTGCCGAAGCTGAAGAAGTTTTATTCCGGCTATGAACGCGAATCGATTCTCTGCCCGGTGGCCGAGCCCGAAGTTGCGGCGTATGCCAAAGAACGCGGCATCACCCGGGCGCTGGCGGCGGTGGAGCTGTACGCCGACCGGCTGGAGGGTTGCATCTTCCTCTGCGGCAACGCGCCGCTGGCGCTGGCCGGAGTGGTCCGGCTCGCCGTCGAGCGCGGCGTCGCCCCGGCGCTGATCGTCGGGATGCCGGTGGGGTTCGTCAATGTGGTCGAGTCGAAGCAACTGCTTGATTTGGTGAAAGTTCCGTTCGTCCGCATCAACGGGCGGCGGGGCGGGAGTCCGCTTGCCGTCGCCACCCTTCACGCTATCATGGAGGAGGGCCTTTGATGAAAGAGCTTAGAACCGGCTACACCACCGGGAGCGCGATGACCGCCGCGGCGGTCGCCGCCTACCGCGACGTTACCGGTGAGGTGACGATTCGGCTGCCGGGCGGCGGGAGTCTCACCGTGCCGGTGGAGCGGCGCTGGCCGGGCGGGGCGGCGGTCCGCAAGGACGGCGGCGACGACCCCGATGTGACCCACGGCTGTGAAATCGTGGCGGAGCTGACCAATTCCGGGGGATGCGAGGCCGACTTTGTCGAATCGTGCGGCGCGGGCGTGCTGCTGGTTCGCGGCGGCGCGGGAGTGGGCCGTGTGACCCGGCCCGGCCTCGCGGTCGCGGTCGGCTGCCCGGCGATCAACCCCGGTCCGCGCCGGATGCTGGCGGAGAATTTGAAACTGGCCGGATTCGGCGCGAAACCGGAGCGGCTGACCGTCACCGTCTCGGTCCCCGGCGGGGAAGAGCTGGCGAAACAGACGCTCAACCCGGCGCTCGGGGTGGTGGGCGGCATCTCGATTCTCGGCCATTCCGGGATCGTCCGCCCGTACTCCAACGCGGCATACGCCGAGACCATCCGGCTCCAGCTCGGCAGCCTTGCCGCCTGCGGCGGGCGGATTGCCGCGCTGGTTACCGGCAACCGGACGACGGAGACGGTGTGCCGCGACTACCCGCAACTCCCCGCCGACGCGGTGATTCCGATCGCCGATTTCATTCACGTTGCCATTCGCGCCGCCGTCGAAGCGAAGTTGGAGCGTCTGGTCGTCGGCTGTATGCCGGGCAAGCTCTTCAAATACGCCTGCGGGCTTGAGAATACCCACGCGCACCGCAATCGGCAGGAGCTTTCGCGCCTCGCCGAATTCGGGGTGGAGCTCTCCGACGTTTCCACGATGGGCGAAGTCGCCGCGCGGATGGAACCGGGGGAATACCGGGCGCTGCTCGACCGGTTGTACGACAAGGCGTTGGAGACCTTGCAGCAATGGGCCGGAGCCGATTTGCGGATTGAGCTGGCTTTATACGATAACGAGGGAGGGCGCATCCGGTGAAATCTCATCCGGTGGAAGTGATCGGCTGTTCCGGAGAGACGCAGGCCGCTCTGGATGGAATCGAATTGCTGTTCGGAAGCAAGCGGCTTCTCGCTGCCGTCGGTCCGGTGCTGCCGCCCGGCTGCGAATGCGTCGAACTCGGCGCGGACCTGGCAGAGACATTGCGAGTCCGCCTCGCCGAACGCGGCGAACGGCGGACGGCGGTGCTCGCCTCCGGCGACCCGCTCTACTGCGGGATCGGCGGGACGCTGCGCCGTCTTGCGCCGGAGGCGGAGTTCCGCTTTCACCCCGCGCCGACCGCGTTTCAGGAATTGTTCGCCCGCCTCGGCGAACCGTGGGAACGGGTGCGGCTTTTTTCGCTGCACGGCGATTCCGCTTCATTCCCGTGGCGGGACATGCTGCGCTCGCCGCTCGCCGCGATCTACGGCGACGCCAAGCGGAGCGCGAGAGCCATTGCAGAAGAACTGATTGCATGTTTCCCGGATGCGACGTGCCGTGCTGCCGCCGCCGGGTGCGATCTCGGTTTGCCGGAGGAGTCCGTCGTCCGCGGGACGCTCGGCGAGTTGGCGGAGAATTCCGCCGCCGACCGTTCGCTCTCGGTTCTCGCGCTGCTCCCCGGCGGCATGGACGCCGTCCCCGAACTTCCGCTCGGCTTGGGTGATGACAACTATCTGCACGGCAAGAATATGATCACCCATCCGGAAGTTCGCGCCATCGCCGCCTCCAAACTCCGTCCCGTGCCCGGCGTACTCTGGGATCTCGGGGCCGGGAGCGGTTCGGTGGGACTCGAAGCGGCGGGGCTCTGCCCGGCGCTGGAGCTTTTCGCCGTCGAGCGCAACCCGGAGCGCTTCGCCGAACTCGAAGCGAATTTCAGGCGCGAGGGGTTGAAGCGTGCGCACGCCGTCTGCGGTGAAATCCTCGACCGGGTGGATGAACTGCCCGACCCCGACCGCGTCTTCGTCGGCGGCGGCGGGCGGGAACTGGAACCGATTATCAGGAAGGCATTGGAGCGAATGAAGCCGAACGGAATCCTCGTCGCCTCGGCGGTTCTGGCCGAGAGCGTCGGTACGCTGTGCCGGATTTTTCCGGAATTCCGGAGCGAACTTTTGACCGTCAATCTCAGCCGCGGCGTTCCTCTCTGCGGCCAGACGCTGTTCAGGGCGGAGAACCCGATCACCGTTGCGGTGTTCCGCAAGGAGGCGGCGTTATGAATGGCAGCGTCCTATTCGTCGGAGCCGGGCCGGGTGCGCCGGACCTGATCACCCTTCGCGGCGCGGCGGCGCTTGACGCGGCGGAGCTGGTCATTTACGCCGGTTCGCTGGTCAACGAGAAACTCCTCGAACGCGCCGCGAGCGCCGAACTGGTCAACAGTGCAAAACTCTCTTTGCCGGAAGTGATTGCGAGGATCGAGGCAGGCTACCGCGCCGGGAAGCGCGTGGTGCGGCTGCACACCGGAGACCCTTCGATCTACGGCGCGGTTTCCGAGCAGTTCCGCGAACTCGACCGGCTCGGCATTCCCTATGAGGTGGTTCCCGGTGTCACCAGCGCTTTTGCCGCCGCCGCCGGGCTCAAGGTCGAACTGACCATGCCGGAGCTGTCCCAGAGCGTGATCTTCACCCGCATGGCCGGGCGCACTCCCGTTCCCGAAAAGGAGGCGATCGAGGCGCTCGCCTCGCACGGCTCCACATTGTGCATCTATCTGAGCGCCGGGGAGATCAACCGCCTGGTCGGTCAGCTCCGCTTGGCCGGACTCCCGCCGGAGACTCCCGTCGCCGTCGTCTACCGGGCGAGCTGGCCCAATGAGAGAATCATTCGCGGCACCCTCGAGGATATCGCTGCAAAAGTCGCCGAGGCCGGAATCAAGCGGCAGTCGATCATCGTGGTAGGCAAGGTGTTGGACCGTGACGGGGCGCTGTCGAAACTTTATGACGAAACCTTTGCCACCGGCTACCGCGCCTCTTCCGGGGACGACGCGGCGTTTCACGGCCGGGTCGCCCTGTTTGCACTGACCCGCGAAAGCGTCCACAAGGCGGCGGAGATCGCCGCCGGACTGGATGGAGACGCGGAACTGTTTGCCCCGGAGCGTTATGCAGATGAAGTTTTCTCCGGGAGGATGCATGCTTTTGCCCCGGGTGGACTTGCCGACGCCGTCGCCTCGGCGTGGAAGGAATTCGACGGCCTCGTCATGGTCATGGCCGCCGGGGTGGTGGTGCGCCACATCGCGCCGCTCTGCCGGAACAAGGCGAGCGACCCGGCGGTGGTGGTCTGCGACGAGGCGGGCAATTATGCGGTGAGCCTGCTCTCCGGTCACCTCGGCGGGGCGAACCGCCTTGCCGCGGCGGTGGCGCGCGTCACCGGCGGAGTTCCGGTCATCACCACCGCCACCGATTCGCGCAAACTGATGGCGTTCGACGAACTCGCCGCGCGCCACGGTTACCGGATCGTCACGCCGGGGCTGCTGATCCGCCTCGCCGCCGCCATGCTCGACGGAGAGGTGTTGGAGCTTTCCATGCCGAAAGCGTTGTTCGAACGCTATTACGCGGGGAATCCGCAGTTCGTTTTCTCCGCGGATACGCCGGGAATTACCGTCCGTTTTTCCGGCGGCGAATTCCGGCTGGAACCCCGGCGGTATGCGCTCGGGATCGGCTGTCGCCGCGATGTTCCGGCGGAGCGGATCGAATCCGCCGTTTCCGCCGTGCTCGAATCGCACGGAATCGATTGGAGCCGGATTGCGTCGGCGGCCTCGGCGGAGCTCAAGCGCGACGAGCCGGGGCTGCTCGCCTTCGCCGCGAAGCACGGTCTTGCCCTTCGCTTTTTCTCGGCGGAGGAGTTGAATCGAGTGGAAACGCCGAATCCGTCGCGGGCGGCGGAGGAGCATGTCGGCATCCGCTCCGTTTCCGAGGCGGCGGCGCTGCTGGCCGCCGGTCCGGGCGCGAGACTGGTGGTGGAAAAGGTTGCGGACGGTGCAGTCACCGTCGCGGTTGGGGAGATTGCAAACAATGAAGCATAAAGTATTTGCGGTCGGCATCGGGCCGGGCGACCCGGAACTTCTGACCGGACAGGCCCGCCGGGTGTTGGAACTGTGTACCACTGTGGTCGGCTATCAGCTTTACCTCGACCAGATTCGCGGCCTGCTCGACGGCAAGCGGCTGGTTCCGGGGGCGATGCGGCGCGAAATCGAACGCTGCCGCGAGGCGCTCGACGCCGTGTTGGCGGGCGAAACCGTCGCGGTGGTCTCCTCCGGAGACGCCGGGGTCTACGGCATGGCCGGGCTGCTGTTGGAACTCACCGAGCTGGACCCGTACCGCGAGATCGAAGTCGAAGTGATTCCCGGCGTGACGGCGGCGCTGGGCGCGGCCGCGCTGATCGGCGCGCCTTTTATGAACGACTTCGCGGTGCTGAGCCTGTCGGACCTGATGACCGGGCGGGACACCATCTTAAAGCGCCTCCGTGCGGTGGCCTCGTGCGATCTCCCGGCGGCGCTTTACAATCCGCGGAGCCGGAAGCGTCATGCGCTTCTCGAAGAGGCGGTTGCGATCTTCCGGGAAGCGGGCGGCGCGCTGCCCTGCGCCCTGGTGCATGACGCTTACCGCGACAATCAGCGGATTTCGTTTGTGACGCTGGAAGCGTTTCCGTTTGAAGAGGTTCAGATGACAACCATCGTCATTGTCGGCAATTCCGAGACCGTCGTTCGCGACGGCCGTTTCTATTGCCGCCGGGGCTACCGGGAAAAAGAGGAATTCAATGCCTGACACGGTTTCACGGTTTCTGGTCGCCGGGACCAACTCCGGGTGCGGCAAGACCACGTTGACGCTCGGGCTGCTGCGCGCCTTCGCCCGGCGGGGACTCGCCGTCGTGCCGTTCAAGTGCGGGCCGGACTACATCGACCCCCTGTTTCACAGTCAGGCGGCGAAGCGTGATTCGCTCAATCTCGACGCCTTTCTCTCCGGCTCCGACGGTGTCCGGCGCGGCTTCGCCCGGCATTCCGCCGGGGCCGGTGTCGCCGTGGTCGAAGGTGTGATGGGGCTCTTCGACGGGAACGCCCCCAGCTCCGACGCCGGGAGCAGCGCCGAGATCGCCGCACTCCTCGACCTCCCGGTGATTCTCGCCGTGAATGCGCGCGGCATGTCCGGCTCCATTGCGCCCCTGGTACGCGGTTTCGCCGGGTGGCGGCCCGGCGTGCGGATCGTCGGGGTGATTGCGAACAACGTCGGCTCGGCCCGGCACACGGAACTTTTGCGCGCTTCGCTCGAATCCGCCGGGCTCCCGCCGCTGCTCGGCGGAGTCGAACGCGACGAGCGCTGGATTCTCCCCGAACGTCATCTCGGGCTCGCCGTCGGAACTCTTGACGACTCCTGGCTCGACGCGCTCGCCGATGCGCTGGCGCGCTCGATCGACCTCGACCGTCTGCTTGCGGCCACGAGTTCTGAGGCGGTGAATTTGTCTGAAAAAGAAGAACTTCCGCCCGTCCGGTCCCGTCTCGGCGTGGCGCGCGACGAGGCGTTTCTGTTCTACTACCGGGAGAATTTCGAACTGCTCCGGCGGTTTGGGGTGGAGACGGTTCCGTTTTCGCCGCTGCACGACCGGGCGTTGCCGGAGGGGCTCGACGGGCTTTATTTCGGCGGCGGTTACCCTGAACTTTATGCCGAAGGGCTGGCGGCGAATGCGCCGATGCTGACGGCGGTCCGCGCCTTTGCCGCGTCCGGCCGCCCGGTTTACGGCGAGTGCGGCGGTTACCTTTATCTGCTCGAATCGCTGACCGATTTTGAGGGGCGTACTTTTCCGATGCTCGGGCTGCTGCCGGGCCGGGCGGCGATGGTGAAAAAGCTCGCATCGCTCGGCTACCGGGAGCTCGAAAGCGTCTCTTCTTCGATGTTCGGCCCCGCCGGGACCCGCTTGCGCGGGCACGAATTTCACTATTCCGCGCTGATGGAAGAGCCGTCCGGAGAAAGCCTGTTTGTCGCAAAAGATTTGCGCGGCTGCGCCCGGTCCGCCGGGTCGGTTCGCGGAAACGTCGCGGGGAGTTACATCCATCTGCACTTCCACTCGAATCCGGCGGCAGCGCAGGCCTTTGCGGAAAGGATGGCAAGATGATGCAACTGTTTGCCATGATCGCTCTTGCGCTTCTTCTTGACGCGGTGTTCGGCGATCCGCACGGGCGGTTTCACCCGGTCGCCCTGTTCGGCCGCGCCGCCGGGCGGGTGGAGCGGTTCTGCCGTTCCGCGTTCGGCGGCGGAATCGCCTCCGGATTCATCGGCTGGTTCCTGCTCGTTTTCGGCTCCGCCGCGGCCGCATGGGGTCTGGTCCGGTTGCTTGGCGCGGTACATCCGGCACTCGGGTTGATTGCCGCGTCCGGCTGCATCTATCTCACCGTTGCGCTGCGCAGTCTCCTGGAGCATGGCGAGGCGATCCGCCGCCCGCTCAAGAACGGCGATCTCGCTGCGGCGCGGCGCGCCCTCTCCATGATCGTCAGCCGCGACACCGCGACGCTCGACGAATCCGAGATCGTCCGCGGCGGCATCGAGAGCCTCGGCGAAAACCTCACTGACGCGGTGGCGAGCGCGCTCTTTTTCGCCGTGCTCGGCTATGTGCTTGGCGGACTCCCCGGAGCCGCCGTCGGAGCCGTCTTCCTGCGCGCGGTCAATACGCTCGACGCCTGCTGGGGATACCGCGACGACCGTTATCTCTATTTCGGCCGGGTCGCGGCGCGGACCGACGATGCCGCCCACTTTCTCCCCGCCCGGCTGACGCTGGCGGCGGTCGCCATCGCCGCGGCGCTTTGCGGGATGCGCCCCGCCGCCGCGCTCAAGGCGGGAATCCGCCACCGTCACGATCACCCCAGCCCGAACTCCTGCTGGGGGATGGCCGGGTTCGCCGGAGCACTCGGTATCCGTCTCGGCGGGCCGACCGTCTACGGCGGCGTTGCTGAACCGTATCCGTATTGGGGGAACGGCCGCGCTGAACTGAATGGACACGACTTGCTCCGGGCGGAGCGGCTGACGGCGCTTTCCGCCCCGGTTTTTGCCGCGCTGGTCGCGGGGATCGGAGGATTATGTCTGTAGCGAAACGAATTCTGCTCATCCGGCACGGCGAAGTCGCCGACGCCTATCGGGGACGGTTTGTCGGCAAGACCGACCCGCCGCTTTCGGAAGAGGGGCGCGCCGCCTGCCGAAGCCTGCGCGAACGGGTCGCCGCATTGGCCCCCGCGAAGTTCTATTGCAGCCCGCTGCTCCGCGCGGTCGAGACGCTGGAGGCCGTCGGCGGTGTGCGCTCCGAAACCGTGTTCGACCCGCGTCTCTGTGAAATCAACTTCGGCAAGTGGGAGAATCTCCTTTTTGACGAGATCATCCACCATGCCGACGCTTCGCCCGAACAGATGCGGATCTGGTCGGAGGAGCCGGAACGCTTCCAGTTTCCCGGCGGGGAGTCGTATGGCTTGTTCGCCCAGCGCATCGACTCGTTCATGCGCGATCTCTACAAAACCCCGTACCCCACCGTGGCGATGGTGACGCACGGCGGCATCCTGATGCGGGTGATTTCGGTCTGGAAAGGCGTTCCGCCCAGCCGCCAATGGGAGAATCTCCCGCCGCGCGGTTCGCTTGCCGTTTACGATTGGAAAGACGGGGAGGCTGTTTATGTCGAATAAACTTGTCCTGATCACCGGCGGCGCCCGCAGCGGGAAAAGCCGCCTCGCCGAAGAGTTGGTCCTTCAGGCGGAGGGAACGCATTTTTATCTTGCCACCGCTCCCGTCCTCGATGCCGAGATGGCCGACCGGGTGCGCCGTCACCGCGAACGCCGCGAGGCGCAGAATTGGGTCACCATCGAGGAGGAACGCGACCTCGCCGGGGCCGTCCGCCTCGCCGCCGCCGAAGGAGCCGGAGCCGTCCTCATCGATTGCCTGACGCTCTGGATCAACAACCTGCTCTACGAAACCCCCGAATTGACCGAAGACGCGATTGCCGAACGGACCGCGGAACTGGTGGACGCCCTGCGCGCCGGTCCGCCGCTCTGCGTCCTGGTGATCAACGAAGTCGGCCTCGGGCTGGTGCCGGAGTCGCCGCTGGCGCGCCGGTTTCGCGACCTTTCGGGGCGCTGCGCCCAGATCGTCGCCGCCGCCGCCGACGAAGTCTATTTCACCGTGGCCGGAATCGCCCAAAGGATCAAATCATCATGAAACTGCTGACTGAAACGTTGAATCGCATCGAACCGGCGGACGCCGCCGTCCGCGAAGCCGCGCATCGTCACATCGACCGGCTGACCATGCCGCGTCGCGCCCTCGGGCGGCTGCTCGATCTCGCCGAGGATCTCGCCGCCATGACGCGCGACCCCAAATTCCACACCGACCGCAAGGAGGTGGTGCTAATGGCCGGCGACCACGGCATCGTCGCCCAGGGCGTCTGTCCGCAGCCATCCTCGGTCACCACCCAGATGGTCCGCTGTTTCACGCAGGGCGGGGCCGGAATCAACGTGCTGGCCGGAGTCGCCCGCGCCCGCGTTTCGGTGGTCGACCTGGGCGTCGCTTCGGACCTCTCGGATTTGGTCGCTTCCGGCGCGGTCCGCGACTGTAAAATCGCCCCTGGAACCGCCGACTTTTCAGTCGGCCCCGCCATGAGTCGCGAACAGGCCGTCGCCGCGCTCGAAGCGGGAATCCGCGTCGCCGAAGCGCTCGCCCCGAATACCGACGTCTTCGCCACCGGCGAGATGGGGATCGGCAACACGTCGCCGTCGTCGGCGATCGTCACCGTGCTTTCCGGCTCCACCGACCCGGCTCCGTTCGTCGGGCGCGGCGCCGGGCTCGACCCGGAGAAACTCGCCCACAAGGCGGCGGTGATCCGGCGCGGAATCGAACTCAACCACCCCGACCCCGCCGACGGCGTCGACCTTCTCGCCAAAGTCGGCGGCTTCGAGATCGGCGGCATCGCCGGGCTGGTGCTCGGCTGCGCGAAACTGCGGAAACCGGTGGTGATCGACGGCTTCATCTCCAGCGCCGGAGCCCTCGTCGCCGCCGTGCTTTCGCCTGCCTCGCGCGACTACATGATCCTCGGCCACGGCAGTGCCGAACCCGGACACGTCGCCATGGCGAAACTGCTCGGCAAGCGCCCGCTGCTCGATCTTGAAATGCGGCTGGGGGAGGGGACCGGCGCGGTTCTCGCCTTCCAGCTGCTCGACGCCGCTTCCGCCATCATGAACGAAATGACCACCTTCGACTCCGGCCGGGTGACCGAGGAGGGGCTCAAATGAGAACGCTGCTGGCCGCCGTCGCCATGCTGAGCGTGCTTCCGCTCGGGCGGTTCTGTCCAACCGAGGCGGAACTGCGGCGGTCGCAGAATCTCTTCCCGGTCGTCGGTGCGCTCTTCGGCGCGCTCTTCTACGGTATCGCCTGGCTGCTCGCCGCGTATGTTCCGCCGCTTCCCGCCGCCATGCTGCTGGCGCTGCTGCCCGAGGCGCTGACCAAAGGGCTGCATCTCGACGGACTCGCCGACACTGCCGACGGCTTCCTCTCCGGCCGCCCCCGCGAGCGCAAGCTCGAAATCATGCGCGACAGCCGGATCGGCACCATGGGCGTCGCGGCGATTTTCGCGCAGCTCGGCATGAAGTTCGCCCTGTTCGCCTCGTTGCCGCCGGGACTCCTCCCCGCCGCCGCCGGGGTGATGATGCTCGGCGGCCGTTCCGGGGTCGTCCTCTACATTGCCATGAGCCGTTACGCCCGGCCGGACGGGATGGGCGCGATCTGGTTCCGGAGTAAACCGGTCGCCGGAATCCTTCTCGCATTGCTGCTGCCCGCCGCCGCCGGATGGTGGTTCTTCGGCATTCCGGGCGCGGCGCTCGGGCTTCTGCTTCCCGCATTCGCCTTTCTCTGGAGCCGGATCTCCGCCAAAGTGATCGGCGGCGCGACCGGGGATACCATCGGCTGCTGCGAGGAGCTTTGCGAGCTTCTCGTGCTTTTCCTTGCGGTGATGATATGACGAAGCCGCGCGTCGGAATCAGCCGTTGCCTGCTCGGGTTCCCGGTCCGCTACGACGGGCGGGACAAGTTCGATCCGCTGCTGGCGGAGACGCTGGCGGAGCGTATCGAGTGGGTTCCGGTCTGCCCGGAAATGGAATTCGGCCTGCCGGTTCCGCGCGAGCCGATCCAGCTCGAAGGGAATCCGGCATCTCCGGAATTGCGGGGCGTTGACTCCCGCGGCGATCACACCGCCGCGATGCGGGCGTTCTCTGCGCGCCGTGCGGCGGAATTGGGGGAATTGGAAGGATTCGTGTTCAAGCGCAAATCGCCCTCCTGCGGGCTTTGCGTTCCGGTCCATGCGGAGGACGGTTCGGTATGCGGGACTGCTCCCGGTCTTTTTGCCTCGAAATGGTTGCTCCTCCACCCCGGACTTCCAGTCGCAGAGGCGGAGGAGCTGCATGACGAAACGCGCCTGCGCGCGTTTCTCGACCGGCTCGGGTTACGTTAGAAGAAGTAACGCTGACCGGCGGCGATGAACCGGCGCGCAATCGAAACGGTCTGCTTGGCGTGGACCGGCCGCTGCTGCGGGAGGTCACGGGTCAGCCATTTGCTGTTGCGCACGGTGAGGAACGAGTAAAGGTAGATCCAGGAGATGGCGAAGACGCTGTAGACCGAGAAGGCCAGCGCCCAGACCGACTGCAGGAAGGAGACCCGCTTGGCGTAGATCATCGCCGGAATCAGCGCGCCCACCAGTCCGTAGATGATGCTGTAGCAGAGGCTCAGCGCCATGCTGTCCGGCCCGAGCAGGAAGAGCACCAGGAAAAGCAGCGGGAAAATGGCGGGCAGGATGGTGTTGACGATCTGGATCAGCAGGTGGATATGGAGCCCGAGGTTCCGGTGGTCGAACGACTGCTTATGCGTGTAAACATGCTTGAACATGATCCAGTTTTCGCGGATGTCGCTCCGGGTCCAGCGGATGAGCATCCGGCAGAACTTGGAGTAGGTGTAAGGGATGCAGGTCAGCGCGACGGCGTTGTGTTGGAAGACCACTTTGTAGCCGTGTTGAAGGATCATCGTGGCGATGGCGCGGTCTTCGCCGATCTTGGCGGGAACGCCGAGGAAGGTCTGGTTGAGCCATTCGGTGAGGAAGGGCAGGATGGCGCTCTTCCGGTAGGCGCTGAGGGCGCCGGGGGTGCACATGACGAACCCGATCACGCTTTGGGCGGAACGGATGATTTCGAACCCGAACATGAACCCGACGTCCATCATCTTGGGCAGGATGCCGTCGGAGAGGTTCTTGATGCGGATGTTGCCGGCGGCTCCGGCGACCTGCGGGTCGGCGAAAGCGGAAACGATGTTGCGCAGTCCTTCGCTGTTGACGGTCGAATCGCTGTCCACCGTGACGATGACGTCGTGCTTCGCCATCAGCATGCCCTGGTAGAGCGCGTGCTTCTTGCCCTGGTTGCGGGGGAGGTCGACGGCGATGATCCGGCCGGGATTCTCGGCGGCGGCGCGCTGAATCCACTGGAAGGTGTCATCCTGCGAACCGTCGTTGATGGCGATGATTTCGACCTTGCCCGCCGGATAGTCGGATTCAAGGAGGCTGTACAGGGTTTCGGCGACGTGTCTGCCCTCATTGTAGGCGGGCACGATCACCGTGCATCCGGGCAGTTCCTCGTCCGAGAGGGCGGGCGCGGCCTTGTAGCAGAACGCGTAGATCGCCACATAGAGCATGTAGAAGAAGGTCATCCCCGCAACGGCGAGAAACGTCCAACCCAATCCCGGCGCAACGGAATCGGCATAGAAGGCGTCGGCGTGGAACAGCGGTGCGGCAAGCATCAGTACGGTGAAGACAATCCACAGCGAAATCGCAATCAATGAGTCTCTGGTCATAAACTTTTTCATACCATTATATCCCCGACTTGAAATCTGAAATTTCATTGAGGGACATAATATAACTCGGCAAGATTACCGGAAGATAGTCAGCAAATACACTTTTTGGTTATCTTGGGTTTTTGGGGCGGATTTCCGGGTCAGGTGCAAAAAAAAGCACCGGTCATGATTCCGGCGCTCTGCTTGGTTCGCGGTCAGTTTGCCGCGGTCACCAGCCGGTACCGGCTGGCGAATGCCGCTTCGTACTCTCCCGGGATGGAGCGGTTTTCGAAGTCGGCCTTTTCGTTGAGGATGGTGTACCCGACGATCAGCTTCCGCTTCAACGCCTCGTCGAGCGGAGTGACCGCGTTGAGCACGTAGGTCTGCGGCAGCCGGGAGCGTTTCCAGAAGCGCATCGCGCCGCTGTCGCGGGGCAGTTCCGCCGCGAAGACGACCGTTCCGGCGTCGCCGCAACCGGTCAGCGCCCGGTCGTAATCGGCGGCGCGGACGAGCACCGGAAACGGCGGCGCATCGTCGGCCGGGTGTTTCTGCGCGGCGGCCGGGGTGACCGGGATCGCGGAGACATCCGCATTCCCGCCAAGCGCTTCCCGGGCGGCCTGGAGCATTTCCCGCGTCCGCTCGCTGTCCATCTCCGTCTCGCGGACCAGGAAGACCACCTTCTTTTCACGCAGGTCCGGCGGCAGCCCGCGCAGCACCATCCAGGCCTGCGCCGCCTGAAGCCGGTTGAGGTCGTCCGTCCCGAGCGAATCCGGCGCCGGAAACAGCGCCGAACTCGCCAGATAACCGGTTCCGCCCAGAATCACCGCCAGGGAGAGGCCGGCCGTCACGATCGATCCGCCTTTCCATCCGTTGCTCCGGATCGACTGGGAAGTCTTCCAGAGCATTCCCAGCGCGGCGAACAGAAGAATCAGCAATAAAACCTGAAGCATGTGACGCGCTCCTTTCTCCGGATCGTTCCGTTATTCCACGATGTCCGGCTGGCCGTTCGAGCAGTAGACTTTCTTGCCCCAGAGGAAGTTCTTCGGGTCGAGGGTCTGCTCGATGGTCTTCGCTTCGGCATGGCCGTCGGCGAAGGCATAATTGGCTTTGCCGTTGTGCCGGTTGTAGCCGACATAACCGATGTGGTGTCCGGCCGAAGTCCCCTGGAAGGTGGCCTTGGCTTCGGCGGCGGAGATCATCTTCGGGCTGCCGATCGGGCCGGCTTCGCCGCCGCCCCAGATGCTGCCGCCGTCGCTGATGCCGCTGGTCGGCCGGTGCGATTTGATCGCCTGGCCGCCCGACGCCGAGGAGTCGTCGATCAGCGCGGCGTTGCTGGTGTATTCCGTCACCAGAATTTCACTCGAGGGAGAGACGGCCCGGCTGATTTTGACCAGCTGGATGTCGACCAGCGTCGGAATCTTCTTGCGCGGGATGAAGATCTCATTGGCGGTGTAACCCATGTATTTCGCCTGGGCGTCTTTGGTCGGCTTGCTCGGCAGCCAGCCGCCGTTGCTGCCCTGAGCCGGATCGGGAATCACCAGGCTGGGGCAGGAGAACGCCTTGTCTTCGAACGGTTCCGTCGCCGACTCGCGGCCGGTGATGATCGCGCTCCAGTGGACGTAGCCGTCGCCGCTGGTGGAGCCGTTCTTGTAATAGTAGGAGGTCGGCAGGAAGTCGCCGTTGGAAGCGGTGTAGTTCATCATGGAAAGTCCCTGCTGGCGCAGGTTGCCGAGACAGCTGGCGGATTTGCCGGATTCCCGCGCCTTGCCCAGCGCGGGGAGCAGCATCGAAGCGAGAATCGCGATGATCGCGATCACGACGAGGAGCTCGATCAGGGTAAAACGGGTTCTTTTCATCTCTTCTTCCTTTCGGTTCAGATCATATGTTCCGAAGAACAACTCTCCGGGTTGCATATAGTATAGTATGGAAACAGGGAAAGACAATAGGGCTAATCTCTTTCAAACCAATTACTTAATGAGCTAATGAAAGTCTCGTGTCATTCTCGCGTACGCCGAATGAAATCCAAACAAAGCGCTTTTCTTGCGCGCCGCCCTTGAAATGCCGGGAGGGGACAAGTACATTCTCTCATGGAAACGGGAAACCCCGTTCCTTTTCGTTTTCAAGAAACAAGTCAAGGACAAAAGAAGATGATTTACGATTCGCTGGATCAGCTTTCGCGGTACGCCAGACTGGCTCCCGGAGTGTGGGAAAAAGTCGGCGCTTTCCTCGCCGGATGTTCGCCGGACACCCCGAACGGACGCCACGAACTCGACGGCGACCGGGTCTACGCTTCGATCCAGGATTACGAAACCCACCCGGTCAATCCGGACAAGCTGGAGATTCATCACAAGTATATCGACATCCAGGTTCTGCTGTCCGGCGAGGAGTCGATTCTCGTCCGTTCGGTGGACAAGCTGGAGACGACACTTGCCTATGATGCGGGGCGGGACATCGCGTTCTACCGCCTCCCCGCCGGAGACTGCGACTCGATTCCGGTGACGCTCGTTCCCGGCAAGTTCGCTGTCTTCTTCCCGGAAGAGGGCCACATGCCCGGCCTGATCCGCGGGAACGCCCCCTGCCGCGTCCTCAAGGTCGTGATCAAAATCGCCGTCGACGCGATGGCGTAATTCGCCGCTGCGAAAAAAGCCGGTTGCGGAATTCTCCCGCAATCGGCTTCAAAGATCGCTTCTCCCTGAAAAGAAGCTCTTAGCCCGCCTTCAGGAATGATTGACCGACGCAAGTCTCTTTTCCCTCTTTCGCGTATCCAATAAAATATAAAGGAATACAAGGGAAAGCGCTGCGCATTTAAAAGCAAATATGGAAACAAGAATGAAGGATATGTTTACTGCAAGCCTGGCATCTCCATTCTTGGCAAGTAGAACCACCGATTTGACCGGCGGCAGATTCGACCCTTCCATTTTTTCTATTTCAAGACGCAGGAATTGTGTGTTTCCCGGAACCATAAAATAGCAGGAAATCGCAAAATATTGCTCTGGATTATCGAAAAGTTGAACGACTGCGGTAGGCTCCAACGATCTCTGATGAATGATTTTATCGTCAGAATCGTAAAGAGATAATATGAATTTTTTTTCGATCAGGCCATCGTATTGCTCTGCTTCAAATGCGTGCGTACCATAAAGAACAATATGTTCCCCGTCCATTGAGGTCACAAGGACTTTTCCGCTGAAGGACAAGGAACCGTCATGATGATTCTCCGCAGGCGTCAGACGAGCAACGATCAGACTTTTTTGAGCAGCTTTGGCCTCGTCCAGCAGATGAACAATTGCCACCATTGACAGGAGTACTCCAATGACTCCGAGAATCAGAAGAAAAACAAGTATTTTTTTCCACATATTCGATCCCTCTGCATTCCACTCGAGTTGGGGCTTGTACCATATGTATGCCTGATTCAGGTTTTACTCAAATATATCTTGTTGACGGAGAATTTGCAAGAGGTCCGCATAAAGTGTTTGATCGGATTCTCTGTATATTTCGATTTCAGGGAATCGCGGGCGGGGTGGCAGGTCAATCCTGAGCGTTTTCGGCTCCCTTAGCCGTGAGTTGACGTAAAATGAAAACGGCGGACAGAAAAGCGGTGCGATTCTCCTGATTTGCGGCGCAACGCCATTCGCTCATCCTGTGAAATTGCCGATCCCACCAGTATCGGCAATTTTACAGGATTTCGTGACAGGCATTTGGCGCGACATCATACTATTTCTTTGCTTAGCTATAATATTTGAGTTTTTGTATAAAAAATGAATAAAAACTTGGTTCTGCTCTTGACTTAAATCAATATTTATAATATTATTATAATAAGGTTTCTTTTGATGGGTCGTGATCACCAAATTCGGCAGGTCGGAATTTATCAAGGCTAGGAAGCGCACTTAGGACCGTTCTATTGTGGCTTTCACCTTCAAACCGAATTAAGGAATCCTCCCATGAAAAAAGACACCCGTCCCTTGGAACTTTGGTTGATTTTGATTATTCTGTTGCTCAAACTCGCGGTAACGATTTTAGCGCGGTCATGATCATGAGAAAGCCTATTGTTCCGGCCTCTTTTTTTCTGCGGAGAGGGGACCCGAGATTAATCTCGCTCCCTCTCCGCTCTTTTTTTTAAAAAACTTGGCAAAGCAGGACAAGGGGAAGATAGACTTCTGTTTGCGCATATTTTTATATACGGGAAAGTTAAAACTTGATTATTCAGCTTCTTGCTTGGCCGTTTCGGACAATTGCTTGTAGCCCACGCTTTACCGGGAAACCCCATCTCTGATTCGGCTTGATTTGCCTCCCGGCAATACGATATCTTCCGGATAGCAGGCCTGCATACGAAAAAAGCCGATTGCGGAATTCTCACGCAATCGGCTTCAAAGGCAAAAAAATGGTGCGCTCACGGGGATTCGAACCCAGGACCCAGTGATTAAGAGTCACTTGCTCTACCGACTGAGCTATGAGCGCACAACATTTTCTAATATAACCCGCCCTCTCCGGATTTGCAAGCGGAAAGCGGAGTTTGAGCGTAAAAAATCCGTTTTTTCCGCTCGCCGCCACGGGCGGACACCGCGAAATCAGTTGAGTTCGCGGTGAATCCGGTCGTTTTCCTGAAGGATTTCTTCCAGTTCCGCCGCTGCGGTTTCCCAGGCGGACATGGTTTCCTCCATCGACTTGCGAACGTCGGTGAGCTCGCGGTTGACGACTTCAAAATCGATTTTTCCGCCGGCGGAAAGCTCTTCGAGCAGCCCGGCCTGACGCTGTTCGAGCGCCTCGTGCTTCGCCTCGAGTTCGGCAACTTTCTGCTCCGCCGCCTTTTTGTTCGCGGCGAGGGCGTTGCGGGCCTGGGCGCGGGCGCGGCGGCGGTTGCGGGCGAGTTCGGGGGAGCCGAGCTGCATCTCCTGCTCCGGCGAATTGGTGATCCCCGTCGAGCGCAGTTCGGCGGACTTCTCCAGATAGTAGTCGTAAGTCCCGAAATATTTGCGGATGCCCGGCGGCTCCATGGCGATGATTCCGGTCGCCACGTTGCGGACGAATTCGATGTCGTGGCTGACCACGCAGACGGTGCCCGGATAGCTTTTCAGCGCCTCCTGGAGCAGTTCGCGCGCGGCGATGTCGAGGTGGGTGGTCGGTTCGTCGAGCACCAGGAAGTTCGGCGGATTGACGAAGATCCGGGCGAACAGCAGCCGGATTTTCTCGCCGCCGGAGAGCACTTTGCACTGCTTCGACGCCGCTTCGCCGGAAAAGCCGAACGAGCCGAGCACGTTCATAATCCCCGAAGCGGGCGCTCCCGCCGGGAGGTTGCCGCGCACCACGTCGTAGACGCTCTGCTCGGGGATCAGCAGGTCGGCGAACTCCTGCGCCTGGTAGCCGATCACCGAGTGGTGGCCGAGAATGATTCGCCCCGAAGTGGGCTTGAGCCTGCCGATCAGCAGTTTGAGCAGCGTGGTCTTGCCCATGCCGTTGTAACCGATGAAGGCGAGCTTGTCCCCCGCGTCGATGGCGAGGTTGACATCGCGGAGCAGTATCTTATCCGGAGTGTAGCCGAAGCTGAGGTCTTCGATCCGCGCCGCCTCGGTGCCGCCCGGAGGCGGGGCCGGGAAACGGATCGCGCCGTGGTAGCCGAGTTCGTCCGGCAGCTCGATGTCCTCCATCTTGTCCAGCGCCTTCTGCCAGCTCTTGGCCTGCGCCGCCTTGGAACTCTTGGCGCGGAACCGGTCGATCACCCGTTCGAGGTGCTCTTTTTTGCGGTCGCTGTTGCGCTTGGCGGCTTCGAGGTTGCGGCGGCGCTCCTCGCGCTCGCGGCGATAGTAGTCGTAGTCGCCCGGATACCGCGTCACCTGCCCGGCGTTGACTTCGAGCGTCAGGTCGGTCAGCTTGCGCAGCAGGAAACGGTCGTGCGAAATCAGCAGCAGCGTTCCCGGGAACGACTTGAGGAACTTGCACAGCCATTCTACGGCGGGGATGTCGAGGTAATTCGACGGCTCGTCGAGCAGCAGGATATCCGGCTGCGAAATCAGCACCCGGGCGAGCGCGGCGCGCATCCGCCAGCCGCCCGAGAACGAGGAGAGCGGGCGCTGGAAGTCCGCCTCATGGAAGCCGAGGTTGCTGAGCGCCTGCTCCGCTTCGACCCTGAGCCGGTAGGCCCCGAGGTGTTCGATGGTCGACTGGAGATGGCCGTGACGGTCGAGCAGCGACTGGAGTTCGTCGTTGTCATCCGTCCCTTTGTGCAGCCGCTCCTCGAGCTGATGGAGTTCGGCCTGCATCTCGCGCAGTTCGGGGATCGCATCGGCGGTGAATTCGAGCAGCCCTCGCGCCGTTTCGCCGTCGGGAAGGTGCTGTTTGAGGGTGCCGAGGCGCATCGCCTTGGGAATGGTGATGGACCCGCGGTCCGGCACCACTTCGCCGGTAATCATCCCGAATATCGTACTTTTGCCCGCGCCGTTGGGGCCGACCATGCCGATCCGGTCGCCGGTGTTGACCCGGAACGACACGGCGTTGAGAATCGCATCTCCCGCATAGGTTTTCGTCACATCTTTAAAATCAATCACTTCTTCACCATGAAACCGGTTATTGGCCGGCGCCCGGAGTATCGGGTTCCACCTTTTCCCTGACGGCCGGAATTTCCAGCACGTAACGGAATCCGAGGTCTCCGGCGCCGCCGTTGACATAATACATATTGGCGGTGTTCGCCTGCTGGGGCGCGGTGGCGTAGGAGCCGCCGATCACCATGAACAATTTTCCCTTTTCGCCGGGGGAACGGATGAGTTCCCGGACGTTTCCGGTCAGGTCGCGGACCCCGTAAACCGAGATGTCCCGGGGGCACGTTCCCGGCGGCGCGCCGACCGGATAGAGCGCGCGTTCCGGATGGTCGCGCAGCAACGCCCGGCCGGGTTCGTAGGAGTTCCCCCACACATAACCGCGCCCGTCGACGCCGCGCGCCGCTTTTTCCCATTCGAGCCGGGTGGGCAGCCGGCAGACCATGCCGAGCCGTTTTCCCAACCAGGCGCAGTAGGCTTCCGCCGCCTCGCCGGAGATTCCGACCACCGGCAACTCGGGGGTGAACGGTTTGGCGAGCTTGCCGGTTTTATCCCAGAGCGGCAACCGCTCCTGCGAATCGGGGTCGAACGCGTACCAGCCGAGATACTTGCGTTTTTCTTCCGGCGTTTTCAGCTCGTTCCAGAACTTGAGGTATTCTCCGAAGGTGACTTCGTTCGCCCCGATCAGGAACGGCGGAAGCGTGCTCTTGCCGACGCCGAAACGGCCGGTGCTGCTGCCGTGGAAGAATTCGCCTCCGGAAATATAGCGGACATCCGGCGGCAGGGAATCGGGGATGGCGAGCTCAATGTTTGTTGTTCCCGCCACCGGGACCACGGTCGGCGCCGTCACTTCGATGCCAGAGGGCAGGGTGATGTCGAGCAGGTAATTGCCCGCCGCAAGTTCGAACGACTGGCTCGCTTCTCCGATCGGCAGGTTTTCAGCGGGGGGGGCATTGCCGTTCTCGTCCGTCTCCGCCTGGCCGAGTCGGACGGTCTTTCCGGTGGCGTCGCGGATCGTCATCTTGCGGCCCGGCTGGGCCGCTCCGTCGATTTCCAGTTCCCCGACGCGGTTGTCGATCTTGTTGACCAGCTCCGCCAGTTTTGCATCCTGGCTGATCGCGCGGTCGAAGAGACTCCGCCAGCGGAGCCTGGCCTGGCGCAGGAAACTCAGCAGCGAATCGTAGTTCTCCAGCCTCAGGTAGAAGTTCAGGCTCGAGCGGAAGATATCCCGGGACATGCGGTTGACCGCCGCTTCGCGCAGGCCGTATTCGGTGGCGCGGCTGATGAACTCCAGCGCCGAGTTGTAGCCGTTTTCCTGTTCGGCGATCAGGCGGAAGAGCTCGTTTTCCAGCTCGCGCTCCTGCCCGTTGCTGCCGGGATTCATCGACCGCTCCTGCAGCAGATTGTAGGTCCGCAGCGCGAGCGCGTTGTAATTTTTCGCCTGGGTGTAGTTGTACTCCGCCAGGTTGATCAGCGAATTGCTCTGTGAGAGGTTCGAGAAGTGGGTGAACCCGAAATAGCCGATCCAGGTCAGCGTCGCCGCCATCAGCGTGGCCGGAACCAGCGGGTGCCGCCGGACCAGCTTGGTCAGCCGGTAGAGCGGTTGCGGCGAATAGGCGGCGACCGGAAACCCGTCGAGGTAGTTGCGGATATCGCGCAGCAGGTCCGGCACCGTCCGGTAGCGCCTGGCGCGGTCGCGCGCCATCGCCTTGAGGCAGATCGCCTCCAGTTCGAGCGGCACGATCTGGGTGCGCGGCGCCGCCTTGCGGGGCGGCACGATACGTCCGGTCGCCGCCCGGCGCATCAGCTCGTCGGAGGGCAGTTCGGTGTCGAACGGCGCATTTTTCCAGGTCAGCATCGTATAGAGAATCGCGCCGAGGCCGTAAACGTCCGCCTCTTCCGAAGGTTCGGTCGCTTCCCCGGTCAACTGCTCGGGCGGCATGAAGGCGGGGGTGCCGCCGAGGACGATTTTACCGTCTTCCGGAGATTCTTCCTGCTGGCTGCTGTCGAGCGGGCATTCGAGGTCGAGCTCCATCTTGTTCTTGCCGGAGCCGCCGCGGTCGAGGTCGGCGCGGTAGCGGGCCATGCCCCAGTCCATCACCAGCACCTCGCCGTAGTCTCCGACCATCAGGTTGCCCGGTTTGAGGTCGCAGTGCAGAATGCCGTGGCTGTGGGCGAAGGCGACGCCGTTGCAGGCGCCGATAAAGATTTCCAGCAGCCGGTGGAGCGTGTAGGTGCGGCGGTAACCCTCCTGGTCGTCGTTGAGCTTGCGCAGGATGATCCGGAGCGTCTCGCCCTCGACCCGCTTCATGGTGAAATAGACGCCGACGTCGTCGAAGACCCCCATGCGGTGAACCGGGGGGATGTTCGGGTGGTCGATCTGGGCGGTCGCCCGCGCTTCGCGGATGAACCATTCGATGCGTTCCGCCTGGTTGCGGTACTGGGGGCGGAGAATCTTGAGGGCGACTTCCCGGTTGAGTCCGGGTTCGTGGGCGGAAAACACCGCCCCGACTCCGCCGATTCCGATCGCGGAAAGTCCTTCGTAATCCTGAATCCGGTCGCCGGCCGGAATGCCGAGCGCACGGCGCAGCTCTTCCGGCGAAAGCATCGTTTCGCTGGGGGCGCCGTAAATCAGCGTTTTCTGGTCGTCATCCCGCCACTCCGGGTCCGGTTTGTTTTCTCTGTCGTCCACGTCTCTCCGCCGTTATTTTCTCTGTCCGGCGCGAACTTTGCGGACTCCGTCGGCGAATTCGTCGTAATATTCAGCGTTCGCCGCCTTGTCCAGCCGGATGGTTCCGGCGCCGTCCCATTTGAAATCGGCGGGCAGCACATAGCACTTCGCTTCCTGCCGCCTGCCGAGGTCGAAGTTTTCGATCCCGGTGACGATTCCGACGAAGTCGCCCTGTTTGGTGATGACGAAGTCGCCCGCCTCGGCGCGCAATTCCGGGCCGGAGCCGCGGCCGGTGTTGCGGATGTAGAGCTGCGGAACTCCCTTCCCGAGATCGAGCGAACAACGGTCGCTGATCGGGGCCGACTCCTTGCCGAAGGAGCCCGGTTTGAAGAGGAAGAGGTCGCCGAGTCCGCGCTGTTTCAGTGTTTCGATGTTCAGCGCTTCGAGCGGCTCCCGGCCGCGCACGGTGAATTCGATCGCCGTCAGCTGGGGTTCTCCGGGGAAGACCAGCAGCGGTCCGCGCAGCGTGGTCCCCGGCTCGCTCAGGGGAGCCGTGGAGATGTTGACCCGGTAATCGAGCCGGTCGATGCGGTCGAAGTTGAGCGGCGTCGCCGCGTCTCCGAAGAGCAGCTTATGGTAGGCGGGCATGACCGTTTTTCCGGCGATGCGGACCAGCGGCAGATAGAAGACGCCGCCACCCTTCTGGTCGAGCAGCAGCCGTTTTTCATTGAGGTCCATGCTGAGCCGGACCGCGGCCGCTTCGTAGCGTTCGAGCACGTCGCTGCGGAGTTTGTCCTCGGCTTCCTGCAGGGCTTTCCGGGCGGCTTCGAGTTTGGCGTGGGCGGTGTCGGCCTCGCCCTGTTTGAGGGCGAGGTTGCGTTCCGCCAGCGCCTTGCCTTCGGCGGTGGTGGCGATGACCGTGCGGCTCTTTTCGAGGTCGGTCTTGACGCGCGAATAATCGCTGACCGCCTGCTGCATGGCGCGCCGGGCGTCTTCGAGCTGGCGGCGGACGTCCTGGGTTTCCATTTCACGCTGGGCGGCGAGTTTGCGGTTCTGTTCGGCGAGGCTGCGCGCCTCGGCGAGTTCCCGTTCCGCCGCGCTCAGCCTGCCGCGCGTGAAGGAGAGGTTGCTCTCCAGCGTCTGCGCCTGGCTGCGCGCATCGGCGAGGCGCGCCAGCTCGGCGTCGAGCGAGGTGCGGACATTGGCCAGTTCCCGCTGCCGTTCAGTCAATTCGTTCTGGCGGACCGCGAGTTCTTCCTTGGTTTTGGAGAGTTCCTGCCCGGTCCGTTCCAGTTTCTGTTCGCGCTCTTCGAGGTTTTTCCGGGTGTCGGCGAGCTGCTGGCGGCTGACCGCGTAGTCGGTGTTCAGCGTGGCGAGGTTGCCGGAGACGGATTGCAGGCTGTTGCGCATCCGTTCGAGTTCGGCCAGCGTCTCCTTGGTGCGGATTCCGGCAACCGTCCGTTTCTTGATCTCCTCTTCGAGTTTCTTCTGAAGCTCGGCGGGGGTGAGCGCTCCGGCGTTTTCGGGATGGAGCTGAAGTTTTGCTTCCAGCAGTTCCGACTTGGTCATGGTGTCGGCGAGCTGTTCGAGAAGCTGTTTGAGCTGGGCTTCGCGCGCATCGGAGAACCCTTCGCGTTCCTGCGCCTCGCGGAGCTGGTCGCGCATTTTCTCAAGCTCGGTGCCGCGGCGGCGCAGTTCTTCGAGGATGATCGCCGTCGATCCGCGATCGAGCAGCGCCCCCTTTCCCATGTGGCCGGCCTGGCCGTGCGGCGACATTCCAATCAGCATCGACAGCATGGCCGACACCAGGAAGTCGCACATGACGATGAGGATCGAGCGATTCACTTTTCGTCGCCTCCGCAGGACAGCAGCTTCTTGCGCAGCGGGAAGAGCAGCCCGAGGCGCAGAATCAGGCTGAGGATGATGCCGATCAGCGTCGAGGAGTAGGCGATGACCAGGCTGCTCTGCGTCGAAAACACCATGATGAGGAACCCCGAGATGGTCCCGAAGAGCCCGATATAGAGCGGCACGTCGAAGAAGATGTCGGCGTTTTCAAGTTGCTTGAGCCGCATCTTGACGCTTTCGCCGCAGCGGCGGATGGAGTTGACCACCACGAAGGCGACCGCGAAAGCGAGGAACTGCACGGCGATGATGGTGGTGAAGATGAACATGGCGATCCGGGCGAAGAGGCGGTCCTGCGCCGCGAGCGTGGCGTCGGAGCCGGGGGCGACCCGCCCGAGCACCTGTTCCCGGGTGGCGCCGGAGAAGATTTCCGGGATGAGTTCGGTATGGTCGAACAGGTAATTCATCAGATAAAGGAAACCGCCGACGGCGAGAATCGCCAAAATCAGCAGCAGAATCCGGGTTCCGGTCGTTTTCATCGCATTCAACTCCTTGCCAAATTAACCGATTGCGGGATGATGATCCACATTAAATACAATAAGCCTGTTTCCCCGAATATTCAAGGTGGTTTTTCCGGTTTTCGCCGAATGCGATTTGCGAAAGCGGCTTTCCGCATGTATCTTTATACGCATGCGTACATTTAGGAAAACAGACGGAGACGGCGCCGCTTCATGAAAATTTTAAACTGGTATGTCACCCGCGGATTCCTGCTCGCCTTCAGCATGGCGATCGCCATTCTGACTTTCGGCATGACCGGGGCGAACCTGATCAAGGTGTTCGACCTGGTTTCGCAGGGGATCTCGTTCCTGACTTTTCTCAAGTTCACCGGATACATTTTGCCGATCGTGCTGACTTTCACCGTCCCGTGGGCGGTGATGGTGGCGGTGATGCTGGTGTTCGGCCGGATGTCGGCCGATTCGGAAATCACGGCGATGCGCGCCTGCGGAGTGTCGATTCTCCAGATCGTTTCACCGATTCTGCTCATCACGTTTCTGCTGACGCTGCTCTGCCTCTATCTGCAGGTCGAGGTCGGGCCGCCGCTGCTGGGCGAGTCGCGCCGGTTCATGAAGACCGCCGCCATCGACCAGCCGCTCGCGCTGTTCGAGCCGGGCAAGCAGATCCAGATCGAGAACACGATCATCTACATCGACGACAAGGAAGGCGAGAGCGGACTCAAGGGGGTTCAGCTCTATACGCTCGCTCCCGGCGGAAAGGATATCGCCCAGGACATTTCCGCCGCGCGCGGAACCCTGCTGGTCGATAAGGAGAAGCAGGTTCTCACCGTCCGGCTGCTCGATTGCCTGCTGGTCAACCGCGACACGAAGACGTCCGGCGGCGGGCTGAGCGGCGAGGGCCTGAGCGGAGACGGTCCGCAGCGGCTGTTCGCTGAAAAATTCGAATTCGGCTTCAACTACGGAAAGCAGGCGAATGAGATGGATGTCAGCATCCGCCCGAAATACATGAAATTGACCGATCTCATGGGGCGGATTCGCCTCACCAAGGAGTTGAAACGGGACACCACCGAGCTGGAAGTCGAGCTGAACCAGCGGATCGCCTTCGCGCTTTCGCCGATCGCCTTCCTGCTGCTCGGGCTGCCGCTGGCGATCCGGACCAGCCGGCGGGAGACCTCGGTGGGGCTTTTCCTCAGTGTGATCCTGGCGGGGGTGTTCTTCCTCTCCATCATCCTCTGCGAATCGCTTTCGTCCTTCCCGAATCTCTATCCGCAATACCTGCTCTGGCTGCCGAACATTCTGTTCCAGATCGCCGGGGCGGTGATGACCTATCGAATCAGCCGCAGATAAAGGAGGCGACAGGAGATGAACGGCAACGGTTACCTCAAACTCATCCTGACCGTCCTGGTGCTCGTGATCGCCTTCTTCGGCTATATGCTGGTGACGGCGGTCGACCGGGTGCGGGAGAGCAACCTGCGGATTCTCGCCAAGCTCGACGAGCTTCCGTCTCGCGGATTGACGGCGGTTCCCGCCGGAGCGCTTCCGGCCGTCGCGGAAAAGGCGGAGGGCGAATTCGCCAACGCGGAATTCTTTGACCCCGCCGCGCAGGTCGGCGGGCGGATCATCCAGGCGACTCAGGCCGATACTGCGAACATGAATCCGCTGATCAACAACGAGGCGACCGCGTCGGCGTTCAACGCGCTCTGTTCCGCTTCGCTGGCCGATCGCAACTACGCGAAGCCGGAAGAGTTTCAACCTCAGTTGGCCGAGTCCTGGACGGTTTCCGACGACCACAAAGTTTACCGGATCAAGCTGCGCAAGGGGATATGCTGGGACGATTTCACCGACCCGGTGACCGGGAAACAGCACCGCGATGTCGAGGTTACCGCCGAAGATTTCAAGTTCTACGTTGATGTGGTCAAAAATCCGAAGGTGAACTGCGAACCGCAGCGGGTTTATTTTCAGGATCTGGAAAGCGTGACGGTCATCGACAAATACGAGTTTGAAGTCCGCTGGAGCAAGGAATATTACGGCTCGCTGGCGATTACGCTCGGACTCACGCCGCTGCCGCGCCAGTTCTACTGGGATTACGACGGGCCGTTCGACGGGGAGAAGTTCAACGAAGATCATGTCCGCAACCGGATGATTGTCGGCTGCGGCCCTTATCAATTCGTCCGCTGGGACAAGGACCGGCGGGTCATCTTTCGCCGCAATCCACGCTACATCGGCAACCGTTTCGGGGCGGCCCCCGCCATTGAGACGCTGGTGTTCGAGATCATCAAGCATCCGAACACCCGGTTTCAGGCGCTGCTTTCGGGTGATATCGACGAACTTAACCTGACGCCGGACCAGTGGGTCAAGCGGGCGGACGAACCGCAGTTTCGCGACGGAACGATCAAACGGTACAAATACCTGGCGCGACCTTATTACTACGTCGGCTGGAATCTGCGCAACCCGCTGTTTGCCGACGCGCGGGTCCGGCGGGCGCTCACCATGCTGATCGACCGTGAAAAGATTCTCAAGGATGTATATTTCGGGTTGGCCGAAATCGTGACCGGTCCGTTCGTGCTGAAAAGCGCTTATTCCGATCCGACGATCAAGCCGTGGCCCTTCGACCCGGCGGCGGCGAAGAGACTGCTCGCCGAAGCGGGCTGGAAGGACGAGGACGGCGACGGCATTCTCGAAAAGGACGGAAAGAAGTTCACCTTCACCATGCTTCAGATCGCCACCAGCCCGATCCAGCAGAAGATGATGCCGATGATCAAGGAGACGCTCGCCGCCGGAGGCATCGACATGAAAATCCAGAATGTGGAGTGGTCGGTCTACGTCCAGCGGCTCGAAGAGCAGAGTTTCGAAGCGTGCAGCCTCGGTTGGACGGCGTCGTTCGATCCCGATCCGTACCAGATCTGGCATTCCAGCCAGGCGGATATCAAAGGCAGCAGCAACCACATCGGCTTCAAGAACGCCGAGGCGGACCGGATCATCGAGGAATTGCGCCGTACCTTCGATATGGAGAAACGGCTCGAACTTGCGCACCGGTTCTGCCGTCTGCTGCACGAGGAGCAGCCGTATACGTTCCTGTTTTCGCCTTATGATCTGGTTGCGATTTCGAAACGTTATCGCAATGTCCGGGAATTCCCGGCCGGAATTCCGGATTCGCTCATGTGGGTGCCGACCGCGGAGCAGCGGAAGGTTCCCGACCTGTAAACGCTTGATTCTATTTATTAATGATAAGGAAGTGATGATATGATCCGAACCGTTGTCATCGGAGCCGCGGGCCGCATGGGCCGCCGGTTGGTCGCCAATATCATGGAGAGCGCAACGCTCGAACTCTCCGGAGCCCTCGAATACGCCGAATCTCCTTTTCTCGGGCAGGATGCCGGAGTCGTCGCCGGTTGCTGCAATGCGGGCGTGGCGATTTCGGCCGATTACGCCAAGGTGCTCAAGGGCGCCGATGCGGTCATCAACTTCGCCACCGGCGGAGTGATCGAGAGCACCCGGACCGCCGTCGCCGCCGGTTGTGCGGTGGTAATCGGCACCACCGCCCTCACCGCGGAGGAGAAGGCCGAGCTGGCGAAGATGGCGAACGAGGGTGCGCGGATCGTCTCCGCCTACAATATGAGCGTCGGCGTCAATCTTCTCTTCAAGCTGGTCAAGGAGGCCGCGACGATTCTCGGCCCCGCCTACGACGTCGAAATCGTCGAGATGCACCACAACCAGAAGAAGGATGCCCCGAGCGGAACCGCGGTCCGGCTGGCCGAACAGGTCTGCGAGGCGTGGGGGTGGAATTACGACGAAGACGTCCGCCACGGCCGCGAAGGTCTGGTCGGGGCGCGCACGAAACACGAAATCGGCATGCACTCGATGCGCGGCGGCGACGTGGTGGGCGACCATACGGTGGTGTTTGCGATCAACGGCGAGCGGGTCGAGCTGACGCACAAGGCGTCCAGCCGCGACACGTTCGTGAAGGGGGCGCTGCGGGCGGTCGAATTCCTCGCGGAAGCGAAGCCCGGCCTCTACGATATGCAGGATGTGCTCGGGTTGAAATAAGGATAGATGGGAGCGGCGAAATGAAAAAGGATTCTCTGCGGATTCTGACGATCGGCAACAGTTTTACCGACAGCCTGGCGGCCTACTTTCCGCAGGTTGCGGCTTCGGCCGGGCGCAAGCTCGTCTTCGACCGCGCCAACTTCGGCGGCTGCGAACTCGAACGCCACTGGAGCTACATCGCGGCGGAAGAGGCGACCCCGATCTGCCGCATCTACCAGGGCGGCAAAAAACTGCGCGATATTCTCGCCCGCGGGTGGGACATCGTCACCATCCAGCAGGCCAGCCACGCGAGCTGGCGTCCGGAGACCTTTCAGCCGTATGCGACGAATATTTTCGAATACATTCGCAAACACGCGCCGGAGGCCGAAGTGGTGATCCAGCAGACCTGGGCCTACCGCGGCGACGATCCCCGGCTGATGCGCGGCGGCGAATGGAACATCACGCAAACCGGCATGTACGACCGGCTGACCGAAAACTACCGTACGCTGGCGAAGACGCTCAACCTGCGGATTATCCCGACCGGATATGCAGTCCAGCTCTCCCGCGCGGCGGAAGAGGAGCCGTTCGCCAACTACGACTCGGCGCTGCTCGAATCGCTGCGCTGGCCGGACCTGCCGCCGCAGGCGGGGGATGTGGTCGGCAAGGCGTTTTACCGCAAGGACCCCGAGAGCGGCGAACTCTCCATCGCGCGCGATTTGATTCACCTCAACTGCCGCGGCCAGTACCTTCAGGCGTGCGTGTGGACGGCCTTTCTGTTCGGCAGCCGGACGGAGGAGATCACCTTCGTCCCCGAGGAACTCGACGACCGCGACGCCGCGATGCTGCGCCATGCCGCGCAGCAGGCGGCGGACGGCTTCAAACAGGAAAAACGGAGCTGAAAAATAACGTGAAACGATCGATCTGGATTCTTTCCGGCGAGGCGTCCGGCGACATGTACGGCGCCCGGCTCGCCGAAGAACTGCGCCGCCTGGCCGCCGAACGCGGCGATGAAGTGGCGGTTTCCGGCATGGGCGGGCCGAAGATGGCCGCCGCCGGGATCGATATCCGGGTCGATTCGACCGAACTTGGCGTGATCGGGGTGGTGGAAGTGCTCAAACACATCTTCACCTTTATCGGGATCTTCTTCCGTCTGGTCAAACAGGCGAAAAAGGAGCGTCCCGGCGCGGTGGTGTTGATCGACTATCCCGGCTTCAATCTGCTGTTCGCGCTGATGATGTACTGGAGCCGGATTCCGGTGATCTGGTACGTCTGCCCGCACCTCTGGGTGTGGGGCAAGTGGCGGTTGCCGGTGCTGGCGAAGATCTGCACGAAGATGCTGGTGATTTTCCCCTTCGAAACCGAGGTGTTCGCCAAAACCCGGCTGACGACCGAGTTCGTCGGCCATCCGCTGGTGGACATCGTGGAGGAACGGCGCGATCCTTCCATCGTCCGCGATCCGGAGTCATTCCTGCTGCTCCCCGGCAGCCGGACGATGGAGATCAACTTCCTGCTGGTTCCGATGCTCGACACGATCACCGAACTGGCGAAAGAGCATCCGCGGCTTACCTTTCATCTTTCCGCGCCGCGCGAGCGGGTGGCCCGGCTCTGCCGGGAGAAATACGAATATTACCTCAAAAAGCACCCCGAGGCGCCGAAGGTCGAAATCAGCTGCGGCGACACCAGCGAGTGGCAGCAGCGGGCCGGGACCGGCCTTGCCGCGAGCGGCACGGTGACGGTGGAGTCGGCGATCGCCGGTCTTCCGCTGGTGGTCGGCTACAAGCTCAACTGGGTGACGATTCTGCTGGCGTCGCTGGTGGTGAAGCTCTATCGCGGATTTTTCACGATGGTGAACATCATTGCGAACCGCGAAGTCTACCAGGAGTTCCTGCAACATCATTTTGCGCCGAAGGAACTGATTCCGGCGGTCGAGGCGATCCTGCCCGGCGGCGGCCGCCGCGCCGAGGTGGAAGCGGGGATGGCCGAGGTGAAACAGTTGCTGACTCCGAACAGCGGCAGCGCCGCCCGCCAGGCGGCGGAAGCATGTTATGAAGTGCTTGAGAATAGAAAGAACAAATGAAATCTGACTTTTTACGGTCCGGCTGCTCCGGATACGCGGGCGGGATCTGGCCTGACGACAATGGAATTCACCTCAACGCCCACGGCGGCGGCCTCCTCCGGGACGGCGATACATTCTACTGGTACGGCGAGCACAAGGTTCCCGGAGTCGCGGGGAATCTCGCCTGGGTGGGCGTCCATGTCTACGCTTCGACCGACCTGGTTCACTGGCGCGACGCCGGAATCGCCTTCGACATCCGCGACGGCCGCCAGCCGGGGCTGGAACCCGGCTGTGTGATCGAAAGGCCCAAGGTGGTGCTTAATTCCGCCGGGAAGTTCGTCATGTGGTTCCACCTGGAGCGCGACAAAACCTATTCCGACGCGATGCAGGGCGTGGCGGTCGCCGACCGCCCGGAGGGACCGTTCCAGTTACTTTGGTTCGGCCGCCCGAATCCCGGAATCTGGCCGGAAAATACGCCGCCCGAATTGAAAGACCTGGCCTGTATCGAAGCGGCGCGGCGGGAAGCGCCGACGTTGCCCTGCTGCCGCGGATCGCGTATTCCGGAGATCAGCATCCTCGGCATGGACCTCGAAAGCGGCCAGCAGAGCCGCGACATGACCGTATTCATCGACGACGACGGGACCGGTTATGTCGTTTATTCGTCGGAAAAGAACAGTACGACCCACGTCGCCGAGCTGGACGCCGACTTCACCGGATACACCGGTCGTTACTGGCGGCTTTTCCCGTGGCGGTGGATGGAGGCTCCGGTGCTGTTCAAACACGGCGGCAACTATTATTTCATCGGTTCCGACTGTACCGGCTGGGCGCCGAATGCGGCCCGGAGCGCGATGGCTCCGTCGCTTGCCGGGCCGTGGACCGAGCTGGGGAACCCTGCGATCGATGCGGGCGGCGAGACTACCTATGGGGGGCAGGGGACCTTTGCGCTGCGGATCTCGGAGGATGAGATCGTATTTCTGGCTGACCGCTGGTGCCCGGAAGACGCGATCGACGGCCGCTACCTTTGGCTTCCGGTGGAGTGGGACGGCGACCGCCCGATCCTGCGCGCCCCGCGCGGATAGGGGGCTGGCACGTGGCGCGGCGCGGCGACAAACCTTACCCGGCACCGGCACCCTGCCGGTCGGGTTCCAAGGGCGAAGCGCCTTGGCCGCCGGAGGCATGGGCTGTCGCTCACTAAACCGCTCAATTGCCGGACGAGTCCGGCAGTGAGCGGCAGCGGTGGAGTTGACCGAGAGGTCAACTCACCCGCTCGCGCCGAAGGCGGAGCTTCTCCTTCTCCTTCTCCTTCTCCTTCTCCTTCTCCTTCTCCTTCTCCTTCTCCTTCTCCTTCTCCTTCTCCTTCTCCTTCTCCTTCTCCTTCTCCTTCTCCTTCTCCTTCTCCTTCTCCTTCTCCCAAAAAATCGGAGAGTCCCTCAAAACGCCTGCAACCCCTTCGGCTGGAAAGCGGAAGGGGTGTTTTGCGTCTGATTTTGAGGGTAAATTGAGGTGAATTTTTGCAAAATTCTCATGAATTGAGCTTGCATTCCTTTTGTTGGGTGCTATTTTATAATCCTGTTGCGCCTGATGAAAGACGCGGTTGATGAAAAACTGGAGAGTGCGGGTTCGAAAGAAATTCGAAAAACTTTTGAAACCGAGCTTGAAAGTAGTTCGGAAAGAGCTATATTAAAACTCTGTCGCGTCCCTCACGGGGCGGTTGATTGAAAATTGAATAGTGCGATGTAACTCGTAATTATTTTGAGGTTACAAAGTAGTTTTACTACTAAGTGAATCACAAGTC